>Ga0210384_10004989_pt1 | contig 14632 bp, 5 predicted proteins | sample IncBWH2MmetaG_FD_160574 | JGI IMG/M metagenome (GOLD analysis project Ga0210384, IMG submission 160574) | Forest soil microbial communities from Barre Woods Harvard Forest LTER site, Petersham, Massachusetts, United States - Inc-BW-H-2-M | ecosystem: Environmental > Terrestrial > Soil >...
AACACCAGCCCGACAACCGACATCCAGTTCTGAGTCACGCTGGACACGTAGTCTTGAAGCACCACGAAGATGGCGGCGCCGATCAGCGGCCCCCAAAAGGAGCGCATGCCGCCCAGGACCGCCATGATGACAAAGTTCCCGGACATGTCCCAGCGCAGCGCGCGCGGGTCGGTAAAGTTGTTGAGCAAGGCGTAAAGCGTTCCGGCCAGGCTGACGAAGGCGCAGGAAATCACGAACGAGAGCCACAGGTGCCGTTCCACATCGATCCCCAGAAAGCGCGCCCGCCGCTCGTTTTCACGGATCGCCACCAAGGTACGGCCAAACGGGGATTTCAACAGCAACGCCATCGCGAGCGCGGACAACGCAAAGCAGGTCAGCGCGAAGTAGTAAAAGGTCTTGTCGTGTGTCTGAATGTCCAGGGTGGTCGAGCCGAGCTTCAGAGCCTGGCGCTGCCATCCGTTCAGTCCGTCGTCGCCGCCCGTCACGGAGTTCCAGCGGAACGCTATAAAATAGAATACCTGCCCGAAGGCTATCGTCACCATTGCAAAGTACACGCCGCGCAGCCGCACGATGAGCGCGCCGATCAGCGCCGCGGCGAGGGTGCCGCTGATCACGCCGACCAACATGCCGAGGGCCGTGCTTGGGACCAGGTACTTGATCGTCAGCCCAACCCCGTACGCGCCGATGCCGAAGTAAGCGGCGTGACCGAAGGACAGCGTGCCGGTAAAGCCGAGCAGAAAATTCAAGGCCATGGCCGCCAGACCCATCACGACCACACGGGTCGCCAATTCGGTGTAGCCGCCGACCGCTTTCATCCAGAAGGGCATCGTCAACAACACGATCCACAGCAGCACGGTGGGGATGTTGTGACGGACCCAGTTCACTCCAGTCCGCGACTTCACTGCAGCCTGCCCTCTTCGCCAAACAAACCGCGCGGTCTCAATAACAAGACCAGGCCCATCATCACGTAAATGACGGCCTCGCTGGCCGAAGGAAAGAACACCGTGGTCAGGCCCGACGCGATGCCGATCAGCAGGCCGCCGAACAAGGTTCCCGGCAGGCTACCAAGTCCGCCAACGATGATCGCCACAAAGCTGGGCATGATCAGCGACGTACCGATGGTTGGCTGCAGCCCGAGCATGCCGGCCGCCAGCACGCCGGCCAGCCCAGCCAGGTAGATCCCGAGTCCGAAGTTCAAATTGCGCAACACGCGCACGTTCACACCCAGCGCCGAGACGGTCTCCAGGTCCGAAGTACCGGCGCGGATCCGCATGCCGAGGCGCGTATGACGGAGAATAAAGAACAGGCCCGCTACCGCGAAGGCAACGAGCAGCACCATGAACAGCCGGTAACCGGTCAGGAAGAAAAATTGGGTGCTGAGCGGGCGTGTCAACCAGGCCGGTATGGGATAAGGCAGGCTCTGAGCGCCCCAAATGAAGCGCGTGACATCTTCCAGAATGTAAGCCAGGCCGAAAGTCAGCAACAGACTGTACAACGGATCGCGGCCATAAAGCCTTCGGATCATGAGCCGTTCGATCACGAGCCCGATGGCCGCGGTCAGAAATGGCGCCAGCAGCAATGCTCCCCAAAATCCCACGAAGGGCATCAAGGAGTAGGCCAAATAGGCGCCAAGGGCCAGGAACCCGCCGTGCGCGAAGTTGATCACGCCGCTTAAATTGAGAATCAGCGAAAGACCGAGCGCCATCAGCGCGTAGAAGGCGCCGACGATCAGGCCATTGAAAATATTGAACAGGATCAGCTGCATCAGAGCACGCGTCGCATGGTGAATTAGACGAGGGGAACACGACCGCCGCGCGCGCCGCAGGATGTGCGGGCGCGCGGCTCAGGACCGGAAAGTCGGGCCGGCGTGGACTTCACCGGCCGTTCAGGTCGGCCAACTCATTTTGCAGCCGGTCTCCTCCAACGTGCCGGCGGCATCGACGCCCTTGACGATGTCCGTTACGTTGAACAGGTCGTCGTCCGCGCTGCCTTTGGCCTGCGCATTACCCACGTACAGCGTGTTGATCGATTGATTCTGTCCCGCGCGGTAGTACGGCAGGTGCGGCATCAGGCCGACTTCGGCGGGCAGCGTCATGCCGCTCAATGCCTTGGCCATCTTGACGGCATCGAGCGACTTGGCGGTGTTGGCGGCGAGCGCACAACTCCAGGCCGAGGCAAAGCCGAACCAAGTGCGAGCCGTCGGCACCTTGCCGGTCTTCTTCTTGATCGCTGCGACGAAATCGGCCACGTGGGGCACGCCGGCCTGCTTCCAGTACCACTCGAACACCCAGTACCCGACGCGCGCCTCGGGCGGCAGGCCCAGGAGCACCTCCAGTTCCTGTTGCGCTCCTCCCAGGTGCATGGTCTTGTCCAAACCGAACTGCACCGCCTGCTTCAACGCGTTGACCATGTCATCGCCGGCGAGAGTGAAGATGATCACGTCGGGTTTGGCGGCCTGCGCTTTGATCAGGTATGAGGAAAAATCGGTGGTGCCGAGCGGCGAGAGGTCGCCTCCCAACTTGGTTCCTCCCAATCGGGCGGCCGCTTTCTCCAGGCCCGCCTGCAAGGTATGACCAAAGGCATAGTCCGGCGTAATGTAGTACCACTTTTTGCCGGCCTTGTTCAGCAACACGGAAGCCACCGCGTTCGCCTCGGTCTGCGTCGTATTGCAGACACGGAACACGTTCCAGTGACAGCTCGAGCCCGTCACCGCGTCGGTGTGTCCACCCGGCACGACATGCAGCACGCCCTTCTCGTTGGTCACCTGCGCCATGGCGAGCGACAGGGCCGAGTTGACATTGCCCAAAATGAAATTCACCCCGTCGCGCTCGATCAGCTTGCGAGTCTTCTGGACCGCGGTGCCGGCATCGCCGCTGGTCGAGTCCTCTGACAGCAATTCGACCTTACGTCCAAGGATGCCGCCCTTGGCGTTCATCTGCTCTACCGCGAGCTGCGCGCCGATCAGTTCGTTACCACCGAGCGCGGCGTAAGTGCCGGTCAGCGGATTGTTGAGGCCGATCTTGACCGTGTCCGCAGCGCGCGCCGACCGGATGAACGGCGGCGCCAGGTTGACGGCGCCGGCCGCGAGCGCGGCTCCCACGACCGTTCGGCGGCTAATCGATGGCGGCTTGATCTTGTCAGTCACTGTATCCCCCTGATTCGAATTAATGTTCTGTGTCGACCGGCAGAATGAAATACCGCGAGTCGGGCGACACGTCCATCTTGCATTGCAACAAAATAGGCCGGGCGATGCGCCTCGCGGGATTGGATTGTTGCCATGGCTAGCTTTCTGGCTTACGAGCCCAAGCGCCGAGGATGGCCGGCAGCGGCGCCGGAACGTGATGCGATTCGGCCTCCTTCAAGAGCCGGTCATAGAGCGTACTCAAGTCCCCGAGGGAGCCCACAGCGAGATTGAGCGCCCGCATTTGCGGCGCCAGGGTTTGAATGACATCCGGCATCCATCGCTCGGCCCCGACCAGCGTGTCGGTGTGCACTGCCGGCGTCGGTAATCCTGCCGCGACGAACGTCGCCGGTAGATCAGCTCCCATACGCGTGCTGGTTCCCGTGCGATGGAATGTGTCTACCATCAAGCTCGCACCGCTGCGCCATAGGGGCAGGATCTCACAGGCCCGCAGGAACGACGTCCAGCACGGTTCTTGAAACGCGATGACTCCGCCCGGCCGAACGATCCTCGAAACGGATCTCAAGACCGCAGCCGGGTCGCGAAGAAACATCAGGATATAGCGTCCCACCACCGCGTCGAACGGCCGCTCGATCGGGAGATCGGCGATATCGGCCTGCGTGAAGTGCACATGTTCCAGCCCGAGTTCCTTTGCGCGCGCCGTCGCGCGCGCAACGGCGCGCGGGTCGCGTTCGGCGCCGAGGACTTCGCCGGCGGACCCGACAAGGCGGGCAGCGATCAAAGAAACGTCCCCTACTCCGGATCCGAGGTCCAGAACACGCTGCCCCGCGCCAACTCCCGCCGCACGGAAGAATCGTTCCGTGTGGGCACTCAACCATGCCGCTTGACGAATTAGGCGTTCTTGTTCGGCGGCGTCACTGCCTAGGGCATATTCATTGGTATGCGTGCTACTGATCCGCGACCTCCAGTTGGGCCTTGGGCAATGCACCCGCCGTGCCTTGTTCCAGCAACGCGGCGTATTCGGGGAATACACGCCGGCCCGCCTCGAGCAGGCCGTCGACCAATGACGCCCGATTCGCCGCCTTTTGATCGGCTATGCGGTTGGCGAGCGTGCGCGCCAGCATCTGCTCGACGTTGGCAAAATCGCTGCCTTCCGACATCCTGAGGTTATCAAGATATCGCTTCTGCTCAGCGACGTTGAGCACGATGGCCGTACTCAGCCGATCGTATGCGTCCGCAATGATCACGTAATGGGCTTCCTGATTCTTCAGCTCCTGCGAGGAGCCGAATTTCAATCGACCTGCCGCCAAGGTTCGCAAAGCGGCATCGGTATGCGCGGCGTGCATCTGAGTGTTCGCCAGCCGGCTGTAGCCGTGAATCAGGGTGTTCGGCAGCTCGGTGGAAACGTAGACGCTTCCCGCCAACACGCGGCGCAAGGCGGTCGCGGTGGCACTTGCCGCGTCCATATTGCCCGCGTCGGTCTGCGCAATGAGCCTTTGCTTGAGCACTTCGATGCCGGTTCGCTGCTCCTGGTTGGCGGCGGTCTGCGCGATGGCGGCTTGCTCAGTCGAGACCGCCGTGGACTCGCGCGCCAGATCAGGGGAGTCCGGAGACAGTTCACGGCCCAGCGCCAACAGCGAGGCAGCCTCCTCAAGATGCTTGTTGGCGCGCGCCGAGGCCGCGGCCTTCGCGAAGGTGGCGCCGGCCGTGCGGCGGGCCTCAATCAGCGCGGGATCATCCGCCGGCAGCGCCGCCGCGAGACTTTGCAGACTCCCGCGCAGCGCTTCGGCCCAGGCACGCGTCGCCTGCGGGGCGGCGATCAGCTTGGCGAGCTGTGAGCGTTGTGCCAGCGCATCGGGAGCGAAGGGTTTGGTGGTCCCAACCGCCGTATCGCGCATCCGCCGCGCGACTTCGGCGATTCGCTCGCTGCCCAAGAGCGAATCCGATGCTTGCCGGGCAAACAATTGCGCCTGCTCCGCGCCGGATTGCTCCTGAACCCGCGAGATCTGGGCGATGAAGCGATCCTCCACGTTGCGCAGGCCGGCATCGAGTTCCTGCGGGGACGCCCCCAAGGCATCGAGCCGATCCAGCGATTCCGCCAACACCTTCAACTCATTTTCTCCCAGCACCGTGGCGCGCAGCGAGTCGGCGAACTGCCGTCGCACCGCGTCGATCTCGTTCTTCTGCGCGCCGCCATCCGCTCGGCCGGAAGGCGCGGCATCCAATAGCAGCTGCTCGCCGTCGATGCGTTTTTGCCAGACGGCACTCGGCTGCGCGGCGCGCGCATCCGCCAAGGCGCTCGTTGCCCGGCCTCGATCCGCGCCCGCACGCGCGCGCCGCGCCTCCCGCAAGAATCCAAAGGCGAGCAGATCGCGCGCCGCGGCGAGCACATCGGGACTGGCGCCGCTGCGTTGCAAATTCGCGAGCAAATCCGGCGCGCTGCTCCCCGATCCAGCAGTCATGCGACCGGTGAGCACGGCTCGGCGCAGGCGCTCCAGCGTATCGAGCTGTTGCGACTCCTGGGCGCGAGCCTTGTCGAGCACCTCGGCGCGCGCGCGCGCCACGACGGCCTCCGGCAACAACTCTCCGACATTCAGTAGCAGATCTCGCGCGCCCGCGATATCGCCGGCGGCCAATTGCGTCCTCATGCGCTGCAGTGCCGCGGCTTGCAAAGCGCCTTGCAATTTCGCGACCGTGGGGTTGCCCGGCGACAGCGTATTCAATGTCGCGATATCGTCGCGGTAGCGCAAAATCTGATCGAGAAAACCGGCAGCCGCCGGATTGAGCGCCGCCAACCTGGCTTCAATCGCCGCCGCGCGCTGTTTATTTTGCGCGGCCTGCATTTGGGCATTGCCGCTGGCTTGCGTCTCGAGCAGCGGCGCACTATTGGGCGAGAAGCTCAAACCGGATTCGACGAGCGCGGCGGCTAATTGAAAATTACCCGCGCCCTGCGCGGCGCGCGCCGCCGAATCAAATGCCGACACCATGCGTGCATCCGTCAGCGCCGCGTTGTCGGGATCCGTGCGACGCAGCTGTTGCAAGGTGGCCGCCAGACTGCCGGGGCCCTGCTCGGGAATCAACGTGCCCGCCGCCAAGGCGCGATCGCGCGCTTCCAGCTCTTGATGCAAGGCTTGTCGGGCGGCATCGTCCAGAGACTTGGACATTTCTCCCACGGCTTTGGAATCCGGCAGAAGATGCCGAAGCTCATCCAGCAAGCCTCTTGCCTTCACGAAATCGAATTCCGGAGGGGCGGCGACTGCGCCGATGGCGGCGCCGAAGTGTTTGACGAGCGACTGGCGAACCGAATCGTCGTCGAGCACGCGAACCTTCAGCGCCTCCGGCGACTTCGCCAATTGCGACAAAGCCGCGCCGTAGGTCCCGGCATCGGCGCTGACGAGCCGGGCGATGAGCGCGTCGGCCTGGCGACCCGCCATCTGGCGCGGCAGAACGATAACCGCAGCGACGGCGACTGCGGCGATGAGCACTGCCACCGAGGCCGCTATGGGCCACCAACGCCGCGTCGACTTGCGTTCGCAGAAGCGCGCCACAAATTCAGCCACGCTCGCCGTACGCGATTCTCGCTCGAAAGCCAGCGCGCCTCGCAGCGCTTGCCACTGATCGCGCGACAGCGCGCCGATGCGTGCCGGCTGCAATCCTGCATCACGCGCCTTGACGGCATCGATGCGGTTGAAAGGATGTTGTCCGGCGAGCAACTCGTAACTCACGCAGCCGAGCGCGTAGAGATCGTCGCGCGGATCCGGCGTACCGCCGGTCAGCATTTCAAGGCTGGCATAGGGCGGCGACAGCGCGCCCAATTGCGCCGCGTCGAACACCGTCTTCTCGCCCGAGTTGGCCAACGATTGCGCGGCTCGCGCAACGCCGAAGTCCAGCACCTTGATTTCCCCCGCGTCGGTCAGGAAAGCGTTGCTCGGCTTGAAGTCGGCGTGCACGATGCCCTGCTCGTGCGCGTAACTGAGCGCCGCGCCTAGCGATCGAACGATGCCGAGCGCCTGGTCGCGCTCGAAACATCCGCCTCGCTGGTTTTTCAGCGCTTGATCGAGCGAACTGCCGCTCAGCAATTCCATCACCATATAGACATTGCCGCCGTCGCGGTCGAAGTCGTATACCTTGATGATGTTAGGGTGCGCCAGATTGCGCGCCTTGCGCGCTTCCCGCTGCAGCGACCGGACCGCCAGCGGGTGTCGTTTGAATTCGTCGTTCAGCAGCTTGATGGCCACATACGGATTGCGCTCGCGCAATGCATTGGTGGCTTGGTCCAGCGCTTTGTAGACCACGCCCATGCCGCCGTGGCCGAGCTCTGACAGAAGTTCGAATCTTCGGCCCAACACCGAACCCACGGACAGCGGTATCGCGGGCTCGGCTAATTTCTCCGGGGTGTCCCACGACGATCCTGTGCCAGTGCCGGTCGTCGTGCTCGACGCGGCAGCAGCATTGGCATTGGCATCGGGATCCGCGTAAATCGGTCCGGGTGCAATCACCGACTCGTTCGCGTGCGGCGAAATAACCAGCGGATCAGGGGCGGGGGGAGCCGGCACGCGCGGCGACAGCCGCGTCCGATCGCCATCGTTGGCCGCCAGGGGCGCATGTATCACCGCCGACATCGGCGTGAGGGATTGAATCTCCTGGATGATGGCATCGCCCACGTCAGGGGGTATGACCTGACCGCGTTGCAGGGCGCTGGTCAATGCCGTATAGGCTGCCGCGAGTCGAGGCTCGCGCACGATTGCCTCGCGGATCATGGCGCGCAATTCCGATTCCGTGAGCTTGCCGGCGGCGTATGCCTCGAACCGTTGCCTGACCTCGGTGGTATCCATTGCGCTCAAGTCTTCGCCGCGTCGCCGACGGCGGTCGGGCCGTCGAAAATGATCAACAGATCGACGCCGGGCCCGGGTGCCACGGCTTTCTCGACGGCGCCGCTGGAGTCGCTCGGCACGCCCGCGTTCACCTTCAGGCCCAGTGAGGCCAGCCACTCCATCAGCGAGCGGGCGCGCTGCTGCGATAGGCCGAGCTGCCGTACGTCTTCACTCAACTGCAGCGCCGGCGTGACCGTGACGGTCACACTGCCTATGCCGACCAGGATGCCGGCCGCCGTTCCCAGCCGGTCGCGCGTCGCGGGCAGCAGTTCCGTCTTGCCCTTCACGAACGCGTCGCTTTGCACATGGGCAGTAAGGCTCGTCTCGCCCGCATCCAAGACCAGCCAGCGGCCCAGCAATTCGTTCGCCAGCTGCAGGCGGTTGCTGGCGCTCGGCATTCGCTGCTGCGCATTTTTCAGCTGAGCGTTCGCCGCCGCGATCTCGGCTGTCTGGGCCGCGGCCGCTTGTTTGGCCTTCTCCAATTGACCTTGCAGTTCGACGAGCCTGGCGTCGCGCTCGCCGATCTCAAGCTTCATTCGCTCGACATCGGCGCCGGCGCGCCGAGTTTCCGCGACCGCGCGCGCATCTTCCGCCGCTTGCACCGCCTCGCGCGCAATGGCCGGGACTTGCGCCCTGCCGCTGGAGGACTTCGCATTCTGCGCGGTCTCCGCGTCCTTCAGCGCCGAGCGAGCGACGTCCAATGCCTTGGGCGCAAGTGCACCGGCGCCCGCGGCCTCGGCGATGTTGATCGCGTAGCGGGCCATGGTCAGTTCCAAGGGCTCCTTCCTTTTTGCATCGACGACGAGAGGTTTCAATCCCTTGTAGTCGGACCGCGCCGCCAGCGATGTCACCACCAGTTGGGTGCCTTGCACTTTGCCCGCCACATTCTGCAACACGATGTACTTGCTCGGAACACTGACGGCGAAATGCGGTTCCGCCGTCGCGATCAGCGCGAAGCTCGAGAAAGGCGTCGTGGCAGTCACCTTGCCCTTGTCGCCGTCCACATTGATGGCGCCGATGTTGTAGGCGCGCCCTTCCGGCGTCACCACCCACAGCACATAGACCGTGAAGGGTCCGAACGATGCGGGCTGCGGCAAGTGCTCGAAGCGCGCGGAGATTTCCGTGACTTCATCGCCGATATGCACCTTGGCGGTACCTTCTGCGAGTTGCGACAGCGCACTGCCGCGAAACTTCAAATCCGAAGAGCTACCGGGATTGTAGCTGAAGCCATCGACGCGGCTTGCGATGGCCTCGGATACGATCGCCACGCCCTGCTCGATTTGCTGAGCGTAAACGGCCGCGAAGGCGGCCAGCGCGAGCGGAATCGTCAGCACCGCGCTGAGTTGCAATCGGCATCCCATCGACACCACCCTGCCCTGAGCGCGAAGACCCGGCGCCGTGGACTTAACGCAGCTCTTGCGCTGCCGCACTGCCTACCGAACGCGACGCAACCAAGATGGACGACAAAGCATCGGAAAGCGGGCTGAGCTTCGGCAACCGGTTGTCGGTGGTCTTCGCCGGCACGCAATCTTTGTGCTTGGCCGCTTCCTCATCGTCGCGCTGATCCGCCGGCAAGCATACACCGACGATATTGAACAACGATATGTTTGCATCGGGCGTCGAACCCAGAATGCCGTTCACGCTGCTCGTACCCTGCTGGCTGTTGGCAGCCACATTGAGCGCGGAAGCGAGCGACTCGGCCGAGGTCTCCACTTGGCCGGCGCTCAGGTCGAACGTGCCCGCCGGCTGAAAGGACTTGACGAAGCTGAGATACGCGGGCGATCCGATGTTGAACTGGGTCGCCGGCAGGGAATTGCCGACCGCGAGGAATACGCCCGGCGTGACCGGCAATGCCGACAGTCCATTGATCTTCAAATTCGCCGGCGCGATCTTCTGACCGCTCGGTGTCAGCACCGCGAAATACAAGTTGCTGGGATTGGAATTCGACGTTGTCAGATTGTTGGCGATGATGCCGACAAAATTACCGGCGCTGCCGAGGTTCGGCGCGTTGAGAGTCACCGTATCGCCGCGAATCGAGATGTCATTGCTCGTAAGCCCCGTATGACCAGTCGCGTTGTACGCGAACGTCTGGGAGATGGAACCGCCTGCGGTCAGCGTGACGTTCCCCGTGGCGGAAGCCAGGCCGGCGTCCACACCGTCGAGGGTCATATTGCCTGTCGCCGTGGCGCCAATGTTCCCCGCCAACGTTTGCGCCGACAAATGGTCGATGTCGCCCGCGGTGGCGTTCAGCGTGATGTCATTTTTCGCTTCCACGTTGACGATGGCGAATTGAGTTGCCTTCAGGTTGACGAACCCGTTGGTTGCCGCGGCGGTTACGGTTCCGCCGAGCACATTCGTCGACGTCGATAGGTCGATGTTGCCGGCGGAAGTGAAAGTGCTGCCGCCCGTGGCTGTCAAAATGCCGCTCTCGGTTATGTTCCCCGTCGTCGAGGTCGCGGCCAGCGTGCCTCCCACTGTGGAGGCGCCGAGGTTCAAGCTGGTTCCTTTGATTGCGGCGCTGCCAGTGCCCTTGGTGTTCAGCGACACCGCGCCCGTAAAGTTGTTGATCTGGGTTGCAAGGTTGACGTCCTGATTGGCGCTCGCGGCACTGAAGCTGCCGCCCGCCGCCGTCAATGCGCCGCTTTCAGTAATTCCGCCGGTGTTCGCAGTTGCCGTCAACGCGCCGCCGACCGTGGAAGCGCCGAAGTTCAAACTCGAGGATGAAATTGCAGCGGTGCCCGCGCTCTTCAATACGACCACGCCGCCGAGAGTGTTAGCGGAGGTCGATAGGTCGATTGCGGTCGCAGATGTGAAGCTGCTGCCGCTTGCATCCGCCAACACGCCGCTTTCAGTGATCGCGCCTGTGGTCGAAGTCGCGGTCAACGGACCACCCACCGTAGAAGCACCCAAATTCAGCGTGCCGGCCACTATGGTCGCCGCGCCGCCGGACCCGGAGGTATTCAAGGAAACCGCGCCGGTGAACAGGTTGCCGCTAGTCCCCAAGGTGATGGCCTGGTTGGCGGCGGAGGTCGTGAAGTTGCCCGTCGTGGCGGAGATCGCGCCGCTTTGGGTAATGCTGCCGGTGTCGGAAATCAGCGTGATGCTGCCGGGCACAGCCGTCGCTGGCATCACGATCGACCCGAGTTCGCGAAGCCCCAAGTTGCCGGCGGCACTCGTAAAAATAAATGTCGCATTCGGCAACACATTGGGCTGCGTCGCTAAATTGATGTTGCCGGCGGATGTGAAATGACTAGCGGTCGGGTCCAGAATGCCGCTTTCAATGATGTCTCCGACCGTTGAGGTCGCCGTTAGTGTGCCGGCAACGGTGGAGGCGGCGAAATTTAGGCTGGTCGACGTAATCGCCGCATTCCCGACGCTGTTGAGGGCGACCGGTCCGCTAAGAGCGTTTGTGGATGTCGATAGATCAATGTTTGCCGCGGATGTAAAGCTGCTGGCGGCTGCATCGGTGAGCACACCGCTTTGCGTAATGCCGCCCACGGTCGAGGTTGCTGTGAGAGGTCCGCCAACACTCGAAGTTCCCAGATTCAAGCTCTGCGAACTGACCGCCGCCGCACCGGTTCCGGTCGTTGTCAGCAATACCGGTCCGGTGAAATTGTTGACCTGCGTCGCGAGGTTTATGCCTTGATTGGCGGCAGCAGCGGTGAAGTTGCCTCCTCCCGCCGTCAAAACGCCGCTCTCGCTCACGCCGCCGGTGGCCGCTGTGCCGGTCAACAGGCCCCCGACGGTAGAGGTGCCGAGGTTCAAGCTCGCCGAGCCGATCGATGCGGCACCGGTTCCCGTGGTGTTGAGCGAGACCGCACCCGTGAAGTTATTCGCCTGCGTGGCCAGATTGATGCCTTGGTTGGCTGTGAGAGCGCCGAAGTTTCCTCCCGCCGCCGTCAGCACACCGCTCTCGCTCACACCGCCGGTGGCCGCTGTGCCGGTCAACAGGCCTCCGACGGTAGAGGTGCCGAGGTTCAAGCTCGCGGAGCCGATTGATGCGGCACCCGTTCCGGTGGTGTTGAGCGAGACCGCGCCCGTGAAGTTATTCGCCTGCGTGGCCAGATTGATCCCTTGGTTGGCTGTGAGAGCGCTGAAGTTTCCTCCCGCCGCCGTCAGCACACCGCTCTCGCTCACGCCGCCGGTGGCCGCTGTGCCGGTCAACAGACCCCCGACGGTCGAGGTGCCGAGGTTCAAGCTCGCCGAGCTGATCGATGCGGCACCCGTTCCGGTCGTGTTCAACGAGACCGGCCCGGTGAAGTTATTGGCCTGCGTCGCCAGATTGATGCCTTGGTTGGCCGTGAGAGCGCTGAAGTTTCCTCCCGCCGCCGTCAGCACACCGCTCTCGCTCACACCGCCGGTGGCCGCTGTTCCCGATAATGTGCCGCCAACGTTGGATGTGCCGAGATTGAGCACTGCCGCTTCAATGGTGCCGGTGCCCGTGCCTGTGGTGTTGAGCGAAACCGCGCCGGTGAAGGTGTTCCCGGCATTGCTCAGGGTAACGGCTTGATTGGCCGCCGAGGTCGTGAAGCTTCCCGCCGTGGCCTCGATGGCTCCGGTTTGTGTGATCGTGCCGGTGTCGGAAATCAACGTGATGCTGCCGGGCACAGTGACCGCGGGCAGCGCGATCGCCCCCGCTTCTCTGAGGGCCAAATTGCCGGTCGCGCCCGTGAAGGCAAAGGTCGGCGCCGGCAACACATTCGCCTGCGTCCCCAAGTTGATGTTGCCTGCCGAGCTGAAGGAGCTTCCGGTGGCAGCGGTGAGGACTCCGCTCTCGGTGATGCCTCCGGCAGTCGAAGTCGCCGACAGCGCGCCGCCAACGGTGGATGTGCCGAGATTGAGCGCGGCCGCCTCGATGGTGGCAGTACCGGTGCCGGTGGTGTTCAGCGAGACGGCACCGGTAAAGGTGTTTCCTGTGTTGCCCAGGGTAATGGCTTGATTGGCCGCCGAGGTCGTGAAATTTCCCGCCGTGGCCGTGATGGTCGTCCCCACGGTCTGCGTGATCGCGCCGGTGTCGGAGGTCAGCGTGATGCTGCCGGGCACCGAGATCGTCGACATCGCAATCGCCCCCGCTTCCCTGAGGGCCAAATTGCCGGCCGTGCCCGTGAAGGTAAAGGTCGGTGCCGGCAACACATTCGCCTGCGTCCCCAAATTGATGTTGCCCGCCGAAGTGAAGGAGCTTCCGGTGGCGGCGCTGAGAACTCCGCTCTCCGTGATGTCCCCGGCAGTCGAAGTCGCCGTCAGCTTGCCGCCGACATTGGATGTGCCAAGGTTGAGCGCGGCCGCCTCGATGGTGGCAGTACCGGTGCCTGTGGTGTTCAGCGAGACAGCACCGGTAAAGGTGTTCCCAGTGTTGCCCAGGGTGATGGCTTGATTGGCCGCCGAGGTCGTGAAATTTCCCGCCGTGGCCGTGATGGTGCCTCCCACGGTCTGCGTGATCGCACCGGTGTCGGAAATCAGCGTGATGCTGCCAGGCACGGTGATCGTCGGCAGCGCAATCGCCCCCGCTTCCCTGAGGGCCAAATTGCCGGTCGTGCCCGTGAAGGTAAAGGTCGGCGCCGGCAATACATTCGCCTGCGTCCCCAAATTGATGTTGCCCGCCGAAGTGAACGAACTCCCGGTGGCAGCAGTTAAAACACCACTCTCGGTGATGTCGCCGGCAGTTGAAGTCGCCGTCAGCGTGCCGCCAACGGTGGATGTGCCGAGATTGAGCGTAGCTGCCTCGATGGTGGCAGTACCGGTGCCTGTCGTGTTAAGCGAAACCGCGCCGGTGAAGGTGTTCCCGGCGTTGCCCAAGGTAATGGCTTGATTGGCCGCCGAGGTCGTGAAATTTCCCGCCGTGGCCGTGATGGTGGCCCCCACGGTCTGCGTGATCGCACCGGTGTCGGAAATCAGCGTGATGCTGCCGGGCACAGTGACTGTGGGCAGCGCGATCGCCCCCGCTTCTCTGAGCGCCAAATTGCCGGTCGCGCCCGTGAAGGTAAAGGTCGGCGCCGGCAACACATTCGCCTGCGTCCCCAAATTGATGTTGCCCGCCGAAGTGAAGGAGCTTCCGGTGGCGGCGCTGAGAACTCCGCTCTCCGTGATGTCCCCGACAGTCGAAGTCGCCGTCAGCGCTCCGCCGACGTTCGACGTTCCTAAGTTCAGAACATTCGACTGAATGGCTGCAGTGCCCGTACCGAACGTTGTCAGCGAGACCGGGCCCGTGAAGCTATTCGCCCGTGTGGCGAGGTTGATGTTCTGGTTGGCAAACTGGGTGGTGAAGCTGCCACCCCCGGCCGTGATCGCACCACTCTCGATGATACCGCCTGTCGTCGCTGTCCCCGTGAGCGTGCCGCCAACATTGGACGCACCGAAGTTCAACGCGGCCGCCTCGATGGTGGCAGTACCGGTGCCTGTGGTGTTCAGCGAGACAGCACCGGTAAAGGTGTTCCCAATGTTGCCTAGGGTAATGTTCTGATTGGCCGCCGAGGTCGTGAAATTTCCCGCCGTGGCCGTGATGGTGCCCCCCACGGTCTGCGTGATCGCACCGGTGTCGGAAATCAGCGTGATGCTGCCAGGCACGGTGATCGTCGGCAGCGCAATCGCCCCCGCTTCCCTGAGGGCCAAATTGCCG
>Ga0210384_10004990_pt1 | contig 14624 bp, 20 predicted proteins | sample IncBWH2MmetaG_FD_160574 | JGI IMG/M metagenome (GOLD analysis project Ga0210384, IMG submission 160574) | Forest soil microbial communities from Barre Woods Harvard Forest LTER site, Petersham, Massachusetts, United States - Inc-BW-H-2-M | ecosystem: Environmental > Terrestrial > Soil >...
CAACAACGAACGCTTCAGCGAGGTGTGCGATTGTTTCAGCGAACGGGCGATGTCGAGCAGCAACGCGCTGCCCGATCCGTTGTCCATCGCGCCGTTGTAAATTCGATCGCCATTGATCGGTTCGCCAATACCGACATGATCGATGTGCGCGGAAAGCACGACGTATTCGGCCTTGAGCTTGGGATCGGTACCCGCGATCCGGGCGACAATGTTGGTCGAATCGATCTCGCGCGAGTGCGTGGCGGTAGTGGCGCTGACGGATACCTTCAAGGGAAAGTGCGGCAGCGGTTTGCGATCCTTGCCGAGGGCGGCGAGTTCTTCAAACGTGTGCCCGCTTCCCTGCAAGAGCAGGTCCGCATGGGCCGGATTGAAAGCGACCGCCAGTTTGGCGCCGGAGGTCTCGTCAAATTCCGGGCCGACCAGATCCATGCTCGGATGATTGCGGTTCAACGACGATCGCGCCCAGGGCAGGTCCACGGAAGCCGGATTTTGAATCTGGATGACGCCGATCGCGCCGGCCGCCTTGAGCGCCTTCCACCGTTCGGCGCGCGACTGGTAATGAGCGCTCAACGCGGAAGGCACGTCGGCCGGTGATCCGGTGAGGATCACGGCCACCTTGCCCTTGAGATCCAGGCCCGCAAAATCGTTGTAATGATTCTCTGGAATATTCAAGCCGTAGCCGACGAATATCAGTGATGCATCGACTTTTGGCGCGAGTGGATAGCGTGTGCTGAAATAGGCTTGTTCGCCGAGCGTGAGCGTTTGCGCATGGCCATCGCGCACCAGCGAGAGTTGGCAATGGGGTTCATCGATTTCGAACGTGCGCAGCTTGACGCTCTGAAAATAGCCGTCCGAGCCCGCCGGCTCGACACCCAGCGCCTTGAGCTTGCCGACGATGAATTCTTGCGCCTGATGCTCGCCCTTGCTGCCGGTGTCGCGGCCCTCGTACTTGTCGTCCGAGATCTCCTTCACCGTGTCCCACCACGTTTTGCCGTCGAAATGCTCCGCCGCCTGGGCGCTGCAGGCAATGATGATGAGCAAGAGTGCCGCTGATCTTCGCAACATATGAGGTTCCCTGCTGTTTTTGTGGGGCTGCGTAGCTTATACCGCGCCGGCTCGTCGATCTAGGGAGCGCCGGCGAAACGCCGGAGACTGGAGTCCTGCCGGCATTGGTCCGGTTCACGAGCACGGCGAATTCCTCGACAGATCTGGTGCTCGCGTTTGCGACAGACCGCGGCGCACTCGCCCGATTGCTCAACACGCTGCGCAAAAAACTGTCGCATGAGGCCGCCATTTGGGTGTCATGGCCGAAGAAGTCCTCACGGAATTGCGGGACGCTGCAAGGTCGAGTCGATGGCCTCCAGAAACGTTCTTTCCTCGCTGAGGATGAAGCGCAATGATTGCGCCATGCCAAAATTCTCTCGCCCCTCGGCATCGTCGATCAAGCGCCGTCGGTACGCTTCGTACGCGCCGAGCGACTCGAACGAAATCAGCCCCCACGCGATGTCATTGGTGCCTTCATGCGGCAGAAAATAGCCGATCAAATGACCGCCGCAGCGGGGAATGATCCTCCCCCAGTGTTCGGCGTACTCCTTGAAAGCGGGGCGTTGAAACGGGTCGATCTTGTAGCGAATAAAGCACGTAATGGTCATTGGATACCTTCCCTCAAGGCAGCGATTATAGGGCTTGCTCCCAGTCAATGGTTCGATTACCGTCGAACTATGAAAGATGGCCCGAATATCGCGCGAATCGCCGCTCTAATTGGCGATCGAGCGCGAGCGGACGCACTCACTGCATTGATGACGGACCACGCTCTGACGGCGACTGAATTGGCTGCGATCGCCGGCGTCACCAAGCAGACGATGAGCGCACACTTATCCAAGCTGCTCGATGCCGGGTTGGTCGAGGTCGATCAACAGGGCCGACATCGTTATTTTCGGTTGGGCAACGAGGACGTCGCGAGGCTGCTCGAATCGCTCATGGGCGTGGCCTTTCGCACCGGCGCGGTGCGACTGATATCGAGTCCGCGCGATCCTGCCTTGCGAAGGGCGCGAAGTTGTTACGGCCACTTGGCCGGCGAAATGGGCGTTTTGGTATATGAGGCGCTCCTGCGGCAGGGGGTGCTGGAGATTTCCAAGCAGTCACTGCGGCTGACTGAAACCGGTATTGGCTGGTTTACGGGAATAGGAGTGGATACCGCCGCGGTTGCGCGGCAGCGCCGCGCGTTTTGCCGGCCCTGTATGGACTGGAGCGAGCGCCGGCACCATCTGGCGGGATCTCTTGGCACCGCGATGTTGTCTCAGTTCTGTAATCTCGGCTGGGTATCGCAGGGCAACAAGTCGCGTTCGATTCGGATCACGCCGCTGGGCGAGCGTCAATTTCAGGCCTTGGTCAAAGCAATGGGATGTGAACGGGCCGGCAAGACGAAGTAGAATGCTGCATGGCGAAAGAACAAGAAGCTGTTGATAACCTTCTGGACGCGCTTGTATGGATGCGTCGCAAGGCCAAAAAGCATGAGCCGGTTGACGCTCTGATCGATGAGCTGGTGAAGATGCGACGCAAGGCGAAGAAGAAGGTTGCCAAAAAGAAAGCCGGCAAGAAGCGCAAGAAGAAACGAACCAAGCGTTGAGCGTGATCAATTTTCCATCAGTTCAACATAACCGGCTGAATGGTGGTGACGTTTAGATCACGGCGAACCGGTTATGCACAGGGTTATCCCCCGAGATTTTGGATAAGTCGCGGCGCACCGTGATTGCGGGTACGCGCCGCGCGTGCGCCTGAGGTCTCAATCAGCCGCCAAACAGTCCCACGATTTCGCCGTAGGCCAGCACGCGCCCTTTCATTGCATTCATCACGCCTGCTCGATCGCGCGACGCCGGCAGGATCCGCGGTACATCCAGCGCGTAGACGCGAAATATATAGCGGTGTTTTCCGAGCGAAGGGCAAGGAGGCATGTAGACAGCCGCGCCCGAAGAATTGATGCCGATTTCTATTTTTTCCTGGGTCAGCTCAGCCGGCTTGACGGCACTCTTCACGCCGTGCGCACCTTGCGGAATGTTGTACAAAATCCAATGAGTGACATTCCCAAGTCGAAAGCGCCGCGAGGGGCCGTCCCAATCGGTTGCGATCAGTACGTAGGACCGCGCGCCGGCCGGCACACCTTCCCACGACACCTCGGGAGATACACCTTCGCCCTTGCAGGTATAGGAAGCCGGAATCTCGGCGCCAGGATTGAAACTGATGCTATGTAGAAAAATGGTACTTGGAATGGCCGCGTGATAGGCCCGATCGGCATCTCGCGCATTCGAAGCGCGCACGAACGCAAAGGCGATGACGGCCGCCGCCAACGCGAAAATCGCGAGGACCACCTTGCCGAAGAGCTTCACGCTGCTAGGGTAGCAAACTCTCGAATCAGGCGAACCTGATGGCCCGCCCTGCGCATCTCGCCAAGGGCGGACGATCGCCGTTGCTCCTCGCTGCGCCCGGGCGGCGAGAAAAAGAAGCGAGGCAAAAGGCTCACGAAGCCCGGCCCGCTCACCCCCTTGATGCGCCTCAAACTATCCGAACTCACGCCCGAGACTGTCGAGTCGTGGTTGAAATCCGAGGTAAAGAAGCGCGCGACGAATGCCCATCAAAGCTATCGGCTGCCGAATGCGTTTGTTAAGTGGACACAAAGCTATAAATTGAAGGACGGCATCCGCCCATATCGCGGCCTAGTTCCTGCCGATGCCTGCACCGATGCTGACGTTGTAAAGCAAGTACCCGCCTCCAACACGCGGAAGGCGATTGCCTACAACGCGACGACCTCCCGAAATGGTTCAAGTCGGTTCAGGGAATTTCTAGCGCCATAATTAGCAAGTATCTACAGGTTTTGCTTGGTGCAATGAACTCACGCGCCTTAAATGGTCGGACGTGGACTTCGCGCGCTGCGAAATGACGATTCGCGATAAGGTCGAGGGGTTGCGCAAAATTCCGCTGACGCCCTACGTCGCTCAATTGCCCGGCGAGCTACCCCGGGGAAGCAAAAAATCGGTGTTCACGAGCAAGCAATCTAAGGAAGGTCGCCTTATGGAGCCGCGCATCGTCCACAATGACGCGCTCGAATCTGCGGGCCTGCCCCACGATTCGCTGCACGGGCTGCGTCGATCGTTCGCAATGCTGTCGGACTGGGACGGCCTCGATATCCCGGCGGGCGTGATTGCGCAAATTCAAGGACACAAGCCGAGCGGCGTGCGAGAAATAAATTTCAAGCGGCGCGAGGTCGATCAATTGCGCCCGTGGCACACGAAATTCGAGGCGTGGATCCTTGAGCAACGCGCGTGAAGTTCGACGCGGGCGGCGACAAGGCGGCGGCGTGAAGCGTAAACGGCATTCCGAACTGAATCGTCAGTTCGATCGCGCGCTTTACGCCGAAGCCGAGGCGCGCGCCCCACAAAACGGCTCACGAGGTCATGGAGGAAACGATACTCCCGATGATCGGCGACGGGCCGGTCAACAGTGATGCAAGTGTGCGGGCTGCGCGTCGCTTTGTCCGCAGCGCAGAATCCGACCGTGACCTTCTACGGCGTTAGCACCGGTGCGGGTAGCAGTCCCACAGGGACTCTGCTAATCTTCGCCCTGTCAGCTACTCCCTCCCTACGGTCGGTCGTAGCGGACGCCCAGCCTAGCCAGTGATACCGCTTTTGGCAAGGTTAAAAACGAAAAACCCGCCGGAAAGGCGGGCAATTTCTTCGTTTTACGGTTAGGTGGCGGAGCGGTCTAACGCACCGGACTAGTAATCCGGTATCTCTGGCCCATCGCAAGATGGGGTGCAACCGAGATAATCGTGAGTTCGAATCTCACCCTAACCTTTTTTAATCACACCCAAAATTTCAGTAGTGGGTCGATCAATCTACCAGGAGAAGGGTGAACTGCCACCTTCTATTTCACGATTCGAAGTGTAGCATAAGAACGTCGTTATAACGCCATTGTTTCGCGGTTCTTATGGGAAGAAAGGAGAATTCGCTGGACTCGGTCGAGTTGCGGACCAGCACCAACCTCGTACTCAAGGCCAATCTTGAAAAGCTGGTTTTGACGGGTAGGTATGGCAAGAATTGGACTGAGGCCGCTGAGAGATTAATTGCCGAGGCCATTGGACGGCTAATTGACGAGGGAAAATTGAAGTAGGCGGCAGACGCAATGATGGCTGGCTATTAGCGTCGCTTTCGCTTCTTGTATGAAATCTGCCGCGCACGGTCTTGAGCGGTGGCCGCAGGATTCGCAGGTGTCGACACGTCCTTAGGTTTGTCGCTTTCGGTATCGTCATCGTCATCGTCATCGTCTGATTTACGATTGGCCTGACGAAGGACGAATACAGTAATGATGCCAATGACCGTCGTGGTCGCCATCGCGCCCGCAAGCCAATCATGACCGTGGAGCCCAAGATAAACTGCAGCGACCAGGGCAACGAATGCGAGACCGAGCCCCATCCATTGTCCCTTAATCATCACTCCAATGTTCGCGGAAACAATCCGGTCCTCTTGCTTGTGGCGGTGCGCGGCCTCTCGCTCAACTAGGCCCATGCACCGCTCAGCACCATTGGTGATTAGTTGATTGTAGGCCGCAAGAGTTTCCGGATCGGGGAGTGGGCCTCGATGGCGAGTTATTACCGTGCGGACTTCACTCACGATCTCTGCGGCGGCTTGCGCTGGTGTTTGATCTTTCTCTAGAACGGCCTGAATGACAGGCGTAAGCGCGTTCTCAATCGTAGTTGGCGATCCTTCGCCGGACTCAGTCATGGACGACCTAATCCGCCAGCGGCCTTTGCATTACAGCGGCAAAATCCTTCCGGATTGCCGAGGCGTCGCTGCGAAGGTTTTTAAGGTCTTTCTTGGCACCATGGCCGGAGTGGTAAATGACTCCGTCGGATCCAAGGACGTCCAAAATAGAAGATACGCCCGCGCTCATGCTCACCCAAACATGATACTGCTTGGTCGTACCGGACTTTCGAACGCGCGCCGAAGCCTTGGCATTTTGCCGCCGCATTGCTTTGAAACTAACTGACTTCATGTCGCAAACTCTCTCTGGAGCCCGGAACTCTACCGCGTTCGTCGTTCCAAAGTCTGTGATCCCTTCGAGACGCGAACGGCATGATGACACATCTTGTGACCATGCTCACAAACCTTGGGGCATCCGGGCTAAATGCAAGTGGTTCTCATTTGCCATAGGATAACAATCCTCAATTACCACGTGCGCACATTACAACGCTACCCTAGTGTCGCAGCAACGCCTCAGAATCGCTATCAGCAAAACCTACTTGTTCGATCAGTTCTACGCTGACAAGTTGCAGTTTGTTTCGCGCCTACACCCTGCCTACACGTAACATTTCTAATTCGCATTTTACCGAAAACAGGTCCCAAAATCCGCACCTATCTAATTGATTTTTAAGGCGTGGCGCGCCCGGCGGGATTCGAACCCACGACCCTCGGCTTCGGAGGCCGATACTCTATCCAGCTGAGCTACAGGCGCAGCGCAGGGGTGGCGATACTACTCGCCGACGGCAAGTGCCGTCCAGGGGTAGCGCAGTATCCAGTTGCTTTCCGGGTTGCCTATGTCATTTCCTTCGCTGCGGCCTGCAACTTGAGGACGGTAGCCCAGTTGCGGGACGTGACGGTGGCGCCCGCTTTTCGGTTGAATGCCGGATTCACCTTGCCGTCGAGTATGCCCGTCGCACACCACAGATAGGCGGCATGCTGCGTGATGGCAAGCGCATCAGGCTTCCAAGATTCCTTCAGCAGCGGACGGAGCGGCTCGAGGTCCTTTGGGTGGGCAACGAAAGCGACCAAGTGCTTGGAGTGATCCTTTACGACATGCAGCAAGGGATTTTCATCGACGATGCGGTCCAAGTCTTGCGCCGTCATGGCCATCACCGCCGCTGAGAATCCGCACTTGGCGGTGATGGCCGCTTCGATGCCCGCTCCGATCTTGGCCACGCTGGATCCCTTGCTTCGGAACAGCAGATTGCCGCTATTCAAGAGCGTGCGGACATTCGTGTGGCCGAGATCGGCTATCAGGACGCGCACGTCCGCCATGGCGATGCGATTACCGCGGCCGACGTTGATGCCGCGAATGAGCGCAATGCATTGGCTCATTGTTCCGCGCACATCACAATGGCATCACGGGAACACACAATTTGCACTCGAGCACGCCGGTCGCAGGATCGTAGCTCGAATCAACCGGGTAGTACTCAAACATGGGGCGATTATCCAGCTGCAGTCCGCTGCATGGAAGCCAATCGCGCAAGAGCGCATCCCACGCGGGTTCGAAGTCGGCAACGACGCCCTTGAAGCTGAGCGCAGCGTATTTTCCGCCCGGAATGGTCGTCCGGTGCGCATCGCCACCCGCGAGGACGTGCGCGGGAATTTCGCAACCGGCGTCGTATCTGCAGTGCTCGGGTGCCGTCACACTCGGGTCATCCAGACTGATTCCGTACCGGGGCTGTCCGATGAGTCCGTGCGTCACCATCCAGGGATAGACTTGTGCTTGCCAGAAGTCGCCGATCGGCTCGCCGTAAGGTCCAACGTGCCGCAGGTAGGCGATCGGCGTGGGTTTGCGTTCAATGACTTCGACCTTCATGGGTGTCTCCGCATTGGTTACATTCGGGTCGCCATTGTTTCGCGGCTCGCGCCGCTCCGCCTGATCGGACTTGCTGTTCGCCTGATCTGAATTGCTCTTCGGACGCCGCGCCGATTGCTGCAGGCGCCAGGTCGTGGGAGAGCAGCCGAAGCGAGCGCCAAACGCATGCGTGAATGATTCCGCCGAGCCAAATCCCACGCCCAGTGCGATTTGCAGTATGGAAAGCCTGGGCTGGGCCAACAAGCGCGTGGCCGCCACTTCACATCTTCGGCGGCGCAGATACGCCCCGAGGGTTTCTCCCGTCAACGCCGAAAAAAGGCGATGAAAATGAAACGGCGAGAAATGCGCAACCTCGGCCAGCGTCTCCAGATCCAAGTATTGATCCAGATGCTGATCGATGTACTCCGTAACGCGATGCATGCGATCGACGTACACGTCGCGGCTTCTGGGGGTGTTCATCGCTATCGCGGGTAGAGAATCATCTGCGTGCAGCGAAATACCGCCAGCGTCCGTCCGGACTCCTTGTGCGTAACGACGGCATCCCATACCTGGGTGGTCCTGCCGCGATGCACCGGTGTGGCGACGCCGGCTATCGTGCCATCCCGCGCGGTGCCAAGGTGATTGGACTTCAGCTCGATGGTGGTAAAGCCGGTGGCGTCCGTAGGAAGATTGGCGACGCAGCCGTATCCCGACAGCGTATCCGCCAGCGTGACAACGGTACCGGCGTGCAAATAGCCGTTGGGCGCCATGACGGACTCCACCACCGGCAGTTCGCCGCTCACGCGTGCTGCACTCAGTTCTGTGATGACGATGCCAAGGTAACCCGGCAACTTGCGGGCGCCTGCCTGGTTGAACTCCTCCGGCGTACGCATGGTAGAAAAGTCAGGACTCATACCCCTTCCTACGGCATGTGGTCAAAAAAATCGACCACGCCGGTTTCCAACGAATATTCGGCGCCCACGACCATCAAGCCCGCGTTTTGAATCAGATTCTCGATGATGTCCGAGCCGTGCCTCAAGTGATTGACGGACGCACGAATATTGGCGCGGCAGGCCTCACGCACCAAGGCATCGTGATCGTTCTTCAGATTGGTCGCCAACAGCCCCTCCACCGCCGGCCTGATGAAGTCCACGATGGAATGCAGATTGCGGGATTGATTCTCCACGGGCCGCTGCAATTGCTCCAGCGTGGTTTCGATTGCACCGCAGCGAGTATGACCGAGCACCACCACCAACCGCGTGCGGAATTGTTCAGCCGCGAATTCAACGCTGCCGATCAACGAAGGCGCGACGATGTTGCCGGCCACTCGAATCACAAACAGATCACCCAAGCCCTGATCGAAAACGATCTCGACGGGAACACGTGAGTCGGAGCAGCCCAAGATCGCCGCGAAGGGTTCCTGCCCTGCGGCCAATTCCAAGCGCCGGGCTCGCCTTTCAACCGCGTCTCGGCTGGGGGCTTCCGACACGAAGCGGCCGTTTCCCTCGCGCAGCAGCGCAAGCGCGTCTCGAGCCGAGATCATCGGAAATTCACGGAATTCTGCAGCGCCGTCTGGCGGCTACAGCGCGCGACGGGTTGAGTTATCGCGGTACCCAAGAACGCGCGCGGGCAGAAACAGGATCGCCCGCAGCAGCGCAAAGATCGCCTCGAACGAAATGCCGATCAGGCGAAACGGCAGGGACAGCAGCCAAATCAGGGGCCAGAGCACGAGCGCCAGGATGGCCACGGGCCAACACAGGACCAATAAAACACACCATAAGAGCAAGGTTTTCACGTCCGCCCCTCCTCGATTCTTGGGTGTAACTTTATCACACCCGTGAGTGTAGCGCGGCGGCGGCGCCGTCGAGATTTCGATCCTTATTTTGGTGAGCCGTTCGCGCCGGACTTCACGTATTCCACGCGCCTGAAGCGCAGTGCCGACCAATCCGCATCGATCGCCACCATGCGCACGGACTCGAAGCCGGCAGCTCGAATCACGCTCCATCCCGAATCGCGGTTGAATTCGCACCGGTAGCGCTTGGAGGTTCCCTTAGGATACGCGAACCAAATCACTGCGTCGCCCTTGGAGGCGCCTGCGAGAATCTTCGAGGCGCGATCCAGCTGCGCTTGTGTCGTGGCGAAAGCCAGACCGAAGGCGATCGCTTTTGGTTTGGCAGGGTCGCGTGCGATTTTGACGCCTTTCAGCCGCTCGAGCTCCGATTCGAAGGAATCCGGCGCATTGAAGACCGCGATTTCCCGATGCACGCCAAGATTGAGCTTCTTGAACAGCGGCGAAGCGACGGGGGCGCTAGTGCTCATGCGCGAGTGCCAGTCGGATACCGATGAACACGAAGACACCGCCGACGCAGCGATTGAACCAGCGCTTGAACGCAACGCCCGGCGCCAGGCGGCTGCTGAGGCGCGCCGTCGACCACGCGACGCATAGATTCCACAGCGTGCCGTTGAAATTGAATATCGCGCCGAGCAAGAGAAACGCCAACGGCTTCGAGCCGGCATCGGCGGCAACAAATTGGGGCAGGAACGCCAGAAAGAACAGCGCAACCTTGGGGTTCAAGACATTGGTGAGGAAGCCCTGCGCGAAAATACTTCGTATCGAGGCCGGCCGTACGTCGAGAGCGCCTGGCGAAGATCCGGACGCGCCCGCGGAGCGAATGAGCGAAATGCCCACATACAGTAGGTAGGCTGCGCCGATGAATTTCACGGCGGTGAAGGCGGTGGCGGAGGCGGCGAGGATTGCGGACAAGCCCAATGCGGCCGCGCAAATGTGCACCAATGTTCCCGCACCGATTCCCAGCGCCGCAACGGCGCCCGCGCGCCAGCCTTGGGTCGAGCTGCGCCCGACGATGTACAGGGTATCCGGGCCCGGCGTAATGTTCAGCAGAAATCCGGAAAGCACGAATAGCCACAGATCATGCGTGCCGAACACAAGTTACCTCATTTTCTCGCCTTCAATGCGGCGTACCGATTGAGGCTGTCTTTTGGCCACTGCTCCGCGGGCTTGTAGAATTCGGCAAACGCGGGAATGCCGGCGGGAAGTTGCACCCAGGGCTGCTTTGACGTTGTGAAAATATGAACGTCGGGCGGCTGCATATCCGGCGCGTCGAGCGTTCCCACGCGCACGAAGCTTATGGCATCGCCGGCGCCGGCATAGTGGCTCCACAGCGCCACGCAGCACTTCGGGCAACGCGCGATGCGTTGGCCCTTGCCGCTGTTGGAAGGCGTGTCGATCATCTGGACCCCGCCGGCCAGGAGTTGCACACGATCCGCTTCGATCATTGCATTCAACACAAAGGCGCTGCCGGTTTCCCGTTGGCACCAACGGCAGTGACAGCAATGAACGAAGAGCGGTTTGCCGGTCATGCGATAACGAACGTGACGACAGCCGCAGCCGCCCTCCTGGGATCGCGCCGCTGCGTCGGTGGTTGACATGGGGTTAGGCAGCGCCCTTGCGCGCGGTGACTTCGATTTCGATTTGCATGCGAGGATCCAAGAGGCCTGCGGAGATCATCGTCATTGCGGGACGGCTGTCTCCAAAATACTTGCGCAGCACCGGCCAGCAGTCTGGGAACCGCTCTGCCTTGGGCACGATATAATTCACCCTCACCACATCCGCAAAGTCGGCGCCCGCTTGACGAAGCGCGGACCGGATGTTCTTGAGACATTGTTCGGTCTGCTCGAGCAGACTGTCGGAAATGGTCATGGTGTCGTAGTCGAAACCCGTCGTGCCGGATACGAAAATCCATTCCCCATCGATCACCGCCCGCGAATAGCCCACGTCGTGTTCGTATGTGGATCCTGAGCTGATCAAGCGTCGCGTCATTGCCTTGCCCCCTCAGGCGCCATTGTACTTCGACCGGGGGAGCGAGTCTGGATGGGTATCAAAAAACCACAGGGCGCCCGAAAATGCAAACCACCACGCCGCCGCGAGCCACCAGCCGCCGAGAAAGTCCGAGTAGGCTCTGGCGAAAAACGCCAGCGAGGTTGCCAGCAAGCAAAGTAGGGAGATGGCCAGTATCCGCCGCGGCGGGAATTTCCGGATCCAAAATATTCGAATCAATGAGCCGTAAGTGATGGCGCCGGTCACCGAGCAGAGGCCCAGCACAAGATAGAGTCGTTCATTTCCCGGGACGACGGCAAACAGAACCAGCCCGACAATGCCCACGTACATGGTGAAGATGCTGAGTGCCGCCGCAATGGCGATGAAGACGAATTTGCGAATTTTGCTTTGCGGCGAGCGAAGCGTCAACGCCAGGCTGGCTGCGTGCAGCGCACCGTTGATGCCAAATGAGGCAATGAGCGAATCGTTCAGGAGATCCCAATGCCCCAGCAGGAACAGCACGACCGTCGCTGCGCCGAGCACAGCGAAGTGCCGGGCGTAATAAAAGTGAGCCATCCTTTTGCTTAGATCGGGCCGCGCGGCCCGCGTTCGGTCTGTAGCGCGGCGTTGCGCAGGAACACCGGCAGGTCGGTCGTGGGCGGGCTGGCCGGTATCTGATACATCAGGGCGGCGATGTGGCCGCGGTGATACGTGGTGTGATTCACTACGTGCAGCAGGATATCGCCGCGCGTCATAGCACCTTCGCCGCCGCCGATAAAGGTAAAGTTGACGATCTCCTCGCCCAAGCGGTCAGACATTTCCTCGGCATAGCGAATGTACCAACCGTCGAGCGTGGCCTGTGCGATGCGTAAATCGGCAAACGAGACCTGTACGTCGGGCGTGCGCGTCGTGAAGCCGTGGGCCCTGCCCTCCAGATGCGCCTGCCACACGAGATCGATGGTGTAGACGTGATTCAAGGTGCGGATCACATTGCCAAAAATGATCTGCCGCGGTTTCGTCAACTCCGCTTCGGGGAGTTCGCCGAGCGCCAGGTACAGCAGCGAATTCGCCCAGGCGGAGTAGCGCGTCAGCATCCGGATATTTCGCAGCGCGGACATGTTCAGGAGTGCGGCGGCGCGCTGGGTGGTTGTGGGGTTGGCATGGAAGTTGACGCACCCGGTTTTAGAATCATCAGCAGCGCTCCGGCCAGTATGGCCATATCCGCCATGTTGAAAATGCCGGTGCGCAGGGAACCAATGCCGACATTCAAAAAATCCGTCACCCGGCCATCATATAACAGGCGGTCAATCAAATTACTCGTGCCTCCGCCTGCGACGAGCGCGAGAGCGACAAATCGGGCGGTGCTGAGACGCCGGGCGAACAATGCGGCGTACACTAATCCGATCAGCAGCGCCGCGACCACGGCGGTAAACAGCGCGAAACGCAATTGTTGCGACAGCGAGGCGCCGAGGCTCAAGAAAGAGCCGGGATTCTCCGTGAGCTGCAAGCGCAGGGAATCGGCAAACAGCGACTCCGTGAAGCCGGAATGGAGCAAGGAGCGCGCCGCGGATTTCGACACTTGGTCGCAGCCCACGCAGCAACACAGCGTCAGCATCACGACGATGAATCTGGGAATTGACCGCATGGTGACTCCTTTCTTCAGATTTCTCTGATCGCATTGCCGGGACAAAGGTTCAGAACTTTTGTTTGCCGGTCAAAATATCCCACCACAACCTCCAGTCGCCCATCAGGCTGAAGCCGGGATGGCGAAATGTGGCGGGTTTGTTGCGCTCGAAGAAAAAATGTCCCACCCACGCGAACGCGTACCCTTGCACCAGCGCAACCGCGGCCAACCACCATTTCTGAGTCGCGATGGCGGCGATGAGCAGCACCAGGGCGACACTGGTTCCCGTAAAATGCAGCCGCCGCGACGTCCGGTTCGCGTGCTCGCTCAGGTAGAACGGATAGAAATCGCTGAAGGTATGAAATTTTTTGCTCAATGGCCGAGGCCTGCCCCGGCGGCCAATGCCAAGGCGATCGCTGCGGCGCGAACGACGAAACGCTGTGTCGACATGAACCCCCCGACTTACTGTCAAATTGCCACGCAGCCCAAGGGTGCGCCGTTCGCGGGAATCTCGAGCGTTGCCGCCCATCCCAGCGAGAACGAAGCATAAGCGAAGTGGCGCGAAGCGGCGACAATTACTCGGGCGGGCGCTAGAAATTCAACAAATCGCCGCGAAAGGGCTGATGCGAAGCATAAAGCGAGGCACGTTGCTGCAAAGGCGCCAAATCCCATCCGAGATGGGTGGCTTCATTCAAGGCCTGTGATTGCGCCTTGACGGCTGCGTTGTAGTCCACGCGCGCCGCGAATGCGGCGGCCCGAATTTCCCAATAGCTTGGATCTTCCCGGTAGGTACGTTGTATGCCCTCGGTGAGCGCGAGGGCGCGAGCCGGATCACGCATATCAGCGAATGGATTCGCCGCCAAGATGGAGGCCAGCAGCAGCTTTCCCGTTATGTTGTTCTGCTTCACCGCTCGTTCGAGCCATACCACTGCGCCCTGCAGTGCTTCGGTGCTTGGCTTGCCTTGCAAGAGATACTCGGCGAGCGAGACCTGCGCATCGGATTGATCGGCTTGCGCCGCCTTTTCCAGCCAAATCTCGCCTTTGATGTTGTCGCATTGGCAGCCGCGGCCATGCAGCAGTCCGGCGCCAATCTGATATTGGGCGTACGGCGCTCCCGCCTGCGCGGCCTTGAGAAACCATGGCACGGCTTTGTCGTAGGTTTGTCTGAGCTGCGGCAAGCCGGCAAGCATCATGCCGTAAAGCATCTGCGCCGATGGATCGCCCGCCTCGGCTTTGTGTTTTGTTTCGTTGACGCGGGTCTCGAGATTCCCGTAGTCGCGAATGGTCACAGCGCTGTTGACGAAGTGATAGAGCATGCTCATCGAGGCAGTAACGGGCACGCCGTTTATTCTTGCCGGCAAAAAGGTGGAGCGCATGATGCTCTCGCGAACGCATTCCTCGAAGTATGGCAACGAATACAATATGCGGGGCATCCGTGGATGGCCGTCGGGCGCAACGGTGAACTCGACATAGGTATCGCCCTGAATCCCTTTTCTATCCGCGTCCGAAGGGTAGGCGGGCGGGTAAGCCTTCGAAAGCCGCGGCGGGTCCGATCTTCGTATTCTTTTC
>Ga0210384_10004993_pt1 | contig 14618 bp, 8 predicted proteins | sample IncBWH2MmetaG_FD_160574 | JGI IMG/M metagenome (GOLD analysis project Ga0210384, IMG submission 160574) | Forest soil microbial communities from Barre Woods Harvard Forest LTER site, Petersham, Massachusetts, United States - Inc-BW-H-2-M | ecosystem: Environmental > Terrestrial > Soil >...
AAAGGCTCTGGCCGATTGGCACGGGAGACGACGTTGTCTCCTTTGCGCGCATGCGGCCCACATGGATTACCTGGCACGTGCTTTTGTCCCCACCGGCAACCGGCGGCTCAATGAGCTGATCGGCCTGCTGATGTGCGTCTCCGCCCTCCTTATCCTTCTCGCGCTGGTGTCTTACTCACCGCTCGACCCCTCGTTCAATAGTGCTTCGGTTCTGACCGGTTCTCACGCCGCACGCAATTGGATTGGCGTGGTCGGAGCCTACACGGCCGACATCTTGCTGCAATTCTTCGGGGTGGGAGCCTTCCTGCTTCCGCTGTTTCCGGCCACGCTGGGTGTGCGCTGGTTCCGGTCGATGAAGGTGCAATCTCCGCTGGCCAAAAGCCTGGGCGGAATCTGGCTGATGATGTTCATCCCCGCCATGCTCGCGCTCTTGCCTGGGCCTATGCGATGGCAGAGCGTGATCCCCGTCGAAGGCCTGATGGGACGCGTAGTCGGCGACTTCCTCATCCATTATCTGAATCTGATGGGTGCCTACATCGTCTGCGCCACGATCCTGGCGGTCGCGCTGTATCTGACGACTGCGTTTTCTTTCTCAGCCATCCAACTGTGGGCGCCGACGCGCTTCGCCTTCGTCACGGCACTCTGGAATCGCTATCGCGACTGGCAGGAAGAGCGCCTCCGCACTCGCCAGCAGAAGGAACTGGACCAGCGGCGCATCTCGAAGCCTCTAGTCAAGACACAGCTGATTCAATCGAGGCCAGCACAGGCAATGCCACAAGCCGAGCCTGAACCGCGCCGCACCGGAATCGAGCGCATGATGGCCGAGGACAAAACCACGTCCCCGGTAGGGACGGACGCATTCGTCCGTCCAGTCGAGCGCAGCTCGACAGCCAGCGGTGGCATCCTTGCGGAATCGTTGTCGGCCGAGACGACCGCCGACCCCGAAGTCACCGACCGCGCCGACGCTGGCCACAAAGCCAAGACCACCATGCCCCGCATCGCCGGCGGATACAAGTTGCCTTCGAGCAGCCTGCTGCAGCGCCCCGACGAACAGCAGGCCGTAGACGCCGACGAACTCAAGCTGCTGGCCCAGGTACTGACGGAAAAGTATGCCGAGTTCGACGTGCACGGGCAGATCACGCAGATCAACCCTGGCCCGGTCGTCACCACGTTCGAGTTCAAGCCCGAAGCCGGCATCAAGTACAGCCGCATCACCAACCTCTGCGACGATCTTTGTCTCGCGCTCAAAGCCGAGAGCATTCTGATCGAGCGCATGGCGGGCAAGAGCACAGTTGGCATTCAGGTGCCGAACCGCGAGCGCGAAATCATCTGGCTGCGCGAGAACATCGAGTCGCAGGAGTTCATGGGCTCGAAGTCGAAGATGACGATCGCCATGGGCAAAGACATCAACGGACGCATCGTCACCGCCGATCTGGCAGGAATGCCGCACCTGCTGATCGCGGGCTCGACTGGAGCGGGCAAAAGCGTGGCCATCAACGCCATGATCATGTCGATTCTGTACAAGGCAACTCCAGATCAGGTGCGGCTGATTCTGGTGGACCCAAAGCGGCTCGAACTCGGCAACTACGAAGGCGTGCCGCATCTCTACACGCCGATCATCACCGAGCCGAAGCTGGCGGCCAATGCCCTGCGCAATGCAGTTCGCGAGATGGAACGGCGACTGAAGCTGCTGGCGTCGAAAGGCGTGCGCAACATCGACCAGTACAACAAACTCTTCGATCAGGGCGACACGCCAAGTCTGTTTGCCGAGGATTCCGACGACAAGCCGATTCCCTACATCGTGATCATCATCGACGAGTTGGCCGATCTGATGATGCTCGATTCGTCGAACGTCGAAGAATCGATCACGCGCCTGGCGCAGATGGCGCGCGCTGTCGGCATTCACCTTGTTTTGGCAACCCAAAGACCTTCAGTCGATGTCATCACGGGACTGATCAAGGCGAACTTTCCCGCCCGCGTTTCCTTCCGTGTCGCGACCAAAGTCGACTCGCGAACCATTCTCGATGCCAACGGCGCCGAAGCGCTGCTGGGCAAAGGCGACATGCTGTATCTGCCGTCAGGATCGGCGCGCGTGCACCGTCTGCACGCACCCTTCGTTACCGAGAAAGAAATCGCGGCGGTCGTGGAGTTCTGGAAGTCACAGGGCACGGCGGAATATCAGCAGCAATTCCTGGAAGCACCGAAGGACGCGCAGGATCCTGCGATCGGCACGAACGACGGCGGTCCGACCGGCGACGGCGAGGCGGAAAACGATCCCATGTATGGCGACGCGGTGAAGTTGGTCATTGAGTTCGGCAAGGCCTCCACTTCCCTGCTGCAGCGGCGCTTGCGCATCGGCTATGGCCGCGCCGCGCACCTCATCGATCTGATGGAGCAAGACGGCATCGTCGGCGCCGCCGACGGCCCCAAGCCGCGCGAAGTGCTCAAGCGCCCGGACTGGATTTCAGAAATCGAAGAGTCGATGCGGTAGGCCCAAGCGAAAACCGGCCACGGATTTGTGCGGATTCCCACGGATTCTTGATATGAATTTCCCATCCGTGAAGATCCGTGTGTATCCGTGGCCGAGTTTTTGATCACAGCCCCAGCCAGTTCCAGAAGCGATCTTTCATCCGTCGGAACCATTCCGGCAGCCAGCTCTTGTAGCGCAGCAAGACAGTTGCGCGAATCGCTTTCGCCGTGCTGGGCGCGAACTTGTTGTTGAACACAAGGTAGTAAATTCCCGCGCCAGCCGGAAGGTCGGCCTGCACTTTGCCTTCCGCGACGCGGCCACTCTCAAAGACAGAACTGGTCGCGTAGCCATTCTGCCAGACCGTGAAGGCAGGTTCGCTGAGCACGTAGACTTCGATCGCGTTATCGGCACTTTTGTCTTTCTCGCCGGCTTTTTCTTTGCGTGCGGTCCCACGGCTTTCATCTGCTGCCGCCGCAAACTGGCCGACAATCGCCACGTTCAGCGATCCTTCCGGCAACGAGAACTTGTAGTAACGGAAGCTGTGCGCCGATACCGAGAACGGATTCTCGAGCACGGTCTGGTCATGCTTCCATCCCGCGATCTCCTGGATTCCCTGGGCAAATGGATTGTCGCTGGCGATCACCCACACAATCGCCGCCAGCAGCAGCGCGAGCAGAACCCACAGCAACACGCGCCGCTTGCGCCGTGGGCGCGGCTGCTCCGGAGGAAGCACCTCCACCACGGGTTCGCTCTTCGCTGCAGACTTTCTCGCGGAAGAACTCACAGGCTTCCCGCACTTCGGACAAAACTCCGCCCCATCGGGAAGGTTCGCTCCACACCCGCTGCACCCCACCAGAACCGCGGTGGGTCCAGGAGTTGCCTCGGCGGCGGACACGCTGACCGGCTGCCCGCACTTCAGGCAGAAGTGCGAACCATCAGGCAGATTCGCAGAGCATTTGCTGCACAGCACGAGTGGCTCTTCCTAACTTCCTGTCGAGAAAATGTCAGCAGATATTAGCACACGCTCGCGGACGCACAAGTCGCGTAAGTCAACATCGCAAGTCGCCCCCAAATTCTGGCCTAACGTCATAGCGATTTCGCCAGGCATCTAGTAGAATCGCGCGCACTTGGAGAGTTCCGTAGACTCCGATGGAGACAGAGATCGTTTTCTACATCGGGCTGGCGTTGTTCATTCTCTTCGGCCCGTGGATCCTGGTGTGGCGGGTCAATGCCCGGCGCAAGCGCGAGCGCTTCGAAGACCAGATGCGCTGGACCGATCTCACCGGGCGCATCCATGCTCTCGAGCGCGATCTCCGCGAACTTCGCCGCGAGTCCTCACCGGCTGGGCAATCCCGGCCACAAGAGGCGCGGACTGAAACACAATCAGCGCCGGCGCCGCCGATTTCGGCTCCTGCCAAGCCTGCCGCCCCAACGCCTGCCCAGACAGCAGCAGAGGCCTGGGTAACGCGCAAATCAGCAGAGACGCCGTTCCCGGCTCCGCCTGCAGTCGCCCCGCAGGCACCGACTGTTTCAGCCGCGCCGATCCCGTCATCGGAACGCCGAATCCCTATACCAGCGCCAACCTTCGCGCAAACAGAGACCGGACCGTCTCTGTTCGACCGCTTCAAGTCGGCTCTCGACATTGAAGAGATGTTAGGCACCGACTGGCTGAACAAGGTCGGGATCGTTCTCATGGTGCTTGGGATCGCCTTCTTCCTTTCGTACGAGCTCAAAACGATGGGACCTGCAGGCAAGGTGATGGTTGGGTTCGTCACCGCCGTCGTCATGCTGGGCGCGGGCATCTGGTTCGAGCGCGGCGATCGCTACCGGATTCTGGCGCGCGCCGGCATCGGCGGCGGTTGGGCGCTGCTGTTCTTCACGACGTATGCGATGTACCACGTGCCCGCGGCGCAAGTACTGACTTCGCAGGCCGAAGACCTGGTGCTGATGCTGGTTGTGGCTGCCGCTATGGTCGCGCACACACTGCGTTATCGTTCCCAGGTCGTGACCGGGCTGGCATTCCTGCTGGCGTTCCTGACCGTCACCATCAGCCACTCCAACGTATACAGCCTGTCCGCCGGAGGCGTATTGGCAGCTGGGTTGGTGGTCATTGTCGGACGCATGCAGTGGTTCGAACTGGAAGTCTTCGGCATTTTGGCGAGCTATTTGAACCACTATCTATGGCTGAGGCCGATCATCGAGCCGATGCGGGGCAAGCGGCATCCCTTTCCGGAATTTGCGGCAAGCGCTGGAATACTCGCTCTTTACTGGCTGATCTTTCGTCTGTCCTACGTGTTCCGCTCTCCCACGAACAAGCAACAGGAGCGCATCTCCACCGCCGCTGCGCTGCTGAATACTTCGCTGCTGCTGGCGCTGTTCAAGTATCAGTCGACACACCCGGAGTGGGCATTCTGGGCGCTGCTTGCGATCGGCGCCATTGAGTTGGCCTTCGGACAACTGCCCGCTGCGCGCCGGCGGCGCACTGCCGCGATTGTTCTCTGCACGTTGGGCGTGGTCTTGCTGATTGCGGCATTTCCGTTCCGCTACTCGGGCACGCGTTTGTCGGTGCTGTGGCTGGCCGAGGCCGAGGCTCTGCTGCTGATCGGCGTTTGGACGAAGGAGATCGTCTTTCGGCGGCTGGGCCTCGTCGCCTCCGTTCTCGTCGCCGGGCAGATGATCGCCTACGATGCCGCTGCAGTTTTCGGCCGGCGTATGGATGGTGCTGACCTGCGCCCCGATTTCGCGTTGGCAATTCTTTTTGTGGTTGCCGGCGGCGTGTTCTACCTGAATCCGCACTGGGTGCTCCGCCAGTGGTCCGACCTCTTTGCCACAGAATTCGATCGCGTTGTCACGCAGCGCCTTTCCTATGCGGGCGCGCTCATGCTGACTATCGCGGCGTGGATAGCATTCCCCGAATCGTGGACTGCGGTTGCCTGGTGCGCGCTTGGACTTGTGTTGGCATGGACTGGAAAGCGGCTCGCAGCGCCGGATTTGGCGCATCAGTCACATTGTCTTGCCGTTGCGGCTGTGACCCGAGTCCTGGCGATCAATCTGGAAGCTACCGACAAAGTGCATGGGCTGACGCTGCGTCTGATCACGATCACGCTGGTGGCCGCGCTTCTGTACGTGACCTCACACTGGGGCGCATCCGACGAGGTCGGCCGCGCCACCGGGCACGCCCGGTCTTTCGACAAAGTCGCCAGCATGGGCTATGTCTGGGCAGCATCTTTCCTGCTGGCCCTGCTGGCGTGGTACGAACTGCGGCCCATCAGCGTGGCCGACGCATGGGTAGTGGGCGGGTTGGTGCTTCTGGAGTTGGGGCTTGCCCGAAAGAGTTTGAGCTGGCGTCTGCAGGCCTATGTCGCTCTTGCGGCCAGTTTCCTGCGCATCTTCGTTGTGAACCTGAACGCCGCAGGGACGCCCGGAGAAGTCAGCCCGCGCTTCTACACGGTGGTTCCGATTGCGCTCGCTTTCTTCTACGCCTATTGGCGGCTGGATGAAGGGCGCGAAAGCCTGGCACGTTTCGAGCAAAGATTTCATGCCGGCGACGTGTGTTGCTGGCTGGGCACAATCGCAGTTGGATCTCTGATGCGCTTTGAGCTCGAAGCAGACTGGGTTGCCGCCGCATGGGCCGCGCTCGCATTCGCACTTCTCGCGATCGCCTGGCGAAGTGATCGTAGAGTCTTTCTCTACCAGGCGTTGCTCGTCGTCTGCGGTGTCCTTTTCCGCACCGTGCTGCACAACTTCTACGAGCGCAGTTACTTTCCCGCGCCGCTGTGGGAGAGCCGCTGGGTCACAGTGGGTGCGACCGTCGCGTTGGTGCTCGCATCTTTGCCCATCGCCTTTCAGGTCCGCAGAAAAAACGAGCATAGCGATGCGACCGGAATCGCGCGCCTTCTGCAGGCGTTGGGACGGCGGCCCGAACAGATTTTCTTCTTCATCGCCGTTGGGCTCCTGACCGTGCTGCTGGCTCTCGAAATGCGGCACGGGATGGTGACGCTTGCATGGGGCATAGAAGGCGTCGCGGTCTTCTTACTGGCCCTGTGGCTCGGTGAACGCAGCTTCCGGCTGACCGGGCTCGCCCTTCTGTTGCTGTGCGTGGCGAAGATTCTGCTCCAGGATGTGTGGCGGCTGAACGGAAGCGATCGCTATATAACATTTTTCGCCTTGGGTGCGGGTCTCATGCTCGTTTCGTATCTGTGGACCCGGAATCGCGAGACCCTGCGGCGGTATCTATGATGTTGCTTTCGAGTTTCAGAGCGAGTTTGAGGACGGGTCTCAGCACATGAAGCGCTGGATCTTGCTGGCTGGAATCGTCGTGCTGGGCGTCGCCGCCGTTGTGATCAGCGAGCGGCGCAAGGTCGACGTGTCTGCCAGCCCCGCAGCGCTACTCTATCTGGTCGCCGACACCGAACAGGAACTCACCCGCTTGCCGGTGAACTTCACCAGCATGTCGGACGCGGACGAGATTCGCATCGGCGACCAGATCGCAGAAATGTATGCCGGTTCTGCCAACGAAAACAAAGAAGCCAATACGCTCGCGGTCGAGCGCTACCTGACCCAGGTTGGGCAGCCGCTGGCTCTGCGCGCTCACCGCCGGTTGCCCTACCGCTTCCACTACATTCCCGGACAGTACATGGTCAACGCGTTCGCCTTGCCGGGAGGGCATGTCTACGTGGGCGGCGGCCTGCTCGCGCTGATGGACAGCGAAGATGAACTTGCGGCCGTGCTCGGGCACGAAATCGAGCACATCGATCACTATCACTGTGCCGAGCGTGCGCAGCAGCAGGAGGCGTTGCGGCACATTCCTCTCGGCGAACTGGTCGCGATCCCTGTTTTCGTTTTCGAGGCTGGCTACAGCAAAGACCAGGAACTCGAGGCCGATCGTGAGGGCACCCGCCTCGCCGTGGAGGCCGGCTATTCGGCCAATGGCGCGATTCGACTGTTTGAGGCCTTCGACCGCCTTTACCAGCAGTATCGTTCAGGCGAACAGGTACGCGCGAAAACGCCGCAGGAGGAAGTCTCGCGGGTCACACTCGACACCATCGAAGGGTATTTCCGCTCGCACCCGCTGCCCTCCGAGCGCATCGCGCAGATACAGAAGCTGATTGCCAGCGAGGGCTGGCCGGTGCGTTCCGAACGCGACTTGGCCGTAGCGTACATTTTCTGGACCGCTCGCGCAGAGACTGCGCTGAATGCGAAAAAGTATCAAGAGGCTGAGCATCTGGCCCAGCAGTCGCTGAAGATACACCCAGACCAGCCGAACGCATACGACGTACTGGCGCGGGCGCAGTTCGCGCGGGGGGAATTTGCAAGTGCAGCGAGTTCGTACCGCAAGCTGCTGGAAGGAACCCCCAGGAAAGCCAGCTATGTCGAGTCCTACGCGACGGCCTTGGCAGCCGCCGACCGGCGGACTGGCGCGGCCGAGTTCCGTGCTTGGCTGCAATCGGCGCCGGGTGAAAGACCGCGAAATGCGGAGGTCGAGCAAGCCGGTTTGAATTTGCTGGCCGGCGATCCTGCACCCGCTCATACGCTTGAAGGAGAATTGCAGCTCAGTTCCGATTCGCGGGCGCCCGACAATGTGGGCAGGCTAGGTTGGTGGTACTACCTCGCCGGAGACTACACTCGCGCCTCGCAACTGCTGGCTGAGGCGGTGCAGCAGCGTCCGGGCGACGTGACGCTGTGGGTGCACCGCGCCTGGGCGGAGATTGAAATTCGGCGCTACAGCGACGCGATCCAGACCGTCAATAACGGACGCACCGAGAGCGGACTTCCTTATGAGGAACCGCTTCAAGGCGAGCGGGCCATGGCGCAGTGCGTCGCCTTCTGGCAGGCCAAAGAAACTGAAGAGGCGCTGCGCGATTTCGACCGCGCCGTCGCGCAACAGCCGGAGTGGGAGAATCCGGCATGGGTCAGAGCGCTGTACTCGCCGCTCGTAGCCCAGAGTGTGCAGGAAATGCAGGCCGAGCGCGAGCGGCAAAAGAAAGAACGGCAGGCGGGCAGTCACACTCCCAATTCATGATGGCTCGCCTGCGAAAGGTTCGGGAAGGGCACGAGTTTACTCTGCCGCAAGAGGTGAAAAAAACGGTGCGCTTTAGCGCCTGAGGTCGATCTTTAGCCGCCTACTCGGACATTTGTCGCGTCTCTCACGCCGTCCTTGCCGCGCTCCCGTCCAGCCCCAACTCCTTCGCGATCGGCTTCAAAGCTTCGATGCAGAACGCGATGTGCTCATCCAGGTCCACGCCAAGATCGGCCGCGCCCTTGACAATGTCGTCGCGATTCACCTTGCGGGCAAAGGCCTTGTCCTTCATCCTTTTTCGCACCGACTTGGTATCGACTTCAGCCAGCGACTTCCCCGGCTTGATCAGCGCAACGGCAGTGATGAAACCCGCAAGTTCATCGCAGGCAAAGAGCGCCTTTTCCATTTGCGTGTCGCGCGTGACGCCGCTGTACTCGGCGTGCGACATAATCGCGCGCGTGATGACCTCTGGCCATCCTCGCTCCTTCAGAATGGCGTTGCCCTTGTACGGATGGTCGTCGAGGCTGGGCCAGCGTTCGTAGTCGAAGTCGTGAATCAGGCCGACAATCCCCCACAGCTCTTCTTCGTCTTTTGAAACACCCGGCGCTCCCTTGCCCCACTTGCGGGCGCAGGCGCGCATGCAAGCCTCGACCGAAAGCGCATGCTTGCGCAGACTTTCCGATTGGGTGAACTCAGTTAGTAAACACCACGCAGATTCGCGATCGATCATGCCCTTCCCCTATAGCTGCGGCCTCTCGCTGATTTGATTTCACCGCGTTCCGAACGATTGTTGCATTTTTGGTGCATTTTTCTCTTGACTTCCACAGGGCACATGCCGCAGATTGGCGTGCAGCCGGAACGTTCCCCCAAATGGTTCCGACTTTCGAGCTGTAAGGAGTTGCTAGCTCTGGCACTCCCACAACCCGATGGCCACGACTCTAGCCCCTGTTGATTCCAGGGAAGTCGTTCGATGCGATCACTGCCTGTTGGTTCAATTCCGCACCACCAACAATAACTGTCGGCGCTGCCACGCGTCTCTGGACGAGGAACCCGAACCAGAGCCTATTGTAGTTGCGCCGCCCATCATGATGCCCGTGCCCGGCAACGGCCGCGGACATTTAAACCTCGCCACCTCGATCCGGTCGCTGCGTCTGCGCAACGGTCTCAGCCAGCGGCAGCTGGCCGGTCGCATGTCGGTCCCGCGCACCTACGTTTCGAAAATCGAGAACGAGAAAGCCACGCCGACCCTGTCGTCACTGGAGCGGCTGGCGCGCGCACTGGAGGTCACCGTGCCCGATCTGCTCAGCGGCGGGGAACGAACCCGTCAGGAAGAAGTAATGGAATTGATGAAGGATCAGTTCATCGCCGAGCTGCTGCCCTTCGTCTCGCAGCTGAACGGTATGCAGATGTCGAGCATCCTGACCCAGGTCCGGGACTTAACCATAAGGCCAAGAAGGACGGCGTAGGGCCGAAGTTTCAAGGTTTCAGAGTTTCAGAGTTTCAGAGTTTCAAGGTTTCAAAGTTCCGGATTGCACTTGGACTGGTCTTACCTTGAAACTTTGAAACCTTACCACCTTGAAACCTTGCTTTCATCCGGGCAACCAGCCAACACTCTGCCGGGACCATCCTCTGGTCCCGGCATTTTTCTGTGCACATGTAGGCCCGGACGCATTCGTCCGGGCGCCGGAACCCCTGTCATCCTGAGCGAAGCCCGCCGCTCGCGAAGCGAGCGGTGGCGCAGTCGAAGGACCCCTACCGCGTCTGCGCAGCCGCAGACACGGCGAGAAATTCCCACCGATGACCCCAGCCCAGGCCCTGAATCCAACCCATATCGACCGACATCTATCCTGCATGAATCTGGAACGAACTACTCTCTCATTCGTCGACAATTCCGCTCCCCTAGGCCATTTTGACGACTCAACGCCAGAACGCACCAGCAGCGACCCCGACATCCGCCTCCTCGACGCCTACTCCCAAGCCGTAACCAGCGCGGTCGAGCACATCAGCCCGTCGGTTGTAAACATTGAAGTCCACCAACACGCCAGCCGCACGCGCACCGGCCAGCCCCGCGAACGCCGCGGGGGAGGTTCCGGCTTCGTCTTCACGCCCGACGGCTTGATCCTCACCAACAGCCATGTCGTACACGAGGCCGCGCGCATCGCGGTCACGCTGGCGGACGGACGCCGCATGCCCGCCTCGCTGATCGGCGACGACCCGGCCAGCGATCTCGCGATCATCCGTGTCGACGAGCCTCACTTCGATGAGCCCGGCCTGGTCGCAGCCGCGCTGGGCGATTCGCAGCGCCTGCGCGTCGGCCAGATCGTGATCGCCATCGGCGCGCCTTATGGATTTCAGTCCACCGTGACCGCCGGCGTGGTCAGCGCGCTGGGACGCTCGCTGCGCTCCTACTCCGGCCGCCTCATCGACGACGTGGTTCAAACCGATGCCTCGCTAAACCCCGGCAACTCCGGCGGCCCGCTGGTCGATTCCGCCGGACGCGTCGTAGGTGTGAACACGGCGACCATCCTGCCCGCGCAAGGCATCTGCTTCGCTATCGGCATCAACACGGCCAAGTTCGTGGTGAGCCGCCTGCTGCGCGACGGACGCCTGCGTCGCAGCTACATCGGCGTCTCGGCGCAGACTGTACCTGTGCATCGTCGCGTGGTCCGCTTCTACGACCTGCCGAAAGAGACGGGCGCGCTCGTGCTGTCGGTAGAAGACGCCAGCCCGGCCAAGCGCGCCGGCCTGCGCGAAGGCGACGTGATCGTAGCGCTCGAAGGCCAGCCGGTCGCCGGCGTCGACGATCTGCATCGCCTGCTAACCGAGGTACGGGTGGGCGTGAGCAGCAGGTTGACTGTGGTGCGATATGTCGAGAAGGTGGAACTGGAGATCGTGCCGGAGGAAGCGAGGTAAAACGGCCATGTGCTATCCCAAAGCGAATCAGTTACTTACATTCCTAGCCCAGACGAAGCATGGGATCTAATATCTAGATCCCAAAAATAGATCTTGACTTCGGTTCCAATCAAAAGGTAATCTTCCCTCGCCTAATCGGGAGAACCTGCCCGAAAAGACAACGGGCACGATCGGTCTGCAGCCGATCGCGCCCCCGATCTTCAGCCCTTCACTCAGACAAGCAAAGGAGAAGTCTATGTCAAGTCTAGCACAACAAGTAGAGGTAACCGACATGCGTCGGCCCGCAATACGTTCACCTTTCGAAGCACCAACAAGCGTCTCCATTGTGGAAGGCCCGGATCTTCGGTCCGGTACACCTACTATCGTGGGGTTCATGCCCGCCGGTCTGCTGATCCCAGACGGGTTCACAATCCCGTGGTACGACACACGCACCAAGAAGGGCTACCAACGCCAACCGCAGGATTCACGAATTAATCAGCTCGCTGGTGACCTGCGAAAGGACCGTACGGACTTACCGACCGCCGTGCTTCTGAACATCAGGAACCGCGACGCGGCGGATGCAGTTGGCGATGGGATGCTGAAGCTAAACCGTCTTGTCACTCTGTCGAGTCCGGTGAAGTTCCACGTTGTTGACGGCCAGCACCGAGTCTTGGCGCTAAGGAAGTTGATTGAAGAGGATGCCGAGCGCTGGTCCCACTTTATGCTCCCGTTCGTCTGCCTCATCGGCGCTTCCGAAGAGGAAGAGATGGAACAGTTCTACATCGTCAACTCCACCGCGAAATCGGTGAAGACAGACCTTGCCCTTGCGCTCCTGAGGAAACGTGTAAACAAGGACCCCGAGATCTATGAGGCACTCCAGGAGCGTGGCCGCGCTTGGACAGTAGACGGTCAGACGATTGTGGAACGTCTCGCCGCCGACTCGCAGATCTGGCGCAGCCGCGTCCGTCTTCCTAACATGGAAAAAGGTGAGACCACGATCCCATCTGCCTCCATGGTCACATCACTTAAGCCGCTGCTCTCGTCACCTTATTTTGGTGGCCTGAAGTCAGAACAGCAACTCAAGGTGCTCGACGCTTACTGGCACGGCGTTCGGGAAGTACTCCGGCCGGCCTTTGACGACCCCGACAAGTATGCAATCCAGAAGGGCGTGGGAGTTATCGTAATGCATTCGATCCTGCCCCATGTTCTGGAATGTGTACGCAATCGAGGGCTCTTGACGACCGACCCCGTATCCTACAAGCAGATCCTCGAGGACGCCTTGACAAAGCTGCAGGGCGAGAACTCCGACGGTGATCCCGTAGGCGGGATCGAATTTTGGGCCTCGGCTCCAACCGGTGGCGCGGCGGGAACATACAGCAGCAGCGCAGGTCGAAGGGTGCTTGCGGCCAAGCTCCGCCAGCTTCTGCCGCCTGTTGAGATCGAATGAAGCCAGCGTACAGAAGTGGCGCCGCCAGCGAAGACTGCCGCCGCCACTTTGTCTCGTCATTGCATCCCCCTCCCGCCTGTGTTAGCCTCTTGTCGTGCCCACTTTGCACGACAAAGTAGACAAAATCCCCGCCGGCCTCGACCGCAAGGAAGCCGAAGTCTATCGTCACCTCGATCCCGCCCAACTGCCCAGGCACATCGCCATCATCATGGACGGCAACGGACGCTGGGCCAAGCGCCGCCACCTGCCGCGCGTCGCCGGACATCGCGCTGGAGTATCCGCCGTGCGCTCGACCGTCGAAACGGCCGCGCGCATCCACATTCCCGCGCTCACGCTCTATGCCTTCTCCGAAGAGAACTGGAAGAAGCGCCCCGGCAGCGAAGTCGGCTTCCTGATGCGCCTGCTCAGCCGCTACCTCAAGGCCGAAGTCCCCACGCTGAACGAAAACAATATCCGCCTCGAATACATCGGCCGCCAGCACGAGCTGCCCGCCGACGTGCAGGAGCGCATGGCCTGGGCGCGGGAGTCGACGGCGCGCAATTCGGGCATGGTGCTGACCCTGGCGCTCAATTACAGCGCTCGCAGCGAACTGGTCGACGCCTTCCGCTCCATGGTCACGGCGGCGGCGCAGAACGGCGGCATCGATCACCTGCACATCGACGAAGATCTGGTCAGCCGCCATCTTTATACGCGCCACCTGCCTGATCCCGACCTGGTCGTGCGCACCTCGGGCGAGATGCGGCTCAGCAATTTCCTGCTCTGGCAACTGGCCTACGCCGAGATCTATGTCACTCCGACGCTCTGGCCCGATTTTCGCGGCGTTCACTTGCTCGAAGCCATCGCGGAATTCCAGAAACGCGAGCGCCGCTACGGCGGGCTGAACGGCGACGCACACTCTCACAATTCGTAAACCACAGGGAACACAGAGAAACACGGAGGAAACTCTGTGAGACCCTGTGCTCTCTGTGGTTATAATTGCGCCTTTGCCTCACCCCGAGCCTCTTGCTAAAACGCATCGCGACCGCCGTCGTTCTCATCCCGATCGTGCTGGCGCTTATTCTGCGCGCGCCGGTGCCACTGCTGGCCGCCGTGGCCGCCGGAGTGGCGCTGGTCACGATTCATGAATTTCTGAAGCTGACCGAGTCTTACGGCGTCGAACCGATGCGCTCGCCGGCTTACCTTTTCACGGCGCTGTTCTTCCTGACACTGGCACTCGACACAAGCGAAGCGCCGCTGCTTTCCACCGGGAAGTTCCTGCTCATGCTGGGGTTCTCCGCGGTTATCGCACCGTTCATTTTTCTCACGCTCGCCATGCGGCGTGAAAATCTGCGCGCGGGATATCCAGCGGCGGCCGCGGCGGTGTTCGCCTTCACCTACATCGCCCTGCCCATGGGCATGCTGGTCCATCTGCGCGAACAGTGGGAGGGAGCGTTCTACCTGCTGTATCTCTTACTCGTGGTCTGGGCAGGAGACATCTTCGCCTACTTCGTGGGCAAATCGATCGGCCGGCATCTCATGGCCCCGCGCATCAGCCCGAAGAAAACCTGGGAAGGCGCCGCCGCCTCATTGCTGGCCAGCGTTGCCGTCGGATGGCTGCTCTTCCACTACGCTCTGCCTATCAGTTCGGCGCTGCTGCGCGCGAGCCTGATCCAGCGCCGCGATGGCCTGTTCGCTCTGGAGCAACCAGCGATGAGATCGCTGATCGTGCTGACCATCGTCCTGAATATCGCGGCACAGCTCGGGGACCTCGTCGAGTCGCTGATCAAGCGTGGCGCTAGCGTTAACGACTC
>Ga0210384_10004994_pt1 | contig 14614 bp, 19 predicted proteins | sample IncBWH2MmetaG_FD_160574 | JGI IMG/M metagenome (GOLD analysis project Ga0210384, IMG submission 160574) | Forest soil microbial communities from Barre Woods Harvard Forest LTER site, Petersham, Massachusetts, United States - Inc-BW-H-2-M | ecosystem: Environmental > Terrestrial > Soil >...
CTTTAGTCCCCATCTGACCCTACCGAGCACCCGGAGTGCACCGATTGTGCACCAACTTTCTCATGCGGTAAGCCCTATATTGATTCGTAGCACCGTACGAATTCCAATGGCCCGATGAAACCGATGCTGCGTGGCCCACGGTGTTATCCATTCCAGGATGAGCGGAGGCACACCGCCGACCGGAGGCACACCGGGGACTCCAGGTAGTTAGCCATGACCATGAGAGATATCACGCTACTGATGAACGCCTGTCGAGAGTGCTCGCGAAACTTGTGGAACGTTTATTTCGCGAAGCGAGAGAATGTCGGCGGTTCTCTAGATGCTTTTGAACAGATACGAGAATTGCTTTTTGATTCACTCGTGGTGAGTGAGCTTTCCGATGAAGGAGAAGCTGAAGGTGAGGCTATACCTCCGCCCGCTCTGAAGGTTGTCCCACGGGCAAGGTCGTTGATTCTGATCAAGCGATTAAGTGGACCGGGGGTAGCGGGGTACTGGGATCAAGAAAAGGATATGGTCGTCGCCCCGGACGACATCACGCTGGCATTCGTTGACTTTTTCGACTTTTCTCAAGTCCCTGCAAAGGATTTTCATTACTATCTTTGCAAGATTCTTAGCTTCCCGAGCCATATCGAGTACGAAGGGAGAGAGGCGCTCTTGCAGGTAACTGACGCTAATGTTTTTCATGACGAATCTGCCGACCAGAAGCCTGGCACGGCGTGATCGTTTCAAGGCCGAGCCGATCTGAGGCGCGGCCCTTGCCGTTTACAGTGCCGATTCGATCCTGGTTCCGGGGTGTTCTGGGCCGCCGATCCGTTGGCCTTTCCCGGGGCTGATTCGTTCCCTGATCCGGCGTCCGAATCCGCGTCCCGAGGCTGGCTGTTCTAGCTCCTGGGGAGCTGAGTTTCGGTGTGTCCTGCGTGGCAAAAGTGCCGTGGCGGCCCGGAACCGCAAACCCACCGGCGGACGCCACGCCGACGCCTCGAAGCGAAACGTCCACTCTGGCTGTGACCCCGATTTTAAGGCAACTCTCAAAGGCAAAAGAATGCCGAAGGATGGAAAGATTGACGCTGGCTTAATACTTTGAAAAAGCTTCCATGAAGGGCAGCCCTGCTGCCCGGAGCAGGGGAATTAAAAAGCGGCCCGCAAAAAGAAACGAGCCGCCTATAGGTGTCCCTCGATGTGGAGTAATTGGTTCCATGATTGCGGACTACAAGGATTGCGTCTGTTCAAAAGTGAACGATTCTCCCTATCTATTTTCTTTCTAAAACAATCACCATCCCGTTTGCCGTAGGCAAAACATCATTTGGCCATCGTGGCGGCGTAGCTCAAGTGGCTAGTGCGACGGTCTCATATTCCAATGAAAACGTCAGTCACGCCGTGTTTTTCAGTCGCTTGCACAGTGGAAACGGGATTGCGTCGTGCACGTTTGGCTGCGTCTGTAGGACAATGTTCCAGGAAATGTTTCTAAGAAACCCGCGCCGCAATGCCTTCAAAAGAGGGGAGGGCATGTATGAGCATCAAAGCGACCGCCGTAGTCAAGAAAGAAACCAAGGTTGACCCCAAGAAGCCGAACGATAAGGCTTATTATGCGTCTCTGTCCATGCTCAATGAGCACGGCAAAGAGTACGGCCTTCCACGTCATTTGGGTGAGTTCCGTGAAGTTGCGGTTTTGCTCAAACGTGAAGCGGGAGTTACACATGAACAATTACATGAGCGTTTTGCCGCGTACGAAAGGGGCGAAGTAATCAGTTTTCCTCTGACTCTAGACAGTGACGAAGCAATCAGGAAGCTAGGGTTTGACCCCAAGGCGGGCCTGACGACGAGGTGACCCGTCGCGGAACTATGCTGCTTTCGAAGGTGTCCAAATGAACATGAGGGCAACTGAGAGCGGCAGGATGCAGCGCTGTGCCATTGCGTCCGTCACAATAACGCTCATTGCCGTTCTAACTGCCGCAGCCGACATCCAAAGGCACTTACGGATGGAAGTTAACGTGGCACCGCCCGATCCCAGCCGCATGATCATCGGCGCTCCTGCCACGAAGACATACGTTGGTCTGTTAAGGAACACCGGCAAGTCCCCCGTACTGGTTCAGATCATCCCCATCGCAGGACGCCACGAGGGGTCGGGGAGGTTTGGCGCCTGCTATTTAGAGCGGTGGGACGCGACCTCGCACCGATGGGTTTACTTACCGGCACCCGTTATGAGTCTCGAATCTGCCCCAGTCTATAGCTCTACGCTCAATGGAGGAGATGCAATTGATGTCTGCGGCCGCCCTTCGGCGGAAGAACTCGGGCAGTCAGGGACATGCTACCGGTTTACATTGCAGGTGCAACTGAAGGGCTCGAAATCGCCTACACTCCTTTCCCGAACATTCAAAGCGGGGTTCAGACGGAAGGCTGGGCAGCGGGATGCGAACCGTGACAAGGAGCGGACTTCCCGTAGTTCCGCCGCAACTCTCTAACGGAAAGAGATCTGGGTTATTGAAGAGGCTCGGCACCGAGCCGAGCCTCCTGGGAAATAACAACGCGGGCCATGAAGAGCCAAATCCAGACAGCGAATAGAGCGCTACACCTCTCGCTCGTACTGATTTTCCTCACTATCGCTGGATGTGATAACCGTAAGAATGTTTGTCCAATAGACGGACAACCACCAGAAGGACTATGGCGAAGAAATGGGCAATCCTGCGAATACTTTCATTACAGTGTTATCGAAAAGAAAACTCATTCTTGGTGGGCTGAATGCACGCAAGCGTCGGCACAATAGCCCTTGTCAGTAAGGAGAAATATGCGATTGTCCCTGTGGAACCGGACAACCTAAATCTTATCGGGCAACACTTCTTCGCTTTGGTTGATCGGGTAACCGTGGTGGTACGATTCCATGCGTGCGCCGTTGGAGACGAAACGAAGCAGAGATGGATTCCCTGAAGGGTTCAGGGTCCAGCGCATAGGAGTCACAGTCGCAATGGCCATCTCCGACCTCCCGTCTTCGGAGATTGCGAGATACCTTTGTGAACATCCTGAAACGGCCGCGGCCTTACTAAGTGAATCCTACGACAAACGCGTTACAGGCTCTGGCAGAAAAGTTCGGCCCCAGTTTGAGCGCATGCTGCTGGCAGCGTCGCAGCGAAAGTTCGACCTGCTCCTCTTCTGGGTCCTGGATCGACTGAGCCGCGAGGGCATCGTTCGAACTCTGGGATACCTGGAGCAACTCCGAGCGTGGAACATCGGATGGCGCAGCTACACGCAGCCGTTCCTCGACACCGGGAATGAAATGACCAATGGCATTGTTCTGTCTGTGTTGTCAGCGGTAGCACAGCAAGAACGGATCACGCTGAGCGAACGCACCAAGGCTGGGCTACAGCGTGCCAAGAGAAAGTTGGGTCGGAGGGCCGTGGATGTGGACATAGCAAAGGTCGATCGACTCAGAGCCGAGGGCTTCGGCCTGCGAGTCATTGCCGTGCGAGTTGGAGTCAGCGTCAACACCTTGCAGAAGGCACGTCGCAAGGGCTGAGCGGATTGCCTTGATTTAACTAAGTTATTAGGGTTGCTCTGACGCCGAGAATCTTTATACAGGCATTCAGGCTGGGCGTTAGCAACATCCCCGTGCTCGTCTGCGAGGGCGCAGCCAATTCCTCAGCTACTCTTTTCCGAAGCAGTTCCATCGGACCTAGAGGTTTATCATCTGCAGGAGAAGACATGATTAACTCCTCCGATTCACTAGAACTTCTGTTCTCATAAGTGTCACTGTGCTCTCTTGCAGACATAGCCACTCTCGGCTTCGCCATCTCCTTGGTGACTTCGGCCAGTGTGTCTTTGTCTGATTGTTTCTTGGTTTTATTCTTGTCCATGGTTCATGATGCCACGAGGGCGAATTTATAAAAGGTCAATATGGAACAACGCGAGGGAGCACGCTGACTGATGCATTCGTTCACTACTGCACAGTATTCCGAGTTCAATACAGTTTTCCAGAACGAGAGAAGAAGATCGAGTGGAAAAGCAGTTGTCAAGATTGAACGCTGCACTTACGCTTCGGCGCTCGCGAAAAGTTGACCACGTCTGCTTTCCAAAACTGACCCGGGCAATCTGCCAGCAGAGTCTCAAAATGCAGATCAGCCACGGTAATTTCCGCAAGAGACGTCACCTCGGATGGGCACGCGGGGCGGGGCGGCGATTTTGACTACTGTTTGGGAATCGCTCCGCGAAGTATCGCGACGACCTGCTCGACGGTCCGGCTGGCGGTATCAATCACAATATGCTCGCGGCTCCATGGGCGGTAGTCTCGTGAGACTACGTCTTGCCAACTAAGGGACCGCGATCTGGCTATGTCGGATATGCGTGTTTCGACCCGATGCTGATGTTCTTTGGTGTCAGAACAGGTGAGCTCGATTTCAACGGCAGATAGCTGTGCATGGTTCGCGACTTCGACCCACGCATCGCGGGAGAGCGGAATAGGATTCACTGAGTCTGCAATCACGGTCCTGCCGATACGGAGATTGTCCGCGGCGACTGCATAGCCCACACGATAGCCAGCATCGTTGATTGGCGAGCTGAGTACCCCTGAATCCAAAATCGCCTCCTCGATAGAATCGATACGCACATGAACCGCACCTAGCTGGCGGGCAAGTTCTCGCGCAATGGTTGTCTTTCCAGTACCTGGCAGGCCACCAAGGATGATGAGCATAGTGAGTTCCCAGTATATTCTTGGCCCCATCGCTCCTTCGATCAAGAGCGGTTTGTCGATCCGAAACTGATCCGCTATCTTCCAAGCCCGTAGCCAGATCTGGAACAACCGCGGCGGAGCCGATGGTTTTGAGCCAAAGTGATTGGTTTTGCAGTGAGCCGGAGATTTGCTTGGCCCCGGAGAGGAAAAACTCTGGCGGAGAGGGAGGGATTCTACGCGGCGTTGATTCTAAAGGCCGAGGTATTAGCCGGTTACAAATTTACTATGAGACTGGTAAAAAATATAGCTGAAAAGGTACCCGGCGGGTACCCGGTTTAGCCTCCCACCCAACCCTTACTACGTGAGCACATAGCGATCACTTCTCGTGCAGGAAAGAGATGCCACTCTGTCACACTACCGCATAGTCGAGAAGCTGGGCGGTGGCGGGATGGGTGTTGTCTACAAGGCTGAGGACACCCGGCTCGGGCGTTCCAAAGGACTAAGGGCACCAAAAGGCGGGGTACCTTTTCGCGGGTACCTCGTACGCTAAGATTTTTGTGACCCGCAGGGGTGGGATTCGCCGATCACCGACTCTGCACGCGGCATGGTGAACACGGTCTATGACAGCTTGTTGAATGGGAGGAAGTGACGGGAATGGCCTGCCCGGGGTACGGCATACTGATTCCAGAACCTATGCGTTGAAAATATCCAGCAGCTTTGGGACATCGCGCTGGTTAGGTGGAATGGGCGCGATCTCGAACATGTAATGGAAGTGTTTGAACGTCCTAATCACAAATGCCAACCCACACTCCCACGTTCCGCCGCATTCGACAAAGATTTCTTGTCCTGCGCCAATCATCCGCTTAGAAGACGTGTCAAAGAATCCGGTGCCGCCCGGCCTCACCTGCACTGAGTTCACCCGCAGTGGTGATACTGCCCTACTCAGTTTCGGTTTAGGGTGCTTTTGGCGGTTCGCAATCTGATGGCTTATCTGCCAGTCCACGCTCTTCGAGACCACAAACCGTTCGAGGGCGTCTTTTTGCTCTTGAATGAGCGCAGAGTCCCGCCTGATCCATTCGGGCATCGAGTTAGCCGTGGCGATGAAGTCATCAAGATCGTCCCGGTTGAAATCGTTCATCAAACGATGGAAGAGTTTCTTTAGTTTGTCGTACCGCTCTCGCGAAGTTTTGTGCAGCATTTCTGGCCTCCCTTCGTCGAACACAAATTGTAGCAGCCTCCGTTCGACTGACATTCTCTGTCCGGGCGGATTTGAATTTCAGGTCAGGTCATCACTGCGTCATGACCCTACCGTTGCATCAACCTTCCTCATGATCAGGTCGGCCCACTGCACGGCAGCGGCAATCATCTTGTCGGTTCTCGGACTCCCCTGTGGACGACGGCTCGGTGCTTGAAGATGGGATAGACATTTTCTTTACAAAAGAATGACACGAGCCTGACACTCGCTGGTCGTCCTTTGCTCAAGACTCCGTAAGGAAACTCCCGAACGGAGGAAGGTTATGAAGACAGTCTCCGTGTTGTTGCTCACACTACTGTTGTCAGCATGCGGCGGTTACAGCTCTCCCAGCATGGCTGCCCCGCAGGCCGGAATTGTTCCGGCGATAGCGGCAATTGTGCCTAACACTGCTAATCATGGGGATCCAGGTTTCACCTTGACGGTCAATGGCAGCAGCATTAACGCAAACGCAGTGGTCAATTGGAACGGCACGGCGCAAACCACAACCCACCCGGCCACAAACCAGCTCACCGCCATGGTCCCGGCGTCGGCCATCGCGACTGCTGGCACTGTTGCGGTCACGGTAACCAACCCGGGTAGCAGTACCCCGGGCGGCCCATATGGTGGTGGCAGTAGCACGATGGCCGAAACTTCCAACAGCATGACATTTACGATCAACTAGGGCTAGGACCGCCTCGCTTCACGCGGTCCTGACCGTGACCTAAGGACCCCGTAAAAGGACTTGTTGTCATGGGGTATAGCCGAGACCCGTTACGGTTCCGCTGCCCGAAATGCAAAACGAAGCCCGGTTCACTATGCCATTCGCGGACTGGCGAAGTTGCCAAGACGTTGCATCCCGAACGGAGCAGGAAGAGGCTCGCACGATTGAAATAGAGTCCCTCGTATCCACAGGTTGCGTGATTCCCGCTGTGTCGGAGTCCACGGCGATAGTTCTATCCCGATCACCTTGCATGGTCGTCGCTCACTTTTTGTCCCGTGAACGATACGTAGTCACACTCCGAGTTGCCCACTGTTATGAAAAATCTACTGAAAGACTTGAAGAGTCTCGATCAACCGGCGCTCGTTCATGAAGAATGGACTGACCGGGGCGGATGGGCGACTCGGATTACGGATTCCCACGAGCATCTGACCGCGCCAGTTGGCACTCTTCTCGGCTTCTGACACAATGAGCGGACGATGTCGTCAGATCGGAATGCGAGGGCGCTTGCTGGCTTGCGCATAGCTGTCGGTGTGATTTTTCTAGTCTTCGCCGAATACAAAGTCTTTGGCGCGCAGTTTACTCGGGGAGGCGGGTTTCAGTTCTGGATCAACCGTTTCCTCGCTGACGGTACGTATCCGTTCATGGCACCTATCTTGCGAGACCTCGTGCTGCCGCATGCGAAGTTTTTTGCGTTGCTCGTAACTTATGGCGAGCTGGCGATCGGTCTGGCGCTTGTGCTTGGAGTTTTGATCCGTACCGCCAGTGTGTGTGGTTTGGCTTACATGCTTGCGCTGTTGTTCTCGTCGAACTACCCAGGCGCCCATGCCGCGTTCTGGCAGTATTTCGGAGCGTCGCTGGATCATTCAGTTCTGCTCCTATGTTTTGCCACATTCGCATTCGGCAACGCCGACGAGGTCCTTGCGTTGCGACCTCGCACGCGCTCCTCTCCGTCCCAAGCTGAGAGCTGAGTCGTTGGAGGTCCAAAAATCAGAATCCAGAGTTACCGATGTTGTGTGTTGCTCGATTGGGCAGACTTTCGAAATTGCAGCTGCGCTGCTAGAGAATCCATCCAAGCTTCGAACCATGAACGACAGCTGGGCTCGATATTGACGAAGCGTAAGCCCATGGCATGACGGACATTCCAGACTACTTGCGCCCTCGCTTGGAAGCGTTGTGGCTGTGCGCTGGGAAGCCCAAATTGCACTGTTACCACGCCCTTGATCGGACCATGCACAAAATAAATCAAACCAAGCCCGCCTTCGCTCACATTTACGATCTTCCCGGCCAAGGTTTCACCCGTGTCGCAGACAAGTTTGATGGGCAGGTCAACCTTATGGCGGAAATATCTGCGGTGCTCGCGTTCCAACCGGGGAAGCGCTACGTCAAAAAATCTTCGCAGATGCTTGTCCTGAACCGGCTTGCGAAGCGCAAAATCCGCCCCCGCTTTAACCGCCGTACTCACCGTAGTTGTGCCGTTCACGACGGCGACGACCACCGATTGCTTGTTGGAGCGACTGCTGCGTATCTTGGCGAGCACATCGGGAAATCCAGAGACATCGTCACAGTCAATGACGAAGCCGTCGAGACGGCGGCGAGCTGAGAGTTCCATGGCGCTTGCAGCATCTGTGCGCAGGTGAAGCCCGACAGTCGCTGCGCTAAAGCTACTCTGGATGATCTTCAACAGCGTCGCGTCGCTGGTCAGGAGTAGGAAGTTCAAACCCATCTTCTGAATGTATGCAGACGACCTCGATTCCGAAAGTAACGGAGGTGCAGGAGCCTTACACGCTTGCAGTATACTTGGTCTTCGATAGTCGAAGGTCGCAGGCGACGTGATCATGGCTTCAATTCTAGTGTCTCGTCATCTGAAGATCACGGAAGCTGGCGCTTCCTCGCGTGAGCATAGTGATTTAGGGCCGAAAATCTGTGGAGTCAATGTATTTTGCCACTCTCCTTCGTTTTGGTCCGGTGTGGCTCAGGCAAAGGACTCTCTAGTGCGCGCTGCTTGAGGAACCACTTTAGAGTGCGCAACTGTGTTGGTCTTGTGTGCCGGACACAGCTGATAATTATCTCTGCAAGCTGCCTGCCGGTTTCCCGAAAACGTCCCGATTCAACATCGGCGATTAGCTCATCAACTGCCCTCGCTGCTAGGCTAGTGGCCCGAGCTCCTCGGCGGTTACATCATCTTCCCGATTCATAGACCTTGCCCCATTTTATTGCGAGAGAGCCAGTTTCGGTGTTGCATTAGGGCATGATCCAGGCTTTTATGGATTTGTTCCCCGAGAAACCCAGCGCAAAACTTCAAATGCCGTCTTAGCCAGGCGTGTCATATCTCGAATCGCTCGTTCAATATCGAACTCAATTAAGCAGTCATCGCGTATTGAATATCGGCCTGACCTAGTAAGGCCATCATTTCGTCAAGCGTTGGGATTTCAAATTCTGCCAGCGCGCCGACCATTTTCAACTGTTTACGCACAGCGGCTGACGGATTGAACAGCTTGAAACGGATGCCGTGATCGCGGGCCCATCGCTGCAGGAATATGAGCATACCGAGACCGCCCCCTTCTAGCGTCTGTACTTCCGACAGTTCAACCACAACAGTGCTGGCTTGGCATTGTGAGGTGACAGCGTCGCGTAATTTGAAAGCCGCTTCGCTGACAATTCTGCCTTCACACTCTACGATCGCGAGATCACCAATGTTGTCAATATTTAGTTTGAGCATGATCTCCTCCGGCTCGTTTAAGAGCACGAATTGTGCCATCCTGTATCCTGTGTCGGTGCGTACTTCGTCAGCCGTTGCTCTGGAAGATTCTGCAAGAAACGAGCAAATCTGCCCTACCGAAAAGGCTGTATAACGACGCTGTTCGGAATCGTCGTCCAAACCATCGAATTGACAGCCCGACGAGATCCGCTTAGTATCGAAGATGAGTGAGTCACCTCCTTTCCTCTTTCAGGTTCCCTGAACTAAGTCAGCCATCTGAAGTTCGCTCCTCTTAGCTGCGACATTCAGGAGGATGACGTGATTGATCCAAAAATCAACATTCGCTCGAAACCCACCCCTTCCGCGCAATCGGAATCCTTAATCAAGGGCAATGCCGCCATCGCCCGTGCAGACGCTGCAGTGCAAGCCCGCGCTTACGAACTCTACGAGCTTCGCGGAAGATCGGATGGCCATGCGGAACAAGATTGGCACCAAGCCGAAACCGATCTGAGAGCCCGCAGTAAAGAAGTGTAGTGGACACAGCTGCCGAGCTTCTTTGTCACGGACAGTGACGTCACCATCTTCTGGCCACGGCGCGCAAAATATTTCCAGCACAGATAGGGAACAACTGTCATGGGCGAACCCGAGCACCGTAGTGCAAAGAGCGCGCCAGTGGTACACAACGCAGCCAACCAGCGTTTTGAAATGGATGTAGACGGCCAGCTTTCCGTGCTCGAATATACGTTCAAGAATCACCGGCTTTTTCTGACGCACACAGAAGTTCCGCCAGCTCTTCAGAACAAAGGCTTGGGTACCAAGCTAGCTCATGCGGCATTGGAATATGCCCGCCAGAACGACTTGACTGTCGTTGCAATCTGTCCTTTTGTTAAGGAATACGTCGACGGCCATCCGGAATACCACTCCTCTGTGACAACTTCGGTGGCTTGAATCGCCACCCGGTCTGGTGGCCCAACCTCACAATATTCGGGATGGCGTCATCTGCACTGCGGACGGACTTTTTTGATTTGAAGCCCAAGCCCGAGGACCAAGTCAATGGTTGCCACTGCGGTTCAGTGGGCTGAGCGAATCATACGGAAGATTGACGGTGTCTTCTCAAAGTAGACTCAAGAAGTCCATATCGATTGCCCGCCAGACTCACCCGCTCTGGGATAGTGGCTGAATCTGAGGCCAGATTAAGCCACTACTGACGCTGGACCGTAACGATCGCGATGGCGCGCCAGCGAAGCGGAAGCAACGAGCATAAGGAAATGGTTAACAAGTCTCCGCAGTGAGGCACACTTCCTTCACCTTTAACGAATCTGGAGCACAATAAGCTCGAGGGCAGGGGGCGGTAATGGATTCCGGATCTTGATTCGATCGCCCGAAGCTGATACTTCTTCGGCAGCGGCAAAATCTTGTCCTTCCGAAAGCCGATAGCGCTTGACCGTAAATGATCCTTCTTTTCCCCACGGAAGATTGCGGATCATAAGCTCATAGCCACGATTGTCTCGGTACCGGATGTCTTTTCGTGGCGACAACGCCTTAATCTTGGAAAAATCTGGCGTCGGGATATTCGCCGGCACCGAACCCGCAGGCGCTTCCATCAGCGGGGCTTTGTAGTCGGCCGGAATTTCGTAATTACTGATTAGAACTTGCACGGTTTTACCGTCAGGGGAACGGCCAGCGATCGCCGCAAATCCAAACGTGTCAGCTCCGGTCAGCTCGACCCGTTCAGGGGTTTTGAGCATCTCGCCCGTCGCACGGAAGGTATAGGCGGGCTTGAAGTATTCACCATGCAATCCAAACAAGCCCATCCACGCAGCGTCACCACGATAAAATTGCGCTCGGTCAACCGCAGAGGCCTGGAGGTAGATCAGGACGTCACCGACGAAAGCGGCATTCTCCATTCCTTGCAAACGAGCCCGCTCCCGCTCAGTGAAATCCGGGGTAAGGTTCCATTCGCTTAGGACGCTTTCAGCATTACGAAATCCGTTCGCATCCAGCAACTTCCTGATGTCGTCCCCTATGCGGACCATATCGTAAGGATCAGCGGAGTTCATCGCATAGTAGTGCCAGGAATAGAAATCAAGAGGGACTTTGTGGACAGCACAATATTCGATGAAGCCCTCTCGATAGGGACCACCATTGAACGCCAGGGCTTGAGCATCCGCACCGACTTTCATGGAGGGATCAACCAACTTCAAGGCTCGGGCGGACTTTTCGTAGAGGCTGTAAAACCGATCGGCATTTTCCGTCCAGAAGAATGGCAGGTCGGGCTCGTTCCAGAATTCCCAATAGCGGATGTTGTCGTGAAACCCGTTGGCCCAACCATGGTTGTAGTGCATGGCAATGTGTTTCACTACCGACGCAAACTTCTCAAAGTCAGGCAAAGCCGTGTAATCCGCGCCAAAACTGCGGCCGATTCGGTAGTAGACCTGCGCGCCAGCCTCCCGGATCGACTGTATGTACTTGTCGGATGCCGCGAAGTGATAGCTCTCCGGCTTCTCGGGATCAGCATTCCAGTTGGGGAATACTGCGCTGGCATTGGCCGCATTCACTAGATCGTCCCGCTGCCCGCGATCAGGGATCAGCCACGCCAGCAGAGGGTTGTCCCCGGAATAGTGGGCGGCAATGTCAGTCGGCCCCATGATGTCATGGGTGCGGATCATGTCAATCCGAAGATCTTTGTACTGCCGACCGAGGTCTGGAAGCCCTCTCATGATCGGGGACGGAGGCCCATTTAGACCTTGAAAAGAGCGTATCTTGCCGGTCATTTTGCCAGCGTCGACCTGTAAAACACGCAGAGAGGCGTCTGACACATCTCGGGCAGGGAGCGGCGTTTGGGCAATTGCCGCAGAGCAAGCGACGTTGCCGATGGCCTGGATCTGAACCGGGATGTCTCGCTGCTCAACGCTGGCTACAACCACCGGTGCAGGGGGACGCCCCCCCGAACCGCCGGCCATCGGAGCTTGTTCCTGATTCCCGCACCCGGGTAGGAAGAGGACAGCCGTCAGAGGGAGGAACAAAATCGACGACCGCAGTCGCTCGATGGCGTGTTTCATGACGGCAGTCTCCTACACATAATTGTATATTGACCGATCTTGATCAGTGACAGCTGTCACTGTGAGCCCTCCGCTGAGTTCGGTTGCCAAGTTCCGAAAGCTGGACCCGAGAAAGAATCTAAATAATTATGGATTCGATCCCAGCAGCTTCACTTCGAATGCTTCGGACGGTTCCCAGACGCCGTGCTCGACTTCGATAACGGACAGTTGCTGAAAGTTGACATACGAGTTCGGGTTGACCGGTTTTTGTAAGATGGCCCGTTCTCCCTTTGTGGCCCTGCTACTCTAGAATAGAAGGCGGTGGGTTGATTCGCCGTTCAAGGAGTTCGTCAATGAAACGCGAGTGGAAACATGTTGTCTGCCTGGGGCTTCTAAATCTTATTTTGGCGCCATCTTCATTCTTGCAGGCCCAAAATAAACCCCAGAACAAGGTAGAGAAAGAACCTGCGCCCATGAAACTGAAGATGGGCGACATGGCTCCGGATTTCACCCTGCTTGCCTTCGATGGCAAGGAGCTGAAAAAAGTATCGTTGCAGGATTACAGAGGCAAGAAGAACGTCGCTTTGGCATTCTTCGTGTTCGCCTTCACCGGTGGCTGAACTCGCGAAATGAAGGCTCTCCAGCAGAATCTCGTAAGGCTGGAGGGCGCCGACACCCAGGTTCTGGGTGTGAGCATGGACAGCCCCTTCTCAAACTTTGCCTTCGCTCAACAAAACGGAATCAGCTTTCCCATCCTCGGTGATTGGGGAGGCCCCGTCACCAGCCGGTACGGACTGACTCAGAAGTTTGACATCCAGGGTGTTCCGATGGAAACCGCCAGGCGCGCCACCTTCCTCATCGACAAATCAGGGAAAATCATCAACGAACAGGTCGACGATGAGGCCGTGGATCCCACGAAAACTGTGGAGGCATGCGAGCGGCAGAAACTCAAGAACTGAGGGATGCCGCCGTTTAGAAAACTATTGTGGCGAAAGGCTGTAAGAAAACTACACTTTTCTAACGTTCAAAAGTCGAATCCGAGATGAACGTGACCGAGTACAACAGCTATCCGGGTTGAATGCGGCACTTGAGGCTTTTGCGGCGGTCTACCGAAACAACGATGGTGCCGGTCTTCGCCGCACAATATCGGCTAAAGGACGTGCCCGCATTGCTGCCGCTCAGAAAGCACGCTGGGCAAAGGTGAAGGAGATTAAGATTGTCCCTCCGAAACCTGGTAAACGAGTAACGAGTGATGTCAGCGTCGGCTCGCCGCAAGATCGCAGCAGCTCAGCGGGCGCGGTGGGCAAAGGTGCGCCACACACAGGGGAAGAAGGCCGCGTAGCCGAGTACAAGCCGATTTAAGGAAACAAAAAGACGGCGAGAGATTTTCTCGCCGTCTTTATTGTTCTGTTGAGCGAGTAGTGTATGGGGACAGTGAAGCCTTTGCATTCGACAACAGGGCTAGTGGTGACCCCTAGGACCGTTTCAAAACCCGCACTGGGCAAAGCCAGATGGTGCCACGGCAATTCTAAGGGGACGTGGGCGCAGCGTCTCGCCCTCCAGCAACTCCAACACCATGTACGACACGCCTTCGTGCGTCGCCATCTGGTAAACCGCAAGAATGTTGGGATGATTCAGCGCCGCCGCGGCACGTGCTTCCTGCTCGAAACGGCGCAAGCGATCGGGATCGGCAGTCAGAGACTCCGGCAGCACCTTGATCGCGACTTCGCGGTCCAGCCGGGCGTCGTGCGCGCGATACACCTCGCCCATGCCGCCAGCGCCAAGCGGTGAGCGAATTTCATACCGCCCGAGGATCGTTCCGGGAGTCAGGGGCATGGAGAAGCATTCAGGATTATACCGTGAGTCACCAAATCTCCACGCTCAGAAGTATCGTAAGGGTTGGCACCGTAAAGAGAGCAAGACTGTCTCGGAGAACATTCCATGTTTATGGAAGTGCAGGCAGCATGCTTTGTATTGAGGAGATGGAATCAGGATTCCACTGCAACTAAACGACAGATCGGCATCTGGCAGCACTGGAAAGAGAATACAGAAGACAGTGATCGCCCACTGTTAGAAGTCGAAGTGGAAAGAATGAAGGCATTCCTCAGGCAAAATGCCCCAACCAGCTACTTTGAGATATTCACGGAAGAGAAGGCTGGACGATGACTGGAAAGACGCGTGCCAGCTCAACGGCCAAACTCCATTAGGTATTTGACTGCTGACGCCACGCATGCCGCAAACGTTGACGCTCTCGGTTGCC
>Ga0210384_10004995_pt1 | contig 14613 bp, 15 predicted proteins | sample IncBWH2MmetaG_FD_160574 | JGI IMG/M metagenome (GOLD analysis project Ga0210384, IMG submission 160574) | Forest soil microbial communities from Barre Woods Harvard Forest LTER site, Petersham, Massachusetts, United States - Inc-BW-H-2-M | ecosystem: Environmental > Terrestrial > Soil >...
CATCACCGCGAGTTTCAGTTCTTCGACGCCTTCGTAGTAGCGCTTCCATTCCGGCATTTTGTCGCGGATGTAGCCTTGAATACTTTCGGCGAGTTCTTGGAAGGTGGTGCTGGTGGTGCGGCCGCATCCCGGGCACGCGGTTACGCTCGGCGCGAAAGTCCGCAGGCCAAGCGATTGTAGCAACTCGCACGCGGCGTACACTTCTTCACGGCGATCGCCGCCCGGGCGAGGCGTCAGGGAAATTCGAATCGTGTCGCCGATTCCTTCTTCGAGAAGGATGCCCATGGAGGCTGCGGACCATACCAGCCCTTTCGCGCCCATGCCCGCCTCGGTGAGGCCGAGATGCAGGGGCTGCTCGGTCTTGCTTGCGAGGTCGCGATAAATTTGCACGAGATCGTGCGGGCGCGAGACTTTGCAGGAAATAATAATCTGGTCACGGCGCAGGCCGCATTCGAGCGCGAGCTCCGTGGATTCGAGAGCGGAGAGCACCATGCACTCGTTGATGATTTCTTCAGACGATTTGCCGAGGTCGCGATCGGTATTTTCCTGCATCTTGCGCATCACCAGCTCTTGATTCAGCGAGCCGCCGTTTACTCCGATGCGCACGGGCTTATTGTGATCGCGCGCCACTTTGCAGATGGTGGCAAATTGCTCGTCGCGGCGTTGGCCGTGGCCCACGTTGCCGGGATTGATGCGGTATTTGTCGAGCGAGCGAGCGCAATCAGGATATTTAGTGAGCAGGACGTGACCGTTGTAATGGAAATCACCGATGATGGGAACGTCGCAGCCGGCATCCAGCAGCCGCTGCTTGATTTCCGCAACCGTCGCCGCCGCTTCTGGAATATTTACGGTGACGCGGACAAGTTCGGAGCCGGCCTGGGCGAGTTCGAAACACTGCTGCGTGGTGGAAGCGATGTCCGCCGTGTCCGTGTTCGTCATGGACTGGACGACCACGGGCGCGCCACCGCCCACCTGGATTTTGCCGACCTTCACGCCGACGGTTTTGTGCCGCTTCTGCGTCATATGCATTCCATTGTAGCGAATAATCTGAGCAAGTGACCAGTGACGAGTGGTTAGCGATGTCGAAGGGGCAAAGGCTGGAGCACGCAGAACTCCAATATCTCAAAACCAAGCGCCCACCATGGAAAACGGGTCGGGCATCCGCCTGGCAGATCTTTCGTCAGAACGGGTCAATTGCATCAGGGGAGTCATAGGAGGCGTCGGACCTCTTCACGGAGCCCATTTCGAAACCTAGCACAACTCCACGCATAAAAAGTTTTGCTTCCTCCTGTGTGTCGAAGTTGCCTTGAAGATGAGATCCCTCGAAAGTGACTTCATACTTGCCGGTGAGGACTAAGGATTCGCAAATTGCCGGTTTATAGTTCTTAGTCGGCTTTCCTCGTTCTAAATCTGCCACCAGGCTGCTGAAAAATACATCTACGGGTTTTCTCGTCAATGATTTGCCCATCAGGGTCACCGAATTTTCATTGCCCCCCAGAATCGAGTCAATCGTGAATATACTGCCCGGCCCAACAATGACGTCGGTTTCCAACAAGATCAGCTGTGCACCTTGAGAACGAGTAGTCAAATCTGCGAGAAGTTCAGAAACTTTCATCTAATTCCTCCATCCGCCGTCGAGATCGAGCCTGAGTGCTGCGGTTGCAATGAGGCGGGCCACGGTCCGGTCACTTCCTTATAAAACCGAGGTAGAAAGAAACTAGGAAGAGCGTGAACTGGAGGAAACCCCTGAATTCCAAAAATCTGGGCGTAAACGTGAATCCTAGAAAAGGAACACTGATGTGACACCAGGCAAGATACCAGTTCACGCCAGCCGCGACAAAAAATGCGCCGGAGAGAAACTTGAAAACGCCCTTCCAGTTAATTTTCATCGCAGAATTCCGATTCGGCCTCTGGTTTCGGGCATCCTACGCTTTTCCTGTTGACCGGACAACGTGTCTGACATCAGAGCAAGCCTTGGCGAGATCGGTTGGTCGTCGTCAGCTACAATTCCAGGGACAGATTTGCAGTTGAGCCAAATGAAATGCCAATTGAGAGAAGCCCGATCAACTCTTTGTGGCGCTATTGTCTGCGCCAGCACAAGGGAACAACTGGCTGTTGTCTCGGCCACCCGAAGAGGCTCAAACTTACATCGCCCTCAGGGCACGCAGACATCAACGGTTTCCAGCCCGGTGCATGCCGCGGCGCAAATGATGATTGATGATTCATACAAGAAGCGGGAAAGCGGCGCCGGTACCTCCGGTGAAGAGGGTTTGCAGAGAGCGAAACGGCGAGCCGTTCTGCGCTGCACGCTCGTCGCATCTGCAGAAGTGACTGAGGTAGCCTCAAAGGCTCAACTCAAAGCACGAACATCCGAACTGGGCCTCGGAGGGTGCTACATCGATACGCTGAATCCCTTCCCTCAAGAGACGCTGGTTCAATTGCGGATTCTCAGGGACAACGGGGTGTTTGAAACTCAAGCCAAGGTGGTTTATTCCGACGTGAGATTCGGCATGGGGCTTGCCTTTACCGAAATGACGGGCGAGCAACGGTCACTGCTCGAGAACTGGTTGGCCGAGCTTGTTACGAAACTGAAGTCGGCCTCGTAGATTCCACCAACCTGCAGCGGCACTCGCGCCGGTTTCCACACTCTTTCAAGCCATGTTAAATCCTGATAGGTCAGGCTGCGGCGCACCTGGCTCTGCTAGGTTATTTCCACTCGATAGCAATGGCTTCATAGGCAAAATCGCTCAGGTTTTCTTTCAGGCGCTCCGAGGCAGGAAATGTGAGCACTTGCCCGGCTCTGGCTTCGACGGTTTCGGTTCTTCCGTCTGGATAGTTGAATAGGAGATGCGCGACGGTGAGGTTTATCTCGATTCGGCAGGGGTATGGCCGCATCATCGATTTTTCGTGGGGCTTATACCTGACGCGGAGTACGCGCAACCTGTCGTTTTCAAACTCTACCGTGTCAGGCCCCGAGGGCGCTGGAACGGGGTCTTGACCTAACGCCTGGATTTTGAAAGTTGCGGACATGCGCCATCCCATTATCAAAGTTCAGCAACGACTATCTCGGGAAAACTGCACAATCACCTAGCGATATGCTCCATTCGAGCATTTTCTGGACTAGGCAATTACAGTAAATGGTGTTTCATGGTGTCCTAGCGTTTCAATAAATTTTCGAGCCGCTTTGGGCGAACCCCTTACTGCGGCAGAGCAGATACGAATTCCCCGAGAAAAGTTCTAATATTTTGCTCCTGGGCTTCTCAAGTACTCAGGAGGAAAACATGCGAATTTTCAAATTGCGGCGACGCCCCATGATTGCCGCGCCTTTGCTTGCGTTGTTCGCCTCGCTCGCGGGGGCGAAAGCGACGGATCTGAACCCGGCTGCCATTGCCTACAAATTGCCGGACCAAATCAAATGGAGCGACGACCCAATCGGGGCAAAGATGGCGGTGATGCAAGGAGACCCTTCAAAGCCGGGACTCTACGTTGTGCTGGTGAAATGGACGCCGCACCACATGAGCCGCCCGCACTGGCATCCGAATGATCGGTTCATCACGGTGCTATCGGGAACATGGTGGGTGGGAACGGGCACAAAATTTGATCCGGACAGCACGGTCGCGTTGCCTGCAGGAACATTTGTCACGCATTTTGGCAAGCAAATTCATTATGACGGCGCGAAGGACGGAGAGGCTGTGCTCGAGATTGTGGGCGAGGGGCCGGCGACGGCCACACCTGCTGAAGAGAAGTGAGCAGGCGTCCACCTAATCAGTGGACGATGTTGATGGCCACGGCGGGAGTGACCGAAGCGGAGGTGTTGCGGCCGGCGGGGAAGACGCGGACGCCGGCGATTACGCCGACCCGCGAGGTCCAATTGTATTCGATTGCGGGCGCGAGGCCGAAAGCGTCGCTTGAGCCGGAGTTGAGGCGAATGCTGGGCGGGATTTGCATGCTGGTGGGATCCAGGACGTTATATCCGGCTACGTGAGTGTTGAGAGCGTGGCGATAGGTGATGTCGGAGGCGAGGACCCAATTCCGCGTGACACTGTATTCGAAGGCAGCGTTGAGAAGAGTCGAGCTGCCGGGGTAAGCACGGCCGCGGAATCCTGTTTGCGTGCCATAGACGCTCACGTCGTGTACGGACGGGCTTGAGGAAAGAGCCTCCAGCAGGTTGAGGCGCGTGCGGAGGATGCGGCGATTCGGGAGCCAGAAGTAGGTCTGTGAGTAGAACGCGATGGTGGTGGTGTAGGCGCCGCTGCCGAAGCCGTCGCTGGGGCGGTTGCCCAGCCGATCGTATTTCCCGGTCGGAAAAGTCTCCTGCACATTAATCGAGGTCGTGGGCAGCCAACTGCCTTCATGAAACAGCGTGAGGCGGTACTGAGCCTGCACGGTGAGGTCGCCGAGGCCGACTCCGGAGCTGTTGGTGCCATGGCTGACCAGGTTGAGGCCTGCAACGGGGAGCATGCCGATGGTCAGGCGGTCAGCGAGACCGTAGTTGATATAGGTGAGCGAACCGAAACCGTTTGAGTGAGCGGTGGTGCGCAATCCGCCGTCGCTATCGAAGCGGCCGGTGGCGATCACGTCGAAGAGATAGGGCTCGATCAGGATGTGACCGCGCGGCAACGTCGAAGCGTTGGGCGCGAGCAAGGGGCCGGTCCACCAGGCATCGTCGAGCGACTGACGCGCGTCAGGAATTTGTGGCGGGGCCAACTGTGCGGCGGCGAGACGGGCTGGATAGAAAGGTTGGAAGAGAAGTGGCAGGCCGCTCAGGAGCAAATGAGCGCGGATGTGTTTGAGCGTGATCATTGCTGTTTGCTCTGATGCAGTCTGACGGCCTCCTGAGGTGGCGCGGTTCATGATGGTCCCAAACCACGGATGGAGGGCACAAGATCCAATATGGGCGAAGAAGTGCGGCAGAAAGCCGCCATCGGACGCTGGCGCTACGAAAGGCCAAACCCCGTGCCCGACTGAACCCCTGGCCTGCCCTCAGGCCAGAGGTGCCGCTACATATTGAATGGGGGATCGAAGTCGCCAGTCGCGGCTACCGGGGCGAGGCGGTGCTCATGAAGATCATTAAGGCGAACAGGAACAGGAAACCGAAGAAGGATCCAAAAATTACAATGTATAAGTCGGAGTTCATCTTGCGCTGGACCTGCCAATGACGGCTCATACTTTCTCCAAGCTTCGGCGCTGGGGGCTGGCAGCCGCGCGAGTGATCAATCACCTGCAGCGTAACAATCTGCATTAGATTGCCCAATACCGGGATTGCTGTAGGCGACTACTGGTGCCAGAAAGGAAAGGCTTCGGCTTTTATTTGCCCGACGATCGGGAAAAAATCAGTCAGACTATTTGCAATAAGGCCATCACGCGTTCCACAAGGTTTTTGGATTTTGCCGCGACTTTGGGGACACCATCGGGCAGCGCGACGCCGATCCCGATTGCATTTGCGTGCACGGTAATCAAGACGATGAGTGTTGCGGGATGAGTCTCGTGGATTTCGCGAGCAGGGCACGGACCATTCATTCAAGCTCCCTAGACGTCAGGGACACGTCGGAGCGCAATAAGGATTAGAAATGCTAACCAAGTGGGAGGTTAGCTTTGGGGTCGAGCGAGGCATCTTCGTGCTCGCCCGCCACGAAGCGAGGGTATCCAGCGGCGGCGATCATGGCGGCGTTGTCGGTAGAGAGAGAGCGGCTGGGAAAGAACGCCTCCAAGCCGCGGCGCTGGGCCTCGGCCGTGAATGAACCGCGCAAGGCACTGTTAGCGGCGACGCCTCCGGAGACAAGGACCGTGTGCGCGGCCTCTTGGGCTACGGCGGCCATGGTGCGCGTAACCAAATCTTCCACTACGGCGTGCTGGAAGCTGGCGATGAGGTCGAGTGTGGCGGAACTCGAGAGGCGGCGCATGGTTTCCGCGCTTCGGTCGCCGCGTGCGAGCGCTTGCTGACGCGCTTCGATTTCCTGCTGAAGCTCCGGGCTTTTGCGCAGGTGATACAGCACAGCGGTCTTGATGCCGCTGAAACTGAAATCGAAGGGATTGCCTTTCATTTTAGGTTCGCCGAAGCGCAGGGCCTTTGGATTCCCGTACGCGGCCAGCTGGTCAATGATTGGGCCGCCGGGATAACCGAGCGCGAGCATGCGGCCGACCTTGTCGTAGGCTTCGCCGGCGGCGTCGTCGCGCGTGCCGCCGATGCGCGCGTAGAAAAATCGTGCGGTGCCATTCACTCCCTCGGATTTCACGCGAAAGATAATCGTGTGACCACCGGAAACAATCAGGCAAACCGCGGGCATTTCGGGGCGACGCCCGGCTGCGTGCGCTTCCAGAAGCACGGCGTGAACGTGCCCCTCGAGATGGTTGACGGCGATGAGAGGTTTACCTAGCGCGAGTGCCAGCACTTTGCCATAAGTGACGCCAACCAGGAGCGCGCCGATCAGGCCCGGCCCCTGTGTGACGGCTATTGCGTCTAAATCTGGAAGCGCCACATGAGCTTGTTCGAGAGCTTCGCGCACAACTGGCACAATTTGCCGCAGGTGTTCGCGTGAGGCGAGTTCGGGAACCACTCCGCCGTACTTGCGATGGATGTCCACTTGCGAGGCAATGACGCTCGAGAGAATGCGCTGACCGCCGGCGACCACGGCAGCGGCCGTCTCGTCGCAGGAGGATTCGATGCCTAGAATTAGTGCTTCGGGTGAGTTCAACTGATGACCTCGAACAACTACGGCAAAATCTTATGTTAGCATACGCGGTTCCAGTGCCCGAGACATGCCGGAACAAAGGTAGAGTCGATCACGCGCAGATGAGCGAAACGCGAAAACGAGTACGCAAAGCAGTGCTGCCGGTGGCCGGGCTGGGCACGCGGTTTCTTCCCGCCACAAAAGCAATGCCGAAAGAAATGCTGCCGGTGGTGGACAAACCGTTGATCCAATATGCGGTGGAGGAGTGTATTGCGTCGGGAATCGAGAATATCATTTTTGTAACTGGCCGCCGGAAGAACGCCATTGAGGATCATTTCGATTCCGCGCCGGAGCTTGAAGGATTTCTAGAGGAGCGTGGAAAGCCCGAACAAGCGCAGATGGTGCGCGAAATCAGCGGAGGACTACATTTCAGTTACACGCGACAGAGCGAGGCGCTGGGATTAGGACACGCGGTGTTGTGCGCGCGCGAACTGGTGGGAGACGAACCGTTTGCAGTGTTGCTGGGCGACGTCATTATGGACGGACCGATGCCGGCGACGCGGTCACTGGTGAAGATTTATGAGGCCACCGGGCTGGGCGCGATTGCCGTGGAAAAGGTGCCGCGGGAATGTCTGCACCTCTACGGAATCATCGATGCTGCGCCTGTGGAAGAGTCGCGATGGAGCGGACCGCTTTTGCGCGTGAAGGATTTGGTCGAGAAGCCAACGGCCGAGAAGGCGCCGTCGAACCTGGGAGTGACGGGACGCTATGTGTTGCCTCCTGAGATTTTTGAGTACCTCGAGAAAACAGAGCCGGGCTCGGGCGGGGAAATCCAATTAACCGACGGGCTGCGCGCTCTGGCGCAGCATGAAGGATTGTTCGCCACCATCTATGAAGGGAAAACACACGATGCAGGCGACAAGCTGGGATTTCTGAAGGCTACTGTTGAAATCGCACTGAAGAATCCTAAATTCGGTGGGGATTTTCGAGCCTACCTGCGTAGCTTGAAATTATAGGCGGCAACAGAATGCAGAGTAGCATATTCTTGTGAGCCTACTTTTTTTCCTTCTTTGTTGAGCTCTTCTCAGCGGCAGGCTTCGACTCCGCGGATTTGTCGGCCGGCTTCTCGCCCGCTTTATCGTCCGATTTTTGCGCGGCCCCGTCACCAGAGCCTTCTTTCGCTCCGGGCGCGCCTGCACCCTTTTTCCCGTAATCCGTGACGTACCAGCCGGAGCCTTTGAATTGTATTGCCGGGGCGCCGAGCTGCCGCCTGGCCTTCGCGCCGCAATGGGGACATTTTTTTGTGGTCGAAGCGGAATGTTTTTCGATCTTTTCAAACACGCGGCCGCATTTGTCGCACTTGTATTCGAATAAGGGCAAAGCGGGAACCCTCCCGGGTGATCCTCGAAAAGAAAATAGTAACACGCCTCGTGGAGTCGCCGCAGAATACTGCGCGGTAACCGCCATCAGCACATGCTAAAATTATCGCTCGCGTGAAACCGTGACCAGCAAGAAGACGAAAACGAAAGCCGTGGACGCCTCCGTGACGGGCTGCCTATACCTGGTGGCGACGCCCATCGGCAATCTGGAAGATATTTCGCTGCGCGCGCTGCGCGTGCTGAAAGAGGCGGACTTCATCGCCTGCGAAGACACGCGCGAGACCATGAAGCTCTTGACGCATTTTGATATCCAGAAACGCATGGTGAGCTATCACGAGCACAACGAAATCACGCGCGCGCCGGAAATCGTGATTGATCTGGAGCAAGGCGCGAAAGTGGCGCTGGTGAGCGATGCCGGGACGCCGGCGATATCCGATCCCGGGCATCGCCTGGTGACTCTGTGCGTCAGGCACGGGATCAAGGTTGTGCCGGTGCCCGGGGCTTCGGCATTTGTTGCCGCGCTCGCAGCCTCTGGGATGGCCATCGAGGAATTCGCATTCATCGGGTTTTTGCCGTCGCGGCAGACCGAGCGGCGTAAAGCGCTGCGTGAGCTGGCAGCCGAGCCGCGCGTGTTGGCGCTTTACGAAGCTCCGCACCGGTTGCTGGACACGCTCGAAGATGCACTCGAACTCCTTGGAAATCGTCCGGCAGTGATTGCGCGCGAAGTGACAAAAATGTACGAGGAATTTTTGCGCGGGCATCTGGAACAGTTGCTCGCGGACGTCCGCAAGAAGGAGCCACGCGGCGAAATCACTTTGCTGATCGGTCCAGCCGACGGCGAGGCAGTTCACAATGTGGCAGCCGCGACCGCAGCCCTGCCTCTGGCGCGCCGGGTCGAAGAAGTGATGAAGGAACGCAATGTGGACGGCAAAGCAGCGTTGAAGGCGGTTGCCCGCGAGCGCGGGCTGACACGCCGCGAGGCTTACAAGCAGCTTCTTATCACCCGCGATGAATAATTGAACGGGACGCAGCCTTGCTGTTTTCACTCCTCGTAATCTCTGGAAGGAAGCAAATTCAAACTAATTTGCGGCAGAGGATGTTGCGGCGGCGAAGAATGTGTCCACCCGGTCGAGGATTTCTGCGGTGGTGTGCGCGTGATGCACGGCGTGGCGAAGATCGCCGCCATTGCGGACACCGTGGGTGAACAGGCTGGCAAACTGTTTCATCTTGCCGATGGCGTCGGGCATATCAGCGGAAATAAGACTGCGAAAATAATTGGAGAGCAGGTGATAACGGTCGAGTTCGCTCGGTTCGCTGTAACGCCCGGTGGCGAGGTAGTCGGCGATCTGGCGAAAAATCCAGGGATTCGAGGACGCCGCGCGGCCAATCATCACTGCATCGCAACCCGTTTCCTCGATCATGCGAACAGCATCCTGGGGGACGCGAATATCGCCATTACCGATTACGGGAATGCTCACAGCTTCTTTCACAGCGCGAATGATGGCCCAGTTTGCTGAGCCGTTGTAACCCTGCATGCGCGTGCGCGGATGCACGGCAATGGCTTCGATGCCCACCTGTTGGGCCATGCGAGCCACGTCCACCGCGACAATATTATTTTCGTCCCAGCCGGAACGGATCTTGATCGTCAGGGGAATGCGCACAGCGGCGCGAACTGCGCGCAGCAATTTTTCGAGGTGCGGCAGGTCGCGCAACAGGCCCGAGCCGCCACACTTCACGACTTTTTTCACTGGGCAGCCGAGGTTGATGTCCACCTGGTCGAAGCCCAGGTCTTCCGTCAACGCAGCGGCTGAAGCCATCACGCCCGGCTCGGAGCCGAATATCTGCGCCGCAATGGGATGCTCGTCCTCGCCGAAATAAAGATACCGGAGTGTGCGCGCCGCTTTGCGCGTCAGGCCCTCGGCGCTCGTAAATTCCGTCATGATCATGCCGCAACCACCGAGCGAGCGGATTACGCGGCGAAATACTGTATCGGTCACGCCGGCCATGGGCGCAAGGAAAGTGGCCGGTGAAATTCTCCTGTCGCGAATTGTGATTTCGGGAGGGAACATGGATCAGAGCAGCGTGTCGTCTATGCGCTCCTCATCCGAGAAGCTTTCCACATCAGCCGCGGATTGAGTTTCTGCGGAAGATGTTGAGGTAGGCGATGCAGCGGGTGTCGCAGCGACGGCTTCGGCGCGCACAGGTCCGCGCGAAGCGCTTGCTGTGGCAGCGCGCGCCCGCAGACCTTGCCCTGGATTGGTTTCCGGTCGCGCCATGTGGGCGCTGGAGCCCAGTTGAGCCAGCAACGCTTCTCTTGAGCCGCCGAAGAAATTCTCGAGCACCTGCCCGAGCGCTTGTGCGCGCGCGTCATCAACGCTGAGATTTGCCTTGTAAAAATAAGCGCGTCCGACTTTGCGCCGCTCGACCACTCCTTTGCGAGCCAGGCGATCCATGATGGTCATGATGGTGGTGTAGGCCCGAGGGCGGCGCTCCGCCAAGCCCTCGCGGATTTCGCGCACCGTGGCTTCACCCATGGGCCAGAGCGTATTCATGCAATCAAGTTCGAGCGGGGCAAGATCGAGGAGCGAGCGTCGCGGCGATGGCCGCTTGCTGGTGGTTTCATTCATTGGTCGTCCCTCGTGGGGCCTCAGATTTTTCGCTCGGACTGTTTCTGTGCGCCGGGAGCGGCTGCCTGTTTCACGTCTGGTCTAGCCTGGAACTTGTCTGGCCGCAAAAGCGCACGCCCCAGAGACGGGTTGCGCTCCGTCCATTCATCTATCCCCGGTGGACATTCGAGCGTCGCGCGCATTGCCGCCATTTTCGAGTCCATGTCGTCCAGGAAGTGCAGCGCCACCGCCTCGCGAGTCTGGGGCAGCGCGGGCGAGCCAAATTCACGCGTGCCATGATGACTCAGAATCAGGTGTTCCACCAGCGTTGCGAGCGGAGCAGGGAAGTCCGGGATAGCGCGAATCTTTTCGCGCACCTGCGAAACGCCAATGATGATGTGGCCCAGCAGGCGGCCTTCGGTGCTGTAGCTGATGCCGCGATTGTAGCGCAGCTCATCAATTTTACCGATGTCGTGGAGAACGATACCGGCGAGAAGCAGATCCGCGTCCAATTCCATATAGTGAGCGGCGATCGCGCGCCCGAGTCCGATCAGGCTAACGGTGTGTTCCAGCAGGCCACCTAGATAGGCGTGATGCATGGTCATCGCCGCGGGCGCGCGCTTGAGCTTAGGCGCAATGGCGGGATCGTCCACAATGCTCGCGAGCAACCGCTGCAGCGCGGGATTCTTCATAGCGGCAATGGCGGCGCGCAGTTCAGCGTAGAGCTGTTCGACATCACATCTTGTGTGTGGCAGAAAATCGCCCAGGTCGTAATCGCGTTCGGCCGCGGGAATCACCTGCTCGAGCGTCAATTCTTTCTGGCCGTTGTAGAGTTTCACGCGCGCGCGAACCTGCACCACATCGTCGCGCTCAAATGTCTTCGCTATCGCGGCGAACTGGTCCCACATTTTTGCGGAGATCATCCCGGTGCGATCGGCCAGTTCAAGTTGCATCCACGAACTGCCGGTGCGCGCGGAAGTCCGGATTTCCTTCTCCCGCACCAGGAAGAGCGTGGTAAATAATTGCCCGTCCTGCAGATCAACCACGTAATGAGTCTTCATTATCCGCCCGTCTTCGGCTTCGGCAGCTTCTTCTTCCCGCTCTTCTGTGGAGCATCCGGCGTGGGCGCCACTTCCTGGATGATGCTGGCTCCGACCATGGCGGCGCTATCGGTGAAGCCGGGTTTCACCGTCACGTAGCTTTCTTCGCGCAACTGGGCAAGATATTCGCGCAAAGCCGGCTGCATTTTTTTCAAGTAAATCTCATTCTCGATATCGTGCCGCACTTTTTCTAGCGGTTGCAAGCCGGCCTGGTAGCGGTCCAGCACTTTCAAAATCTCGAACCCGGTTTTGGTCTGGATTACATCGGTCAAGCCACCTTTATTCAAATTGAAGGTGACATCTTCGAGCTGCTTCTCGAGTTGGCCGCGCTCGAAGGTTCCCAGCGGACCTCCTTCTTTGGCGGTGCTGCCCTCGGAATATCGCTTGGCCATTTCGGCGAACTCTTCGCCTTTTTTCAGGCGGTTCAAGTAGTCCTCCGCTTTGTGCTCGATCACCGCCATTTCTTCCGGAGTCTTGCCAGTGGTGCTGAGAAAAATTTCGGCGAGCACCACCTGTTCCGGCCGGACAAATTCTTTCTGATGCTCGTCGTAAAATTTCTTGATCTCTTCTTCGCCGATGATGATCCGGCCGCGCATTTCCTTCCCGATCACTTCCTGGGTCAACAGGCTGTTGCGGATCTGGGTTTTGTAATCCTCCCAGGACATGCCTTCGGCTTCGACAGCTTTCTCCAGCTCTTCGAGGCTCTGCAGGTTGTTCTGTTTGCGGATTTCATCCAGCCGCTTTACCACATCTGTCTCGACGCTCGTGCCCTGATCCTTGGCGCGCTGGACGAGCAACTGCTGATCAATCAGGTCGCGCAGCAGATCCTTCTGCCGGTCGCGGTACATGCTCTCCATTTTGTCCGCCGTGCATCCCTGGCAGGCATGCTGGATTTCCTCCCGAAGCTGATCATCCGCCTTCCGATAATCGGACAGCGTGATGATGCTGTTGTTCACGCGGGCCACGATTTCTTCCACAATTACAGACTTGGGCTTGTCCTGCGCCCGCGCCAGCCCATTAACCATCAGCGAAGCCGCGAATGTCACAGCGAGAGGTAATAATTGCGAAAATTTATTTTTCATGGGTCCCTTCAAATGGAATTTTATCTCTACGATTGTAGTTGTAGCAATACGTTTCTCGCCGCGGCCATCGCGCCGCCTTTCTCGCCTTTCCAGTCGAGCCACAGCACGCCTGTCGGGTCGAGACGCGACCCGCGCCGTTTGCGAATCAATTTCACCAAGCGCTCCGGCCCGAGCGGGGTATCGTCGTAAAACTTGATGGCTAATTGATCGCCGCGGCGGTCAATCGAAGCGACCAGCAACTTTTCCGCGATCGCTTTCAGCACGGCATAGTCGAGCAGGTTCTCGACAGCCTGCGGCGGCGGACCGAAGCGGTCATCGAGTTCACGGCGCACCTCTTCGCGTTCCGCATCGGAAGTGACGCCGGCGATGCGTTTGTAAATTCGCAGGCGCAAGTTCTCACTCTCGATGTACTCCGGTGGGATGCGGATTTCCTGTCCCAGGTTGAGCGTGGCGCGGCGCTCTGGCGCGACTGCTTCCCCTTTGCGCTCGGCCACGGCGCGTTCCATCATCTGGCAATACATGTCGAAGCCGACTGCTTCGATGTGGCCGTGCTGCTCGCGGCCCAGCAAATTTCCTGCTCCACGCAACTCAAGATCGAGAGCGGCAATCCGGAAACCGGCGCCGAGGTCGCTGAATTCTTTTAGAGCCGCAAGCCTCTGGCGCGCGATAGAGGTCAGCGAAGCTTCGGGCGGAATCAACAGGTAGGCGTAGGCGCGCTGGTTCGAACGGCCGACACGGCCGCGAAGCTGGTACAGCTCGGAGAGTCCCATGCGATCCGCGCGATTGATGATGATGGTATTCGCGCGCGGGATGTCGAGGCCGTTTTCGATGATGGTGGTGGAGACGAGCACATCGGCCTCGTCACGGATAAATTTCAGCATCACTTTTTCCAGCTCGCTCTCGCGCATCTGTCCGTGCCCGACCACCACGCGCGCTTTCGGCGTCAACCTCTTCACCAGCGCCGCCAGCGAGTCGATGGACTCAACGCGGTTGTGCACGAAGAAGACCTGGCCTTCTCGCGCGAGCTCTTCTTCCACCACGCGCTGGATCAAAGTTTCACTGAACGGCGCAACGGTGGTTTGAATCGCCAGGCGATCTTTCGGCGGCGTTTCAATCACGCTCATGTCGCGCAATCCGACCAGCGACATATGAAGCGTGCGCGGAATCGGCGTGGCGGACATGGTCAGCACGTCCACATTCTTGCGCATTTCTTTCAGGCGTTCCTTGTGTGCCACTCCGAAGCGCTGCTCCTCGTCCACAACCAACAGGCCCAGGTCGTGAAATTTCACGTCGCGCGAGATCAGCCGGTGGGTGCCGATGACGATGTCCACTTTTCCCGCTTCCAGTTTTTCGAGCGTGTCTTTCAGCTCCTTGTCCGTGCGGAAGCGGCTGATCATCTCGATGCGCACGGGAAAAGCTGCAAAGCGGCGGCGGAATGTTTCGAAGTGCTGGAACGCGAGTACCGTGGTAGGCGCGAGCACGGCCACTTGTTTCGAATCAGCCACGGCTTTGAATGCGGCGCGCATGGCCACTTCCGTCTTGCCGTAGCCGACGTCGCCACACAATAGGCGGTCCATCGGCAAAGTAGATTCCATGTCGCGCTTCACATCTTCGATGGCATGCTGCTGGTCCGGCGTTTCTTCGAACTCAAACGCATCCTCAAATTCGTGCTGGAAATTCGTGTCGGTGGGGAACGGGTGGCCCGGCGCTGTTTTTCGCTCGGCGTAGAGGGCCAGAAGTTGCTCGGCCATGTCGCTGACGGATTTGCGCACGCG
>Ga0210384_10004996_pt1 | contig 14612 bp, 16 predicted proteins | sample IncBWH2MmetaG_FD_160574 | JGI IMG/M metagenome (GOLD analysis project Ga0210384, IMG submission 160574) | Forest soil microbial communities from Barre Woods Harvard Forest LTER site, Petersham, Massachusetts, United States - Inc-BW-H-2-M | ecosystem: Environmental > Terrestrial > Soil >...
AGACGTTTTCAAGTGGGGGGCCGACGTGGCGGGCGATGCGTTCGAGCCAGGCCAGGTCGGGGCGCTCGAAGGGCTTGCGGCCGTTGATTAGAAAGAGGCGACCGGCGGGCTGACCGAGTTGGTCAAAGGCTACCGAGAGCATGGAGCGCATGCTGAACTCTTGCTGAGTGGGGCCTGGGAGCCGGGGGAGGGTATTTAGGCGGCGACCGTCGCGGCGATCCCATCCAAAGCCGCTGCCGGCGCCTTGCAGGCTGTTCCAGCAGACGGTGGCGTCCATGTCATCGAGAAGGAATCCGTCGGCGCGGGCTAGGGGATAACTTTCGGGAACTAGGCGCTCACTCTCGCCGAGCTTTAGGCGCCAGAGGTAGATGCGCTCGAGATCGGTGTCGCGGTAGGCGAGGAGGGCGACCTCAACCTTGAACGCTCTGGCGAGTTCGTCGAGCAGAAGGCGCAGGGACTCGGCGAGGCCTTGGTCTACCTGGAGAGTTGCGGTGATGCGCGAGAAGAAGTCGTTTTGCGAAGCAAAGTGGCGGCTGCGGTCCGCGAGGAAGGCGAGGGCGGCTCCGCCGGCGAAGGTGCCACCGACGAGACCTACCCAGGCAATGACGCGCATCCAGCCAATTTCGCCTTTGACGGCAGTAAGGAGAACCAGAATCAAGGCGAGCGCGCCGGCGAGCGGAATGGCGGCGCGGAGTCCCCAGCGCATGCCCGCGACCCAGCAAATGAAGAGATACGGAAACCACACGGGCACGGACAGCGGGCTGATGTACATGAAAAAGCCGAGGGCCAGGAGATCGCAGGCGATCGGCAAGTGCCAGGAACGTTGGCGGAGGAAGCGTTCTAGGGGAATGACTGCCAGCGAAAGGATTAGATAAGCGACGAGAAAAGAGATGCAGCGCTTGGCTGCTTGGGGATCCGGCTGCTGGAGCAACGCCAAAATGGAAAGCAAAACGACGATTGGGCGAGCGTAGACGATCTGCCGCTCGAGATGGCGGCGGTCCGTTTCATAGGGGCTCATGCGCGGGGACGCGATTCCTCTCAAATAGTCTAGCAAGAGGCGCGGTCCCCGAAGGGTGGCGTATCCAGGTTGCAACGATTTAGGCAACGCTCGGAGTGCGCGCTGTTGTCTGTTCGAGCGATCCGGTGGGCGGTTGGGCGATGAGTGGGGTTTATCAGTGGGCTATCGGTTTTCTGCCTACGCCGCAAATCCATCCCTTGTCGCGTTCCTCAATTACCTGCACATTCGCGTAACCCGCGTTTGTGCAGAGTTCACGATGCTCATTGACACTCAGGAGGGTCATCCCCGTTCGCCGGGCGTGTTTTTCGGCAAGCTTTGCAGCGATGGTGTTCGCTCCCTTATAGATTTCCGCAATGAGGACGAGCGCGCCACCGGGCTTCATGACTCTGAAGACTTCGCCCATGTCACCGGGCAAGTTGGGCCACCAGAAGTGTGTTTCCACAGCCGTGACGAGATCGAACATGCCGTCCGGAAACGGCAACTGAGAAACAGAGCCCTGCAGGATCTCGACGCGGCCGAGATCTGTCCATCGTGCATTCGTTCTCTTTGTCGCGGCGACGCTCTCGCCCGAATAATCGACGCCGTAGACTTTTCCCTGCGTGGCAATCGCCGCTAACTTACTGACTGTCCTGCCACCACCGCAACCTACGTCGAGGATCGTGTAGTGGTTCTCTATCGAGATGTGCTCCAAGCCCCAGTCTGTTAGCTTGGAATGGCTCGAGTTCATTCGCCACAAAGTGAATCGGCCGAACCACCCTGTTGGCTTGCTGCATTGATTTTCCGGTGCGCTCCTGCTGTTCACGCTTGTTCACCCTTTCAGACAGTCTGGCCTGGGAGACCAGCCGGATTGCGGTGAGCATCGGGGTAATCTCACTTGCTTTGACAACCCATCGCGAATCGCAGCCTGATCGCCTTCGCCGCATGGTCGAGCTTTGCTCGCTCCGCAGTTATGGCGGTCATGGCACTCCGGAATGCAGAAGAACGCGGGCATCGGAGGCGACTGGCTTCCCAAGGACATGACGAGACAATCGTATTACGAAAGTCGAAGCCTCAGGTATACCGGACGCATTGAGCACTAGACAAGACAATTGCGCGGTAGGCGCGTTTAACAAGAGTTAGGCAGGGAAAGCCCGCCGCGATCTATTTCGTTTTTTGGTAGGAGATAATGGTATGCGTTGCACAAACGTGGGCAGCAAATTCCTTGTCACGCTGGGCTTCGTAGTTCCGCTTCATTTCATCAAGCGACACACCCATGGGCGTGAACGATGCCGATAGCTAACATCTCACCAGCCATGATTGTGCTCAGGAGAGGAAGTGTCCAGATCGTCGTTAGGCATTGAGTGCCGCAGCATTCGACGGTGCCATACCAGGGATTTGACGGCAGAGACTAGGGTCATGACGCTCAGTGTAAAGCAGACTGCACCACCGATCAGGATCGCAGCCTCGTTGGTCGATTTGTTTGAGCTTCCTTCGTACAACATGTACAGACCAAGGAACAATAGGGCTGCGGATATGATGATTTCAAAGAGTGTGGATATTCTTTTCATGAAAAGCTCCCAGCTACATGTTGTTAGCGGGTCGATGAGAACCGCCGAATCTAAAGTTCGTCTTCCGGTCAGTCAGCAGATTTGTCCGAGCTTTTCTGAGGCTCGTAGTCGCCGAGGCGCGGCACAAGCTTTCTCTTTGGAGAGTATTCGAAAGCGCGCTTGTCCATGAGGAACCCTTCAGATCAGTCTGGCTGGAGAAGACAACCGTTGCCTTTCCAAAGCTGGGCTGGGGGGATGTACAATCGACTACGTGTACTGCTGATTGCAGGTATGTATAGCCAATTACGGGAAAACTGTCAATAATAAATCACTTTACATCGCTATCTTTTATCCGCCAGGGTGGTCTGATTCAGAGAATCTCACTTTGGTCCACACCATCACCGTGCATGTCAGGCGCGACTGCGGCACATTGTACCATCTGACGAACCTTGTTGAAAACCATGTCGCCGCCAGAAGAGTTTCCGTTTGGACGCGCGCGATCCTGATGCGTCGCGTAAGCGGAGTGCGACTCCAGGAGCTTGGGACTACCGCCATCTGGCTACTCCCTTTTTACCCGTCACCATTGCGCGATGATGGGTACGACATTGCGGACTACACCTCCGTTCATGCGAGTTACGGGTCATTGGAGGATTGTAAAGCTGCTGAAAGCGATTATCTGGAGTGGCTCAGGCCACCTCCTGGGCCGGATGCCGTTCCGCCGTAACCAGGTCTCGCCTTTCCCTTCTGCGTTTGCGAGCATAGCTCTGGTTACAACCGCCGAAGATGGCTTGAAACGTGCTCCCGCAGGCCGGTTTCGGGGGGCCTACCCTCATCAGTCAAGCGACCGGACACTGCTCAGACATTTCTCCTTCCCTGATCGTGGCACACATAAGGCAGAAACTAGCCTGCCACGGTCGTTTGGCGGAATTCCGATCTGGGTAATAGATCGCGTAAACTGCAGGGATAATTCTGCGCGGGATGCCTCGCGGCAGTGCGTAGCGAATCGGCGAGCGCGCGCATCAAAATCCTGATGAAGTTCAAGAAGATCGAACCGCAAGTATTTGGGTGCACGACGTCGGCGGCGCGGCCGTTTGGTTGCATGGAACTTTGGGCGGGCAACGAAAAAGCCCACCGTTCGCTGGAGTTGGCTGGGCTGGAAGCGGATGTCATCGCCGTACCGTCTGGCGCGGAGAGCGGCGGAGACCTATCGGCGGTCTTTTCTTGCAGTGACAATATTGCGCGGGTGGTGCTGGCGGATTGTGTGGGGCATGGGTATGTGGCCAGCAAAGTGGCGCGGCACGTCCACCACTTGCTGCACAAATTTCAGGATATTCGGGATACCGCGGGGCTGCTGGCTGCGCTGAACGACGAATTTACGTTGGATTCGGAGAAGTCGAGTGAGGCGCTGCGGCTGACAACCGTGGTGACCGGCACATTTGATGGGGGGACGGGCGAGTTTAATTTTGCGTATGCGGCGCATCCGCGCATGCTGCTGTGGCGGGCACGCGAGGGCAAGTTTCTCGAGATTGGAGAAGGCATGGAGAACCTGCCGCTCGGTTTCGTCACCGGCGAAATGTATAGTGAGCAGAGTGTTCGGCTTCGGCCCGGGGACATGATCCTCGCGTTTTCCGATGGCGCGACGGAAGTACAGTCGCCCGCCGGCGACCAACTGACGCCGCGCGGCTTCCTACAATTGGCGGAATCGACGCTGGCAAACCTGCCGGAGCCGGTCCGGCTGCCGGATTTTTCCGCGGCGCTGCTGGAAGGCGTGCAACATCACAGAGGAAGCCCGGAGCTTGAAGACGACGTCACGCTGCTGACACTGCGGCGCTCCGGCTGAGAACGCCGCTCGACGATCGATAATTTCGTTCCGAGCTAGGGCTTCAGTGCAGGTTGCGCAGGCGGATGCTCAGCAAAATATTGATCAAGGCTCGCGCGGAATTCGGCTATGCCTTGCTGGACATTTTTGTTGAGGGCGGCGACAACCGCGCCAACGTCTTTCCCGCTGGCGGGCTCGTCATGCGTATAGAAGTGCGTCCAAACCACGGCGCCCGTTTTGATTTCGCGGAGTTCCAATTCCATGGTGACCCGGGCAAGGAGCGCGTTGCCCCCGACTTCCTTGAAGTCGTAGAGATGTCCGTGCAAAAGAAAGTCTCCGCGAATATCGCTTCGCAAAGTGTACACGCCGTGGTAGCGGCCCGATGCGCGGAATTGCCTTAGCATAACCTCCGCAATCATTTCCGTGGGCGGCTCGGACCATTTTTGATACTCGTACGTCCCCATGTTTTCGCCGCCGGAGCTGTAAACGATCTGGTCTTCGCGATACAGGGCGGGAGCCGTGAGGCGGCCGATCAGCAGGGTGATAGGCAGAGGGTTGGAGTTCGCCATGGGAGCCGAGTCTCCGGGCACTGTAAGTTGGTAATATTTGCTGGGGCGGGCCGCGCCACAGCCGGCTGTCAAAATAACGACTAGCGCAAGCAGCGAGAGCGTGATTCTCAAGGTTAGCGTCACTTGATAGATCAGGAATTTGCAACCGGCGCGCGTCATTTCCATGGCCTCCTCATAAGTTCTTCATTTCCTCGCTTCATTGGTGCGCACCCGGTTGGTGTTCGCGGGGATTCGTCGCGCGAATGAGAGTGTACGGACGCTTCTTGATAGTGTTCGTGAATTCCTTGAGATTCTGGGAGACTCGGCGGAAGTTATCGAGAAGTTCGTCTATATTTTCTGTGTTGACGTCGAGCGTTTGGTCGACGCGCCCGGTAATATCGGTCAGCGTCGTCAGGGATTTGCGAAGCTCGACGACAGCCTGGCGCACATCGGCACGGTTTTCTCCCAGAACTTCGTCGATATGCGTGAGGGCTTTGTCGGCTTCCTCGGAAGTCTTGCGCAGGTCCTGAAGAAGCGGTTCCAGCTTCTGGCTCACGCTGTCCAGATGCTGGATAGTGGATTTGATCTGCGGTCGGTTCTCTTCGATCAGGCCGCGCGTGTCCGCGAGTGTCGCGGAGAGATTCGCGCGGTTCTGCGCGTTCAAGAGGTCATTCACGCGCTCGACGGTCACTTTCAACTCCGCGGAGCGATCGTTTAGCGATTCGATGAGTTGCTTTGCTTGCGGCGCGAGGTCATTGATCTGCGCGGTCAGTGCATTGAAATCCATGTAAGCATCCGAAGGTAACGCGGAGCCGGGAGGTGCAAGCGCGGTTTGCGCGCCGCCCGGGAGAATCTCCAAATGATTGTCGCCAAGAGGACTCATGCTCATGATTTTGGCGTGGCTGTCCGTCTTCACCGGCAGATCGGTGTCGACGCTGAAAACTACGTCGATTTGCGCGGGATTTTTTGGGTCGATGGATAGCTTTTCCACGCGGCCCACTTTGGGGCCACCTGCGTACCGCACCACCGCGCCCTGCTCGAGCCCGCCCGCGAACGGAAAGTAAGCATGATAAGTCTTCGCGGTGCGGCCAAAGGCTCCGGAGATGGCAAACACCATGCCTATCAGAACCGCTGCGGCCACGATAACGAACAGTCCTACAAAAACCTGATCGCGCTTTCCGGCCATCACGTCCTCTTTCCCCTGCCACTGCCATCACAAGCGGCGGTCTTGTGTGAGCATTTGCAGATAATCCATTTCCCGCGCAACTTCCGGCTCGGGCACGCGGTCCAGGAATTGCCGCAGACGCGGCTGTGTGCTGGCACGCATTTCCGCGGTCGTGCCGATGGCCACTAGGTGGCCTTTGTCGATGAGCACCATGCGATCGGCGATCAAGTAAGCGCTGGCCAATTCGTGGGTGACTACAATGATGGTCATGCGGAACGCTTGCTTCAGTTCGAGAATCAGCTGGTCGATGCCGGCAGCGATGATCGGGTCCAATCCCGCCGAAGGTTCATCGAAGAAAAGAATCTCCGGGTCCATCGCCAGAGCGCGAGCGACCGCCGCGCGCTTCTTCATGCCGCCGCTGAGCTGCGATGGCATGTAATACTCAAATCCAGCGAGCCCTACCTGCTCGAGCTTGAGCCGCAGCATGATTTCGATGGTCGAGTCTTCGAGCTTGGTGTGCTCGCGCAGCGGCAGCGCCACATTCTCGCCGACCGTCATTGAGCCAAATAGCGCGCTTCCCTGAAACGACATGCCGATCTTTTTGCGAATCTCGTCCATTTCCGCGTCCGGGATGGCCGCGATATTTTTGCCTTTGATCCAGATTTCTCCGGAGCTCGGTTTTTCCAAGCCGACCAGTGTCCGCAATAGCGTGCTCTTGCCGGAACCGGAACCTCCCAGGATCACCAGGGTTTCGCCGCGCTTCACGTCAAACGTGATGCCGTGGAGAATCTCGACCTCGCCATAGCTCACGCGCACATCGCGCAGTGATATCATCACCTGCGAATCGAGTGAATCTGAATTTTCCATTTCCCTTGGCAAGGTCACACGCTCCTAACTTCCGCTCACGAAAAAGAACAAGCACGTAAAAACCAGGTCCACCAGCACTACAAGAAAAATCGACATCACGACGGCCCTTGTCGTTGAGCGCCCGACCTGCTCCGCGCCCGCGCCCGTCGCCAATCCCTCTTGGCATCCCACGGCAGTGATCGTAATCCCAAACATCACGCTCTTGACAAGCCCGGTCATGATGTCACGAAGGAGCAGCGAATCCAGCGAAACTTGGATATAACGGCCAAACGTAAAACCGGCTTCGGCTACACCGAAAAGCGAACCGCCGAGGATGCCCATGGCGTTGGCCCAGATCGTGAGACAAGGCAACATGACAATCATGGCCAGAAATTTGGGCGTGACCAGAAAACGGATCGGACTTATCGCCATCGTTTCCAGCGCGTCGATTTCTTCCGTGACCTTCATGGTGCCGATTTCGGCGGCGAACGCGGAGCCCGAGCGGCCGATCACTACGATGGCCGTAATCAGCGGGCCGAGTTCGCGCGACATCGAAATCGCCACGGCCGTGGCGACATAGTTCATCGCACCAAACCGCCGCAGTTCATACGCGGCCTGGAGCGCTAGAATCAATCCAATGAAAAATGTAATCAAGGAGAGAATCGGCAAGGCCCGGACGCCCACGTCCATGGCCTGCGAAACGGCTCGCTGCACACGCAGCGGCTTGCCCTGAAACGGCCCGATAAACGTATAGTAGGCCGCGCGCCCTCCCAGCGAGGCGAGGGAGCCGACATAGGCAAGGCCGTTTGTTACGCCGCCGCCGATTTGTGACACGAATTGCATCGCTGTTCTGTGTGGCTCAATTCCTTGTAAAACAATTCAATAAACTCAGGAAAATCGCCGCTCTGAAACAAAGGTTCTTAAGCTGCAAGCGCTTGTTCTTCGTTGTCGTAAACTTCAAAAATTTTCAGCAAACGCGAGAGTTGCAAAACTTCCCGAGCGGAGGTGCTCAACCCAAACAAGATGAAGCGCGAGCCAACGTCGCGTGCCGCTTTCAGGCCTTCGACCAGAGAAGCCACTCCGGAGCTGTCGATGTAGCGCACATTGCTGAGGTTCATCACGACGCGAGGCGTGCGACTATCACGGATTTCCTTCAACAGCGCCTTTCGAACTGCCGGCGAGTTCGCCAAGTCGATGTCTCCCGACAGATCGAAAATCGCGGTCTTGTCGAGTTGTCGGCGGGAAATCTGCACAGTTTTTCTCCTTCAAGCTCTTACGAGTTCACTTCCTGCTTCGGCGCGGGCACGTATTTGACCAAGCGGAGACGGTTGGTCCCATTCGTGCGTTTGTATTCGACGATGTCCATACTTTGCTGAATAAAATGCAGCCCAAGCCCGCCCGGTCGTACCTCTTCCAGTTCACGCATACACAATTGCGCCCGCTTGATGGAGGGGCCACGATCACACAAAAGTATCTCGAGACCGGAAGCCTTCGGAGTGGCCGCCCCGGGGACGGAGCGGAAGAGCATTCCAATCGGGCGGTCGGGCCGACCGTTGTACGAATGCCGAATGATATTCGTCAGCGCTTCGTCCACGGCGCGTGTGACCGCGCGGCAATCTGGCGCGGAGAATCCGAACGATTCCGTCAAACGTTCCACGGCTCCGCGCACCACGCAGAGCAAACTGGGATCGCTGGGCAGCTCCAGCCTCAACAGCAAGCCGCGGCTTAAGTCCCCGTTGCGCCCCTTAGGTTTGCTTCGCCGTGCTCCATGGAGAATTTTCATATGAATCTCAATTTCGCCGCCGTCTTGCTTCGCCTACGGAGCGAAGTCATCGCACGCCCTGGTCATGCCCTTCCCTGCAAATCCTGCAAAGTCCTACGCCGCGTCTTGCCTAGCGCGAAGATCAACTGCCCTTTCGCGACGCTCTTCGAAAAGCCAGCAAGGCGCAAGCTGCGCCAAAAACCCGTGGAACGCCGCTTCCAGCAGCCACGGAGAACAGATGCGGAACAGGGGGTGTTCTCAGGCCTGGACTGAGTTTTGCATAGCGTACTGTAAGCGTTTGAGCCTGCTTCTTGCAATCCCTGCGATAAAAATTGGATGCCCCGATGGGGTGCTTGGGTTCATGGCAGTCAACGGCGACGGGTTGCACCGTTTTCTTCGCAAATTGGCCGCAGAAACCGCGCTTGCGCGAAGTTTTTCAAGCTTTTCTGCGCCTCTTTTCCATAGCGAAAAAGTAGCGTAAACTAGGTCAATCGAACGGCGGTGGGAGTAGCTCAGCTGGTAGAGCGTCGGTCTGTGGCACCGAAAGTCGCGGGTTCAAATCCCGTCTCCCACCCCAACCTTCCGTTTCCAGACTCCAGTAGTCTAAAAGGCTTTGATGGCCGAACTCTTGATCAAAGGGAAACAACCCGTCCGATGACTTTGATTCAATGCAGTGCCGTGCTGTTTGACATGGATGGCGTGCTCGTCGACTCCACTCCGGCCGTCGCTCGCGTCTGGACAAGCTGGGCACTCGAACACGGATTGGTTCCCGACAGCGTAGTGCGCCAAGCGCACGGCAGGCCCAGCCTCGCCACGATCATCGAACTGCTGCCCCATGGGGATCACGCCGCCGAAAATCGCGAAGTCGAGCGCCGCGAAATCGAGGACATCGCCGATGTCGTTGCGCTCCCCGGAGCGCTCGCTGTTTTGCAAGCGATTCCGCAGCACAGGTGGGCGGTGGTCACCTCCGCGACTCGTGCGCTGGCGGAAGTGCGACTGCGTGCGGCTGGATTGCCGACCCCGAAACATTTGATCACCGCCAGCGAACTCCAGCGCGGCAAGCCCTTCCCCGATCCCTATCTTAAAGGCGCAGAAGTTCTTGGAATTGCCCCGGCGGATTGCTTTGTCGCCGAAGACGCCGCCTCGGGAATTCGCTCCGGCAAAGCCGCGGGCGCGCGCGTACTCGGATTGCGCACGACTTCGACGGACCAAGAGCTCCTGACCGCCGGAGCGGATTGGATCGCCGACGATCTGAGCGCGCTTTCTCTCGAGCCCCAGATCCGAACCTCTGCGCTCGCGTTTCTTCTGCAAGAGAAGAAATAACGCGTGCCGCGTCAAAAGAGATACGATCTCAGATTTCACAAGGCTGAAGAAGCCCGGCATTTTGCGCAAACCGGATATCTTGCCGCGTTGGTGAAAGGCTCGAAACTCGGCGGCGCGGAAAAAGCTGAAGGCGCAAAACGACTCTCGCGCTACACGGGCCTGAGCGAAGACTACCTCATTAAAGCCGATCGGCGCGTTAACCTTCCGAAATTCATGAAAGAGCGGCAGCGCAGCCGGGGTTTGACCACCGGCCGCCTAGACGCCCGCTTCTCCGGATATAGCTACGATCTCCTTGGCGAGTTTGCCGAATACGGTCCGCAGGACACTTCGATCACCGGGCCGTTCACCGCGGCCTTCAACTCTTATGTTCGCGCAGACCTGAAGTTCGGACAGGACAAGGTCTACCACACCGGCTCCGACGAAGCCGGCACCAATTGGGACTGGAAACATCGCAGCGGCGACAACTTTGGCTTCCCTGGTTCAACAAACGTCGAGGGCGATTTGATCCGGGCAATGCTCACGAATCCACACCTGCAAATCGAAGTCGCAAACGGCTTCATACGATCTGGCCACGCCCTTTTACGCTACGGAATACACCATGGAGCATCTGGGCCTCCCGGAAACGCTGCAGATAAATATTCATCTGCAATATTACGACGCAGCTCACATGATGTACCTGCGCGACGAGGACCTTTCCAAGCTCAAAACCAACATCGCTAACTTCATCGACGGCGCCTCAAAATAGCACCACTCACAATGCGGTCTCCGCGCGCCTCCCGGCGAAAGTGCGCCGAGGTGTTACGTGCGAACAGACCGGGTGCGTCGGCTCCGGACCGAACCACGCGGCGCGGTGAAGCGCGCGGTCCGGCAGAGTAATCCTTCAGGTAACGTTTGAGTACGTCAGCTGAGAGTTACATCCCGCGCGCCCTTCCCATCGTTTACAATCGCCTTTGTCACTACTCGTTCGACTCAACCTATCCCGCAGGTGACCAGGTTAAGAATCAATGGGAACCCCAACGCAAGTGGGTCCGGAACAAGCCGCACCAGTGCAGGCACCACCGGCGCAACGCAAATTCGACACCGCCCAGCTCATTACCGCGATGCTTAAAGCTCACGGCCACGTCAGCGACCTGATTTTTTCACCGGGTCGCGCTCCGCAAATTGAAGTCAGCGGACAGCTCGTGGAGCTGAAGTTCAAGGGGATCGAATGCCTTACCGCGCAGGACACCGACAACATCGCGCGCGACTTGATGGGCAAGAATGAACATCCCATCCGCAAGCTCGAACAGGAAGGCTCGGCGGATCTTTCCTACGGCGTTGCCGGTGTGGGTAGATTCCGCGTCAATATTTTCCGTCAGCGCGGAAGCCTCGCCGTGGTTATGCGCGTCATTCCGGACCGCATTCCAGGCTTTGAAGAACTGAATCTACCGGCAAAATTGCGGGACGTGGTGCAGCTTAGAAACGGGATCGTCCTTGTAACAGGGCCGACGGGTTCGGGAAAGTCATCGACGCTAGCGGCTATCATCGACTTAATGAATACGGAAAAGGCCTTTCACATCCTGACCATCGAAGATCCCATTGAGTTTCTTCACAAACACAAGAAAGCTACGATTCACCAACGCGAGCTACACAGCGACACGCCGACTTTCAGCCTCGCTCTTCGCGCAGCGCTCAGGCAAGCTCCCAAGGTGATACTCGTCGGAGAGATGCGCGACCGCGAGACGATCGAGATCGCTCTGGAAGCATCAGAAACCGGGCACCTTGTTCTTTCCACGCTGCACACCATTGACGCCGCGAAAACCGTCGAGCGCATCGTCGGCGCGTTTCCCATGAGCGATCAGCAAGGCGTACGCAACCGGCTCTCCAAGGCCTACCGCTACATCGTTTCCCAGCGACTTCTGCCACGCAAAGACGGCAAGGGCAGGCTTGCCGTAATCGAGATTCTCGCCTCCACGATGCGCACCCGCGAATATGTGGAAAAGGGTGAAAACGAAGGCAAGTCCCTGCTCGACGCCATGCGCGACGGCGACACCGAAGGCATGCAGCATTTCGATGGAGAAATCGAGAAAATGATCCGCTCTGGCGCCATAAGCATGGAGACTGGCCTTGCATTTTCCACTAACGCCGGGAACCTGCGGCTGGAACTTGCCGACTTCACGGAAGCATCAGCCAGCGCCAAGAAACGCGAAACGCCCGCCGAAAACATCGAGATAGAAATCGAGCGCTGATCGCGCTCCAACGCTCTTAGAGTCCTGCGCCACAATTGTGGCGTGCTCCTCACGCGCGCATTCCAGAAGCAATTCACGCTAGAATCCCTTTCGCAAAATGAATCCACTTGGAAGCCAATCGGACACCCACTTCTGGCCATGGGCCGAAACGGCGCTGCTGCTCACGTTCATCCTCGGACTTCTGGCTCTGTGGAAACCAAGCGTAGGCGAAAACGTCTTTCGCAGAGTAGAAAAGTCTTTTTCGCATTTTGCGGGGCGCAAAACACTCGCTGTTTGCTTGATGTTTATGGTTGTCGTGGTCTTCCGCCTGGCTTTGTTGCCGCTGTTGCCCGTGCCGATCCCCGGCATTCACGACGAATTCAGCTACCTGCTCATGGCCGACACGTTTGCCCACGGCCGCTTGGCCAATCCAACCCACCCAATGTGGATCAGCTTTGAAACCTTTCACGTGAATTGGGTTCCCACCTATTCCTCGATGTACCCGCCGGCACAGGGTTTTGTCATGGCCATCGGACAATTGCTCGGCAACCCGTGGATCGGCGTGGCCCTCAGCGACGCCGCAATGTGTGCGGCGATTTTATGGATGCTGCAAGCGTGGATGCCCGCGCGATGGGCGTTATTGGGCGGAGTGCTTGCGGCACTCAATTTGGGAATCGCCAGCTATTGGATGAACAGCTACTGGGGCGGCGCGGTGGCCGGCGCCGGCGGAGCGCTGGTGCTCGGAGCGCTTGCGCGCATCCGGCAGCGCGCACGTATCGGCAGCGCTTTGATTCTCGGGTTAGGCATCGCCATCCTCGCGAATAGCCGTCCTTATGAGGGACTTCTCTTTTGTGTTCCGTCAGGTGTGTGGCTCATCGCGTGGCTGGCAGGAAAAATGAAATCGCGCGACGCCGCAGGAGCTCGCATCCGAATCGTGCTCCTGCCGCTCGCAGCTGTCATGGTCCTGACTCTGGCCTTCATCGGCTATTACAACTGGCGCCTGACCGGCAATGCACTGCTCTTCCCGCACGTCTTGAATACCCGGACGTATCACTCGACACCGCTGTTTCTGTGGGAACACCTCAAGCCCGAGCTTACTTACAACAACCAGCAATTCGAAGATTTCTACAACGGATGGGAGCGCGAAGACTATCACACCACTTGGAAGGACGCGCGGGATGTGACGGCGGAAAAACTGGCCAGAATGGGCGTGGAATTCTTCTGGCCGGGCACACTGTTCCTACTGCCCGCACTGCCGTTTGCCTTTCGCGAACGCCAGATGCGCCTGCTCGTCGTTACATTCTTCCTGGACCTCGCAGGAGTATTTGCGGTGATCTGGTCGGCGCCACACTATGCAGCACCCCTGACCGGCATCATTTATGCGCTTCTGGCGCAGTCTGTCCGCCACCTGCGCACCATGAAATGGAGGGCGCGCCCAGTGGGCGTAGCGCTGTCCCGCGCGCTTCTTGTGCTGCTGGTGCTAAGCACAGGCATTAGCATTGCGCGCCGCTCCTGCGATCCGCTCTGGTGGACCTGCACTGGCGACCCCAGCCGCGTTGCGGTAATGAAACAACTTCTAGGCGCGCCCGGGAAGCATCTCATCATGGTGCGCTATTCCGACGATCACAACATTCACGACGAATGGGTCTACAACGGCGCCGACATCGATGGCTCAAAGGTCATCTGGGCCCGCGAGCTCAAGGAAGCGCAAAACGCCAGACTCTTCGCTTACTTCAAAGACCGCCAAATCTGGCTCGTCGAACCCGACACCGATAACACCGAACTCAAACCCTACGCCCCGCCGCCCGATCTGTGATTTTCAGCCAGCGATGCAAACCCTCCGAACTCTCAGCGAGAGGCGACCATCAGATTATTGACGCCGAATTCGAAGCGGCGATGCACAAACTTCTGAAAGCCGATGCTCTCAAGCATCTGTTGCAGCGTTTCGGCGGGAATGCGTTTTTGGTGCTCGTCGCTCTCCATCTCGTCGCTCACCAGGTGCAGCGTGTGCAACACGCGCAGCATTGGATCAATCATCGCTGAAGGCCAAGTAAGAATCAGCGAGCCTTGTGGCGCGATGACGCGATAGGCCTCGATCAGCACCTTCTCGGGTTCGGTGAGATGTTCGAGAACGGCGAGCATCACCACATGATCGAAGTGGCCCTCCGGAAACGGCAGCGGTGCGCGCAGATCTGCACGTACGCGCTGCCAGCGGCCTCGCACGCCATCTTCAACTTGGTCATCGACGCCCACACACGTGGCGATGCGGTCGGAGGCGTACCACCGAGATGTCCGCCGGCGGCACATCGCCGCCCGCGTCAATTCGCTCGGTGAGTTCCGCTTTGATTGTCGGCGCGCGGTTTACAGCCAACTTCCCTGCCTCCCCGATCCCTTCGAA
>Ga0210384_10004997_pt1 | contig 14611 bp, 11 predicted proteins | sample IncBWH2MmetaG_FD_160574 | JGI IMG/M metagenome (GOLD analysis project Ga0210384, IMG submission 160574) | Forest soil microbial communities from Barre Woods Harvard Forest LTER site, Petersham, Massachusetts, United States - Inc-BW-H-2-M | ecosystem: Environmental > Terrestrial > Soil >...
GCTTCAGAGACGTATATGCCCCCGTCCAGAACACGGCGCAAGGACACGAGAAACTGCTCGCTGGCGGCCTGCTTCATGATGTAGCCATTGGCGCCCGCGGAGAGCATGCGTTCGGCATAGATGGTCTCATCGTGCATGGACAGCACCAATATCGGCAACTGCGGATGGTGTGCCCGGACGTCGCGCACGAGCTCGATGCCGTCGCTCTGCTTCAAACTGATATCCGCAATCATCACGTCGGGATTGAGCTCCTTGATCGCGGCGCGCGCATCCCGCGCGGTTTCCGCTTCGCCGCACACGATCAGGTCTTCTTCATTCTCCATGATGCGCCGCAATCCCTGGCGCACGATCGGATGATCGTCGACGATGAGCACGCGCCGGACGCGGCGCTTGCCGGTATTAGCACCCGTTGTGGACATTGCAGATCGAATCCATGCGCCGCTCGCTGCCATACTTGTCTCCTTCGTGTTCACAGTGTATCTGAAGCTGCACGGCTCGTTACCCCGTCACGGTAATCACCGCGCCGTGCGGTTGGTTGGCCGCTATTTCGAATTTGGCGCCGATCATGTCGGCGCGGTATTTCATGATCTTAAGGCCCATCCCAGACGGGGACGGCGACACCGGCGCAAATCCCACGCCGTCATCGGTGATTCTCAGGGAAAAGCCGTCTTCCCGGGCAATCAGCACGATATTCACCAAGCTCGCGCGTCCGTGGCGTGCCGCGTTGGTGAGCGCTTCTTGTGTGATGCGATAGAGGTGGCTCGCGTTGGTCTCGGTGAAAATAAACTCAGGGCACACCTCGGCGCTGAACGTGACCTCCAGCCCATAGACGTCGCGGCTTCGTGCGGCGAGCGTGCGTAGCGCCGAGCTCAAGCCTCCCGTTTCGGTGCGCACCGGCAAGAGGCCGCGGGCCAAGGAGCGCGCTGTCTCGATGGATTGGTTCAAGTGCCCGACGATTTCATTCACGTTTTCAACCACGTCCGGGCAGCGCTGTTGGATGCGGGTCGACAATCCGCGCAACATGAGCGCGACGCCGGTGAGTTCCTGGCCCAGGCCGTCGTGCAAATCACGGCCGATACTCTGTCGCTCGCGGCCCGAGACATCGAGTATTTCCTGCTCGAGGCGCTTGCGTTCCGTGATATCGCGCATCGAAATCGAAATGCCGGTGGCGATGCCGTCATCGCGTACCAGCACCGCGCGATTTTCAAAATACTGGGCCTGCTCCGCCTCGATCGATTCAAATTCGAAGGTGGTGGTTTCCCCCGTCTCCAAAATGTGTCCGAGTTTCCGCAGAACCCCGGCCCGCGCCGCTTCCGGCAGCAGGGTGTCGATCTCGCGGCCGATGATTTGATCGGGCGTGAGGCCGTTGACCGGATTGTTGACGAAGCGCACCCGCATGGCTGTGTCGAGCAGGAAGAGCGTGTCCGCGGAATTGCTGGTGGTGGCCCGCAGCAGTTCCTCGGAGCGCCGCAGCCGCCGCTCAGAATCCCGCCGCGCCGTCACATCTTGGATGACGCCCACCAGTCCCCGCGGCGCCGCTCCGTCGGACAAGGGCCGGGCCGTCGTGGCGTAAGAGCGGTAGCGGCCATCGTTGCCGAGCAACTCAAATTCCTGGCGAACCTCGACTTGACCCGCAAAGGCGCTGTCGACGGCGCGCTTGACCGCGCTTTGATCCTTCGGATGCACCCGTGCCAGCAGGGTCTGCATGTCTGGAAAGACGCTGGGAAGATCAGCTTGCGGGTTCTCCAAATTGGCGAATTCAAATGAGTTTTGCCCTCGATCCCATCGCCAGGCATGCAGGTTGGCCATGCTCATTGAGAGCTTCAGCCAGCCGGTGCTGTTCTCCAGCGCAATTTGCGCGAGTTTATGCGCCTGAATGTCTTGCACGGAACCAAAGGCGCGAAACGGGCGACCTCCCAGCATTTCCAGATGTCCGATGACCCGCACCCAGATGCGTTGATTCTTGAGCGTGTTGATTTCAAGTTCCAGGTCGATATGCCCTGCGCCGGCCTCCGCCTGTTGCCAGGCTTCGAGCAAGCGCGCGCTCGATTCCGGCACGTATTGCGCCAGCATGGATTCGCAGGTCACGTCGAATTCGTGGGCAGTCGTGCCGAAGATGCGGTACATCTCTTCGGTCCAGGTGAAGTCCTGGCTCACGTAGCTATATTCCCAGCCCCCGATCTTGGCGATGCGCTGCGTTTCCTCGAGAATGTCGGTCAGGCGCTTGATTTCCGATACGTCCACGCAACAGCCAATGACCCGCACCGGATCGCCCGCGCCATTGCGCTGGACCAAGGCCCGCTCCAAGATGGACTTGTAGCAACCCTTGGCATCGCGGATCCGATACGTCGTGGCCCATCCCCGGCCGTTGATGAGCGCGACGCTGATGGCTTTTTTCGCGGCGGCAAAGTCGCGCGGGTGAATCCGCTCCGACCAGGCATCCGTGGAGGATTCCAGGTCTTCGGGAAAGATCCCCAGCACTTCGTGGACGCCCCGGGACCGGTGTACGACCCCTTTGATGATGTCCCATTCAAAGATGATGCCATCGACGGCATCGGCAGCCAGGCGGAATACCTCCTCGCGCTGCGCGAGACGAGATTCCGCTTCTTTGCGCTCGGTGATGTCGCGCGAATTGATGACCACGCCGCTGATCAGCGGATTGGCGAGTGCCGAGACGCAGCGCGATTCCAGCCAGCGGTATGAGCCGTCCTTGTGCAGAGTGCGAAATTCGCGCGAAAAGCTCTTGATCTCACCGGCCACCAATTGCCGATACTTGGTGCGCAACTCCTCGCGATCATCCGGATGGGCGAGGTCGAACACGAAGTTAGATTCGCGCTCCTCGGAGGTGTAGCCGAGCGAATTTTGCATGCCGGCGCTGACGTATTTCACCCGGCCATCAGCCGCGGCAATCGTGATGATGTCCTGGGCGTGTTCGGTCAGGGCAAGCAGGCGACGTTCGCCGTTTCCTTGCGCACGATTGTCACGCCGTTCCGTCACTTCGAGGCTCAAGATGACGAGGCCAACGATTCCCGACATCCCCTTAAGCGGCTGCACATCGATTTCGAAGCGGCGCACGGGCCGGCCTGGCTCCTCGAACGCGAGCGATTCGTCATGGTAGGAATGGCCCTGCAGCGCGTGCACAAACACGTCCGGCTTCAGCAGCAGCGTGGGCGTCAGCATCAGGGCCGAGCAGCCCACAGCCCCGCCAGGAACGGCTCCGGCAGAGCGGATCGCCCCGGCGTTCGCATACGTGACCTTCAAGTCGGCGTCCAGGATGAGCAGGTCGTAGGGCAGTTGATCAACGGCCGTGACCAGATCCGGCTGGGGCGTCGGCGGCGTAAATGTCAGCATCACCAGGCGCTGACCGGCGGCCGATGGCAGGAGCTTCAGGTCCGTCACGGCAGACTGCACGCCCCGAGGCAAGCGCCAGGCGATGACGCGGCTGGCGCTCGCATCCGCGAGCGAGGTGAGAATGGGATGGATACTAGCGGCAGAGGCCGCGCCGAGAACCAGGGCCAGCGGCGTTTCGATCAAGGCGGCCGGATCGGTTTCCGACAAACATTGACGCGCAGCCGCATTCGCCAGAACAACGGGTAGGTGTTTGTGGCGGACATCGACCACCAGCACTGCGTCTCGCAGGCTGTCTAAGGCCGTGTCTGCCAACGCGCGCGCCGCACTCGAGGCGATGCGCAAATAATCCGGAGACGTCGCCATCCTATGGAACTCCGGGAACTCGCTTATATATCAAGCTACTCCAACGTAATACGATACGCCCAACCTAATGTGAGCGTATACCCGGAGGATGAATATGCGGGAATCCCCTAATTTAGCCGCCTTTTGTGTTTTCTTTAAGGGCCGCGGCGCCTAAGGGCCGCCAAGGCTGGGGGTTTCCTCCGCGTGCCCTCAGGGATCAGATTAATATTGCGGGATGATTACCCCTGCGATTCGGCATCTGCGCAAAAGCGATGCGCGGTTTGGTGAATGGATCGATCGCATCGGTCCGCTGCAGCTCCCCGTACCCCCGGTCCGCGAGCCGTATGTTGCGCTGCTCGAATCCATTGCTCACCAACAACTTGCAGGCGCGGCGGCCCGCGCCATCTGGGCCCGAGTCCTCGGGTTATTCGAAGGTGGCGTTCCGTCCCCAAAACGCATGGCAGCGATGAGCGAGGCCGACTTGCGTTCCGCCGGCCTATCGCGCAGCAAGGCACTGGCGATGAAAGACATATGCGTCAGGGTCAATGCCGGGAAAATCCCGACTGCGGCTCTCATAGCCCAAATGTCGGATGCCGATATCTACGCTCAGCTGATGGAAGCTCGCGGTGTCGGTGCTTGGACGGTGGATATGCTGATGATCTTTACGCTGTGCCGGCCCGATGTGATGCCGGTAACCGACTACGGCGTGCGCAAGGGATTTCAGGTCCTGTATCGCAAGCGGGCACTGCCCTCACCCAAGCAATTGTTGAAATTCTCCGAGAAGTGGCGACCGCATCGATCGGTTGCGGCGCTGTATTTGTGGCAAATCGCCGGAACGGCCAAGAAGCCCAAGAAGAAGAAATCACTTTCTAAATAAATCGTCCAACGCAGATTTCGCCTTGGCGATTTCCGCCTCGTTCTTTGGAACATAGGCCCCCGCCTTCGGCTTGAAGTGATCGCAAAAATTTGCCTCGTCCTTCTTGCGCACTTCTTCGGCCGTCGGTTCCTTGCAGTGCTTGGCGTAAGACGTGTCGTACTCGACGCACATTTTGCAGACGTGCAGCTCGGCATTGCAGGCTTTACAGACTTCGAGACGACGCAAGGGCAGGCTGAGCGAAGAGAGAGAGGCGCCACAGCGCCAACAAATCAGAGAGTGAGCCATGCGACTTTCGTGAATTTATCCGCGGATCCGGCAGATATCCCAGTTGCATTCATGGACAGGACTGAGTCAATTGGATTATGGAGGCTGCTGGATGTGACACCAGACGCCAAATACCATGCATTCCAAATCACCGACCAATTGGAGCCATACCGTGACTTTGAAAATAAAGCATCTTAGGCCTCGCGTCCAATGGTTTTGTGCGTGGTATTTTACACAAATGCTAATGTTTAACGATGGGGGTAGTAATGCGGATTCCCCATGAATCGCGATCGCACGACCCATTCAAAGAGAGCACCATATCTGCCCTTACGCGTCTGATTGACCCGTTGATTGACCTAATGTTCGATACTGGAATTACGGTGCAGGAATTTAGTCAATTGGTGCGAGATAGGGCAGTACGATCCGCAGCGGCGCGCGTCGCCAGAGAGAGCGGACGCAGCAGCAATTCACGAGTTGCGATCATTACAGGGCTGGCCAGAGCTGAAGTTGCGCGAATCCTCGACACAAACGAATCATTGTTTAGCTCGCGCGTTGGACAACATCCCGCCAGAAAGGTGCTTGCTGCTTGGTATGACAATCAGCGATTCCTCGGTGTCGACGGCGATCCTGCAGTTCTTCCTATATTTGGTAGGCGAAAGAGCTTCGAACAGTTAGTCGCGACGCATGGCGGAGGGATTCCAGTCCGCGCCATGTTAGATCAACTCGCGCAAATTAACGCGGTGGAGATCCTTCCGGGCCAACGAGTGCAGGTAAAATCTAGAGTTCCAGTTTTTAAAGGGATGACTTGTAGCGCAATTACTAACGTCGGAGAACGCACTGGTGATTTGCTGAGTACTCTAAAGAACAACTTGCGTACAACGTCGACACCTCTTTTCGAAGGGACTGCGATTGCGTGTAATGTCGATCTCGGAGCTGTTCCGCTGGTGCGCCGGCAGATAGCCGAACAGGGCGCGACCTTCATAAATGGCGCATCTTCACTTCTAACTCGGTCTCGCAGCAGGGCTAGGCGATTAGGCCTGAAGGAAGATTCGCACTGTCGAGTAGGCGTGACCGTCTATTACTTTGAGGACGAGCTTGCAAGCGAGAGTGACGTGCGGACATCTATCGACCAAGTACGTCGGAAGAACCTTCAGCGACAGTACAAAAGGGTTCAGATTAGTAAACGATCATAGCGCATAGTGTTACGACGGAGTCGGTCATGCCGAAAAATTCAGATTCCCCTTCTGCGGATATTGTCAAACGTCAGGGGGCGAATGCTTTGATTGCCGCCACTATCGAGTTTCTGAACGCAAACGACATCTCCAAAAGACTAATTGTCAATTCAATTCGCAGGTATTACAGTCCACGAAAACCAACCGACAATGTTCGGCAATACAGAAAGTTGGCACGTGCGTACGAACACATGGGCATCGTTATGTCGACGTGGTATTCGTCGTCAACTTTCCTTGATAGTGAATGCCGACCGATTCCGCTAAGTATCAGACCTGGTCACAAATCTGTGTATGCCTTGGTGCGTGCAGCCCGAGTCCCTATATCGACAGAAATCGCGATTGAGCTGATGCATCGTTCTCCGAGCATCGGAGTGGATTCGCGAGGTAACTTTGTAGCTCAGAGGCGTGAATTCGTGCTGCCTGATTTTGCGGTTCCGCGGGCTGCTCTGGTGATAGGGCGATATCTAGACACCTTGCACAGAAACTCTGTATCACACAAAAGGAAATCCGTGCTCTTGCTTGAAAGGAACTGTCATGTGCCGGAAGTAAACCTAAAAACAATCGCCCCAATACTTCGAGATATCAAGACGCGCGGGTCAGCATACATCGATTCAGTAAATGGAGATATCGAGGGATTGCGACGTAAGCGATCGAGACGCAAGGGCTCAGGCGAAATGAGCGTTCATATATTCGCGTGGACTCGGTTTGCGAGACCCGCGAAATACAAACGCGATTAAAGAAGAATTGCTACGCTTCGTGCCCGTAGCGTAGCAGCCCTATCGCCCACCGCGGAGTCAGTCAGTCGATAGCGGTCTGGCTACGCAACCGCATAGCACTATTGGACCCAATTTGCGCACTGGGCCGAGCTATACCATTTGAACCGATCTGAGCCTGAGGTCGTGCGATCGCATTGGATCCAATCTGCGCGTCTGGCCTGGCTATCGCATTCGAGCCAATCTGCGCGTCCGGCTGCGCTATCGCGTTCGAGCCAATTTGAGCATCTGGGCGAGCAATGGCGTTGGATCCAATCTGCGCGTTGGGGCGCACCACCGCGTTCGAGCCAATCTGCGCGTCCGGCTGCGCTATCGCGTTCGAGCCAATTTGAGCATCTGGGCGAGCAATGGCGTTGGATCCAATCTGCGCGTCTGGCCTGGCTATCGCATTCGAGCCAATTTGAGCATCTGGGCGAGCTATACTGTTGGAGCCTATTTGCGCGTCTGGCCTGGCTATCGCGTTGGAACCAATTTGTGCGTTAGGGCGCGCGACTGCGTTCGAGCCAATCTGTGCGCTTGGGCGAACCATTCCATTCGAACCGATTTGCGCATCGGGGTGTGAAAGAGCACTCATACCTCGTGGCATCGGCAGCCATGTCTGTGCATCAGTCCTAAATATGCCGTTCGAGCCTATTTGCGCGCTCGGGCGAACGAACCCATTCGAGCCTATTTGCGCGCTCGGGCGAACGAACCCATTCGAGCCTATTTGCGCGCTCGGGCGAACGAATCCATTCGAGCCTATTTGCGCGCTCGGGCGAAATAGCCCGTTCGAACCAATCTGAGCTGCCGGTCGCCCTGTTGCCCCATGGCCAGCGTAGACGGGGCCCGTGGCGATGAGAGTTATTGTCAAACACGCTGGTGTCGCGATCCCTCGTACAATCCTTTCGAATCTAGTGTCCATTTTTAATCCCTTCAGTTTGGCAGTTCTTTTGCTAATGCTCGTTCGTCTTCTTCGTTCACGATGTAGTGATAGATACCGACTCCTGTCTTAATACTGTCTTCGCATCCTTCCTTGTCTCGCTCCGATAACCAGTTATCAATGTCGTCGGCAAATATTTGGCCTCGCGCTCTGATGAACTTATCGAAATCCTTTAGATCCTTTTTTGTGATTCCGTGGACGGTATAAACGGTCCGTTCAACAAGCCCATTGCCTCCAATCGACTCCGCGCGAAAATTTACTTCGAGTGTCTCGCACACGTTGTGAACAACACGTGCGAACCACAAAACGCTTTCCGTACTCAAGGGATCCGGAATGTAGAAGCGCTTTACTGCTCGGTAGAAACCATTGCCAACATCTTGTACGCAGCCAGTTCGGATCAACTCATCTAAAAGCGCTTGCGGCGACACTCCCGGACAGTAAGTCGCGGTCAATTCGGAAAACGTGGCGCCGGTTTTCTCACCTGCGTTGCGCGAAAACTCGAGATCACGAAGAACCCCATATGGACCCGTGTAGTTCACGTCGGTATGCCACGCGGCCAAAGCCGTTGGCAGAGGATTGGACTCTTGCGCAGCGACACCAAACTTCGCCCCTGTGTTCGATCCCAAAATGTCGCGAACTGCATTTGTTTCGATATTCGCGATCAATGAAATCCCCTCTACCGTCGGGTCTTTCCCCGAAGCTTCAAATTGTTTCCTCGCAACATCCACGTATGCTTGTTTTAGGACTTCGCTGAATTCGGGAAAGGCGACTGCATTCTTAACCGCCATCCGCACCAAGGGCTTCAACAAATACCTAAAAGCAGCGAGCAGATTCTCCTTAACAGATTGCGTCATTGCTGAACATATTACAACTGTTTTGTTGTTGTAATTCACACTTTTGCGCTATTGCTGCATTGCCGCATGACTGGGTCTGATAAGCGCCAAATAGTCATCGAAATTTGGTATAGGGGTCCGACCTAACCTGACCTAGGCCATTAGCCCTAGGCCAGCGGTCTTAAAATCCCGAGCACGGAGCACGCAGTGAGGGTTCCGGACCTGATTGGTCGTTTCTTCCGTAGACTTACGAAATGCAGCACTTTTGCAGTCAAAAAATGAGCCGGGCGGCCGGACTACTCGTGAGTTCTTGCTTGCTCGTGGGGTTGTGGAGTTGCGGGGGCCAGACAAATGGGGCAGTTTCTGGACAAGTATTGCGACGCGGATTGGCGGGAGAACCTAGTACGTTGGACCCGGCGGTGGCGGCCGATAACTTTTCGTTTCAACTACTCCAGGATCTTTACGAAGGTCTCACGATTGAGTCGGCAACTGGGCAGGTTCTGCCCGGCGTGGCATCTTCGTGGGATGTTGATGAGAAAGGCACCGAATACACCTTTCACCTGAGAGATGGGGCGCGCTGGTCAAACGGCAAACCGGTTCGCGCGCAAGAATTCGTATTCGCTTGGAGGCGCGTACTAGACCCGACGCGTGGCTCTCAGGTCTCGGACGATCTTCGTCTCATCGAAGGAGCACCAGAGATCATCGCCGGTCGTCTGCCATCAAATCAGCTTGGCGCCTATGCGCCACGCGACAACGTGCTAGTGGTAAAGCTTGGGCGGCCTGCACCTTACTTACCGCAATTGCTCACGCACTCTGCAACTTTTCCTGTCTATTCGGATACCAGCGCGCGCTCTCATTCACCGGAAGCGTGGGTCTCTAACGGACCTTACGTATTAGCTAGATGGCTCCCGGGTACACGTGTTGAGTTGGAAAGGAACTCAAATTACTGGGATCGTGAAAATGTTCGCATCGCGAAAGTGCAATATGAAATCGCATCTGACCAGAACTCACAATTTGCTCAGTATCGCGCTGGTCAGATTGACGTTACAGATATTGTACCGGCCAACGCTATTCCCTGGATAAATGCAGAACACCCCAAGGAACTTGTCGTGGCTCCATTTCTTGCTACAGCTTATTTCGGAGTCAACTTGTCGGCACCGAATTTCGCCTCAAATCTTCGGCTCCGAAAGGCTCTGGCAATGGCCATCGACCGAAAACGAATTGCAGCTGCGCAAGGATTTGGTCAACCGCCTGCTTATGGATTCGTGCCCCCAGGCACATGGAACTATAACCCGCAAAATTGGGAGTGGTTTGGTCTCAGCGATTCGGATCGAATCGCGGACGCAAAGCGCCTCTATTCGGACGCGGGTTATACGTTCGATAAGCCGCTTCGTATTCGACTACTGTTTAACGCAAACACTGCAATTAGACAGACCGCGATTCTTATCGCCGCGATGTGGAAGGACGCGTTAGGAATTCAAACGGAACTAATCGAAGAAGAGTATCGAGTCTTTTTGCAGTCGCGACACGACAAAACAAAATGGGAAGTTGCCCGACTAGGGTGGACTGCCGATTTCAATGATGCCAGCAATTTTTTGGATACGTTTCGCCAGAATTCTCCAAACAATGATGCTGGGTATGCGAATCAAACGTTTGACGCCCTCCTCGACGAAGCTGCCCGCACTCCTGACCCCGAAGCACGGAAACGCTTATTAGAGGCAGCTGAACGCGTCATGCTCAACGATTACCCTATTCTGCCGTTGTATTTTTTTGTTTCTAAGCGACTAGTAAAGCCGTATGTGCATGGCGTGCACCCCAATCCTTTGGATCGCGTGACATCAAAAATGCTTTCAATATCAGCTCACTGAGATGTTGCCGAAAAGAGGCAGAAGCAATTTGGCCATCTACGTGCGCCCTTGCGAGTAAAAGTTTGAGGCAGAATTCGCTTCTGATTCTGTGCCGACCATGCGAATTAGTTACATTCCTTTGATTCAGCACCTCTCCCGGCCGGCACGCGGCGGGGCTGCGGCGGTTGTGGTGGCCTTCGCGTTCCTGCTCTCCTTATCAGCCAAAGCCGGGCTGATGGGCATTCCGGCGGCACTGCTCGTCATCTCCTGGTTCTTTAAATATGCCTACATCTTGTTTGACCATACCGTGCGCGGCTTCGATGAACCGCCCACCCTCGACATTCAAATGATGAATCCCCTCTCCGAGCAGCGGCCTTTGGCGCAGGTGGCGCTCCTGGGACTGATCGGTTATGCCGTGTACCTGACCCGAGAGCATTTTGGCTCCCCGGCCGCCCTCGCTCTTGCCATCGTCTGCGGATTCTTTCTGCCGGCCTCGGTGGCGATTTTGGGGCTGGAGAGCAATATTTTAAAAGCGGCATATCCCGTGTATTGGTTCAATTTGGTGCGGGGACTGGGGCTTCTGTACGGCGCCGTGCTTCTGCTCATTCTGGCCTATGCCTTGGGTTTGGATCTGTTGTGGCGCTTCGATCTGTGGCTTCCGATTGAAATCGCCATCGGCATGTTTGCCGTGCTGTCCGTTTTCAGCTTCCTAGGGGGTGTCTGCTACGAGCGCCGCCACGAATTGGACTTGGAAACTTGGGTCAGTCCCGAGCGCACGGAGGCGTTAAAGGCGAAGGAAACCCAGCGCGAGAACGACAAACACGTGCTCGAGGCCTATGGCCTCATGCGCGCAGGTTCCCACGTCAAAAGCTGGCAGAAGCTGGAGGATTGGCTCAAAAGCCGCGGCAGTACGCCCGAGGACTACCGCTGGCTGTGCGAACGCACTTTAAGCTGGGACGATCCGCGGTACATCACCCGGCTTACCGAAGAACACGTCGCGCGCCTGCTGACTCTGAAGCGCAGCGGCGAAGCATTGGACGTGGTGGGCCAACGATTGAACCTGGATCCTAACTTTCGGCCCAAGTCGGCCGCGGATACCTTGAGTATTGCTCAGCTGGCGGCGCGCGGCGGCGGTGCCCCGCGCGTGGCCAGGGTCCTCCTGTCGGACTTTGCAACCCGCTTCGCGGGCGATCCGCACCTGCCTGCGGCGCAAGCGCTTAAAGATCACCTCGCACCCTGAGATTGCGCCCCGCGCTTCCTTCCGTATGATCGACCTTCATGCCCAACACGCCGTACAACGAAATGTTCTTCAAGGAAGGTACCGGACGCGCCCACTACCAGCGCTACGCAGAGTGGCTGGGCCAGCAGCCGGTGGATCGGCTGGCGCAAAAGCGCGCCGAGGCGGATGCGCTGTTTCACCGCGTCGGCATCACCTTTGCGGTGTATGGCCAGGAAGAAGGCTCGGAACGTCTCATTCCCTTTGACATCGTGCCGCGCGTGCTGCCGCGCGAGGAGTGGATTCAGCTGGAAACCGGCTTGAAGCAGCGCGTGCGCGCGCTCAATTCCTTCATCCACGATATCTACCACGACCAGCAGATCTTGAAAGCCGGTGTCATCCCCGCCGAACAGGTGCTGTGCAACTCGCAATACCGTCCGGAGATGCAGGGCGTGGATGTGCCCGGCGGCATCTATGCACACATCGCCGGCATCGACATCGTCCGCGACGATGCCGGTGAGTTCAAAGTGCTGGAAGACAACCTGCGCGTTCCTTCCGGCGTGTCCTACATGCTAGAGAACCGCAAAATGATGATGCGGCTCTTTCCCGAGCTCTTCTCCTCGCACCGCGTGGCGCCCGTCGATCACTATCCCGACGTGCTGCTCGACAACCTGCGCAGCGTCGCGCCCACCGGCGTCGCCGATCCCACCGTGGTGCTCCTGACCGCAGGAGCGCACAACAGTGCTTACTTCGAACACGCCTTCCTGGCGCAGCAAATGGGCATTGAATTGGTGGAAGGACAGGATCTGTTCGTGCGCGACGAAGCGCTCTTCATGCGCACCACCCAGGGCCCGCAGCGCGTCGATGTCATTTATCGGCGCATCGACGATGATTTCCTGGACCCGCTGGTGTTCAGGCCCGACTCCATGCTGGGCGTGCCGGGCCTCCTGACCGCGTATCGCGCCGGCCACCTCACCATCGCCAATGCCATCGGCACGGGGGTCGCCGACGACAAGTCCATCTACCCCTACGTGCCGGAGATGATCCGTTTCTACCTGGGCCAAAGCCCCATCATCGGCAATGTGCACACCTGGATGCTGCGCAAGCCTGAGGATCGCGACTATGTCCTCGCGCATTTACCGGAGTTGGTCGTCAAGGAGGTTCACGGTGCCGGCGGCTACGGCATGCTCATCGGACCTGCCGCATCCCAGGCCGAGATCGAGAATTTTCGGCGCCGGATCATCGCCTCGCCCGACCGCTACATCGCGCAGCCCACCCTGGCGCTCTCCACCTGCCCGACCTTCGCGGATGCGGACTTGGCTCCCCGTCACATCGACCTGCGTCCCTTCGTGCTCTCCGGATCCGATGTCACCATTGTGCCCGGCGGCCTGACCCGCGTGGCATTGCTTGCAGGCTCCCTGGTGGTCAATTCCTCGCAGGGCGGCGGCACCAAGGACACCTGGGTGCTGGAATCCTAAATGCTAAGCCGCACCGCCGATCACCTGTACTGGATGTCGCGCTATATCGAGCGCGCCGAGAGTCTCGCGCGCCTGGTCGACGCGCACTATCGCATGTCCCTGCTGCCGCATTCTGCCGAGGATCTGGCCGAATCGCTGCGCGCCACCGTGAAGGCGCTGAACATGGAACAGGACTACACCAAGCGCCACGGGCACATCGAGCCCAAAGCGGTGTTCGAATTCATCAGCCTCGATCGCGACCACAGCGGCAGTATCTTCAGCTGCCTGCGATCGGCGCGCGAGAATGCCCGTGCGGTGCGCGGCTCGCTCACTTCGGAGCTGTGGGAGACCCTGAACTCCACCTGGCTCGACGCCCGGGCGCAGTCAACGCGCCGCTCGCTGGACATCGGCCACTTCGTCGAATGGGTCAAGGAACGCTCGCATCTGACGCGCGGCGTGACCATCGGCACCATGATGCGCGATGAGGCCTTTCACTTCACCCGCATCGGCACCTTTCTCGAGCGCGCCGACAGCACCGCGCGCATCCTGACCGCGCACCAGAGCGATCTCATGCCCGGCGCGGACGCCGGCGCGGTGCCGGATCCGTATCAATGGAGTGTGCTATTGCGGGCCCTGTCCGCCTTCGAAGTGTATCGGCGCGTGTATCGCGACGTGATCACGCCCTCGCGCGTCGCCGAGCTTCTCATCCTGCGCGACGACATGCCGCGCTCGCTGCTGCGCTGCTGCAAGGAGGTGTACGGCAACTTGAAATCCGTCGCCAATGAACAGTCCGCGGAAACCCTGCGGCGCGCGGGCGAAATGCATGCCATGCTGCACTTTGCGCGTATGGAGGAGCTCTTGAGTTTGGGCCTGCCGCGATTCTTGCAGCAGTTCCTCGCGAAGCTCAACGACATTGGGCATCGCATCGCATCGGATTTCTTAGGTTCTCAGGCGGAGGCTTAAAACTATGCACATGCACATTCGGCACGAGACCCGCTACCGCTACGAGCGCCCGGTGAAGTACAGCGTGCAGAGCCTGCATCTCACGCCGCGCCGGGACTTGAGCCAGCGCGCGCTCAGCTGGAGCATCGCCGCGCCCGGCCGCCGCCTGGAACAGATCGATGCCCACGGCAACATCGCGCACCTGCTCACGATCGAAGAGCCGCATCGTGAAATCAGCATTGTCGTTCGCGGTGTGGTCGAAACCGCCGACACCGAGGCGCGCCAGGACGATGGGCCCCTATCGCCGTTGGCGTATCTCGCAGCCACGCAGCTGACCTTGCCGGACGAGGAAATCAAGGCCTTTGCGCACGCATCACTGTCGCGCCTCAGCGATCCCATGGCGCGCGTTCAAGCTCTGGCCGAAGCCGTGGCCGGCGCGGTGCGCTATAAATCCGGTACCAGCGACGTGCAGGACAGCGCGGCGGTGGCCTTCAAAAGCGGCGCCGGCGTGTGCCAGGATCACGCCCACGTGTTCATCGCTTCTGCGCGCGCGGTCGG
>Ga0210384_10004998_pt1 | contig 14607 bp, 15 predicted proteins | sample IncBWH2MmetaG_FD_160574 | JGI IMG/M metagenome (GOLD analysis project Ga0210384, IMG submission 160574) | Forest soil microbial communities from Barre Woods Harvard Forest LTER site, Petersham, Massachusetts, United States - Inc-BW-H-2-M | ecosystem: Environmental > Terrestrial > Soil >...
CCGCTGCGGGGGGGGGCAATGCGATCGTTCATGGCCAACAACGTTGCGGAAGATGAGGCAACGAGATCGTCCACGTAGTCACTGTAATTGCCGTTCGCAGTCGGAACAACGTGCGTCTGATTCACGCAGCGTTTCATCCCGGGAAACGTTGTGGCGCATGCGCAGACATCATCCGTGTTGATGAGATGCAGCCCGCACCCGACCAACGCCTCAATAGGGGGCTGGCGCTCGAGCGGGCGATCACTGGTGCACGGCGAAGGCGAGCGGCTGTGGCTCCGGGGTTTGCGAAATGCGCTCCACCAAAAGGTCGCGGAAGGTGACGAGCTTGAGTGGCAGGTACTTGCGGCTCACGTATACCAGATACAGCATCGACTGGCGCAGCGGATACTCCATCAACACGGGAGTGAGTCGTGTCTTGAACGCGGGGTCCTCGAACAAGATGGCCGGCAGGGGTGCGAGGCCGATGCCGCTCGCGACAGCGTTCGCCACACCGAGCATCGATCGGAAGCGCAACGCAACCCGCATGGGGACCTCGATCTTCCCGCTTCCGCCGATGAGCTGCAGGGAGTTCGCGTTGCCGACCGCCACCAAGTCGTGGTGCGCGAGCTCCTCGGGGGACTTGGGCGCTCCATGGCGCTTGATGTACTCGGTGGACGCAGCCAGGAAGTAAGAAACGGGACGCACGGGTCGGGCGATGAGGCCCGGCGTGAACGCGTCCGAGGAGGTCACGCGGACGGCGAGGTCATAGCCTTCCTCCACGAGATCCACCATGCGGTCCTCAAAGGAGACATCGACGACCACCTCCGGGTAGCGGTGGCGGTACTCAGCGAGGTGCTCTGCAAGCCGCTGTCCGGGCGACCAGCTCGGGCAGCTGACCCGCAAGGTTCCGCGGGGCGCGCTGTTCAAGGACCCGAGTTCGAGCTCGGTATCCTCCAAGTCGTCCAGGATCGTCTTGCAGCGCTCGAAATAGACCCGCCCGGGCTCAGTGAGGCTCAAGGTCCGGCTGTTGCGATTGAGAAGTCGGAGCCCCAGCCGTTGTTCGACATTCATCACATGCTTGCTGACCATCGCGGTCGAGATGTCCAGGCGGTCGCCTGCCGCGACGAAGCTGCCCGACTCGACGACCTGCCGGAACACCTTGATGCTCGTCAACGTATCCACTCGCGAAGTCTACCGCTGGGCTATTCACAGAAGCCTCTCCCGAATGGTCGGGACAGCCTACTCACGAGCGAGGGAGGCGCGTGTCTCCTCCATTTCGATGCGGTTCCCGTGCGGGCAGTTCATTGAGAATCTCCTTCAGCGGTGCTCTTGCGTTCGCCGCTCGCGGATCCCAGGACGAAGGATGTCTCTCCGTCTGCCTGCACCTCGATCACACCGGCGGAGTGCCGGAAGACCGCGATCTGTTCCCACAGAGCCCGCTCGCCCTCCTGCAACTGCAGGCTCCCACGGTCGACCGCAAGCCAGATGACGTTGTGCCCATCGGGAGGAGCGTAGCGGAAGTCCTGCCGGTCCTTGAGGCGCACGTGAAAGAAGTTGAGCCCTGCCGGTGCTTGACGGATACGGCTGCGCGCCCGGCCGAACTCTCCCAGCAGCACCCTCACGGGCCCGTCCTCTTCCACTTCGTCCGGGGCGATGTATTCGCTCGCGGCCGCGCGCTGCTCCTGTGCTCCGAGCTGCGCAATCCACAGGTGGAATACTCGCAGCGGCTCACGCGCAGCGTCTCCGCCCTCATGCCAGACGACACTTCCCGATTTCATCCAAGCGAAGCCCGCTGCGGCGACTTCGCCCCGCTTCCCGGTCTCATCCTCGAATGACAGCTCGCCGTTCAGCACGACGGTCAGACTCGTGATACCGGAGGGTGGGTGAACGCCGAAAAGCGGCCGCGATCGCCGTTCGGCTTCGGCGTAATTGAGCAAGACGAACGGACTCGTGAGCTCGCCGATGTCCCAAGGGGCGATGAGGCGGGTAATCGGTCCGTGCCTGCGACCATTGGCCAGGAACGCAAGCCGGCGTGGCCCGGCGGTCACGAGGGCACTTGCGCCGTGCGGGTTTGCGGGGTCGCGGAAAGTCGCTTGGAACTCAGAACCGAACATCTCTCATCACTCCTTCAGAACCGGTAGCCGAGACTCGTGCCGCACCGTCACTGCATGAACCAGCCGTGGCTCACGATCAGTGATTGTCCCGTGAGCGCATTCGACTCGAAGGACGCGAAGAACAGCGCCGCCTCGGCGACATCGCGCACGGTGGTGAATTCGCCATCGACCGTCTCCTTGAGCATGATGTCCTTGATCACGGCGTCCTCGGTGATGCCGAGCCTCTGCGCCTGCTCCGGAATCTGCTTATCGACGAGTGGCGTGCGCACGAAGCCCGGACAGATGACATTGGCACGCACACCGTGCTTCGCACCCTCTTTGGCGACCACCTTGGCAAGTCCGATCAGGCCGTGCTTGGCGGTGACGTAGGGTGCCTTCAAGAGAGATGCCTCCTTTGAATGCACCGACCCCATGTAGATGATGCTGCCGCCCCGTTGCCGGTACATGTGCTTGAGCGCCGCCCGCGTGGTGAGGAAAGCGCCGTCCAGATGGATGGCCAGCAGGCGTTTCCAGTCTGCAAAGGGCAGCTGATCGAGCGGTGCGACGATCTGAATCCCGGCGTTGCTGACCAGCACGTCGATGCGCCCGCAGGCTGCGATGACATCTGCCATGCCGGACTCGACGTCCGACTCACTCGTGACATCCATCGCAATGGCGAGCGTGCGCCGGCCGGAGCTGCCCAGCTCCTCGGCCGCTTCGTGCGCTGCTGCCGCGTTGCGGTCGGCGATCACCACAGTGGCGCCGGCCTCACCAAAGGTTCGGGCGATTTCCTTGCCGATGCCGCTCGCGGCGCCAGTGATGACGGCGACTTTGTTCTCAAGTTGCATTCAGGTAGCTCCGTGTGGGCTCGAGTGAGGTGCGGCCAGGAATTCGGTGCGGGATGCGGATTTCGGCACGCGGCTCATTCACGCCCATTCTGTGCCAGGTCGAAGGTCATGACACCCTCGTGGTTGTCTGGTCGCTCCAGCACCTCGGGATGGCGCAGGGTTCGGACCGTATCGTGATAGCCCGCGCGCCAGTGGTCCTCCATGCTCAGACGCGAGAATTCGTAGTCCTTCGAGTCGCCTTCGTACTGCTTGGCGCGGTAGATGAGCTGAATCAGGTTGTACGCCTTGGCTTGCGTGTGCGGTTTCAATATCGCGAGCTCGGGGCTCTCTCGGAGCTCGTCCGGTAGCTTCTGCAGCAGGCTCGCCAAGGCGTTGCGCAGCCGCTGCGTGTACTTGAACCGGTCGGAGCTATTGCGGGTGCGACTCGAGTATTGAATCTCCTTCTGCCGCGTCATCACTTCCAGCATGGTGCGCGGCAGCGCGCCACGGGCGCTCCACAGGTCCACCTGGAAGGCGAGGGTGTCGCGACGCGGCTCGCTCTCGAGCACCCACTGAAGCGGCGTGTTCGAGACCAACCCACCGTCCCAGTAGAACTCGCCCTCGATCTCGACCGGCGGGAATCCCGGCGGCAGCGCGCCGCTCGCCATCACGTGCTCGGCCCCAATGGTGTGAGTCGTATTGTCGAAGTAAAGGAAGTTCCCGGTGGTCACGTTCACGGCGCCAATGCTGAAGCGCGTCTCGCCCGCGTTGATGCGCTCGAAGTCGACCAGGCGCTCGAGGGTCGCCTTGAGCGGCGCGGTATCGTAGTAGCTGGTCGCTTCGATGCTGCCCGGCGGCTGCAGCCAGGCGCTTGGCACGCGCGGGGCAAAGAAGCCCGTCGCCCCGCCGACCAAAGCCGTTCCGGCGCTCAGTTGATTCAGCAGTCCGCGCGTGAGCTCGCTGCGCACCATCGAGGGCGCCATGGCGAACTGTGCGATGCCATCCCAGGGGCCACCTGCGGTGATGAGGTTCCAAAACTCGCGCAGCTTCTCGACCCGTGCGGTGGGGGAATTGCCGGCAATCAGTGCAGCATTCACGGCTCCGATCGAGATGCCCGCGACCCAGTCAGGCGCAAGATGTGCTTCCGCGAGCGCCTCGTAGACACCCGCCTGATAAGCCCCGAGCGCGCCGCCGCCCTGCAGCAGCAGCGCGATACATTCGAAGGGAGGCCGGGCGAGCTGCCGGTGGCTCTTGCGGGCGGTTCTGTTGGCTGTCACACGAGTAGACATGATCGGGATGCTCATTTCCGTGCCCTCACAGTTTGCTCACGGTATGAGCAGTACGCGAGAGGAACAATTCGCCAAAGGGAAATGCTGCGTTTCGCGGCGGTGCTTGCGTCGGAATCTCTGCATCAGCGTATCACTCTCATCGCTCACGCAGCCGCGCCGTGCGGCCGAATCAGAGCCCTCTCCAATGAGAGAGCATGAGGACCGTCAGGCGAGAGAGTTCCCGATCGTGACTCCGTTTACCTGCGATGAAACGATTCATAGACAGCGTGAGCGCTGTTTGGCATGCCGACGTCTCGAAGGATTGCCGGCATGCGGTTGGCCGTTTAGATGTGCGCGACGCTGTTGCTGATGTGCGCCCGCCCAGGGAGCGCGGACCAGCCTTCCACCAGCTCGGACGGCGCTCGGGGCCCGAGCGCATGTCAGCGCTGCATCGCGGGAGTCGAGGAAGTCACCCCGTCCGAGCCGAGCGGTGTGGGTGCCGGGATCATGCTCGATGAACACCTTCTGACCAATGGCTCACGGGACCAGGACTACAGCGAGGTCTCCAAGACATTTCGCTGAGCCCTCTGTGCCCCGGGGTGAGCTTGTGGTTTGCGGCGGCCCGTTTCTGCGCAACGCCGGAAGCGCTTCCGAGTCAGAGCCAGTAACACAAGCTTCTCGGAATCACGGTCTATGTGGGCCAGTGGTCCGGTCGGGCACGGCAGCGAGCAATTCGGCTCTACAGGCTTCGCTGAACTCACGCAATGGGTCCCGGAATTCCCGCAACTGGGCTTGCGCACGCTGTCGAAGGTCATTGAACGTATGGTTAGGCGCCGCGTAGGCCTCGATGACATTCCGGACGACCGCCTCTGCCGCAACAATCACCGGTTGCGATGATGTCAAACGCATTCGTGCGACGGCCGCCCAGAGGCCTGCAACGACCTCGGGACCGGCAGCTTCGTGACTCCATGCGTCGGCCAGGCGCGCGGCGGCTTCGGCAACGAATTCCGTGTACAGCGCCTCGCGTCGTACGGCTTGCTGTACCAGCGTCTGTGCCCGGTACTGGGTGCGGGTGGTGAGCCACGACGCGGCGAATGTCGACACTCCACCGACCAATGAGCCAGCCAACCCCGAGGTGGCAGATAAAATTGCCGGATCCATATTGTGTGTGTCCACGTTGGTCAGTTGTCAGCGTCTCGTCCGAAACATCGAGCGCGGGTAGACAGACACCAAGCGACTGCAGTTTCGCCGTCTTAGGGATACCGCAAGTTGGTCTCTCGGGCATCAACGCCCGAGAAACGCTGCATCCACAGACCGGCTATTGCTGTGCTCGGGCGTGGCTCCCACAGTCGCGACAAAGTTGACTACGCCCCACGAACGCACCCCAGGCACTGGCCTTTGATGCGCAGCAGAGGATTGCGGCACGGCCCGCGGCAAACGCGCAGATAAGGTTCGACGCCAAGTTGCTGTGAAAGGCGGCGGACACGATCGTCATGGCGTGGATTCCGCTCCTGATCGTGGCAGTCGCCATCCTGGTCATGATGGGTCTCCTTGGCGCTGCGCAGATCTATCTTGAGTTGATGCTCGATTGAGAGAGCTAACTCTTCAGAGTTCGCTCACACAGTCCAGCGGTTGTGATACTGGCCCCGGCCGCACACGCTCCGACGCCGCAGCCGGCGGGTCGGTTTCGTCGACCCGCCGGTGAGCGTGCCAAGCTGATTCTTCCCGCGGCCGGTAACCGCGCTCGTCCGTGCCGGTGAGCCAGCATCGAGGAGAGGTTCGACGGTTCAACTCGCCAGCTTCACCTTGACGCCATCAGCGGATAGATTGAATCGCAGACCGACGTCCGTGGAGTGCAGCTTGATAATTACGCCGTGCTCGTTTTTGAGGTACGCCGCCGAGCCGCCACCTGCAACGGTCATTCCGGCCGCCATCGCGACGTAATTGCCGTTGAAATCGGCAAGGTTCTTGAGGTTATACACGCGCCCGGAAGCAGAGACGTTGGCCGCACCGACGTCGACAAGTGAGACGCCGGAGATCTTGAAGGCGTGAGACTGGCCGCCGTAGTTCAATTCGCCGTGGCCCCATGTAAAACCTATGCCGGCGGCGATGCTTCCGCCCGTAAAATTCACTGTGCCGTCCGGCTGAGTTCCGGTCGCGACGTCAGAGGACTCTCCGGCAGTCGACGGGTCGGGAGCGTTTTCCGCGTAGACGAGCACGACGCTGGATAAGAGTGCGCTCGCGATCAAGGACGTTACTGACTTACGCATGCTGCGTTCTCCTTCTCGAAGGTTGTTGTCATACGCCAAGGTAGAGTCGCGGCTTCCTGTTAACAACCCATCGACAATGGATGCAGCGTTTCGCGGTAGGAAAACAAGCGCGAGACCGACGACCGCCCTCTCGAGCGCAATAGCACGATGTAGGTATGTGCGCCGCACACAACTATGCGCAGAGTGCGCGAGCCTGAGAAAGAGGAGCTGCAACGCTTTTCAGCCACTGTCGACCGTTTTGGGGTATCAGGAGTCGTGTGGTGGTGCACCTGAGCCCGGGTCTCCGGTCTTTTCCGTTGTCGCCTTACCGACAGCTGTCTGCGTGAAACGCTGCATTTACCGCTGACCGATTGTTCTGCTCGCGCGCGGCTCATAACGTGTTCCCATAGGACGTTTTAAGGAGTGCCGAGATGTTCGGCATCACGTGTCTGACTGCTCCGGGTAGGCTCGAGCGCTCGCCGGGCGAGGGGGCTTCGGCCGGTGTCGCGACCGGGTCGCGCCGGATCGCGCTGCTTCGGAGCGGTCGCCGGCACGGCCCGCTTACGCGACTCATCACTCCGTGGGACATCGGTGAGCTGACCCAGCCTTTCGTGTTCCTCGGATACTCCGAGCACACCCCGGGGGAGCAGCCCCTGGTTGGCGCTCAGCCTGGCATCGCAACTCTAACGCTCGTACTGAGTGGAGCACTGGCATTTGAGGATGCACCCGGCAATAAAGGGATAGTTGTCGCCGGCGGATTGAAATGGACGATGCCGGGCGAGGTCGTATGGCAGGCCGGTGGCCGCGCCACAGGCGAGCCGCTCCGCGCATTTCACCTGTGGGTTGAACTATCCCCCTCACCCGCGAGCTCTACTGGCGAAAGCCAGTGCGTCACGCCGCACGAACTGCAGGAGGAGGGGCCGGTCAGGGTTGTCTTGGGGAAATTGGGTCGTGCGCGCAGCCCTCTTGCTCATGCTCCTGCGGACATCAATTACTTCCATGTACGACTGAAGGACGGGCAGTGCTGGCGCTACGTAGCGCCCGATGGGCACAACGTCACCTGGATCGCAGTCGACCGTGGGGGCGTGCGGTTGCCGGAGGACGGGCGCGTCTTCCGGGAGCAGATCGCGCTCTTCGGGGATTCACGGGGCGTGATCGAGGTACAGGCGGACGGCGAGAGCTCGTTCGTGCTTGGGTCGGCGAGGCGAGTTTCCAACGCCCTCGTGCAAGGTGGACGCCATCCGATCGAAACGACACGGGCGGCGTTCGTGCCGACAGGTAACGAACCATCCGTTCTCGACCGGCGGCTCGCGCGCGGCAAACGGCGATGATGCTGTGCTTCGCGCGAGCTGTCGGTCGAACCTCTACGAGCGCGCACATCTGCCCGAGATCCTTACGGTTCTATTCCTGACATTGCCATCGAGGCTGTGATGAACTCACCCGCTCCGCGTCCTGCCCATCGCGTCGATCACGCTCCCTCGCATGCTCGCCCGGATTGCGGGCAGCAGACCGTCGCGCAACTGCATGAGGCTGCCGGCGAACCCGCCGCGCAGAACGGTCGTCCCGATCCCAAGCTTCGCATCGAGCCGACGGAAGCGGACGACTTTCGCAGTCCACTCTGGACAGTTGCCATCGGAACGGCCTGCCTCTTCGCCGCAATGGCGGCCGTGCTGGCATTTGGATGAACACACGAAGGCGTGATGCGGCGTGCTGACGTTCTTTCAGCCGAAATACAGCGCCACGGTTCGGAAATGCTGCATTTACCCGTCCGGGGGACACTTTGCGCAACGGCCGAGGTCGATCTGCAAGCAGGGCTGATGACGAGTATGAGGAGAGGCTCATGAGGAGGTATCCAAGGTTCACTCTCGCCGCGGCGCTTTTGATCGCCGTGCTCGAGGTGCTGGCCGTTGCGCAGGCGGACAGTACCGCGCAGGCAGGGCCAGTCGCACCCTGCGACATGCGCCTACGTGTCGAACTCACCCCAGACGTGCCCGACCCGCGCGATGCCGGCTTCGTCAGCTCGCTCCTCGGCAATCACCCCGATTACCGTTTGACCCTGCAGCGACAGGACCCCGATAACTCTTCCGTTATCGCACTCGATCTCACCGGCCCCGGCCCGGAAGCAGGCTGTCGGGAGGTGGTCACGTCGATGCGCAAGGACGCACGGGTCACGTCCGTCGAAGTGCAGCGAGACTCAGCCAGCGCAACGCTAACGGGGAGCACGGCGCAGCCGATGCGCGCCGTGCAACTGGCGAGCGCCGTGCAACCCATGGGGACGGTGCACGCCGGACCCGACGGCGATTGGATAGTCGAGCCGCTGAACGGGGTCTCGTATGCGCAGCAGGCGAGGGATCGCTACGAGTGCGACATCTTTGCCGTCGATCAGACTGGCTTCGACCCAACGAAGGACGACGGCGGTGTACAGTCTGAGGCGGTGCGCGGCAAACGAGCGGACTACTTACGCGCCGAGGCTACTTGCTTCCAGAGCCGCGGCTACCTCATGAGGTAACGCCAGTCACCTGGGAAGCTCGGCAACCTCAAGGACCAGTTTTCCGTTGCAGGTTGCGGGAACTAACAGACTCTCAGTCGCTCGCCTCGTTCTGCGGCACGCCTTACAGCCTCGATGAGACGGGCGTTGCGAAGTGCATGTTCAAAGCTGGGTGTGCTGTAAGTGCCAGCGTGCAGATCCCGGGCGAAATGAGCGTACACCTCTCCCACGTTGATCGCGGCACCCATAAGCCCACCGGTGACCGAGGCCTCCTCGGGTGTCTCAAAAGCGACGTTTGAGCTCAGCTTGAGATCTCCAGCCTGGAAGCCGTAGGGGTGATCATTAATCAGGCGGAGCCATCCCTGACCCCCTGATTTCCAAGCTGAATCGAATATCCTCCGGCGCTACCAGCGTTAATGTCGCCTGTGAATACCGCACCGGAACGCGTCTTTCCGAGGACGGCGACCTGATCGGGAGTATCACGCAAGCTCTCCTCGCCGAGGTCCGTCAATCTGACCGCCGGCCATAGAACTTCCGCACGGGCGTCAAGCTCGACTATCTCGCCGAGGACCGCTTCCACCAAATCGAGTGTATGGCCCGCAGTGATCGTTAGCAGGTTGGCACCGGAAGATGTCTGATTGAAAAAAGTCGCGGGTGGAGTGCATTTGCGGCCCGAAGCCGCTGGTGGTGGAGATGATTCTCGCGTTCAGTGGCCGTCCAATCTTTCCGGAGACCGGTGGCGCTGGCTCCCTGTCGGTATCGGATCGTTTCCCCGGGAGAAACACAGCATGCGCACCGCACGGCTCGTGTTCTGCGGATTCCGTAGTAGCTTTCGTTGTTCGACAAACGAGGGAATCAGGATGTTTGGGCATGCAGGATTCAGGGCTTTGCAGCTCATTGGGCTAAGCCTGTTGCTGACTGCCACACAGGTAGCGCGTGCCGATCCCGAGCAGGAGGAGCACCTGCGTTGTCCGGTCTCGACCCGGGAGCAGGCACGTTCGCAAGGCGACCTGCTTTTCGAGCAACGCGCCTATGGGCGCGCGGGTGAGTGCTACCAGGCAGCGGGTGAATACGCTCTTGCGAACCGAGCCTTCTTAAAGGCGCTGGAAGCCGAGAGTGCGGTGACGGCGCGCCGGCTTTCCGATCAGCGGGACCAGGCAAAAACGATGTTGCGCAACGTGCAGCAGGCCTTTCGTGTCGATCGTTGAGCGTGCTCCGTCCGGTCGCGACAGAGCTCCTGCGGGCTTTGCCTCGCTTGCCTCATTTAGGGGATGAGCGGCCATTGGCGCGGCGAAGTGAGCTGCGCTTTGGGCCAATGGTCAGGTGGTCCGACGTCACGCACTTCGAAGCGATCAATCTCCATCGCACGTCGGCCCGTACTTCGCCGCCATTCGCTCGACGATGCGCGAAATGTTGACGACCGTGCGCTCGTGGGTCCCGGTGCCGATCTCCTCGTTGCCGTCCGTCGCCCACACACGGAAGAAAATCTTGCGACCGTCGGTGCCCGTGACTTCCGCATGGCCTACGACCTCTCGCCCGACCGGAGTCGCCACGAGATGCCGCACGTCGACGCGCGTACCCACTGCGCTCTCGCCCGCCTCGAGGTACTGCTTTATGGCATTCAGTGCCGCGTTTTCCATGATGAGAATCAAGTACGGCGTCGAGAACACCGGTGGCAGGATACTGTCCTTGAACCGGTTCGCCAGATATGCAGACTCAACGCGAAGCACATACTGGCCCTGCGCACCGTTCGGAATCGGTTTCATGGCAGCTCTCGTATGACTTGGTGGCTGGGAGAGGGTTCTAACGCGAGGAATTTCCTCAAGAGATTCTTAGAGTTGCGAAATCGCGTGGGCGTTTCACCCGCCACATTACTCGCTGGGGAGTGCCTGCTTATACGCACATTTTCCTCGAACCGTAGCGGGTAACAACTATTGGTCCGACGCGGTTCGCTGTCGTTCGTCCGAGGGCGTTTTTTATGGTCCTGGCAGAGGCTCGGCGCGTACGTAATGCAATGCGCTCATCAGATGATGCATCGCGCGCATCTTCGGCCGACCTCCGACCCAAAGGAGAACTGCGGGCCCGAGCCTAATCGCCTCCAACCGACCCGCCGCTGGTGAGCTTCCTGTCGAGAATCTTTCAATTGAAATACTTCGAGCATGGCACGCAACCTACCCGTAACGGCGCAGTTCAAAACTAAATTGCAACGGACGAGCCGAGATCGTAGGAAATGGCCCCGAGACGCAATCTGTCGATGCCCCTCTTCAGCCCGCCACTCAGGTGCCAGGAATCGTCGTCAGATGCTAGAGTCGCTAACCCCGGCGACCTTGACCTCGGTCTCATCGGCCGCCGGCCAAGTCCAGGATGGAGGGTCCGCGTCGGTCGCCACGCAGGGCTCTGGGAACTCGCAAGAGAGTGCATCGGTTCGGCCAAGGGTCGTGGCCCGCGACGTCCTATTCGGCTGGCACTGCGGCCCGGGTATCACTCTTCCTCCGAGCGGCGCTCCCCGATCGCATGTATGACGGGCGTCGTGTTCGGTGAACCGCGCCCATCACCGGATCGAGTTTGGTGCAAAGGAAGCGCGGGCTGAATGAACCTGTTCAATGCACCGAGTGTTGGATACTGGCCCCCGAAGGAGACATGATGAACAGACGTGATTTTTCCCTCGCTATGGTCGCCGGTGCAGTCGCCTCGTCGATCTCAACTCGCAACGTGGCTGCGACATCGGCTCGAGTCAAGGCGCGTAACGTTGTGCTTGTTCACGGTCTATTCGCCGACGGGTCTTGCTGGTCAGACGTGATTGTGCAACTGCAGAACGCGGGCCTTAACGTCACCTCGGTGCAAAACCCACTGACCACGTTGCCCGAGGCGGTGGCTTCGGCCGAGCGGGTGCTGAATCGGCAGGACGGACCGACAATTCTCGCCGGGCATTCCTTCTCGGGCATGATCGTTACGGAGGCCGGCGCACACCCGAACGTCTCGGCCGTAGTTTACGTAGCTGCTCGAGCGCCGGATGTCGATGAGGATTACACGGCTTTGGCCAAGAAGTTTCCTGCACCTCCGGCGACGGCTGGGATTGTTTTTGATGGCGAAGAAGGTCGGCTGAGCGAACCAGCTTTCCTGCGTGACTTTGCCGGCGACGTGCCAGAGTCCAGGGCGAAGGTGCTGTACGCGGTACAACAACCGTTCCAGAAGTCCCTGCTCGCGGGTAAGACCACGCAGGCTGCATGGCGAACGAAGCCGAGCTTCTACGCGGTCTCAACAGAGGATCGGACGATCAATCCGGATCTGCAACGGTTCATGGCCAAGCGCATGGGTGCGAAGACAATAGAGGTTAAAGCAAGTCACGTTTCGCTCATCTCGCAACCCGATGTGATCGCAGCGCTAATTCTCGACGCCGCCGGACAGCGCGCATAGACTCTGTCGTCAAATGTTTCCACAGCGGCACGCGGCGTTCCAAGGCGCTTCCGTCGGGTCCGCACGACTGCCTCAGTGGTAGTCAGCGATTTCAACGTCCTCAGGTCCCGCAGCGGTCCAGCAGAAGCAGATGCGCCCTTCGTCGTTGACGCGGAACTGTACGGCTCCATCGTAGTGGCGGCAATGTGGCGTACTGATCGAGCCTCTCGAGAGGCAGACTATCTCAAGACTGGCTCGCGCCGCTGAGGTGGTACGAGCGTGCGTGGACTGGGCTATCCTGTATGGCGCGCTCGACATTTCATCGGTGCGCTGCGCCGCAACTTGCCATTCAGCCGGAGAGACCGCTTGTGAAAGGTTCTGATTTGCTCGTCGCCGCCCTCCAGAATGAGGGCGTCGATCGAATCTTTGGAATCCCGGGGGAAGAAAATCTCGATATCGTAGAGTCTGTTCGTAAGTCATCGATCCAGTTGATCTTGACTCGCCATGAGCAAGCCGCGGCATTCATGGCGGCCACTCACGGACGGCTCACCGGGAGGCCTGGCGTGTGCCTCACCACACTTGGACCCGGAGCGTTGAACCTCTCGACCGGTGCCGCCTTCGCGCTGCTCGGAGCCATGCCGATGATCATGATCACCGGCCAGAAGGGTGTTCTGTCGTCTCGCCAGGGGCGATTTCAGATTGTGGACATCGTCGCGGCGATGAAGCCGCTGACGAAACTTTCGCGTCAGATCGTCTCCCCATTGGTGATTCCGACTCTGGTGCGTGAAGCCTTCCGGGTGGCGGAGGAGGAGCGTCCGGGTCCTGTACACCTGGAACTCCCCGAAGACATCGCCGCCGAAAAGTGCGAGGAGGAGGTTGCCTTGGTTCCTCCGCATCCGGTCGAGCTTCCGGTGGCGAGCGCGAATTGCCTGGATCGGGCCGCGCGGATGATCACACAGGCTCAATCTCCATTGTTGATGCTCGGGGCAGCGGCGTCCCGACCGCGCTCCACTTCAGATCTCGCCCAATTCGTGCTGCGAACCCGAATTCCCTACTTCACGACGCAGATGGGCAAAGGCACGGTGTCGGGGGGAACCGAGCTTTACATGGGCACCGCCGCTCTATCCGAGCGCGACTATGTGCACGAGGCGATCGAACGAGCCGATCTCATCATCACCATCGGCCACGATACCGTCGAGAAGCCACCCTTTATCATGGGCGCCCAGGGGCCGAAGGTCATCCACGTCGGATATCAGCCGGCCAATGTTGAGCAGGTCTACTTTCCTCAAGCGGAAGTCATCGGCGACCTTGGCCCATCACTGAGGCTGCTTGCGGATCGCGTCGAAGGCAAAATCCCCCACGCACAAGCCCTTTTGCCGCTGCGGGAAGGCATCCTGAAACGGATTGCCGCGCGTGCTACGGAAGAGCGCTTCACGCCGCAACGCCTCGTGCATGACGTCCGCGCAGTTATCCCGCCAGACGGCATCGTCGCTCTCGACAACGGCATGTACAAAATCTGGTTTGCGCGTAACTACCGAACGCAGGTCGCGAATACTCTCCTGCTCGATAACGCCCTGGCCACAATGGGAGCGGGCTTGCCGTCGGCTATCATGGCCGCGATGCTGTATCCCGAACGCCGCGTCATGGCCGTCTGTGGTGACGGCGGCTTCATGATGAACAGCCAGGAGTTGGAAACGGCGGTCAGACTCGAGGTCAACCTCGTCGTTCTGCTCATAGAGGACCACGCCTTCGGCATGATCCGCTGGAAGCAGGCGGTCGACCACTTCCCCGATTTTGGCATGACGTTCAACAACCCTGACTTCGTGAAGTACGCTGAGGCCTATGGCGCGCACGGATCGAGAGTCAGCGCAGTGGCTCAGTTGCGATCCACGTTAGAGAGGGCATTCGCTGACGGAGGCGTGCATCTCATCGTCGTGCCCATCGACTACTCGGAAAATATGCGGGTCCTTGTCGACGAGCTGCACCAACGACTGCCGGCAGCGCAGGAGACTTGACGATGACCCGGAAGCTTCAGGTCGTTCGGCCATTTGTCCTTGATGAAGGCGAGCAGATCTTCGGACAGAGCGCGACGACGGCGAGCGCGTCGCCCTTGAGGGTGTCGAGGCTGTTCTGGGCCGCGACCACCTCGTGCCCCTCCGCCTGAAGCGTGGAGATCAGTTCGCTGAAGCACGAGCCGTCGGCCCAGAGCCCATGAGCGAACACGATGCTTGGTTTGGCTTGCTTCGAGTTCATATTGAAGTTCCTCCTCGAACACAGGTTAAGGGGCCAGCGCAAACAGAGGTTGCG
>Ga0210384_10004999_pt1 | contig 14606 bp, 21 predicted proteins | sample IncBWH2MmetaG_FD_160574 | JGI IMG/M metagenome (GOLD analysis project Ga0210384, IMG submission 160574) | Forest soil microbial communities from Barre Woods Harvard Forest LTER site, Petersham, Massachusetts, United States - Inc-BW-H-2-M | ecosystem: Environmental > Terrestrial > Soil >...
CGCAAAAGTTACTGTACGGAGCGCGGACACGAGTGGTGGGAGTTTGAAAAGAAACCCGTCGAACCCGCCGATCCTCGCGGGGTTTGAAGGCCCGAGGGAAACGAGGCTCAGTTAAGGCCCCTTAGCTGCGATGTCCCCCCAACCAATCCTGGATTGGGTAACGGTCAAGATCTGATTGGAAACACTGGAGCTCAAGGCGGAATCGTGCCGTTCCAATGCCTCCCCTGCTTTCGTCAGCTCGTCAGTTTTGTCGGACTTCCAGCCACGAACGCCCAGCGCCAAACAGGCTCGAACCACATCCTCGGAGTTGACGCCGGTCGGGACCACTATTCTTTGTGCCGGATCGCTTTTCAGCATTTGCCGTGCCACATCGACGCCATTTAATTTTGGCATGCAAATGTCCAGAATGAGAAGGTCCGGAATCGGGCGACTGTGGAAGCGAGATTCATAGGGCATCCTCACTTGAATCAAGAATATCTGTCAACATCCATTGTCTTGATATAAATATACTTGATGCTCTATATACTGATTAAGGTCCGAATTCCCATCCAGTTATAGCCAACTGCAGTGTAATGGTTGTGAGCTACCCGCTCAGAGTTCGACCAATCAATCCTCACAATGACTTGGAACGCACGGACGACACTGTACGTCATTAATGGTCACTCCAGAAAAAGAGTTTGGGCTTGGATCAGATAACGTCAGCAGGCAATGCATCCGAGGTATTTGGCGGCAGAAGATCTGCTTGAAAGCAAGATGGTCTGGTACCGACCACTACCGCCACAATCGTCCGCCGCTTCCAAGTCATGTAAACCCTTTTCCGCCAGAACCCTACATAACTTCCGCATTGCCCTAGGCTGCCGCCAAGCATTGTCCAAAACATCGAACTCCGAGAGCTGAGCTAACCTCCGTACCTTCCTCGGCGGTCGTAAAAACCGTTGTTGATCTTGAGCGAAGACAGGCAAAGCATGCAGGCGCGTAAATGCGCCTGCGGTTTGAAACGTTCTCCTGAACTCGATTGGATAGCCGATGCTAATGTATTCTGCTAAACGTGAGGCCGATGAAACTCAACGCGTCAAGTTATGAAACTCTAGTAGCCGAGGCACTCAGTCAAGTTCGCTCAATTCCGCGCCAAGTTGGCAGAGGCGGTCATTCCTCTGTTTGTATCCGTCCACTTCCTTCACGCTCAGGTCAGTGAGGAATCCAGTCGGGCTTTTTAACCATTCGGTTTGCTCGTTAAGAAGGTCGCACATCTCGGCGGTTATCTCTTGTATCCGAAAGTGGTCCATTCCCGCAGGATGCATCTTCTTACGGGGGAAGTCAGTCCAATTGTGCACACCAACGCGGAGGACCGGTGAGGGAAGTAGCGAAACAGGAATGGAGCCGCACACGTTGCAACGGCTTCGGACATTGCACGTGTCACATAAAACGTTGGGTAGATTCTCCACCCAACGCGTAGCAGATGCGCAAGAATCGAATGACTTGGTTCGCGAACACGATGATACCGACTGTACGTCGCGTTCACCCCAGGGCGGATTGAGCGCACAAAAAAGCCGAACCCGCCACGAGGTCGGCTGACGCGTACGCTGTGGGAAGCACGGTCTTGGGCCAAGCGCCAATGCTTCGGAACAACCCAAGACCGCATTTCGGCAGTTACATGCTGAAAAACTACCAGTCTTGTTAACTCTCTGCGTGTTCAATATTATACAGTTGGGAAGACAAAACCGAGTCACTCTGTAATTGTTCGCGACGAGTTGTGGCATCGGACACTGGCCCTTCGTACCACAGGATTGCACGGAGTTGCCATTCCCCGACTTTACAATGTCCTTGAGCAGTTCTCTAAGGGGAGGCTACTCAACTAACGCCCCAAGACTCTACGCTCTGACCCGGGTCTGGGGCGTTTTGTTTTGCGCTGTGTGGCAGGGCAGTGTGTACGTGGCTGATTTCGAGGCCAAGGCGAGGCGCGTCACTACTCCAAGGCACCTTACGATGCACGAAGGTAGAGACTATCCTGCGGCCTGGACAGCGGACAGCAAGGCAATTGTTTTCGGATCGTCTCGCGACGGTCAATGGGGGATTTTCAGACAGTCGCTGGATGCCGATACGGCTCAGGTCATCGTTACCGGGCTCAGGCAGAAAGACGTAGTGTCCCCGCGCGTCAGCCCTGATGGAGCATGGGTTCTGTATCCCGAACTTCCCAGCGCTCGTGTCGATTTAAGGTTTCTCTCAAATCAGTCCACAATACGGGTCCCACTCATGCGCCTCCCGCCAGGGGAGAAACTCCACAAGTAGTGTTGACGACACAAGCAAATGTTTTCCATTCGCTGGCCCGCGCCAGAGCACCAGCGAGCCTGTGCATGATTGCAGAATGGACCGCCGACAACCGGCAACTTGTCTTTACTGGCTTCGATCCGGTAAAAGGCCGTGGCCACGAACTGGCCCGCTTTGATACCAACCCGACACCTGATGCAGACATGTCTGGAACCTTTCTCCGGCTGGCACTCGCATCGCTATTCTCAAACAATCGGAAGGACCCATCCACGTTCTCGACTTGGTCAGCCAGTCATCGAATGAAATGGTTGTAAAAGGTTCGAGTACTTTCCAGAGTGTGAACTGGGCAGCCGACGGAAAGGGGCTGTTCGTGGCGAGCCTCGGAGAGGCGGGCTCAGTCTTATTCCGCACCGACCTTCGCGGCAATGCCCACTCCCTCTGGGAGCAGCAAGGAAACAATACTCCTTGGACAAACATCGTTCAGCCACTTGGCAACCATCCGTCCCTTGGGGAGTGTCCTCTCCAGACGGTCGTCACCTTGCGATCTATAACTGGACCTTCAATGGCAACATGTGGATGATACTGACCGAGATGTTGGGGATCACTCGTTAGGAGTGAACTCGCTGCTCCGTATCGTTTTTGTACGATTGGGATTTCCACGCCATGCTGACTCCGCTCTTGGACCAAGACATCAAGAAACAATCAACAGGATTTTCAGGCGCAGGGCCTTAATTCTGCAAATGGAGTTCGGGGATGATTTGTGTATTTTGTCGGGCTAAACGCGCAGTTGAAGGGTTTTCGGCTCCGCACTCCACCGTTCGAAGCGCAGGCAGCTTACTGGTGACAAAAGGAGCGCCGTAACACCATCGGCTCTCGATAACTAGGCCACCGACCAGGCGGGCTGAGGCTGGGGTTCTACGTAGCTGAACATGGCCTGCTTCAACTGCGAATCCACTTCGTCTGCGATCGTGATCACGTCTAACAGCACTTTGCTGAAATCCACTCGGGACAGATTTTTTTGTAGGGTATTAAAAATGCTGACCTGAAGGATTCGTGATTCCTCTACCATCATAGCGGCAGTGTAGCCTTGCTTGCGTCGCAGATCTCCGTGCTCTCGCGCCGCCATGGAGATCAGGGCTGTCTTGGTTGAAGGGAGACGTAAGCGGTTAACCAGGTCGGCGATCAGATTAGGAAGATGGCCGGTGCGGTCCTCAAAGTTGAGCGGGATGCAAGTCAGCTCTTTGTCTTGCTCCACCATTTCCATCCAGTCTTGAATCGTAGCCGCGAGATCATGCTCAAGGATGGTAGCCACACTCTCAGCGGGCAGTGGCTTCCGAGCTATAGGCTGCGCTAGTTTCTCGCGGATGAGTTCCCTAAGTGATGCGATTTCAATTGGTTTCACAAGGATCGCGTCGGCCTGTAAGCGTATGGCGGACAACGCCTCGTCCAGAAAGGGATAGCCACTGAGCACCAGGGTCACCGCGTGCGGGTGGGTGTGGCGCATGGCGCCGACGACGGTGAAACCATCTCCCGCATGCGGCATATGCAGGTCGGTTAGCAGCACATCAAAGTCTTCGTTTGCGATGCGAGTGAGCGCGTCTTTTACGCCCTCCACTGCGACTACCTCAAATCCGTCGCGCTCCAACGCCACCTGCAGCATCGCCCGCACAGCCTCGTCGTCGTCGGCTAGTAAAACTCGAGGTGTCATTACTCCTCCTCCCGGTTCTTCCTTACCTGTGCCATGTGTTTAAGCTGGGATTTGCTGCACGATAGCGGAATCCTTCTCTCTTTGTCTGTTCACAATTGCACAGTTGTAGGTGCATAAATAGTTGCCACAGTTGGTTCCTGGGCCACATTCAAGCATCGGGAAATCGACTGGTAAGGTATTTGTCTGGCGTTGTTTTTTGCTCGCTACACACTAGTTGGTGTTATCGCGTGCTGGTACACGATTTCTCCGTAGGTGGCCTCCCGGACGCTTGTATGCCGTTTGCAAGCTACGACATTTGATCCCAAGACTTCCTGGCTCAGTCCGGCTTGACAAGAGCAAATTCTCCACTATCCAAAGAACCAGGGAATCTTCACGTAAGGGTAACCTTACTAGTGCCCTCAAAGGCGTGCCGCGAGAAACAAACACGATGGCGGGGCGGCGAATTGCTCGACAAAGACTCGGCTTGGATATGTTCTGGGTTGATCCCACAGCCTTGTCCCATCGCACGGGCCTCCTAGGTCGTCACCGACGCCTATATGCGCCGTTAAGCCACCAGTTCGGCCGACTGAGTTGTTGTCAAAGCATGGAGATTCACCATGCGGGCTGTTCGGCGAGCGTCCAAAGACTCAGCTGATCCGAAGCGTTTTCGTTGTGGTTGAAGCGTGCGACGGCGCTGCGCACGGGCAGCCCGGGATTCTTCGCCACGGTGGATTATGTCAGCATTTCTCCTGGCGCGTGGTCTGGTTGATGGGTTCTTGTCGTGCAGATTCAGCCATGCGCCGCACATCTCTTTCCTTCTTGACGCAAGCGAGTGTCGCTACTTGACACAATGTTACGAGTCCAAACGGGACGCAGGTCAATCTGGAACAGCGCTGGCAGTTGAGATATCGTTTTCATACCGAGCAGTTTTGAACAGTCAGTCCCGATCCGCGAAATGTAGGATCTCACATGTGAAACAACATCGCCGCTTTATACGTTCGGAGTGCAGCCCTGTCGAAGACGAACGGTGTCAGAAGATCGGCGGAGGGAATAGGAAATTCAGGTTTTTACTGTTTCTCTGATTGGATCTCCGCCGATCCAGACTCCAGTATCATGAACGCTTGAGAGGAACGCTCCCCTTTGAGCGCCGGGTTCGTTGTGTAGACCGCCAAGTTCGCTACCGTAGAGCAGTACAAGTAGGCTATGTCCAGCATACCTGGATCTCCCGCTGTGATTGCATTGGACCCAACAACAAGCTGCGTTACCGCATCGAATCAAAATAATTGTCAGAAGTGTGCAGTGTGGACCAGCGGAACCATGGTATCGGAGCCTACGCTGTCTCTATAGATGGAGAGATGAACAGCCGCAGAAAAGAGTGCGGCTCAGGCCTCTCGGAAAGAAACAATTGGACTATGCCCCATACTACAAATAAGCCGGTACCCAAAGTGCGCGGAGTTCCCCAACCACCCCTGTCATACCCTGGCGCAACGCCTGACTCAGAACGTGCGAAGAGGCCGCCGCTCGCCGAGCCTCTGCGACCGGTGAGGAACTTAATCCCGGAGATCGCGTCGAGGGCTTTGGCAACTTCGGAAAACTGATGGGAGAATTCGGCATAGTTGAGCAAGCTAACGAAGAAGACGCGATTGCCAAATGGGACGGTCGTATGAGACTCCACCAACCATCGCTCAAGAAAGGTGTAGCCCGCAACAAGGCTTGACGGATCTCTTAACTGCACTCACTGCTTTCAATCTCTGGAAATCTCGTGCCGCCCCATCCTCGAATCCCGTGGCGTCAGCATTGTGAGCGCTATTGAACAGCACGCATTCATCCTTTCGGGCACAATTGAAACTAGCGACATCTCCACGTTTAGGGCGGTCTTCCGGGCAAAGCACACAACGAATGGTTTCAAGCCGAATCGCACTGGGTTTACTGAGATTCTATTCATGCATTCGCAGCGCCTAATCTTTCGTTACGCGCTTGTTTCCCTTTCGTTCGTGTTCCTGTACCTGCTGCTGAACCGGCCCGAAGTCATTTTCATTTCTCGCATTGGATTCGTTGCCTGGTATCCCGCCATCGGTTTGGTAATGGCGCTCCTGTTGGGCGTCAGTCCGTGGTACGCACTGCTGGTCTGTCTCGCCGATGCTTCTGCGGGAAGGGTTATTTACTCCCAGCCAGTCATGTCCTTCAGTGGCGCAGTTGGCAGCGCGGGAAGCGCCCTCTGCTATGGCATGGCAGCCTACGTGTTGCGCAGGACCCTCCGGATCGATATTGAACTGCGTCACCGCTGGGATGTGGTCCGCTACGTTTTCGTGACTGCGACCGCGGCGGCAGGAGCAACCATCGTCAGCGTCGCATGCTTGATCGCCGATCACAGCATTGCCTGGGGTGAATATAAGTCTTCTGCGGTAGGGTGGTTTTTGGGTGATGCCATCGGCTTGGTGGGCATTGCACCGTTTCTCTTGGTCCATGTGTTTCCGCGTGTTCGTAGTTGGCTCTCGGCAACACCCTCACAGCTCCGCCCCCCCAGAGCGCGTTCCCTGATCGCTAAGTTCAGTTTTGGTGAAATCGCGGAAGCCTCTGGCCAAGCCTTGACGATATTCGGCGTCCTTTTGGTAATGTTCGGATTCAAGGACCGCCATTACGACCATTTTTATCTGAGTTTTATTCCGATCATCTGGATTGCGATGCGTCAGGGAATCCGCCGAGTTGTCACCGGCCTGCTCGTCATGAATTTTGGAATCGTAGTCGCGATGCATTTGTTCCCACTCACCACGGTCATGTTCGATAAAGTCGCCCTGCTCATGCTCGTGCTGTCCGGGGTAGGACTCATCGTGGGATCCGAAGTCAGCGAGCGACACCGCCTGGCCATTGAACTAAATCGACAAACCGCATTTTTGGATTCGCTTATACAGAATAGCCCGCTAGGAATCATCGTTCTTGACCGGCAAGGCGCGGTCGAACTGGCGAATTCGGCGTTCGAAAGACTCTTTCTGTGCGAGCGACATGAGCTTTCCTCGATTGACATCAGTCCTATGGGGATACCCGCCGACGACGCCTCCGACTCCACGCAACTGATTCGTCAGATTTTTGCCGGAAAGGCGTTGCACAAGACCGTCCGGCAGCGGCGAAGGGACGGAAAGGTTCTTGACCTAGCACTGCATGGCGTCCCGCTGTTGGTAAGCGGTCAGGTCGGGGGCGCGTACCTGATCTATGAGGACGTTTCGGAGCAGACCAGGGCGAGCGAAGCGCAGCGGCAGCATGCGGAGTCGTTGGACCGGCTGGTGAAAGAGTTGGAGCTGCGCACAAAGCAGGCGACCTCATTGAACGAAATGGGATCCCTGCTGGCGTGTAGCGGGACGGTCAAAGAGGCCTGCGCCGTCGTTGCCAATTCGGTGCAGAGGCTCTTCCCTAGTGCTCCTTCTGGAGCGCTCTATTTGTTCAGATCGTCGCGAGACCTCATCGAGGCAGCAGTACGGTGGGGGGAAAGAGACGTACTAGCGCCGACATTTCCTCTCGACGCATGCTGGTCTCTGCGCCGCGGCCAGCCTCACTGGAGTGGCCATTCGGGAAATGACATCGCCTGCCAACATTTGACAGGCAGCTCAACTACCGATTCTCTATGCGTGCCGATGGTGGCGCAGGGGAATACGATTGGCGTCTTGCATCTGGAGTTCGAGAATGCAACGGAATTCCGACGCGACTTTGGCAACGAGAGGTTTCGGGATTCGCATGAGCGATTGGCCATCAGCGCAGCCTCGCAAATCGCCCTTTCGTTGGCTAGCCTGCAACTGCGTGAAACCCTCCGCGAACAGTCGATTCGTGACCCGCTGACTCGCCTGTTTAACCGGCGATTCCTGGAGGAATCGTTTGAAAGAGAGCTGCAACTGGCAGGGCGCAAGAAACAATCCATCGCCGTTCTTTTCCTCGACCTCGACCATTTCAAGAGATTCAATGACACTTTCGGCCATGATGCGGGAGACATGGTGCTCCAGTCCCTCGCCGATCTGTTTCGCAATTTCTTTCGCGCCACGGATATATGCTGCCGTTACGGCGGCGAAGAATTCGCGATTATCCTGCCTGAATCAACAGCACAGGACGCGGTTATCCGTGCGGACGCCCTGCGCTCGGAAGTAAAGAGCCTGGGGCTGCAGTATAAGAAGCAGCCTCTGGGACCGCTCAGTATTTCGGTAGGCGTAGCCGCGTTTCCCGAGCATGGTTCAACATCCGAAGAGTTGCTCAGAATCGCGGACCAATGCTTGTACAAATCGAAAGTTCACGGCCGGGACGTTGTGACCGTGGCTCTTCCGCAAAACGCGTAACCGTCTTGCCGAGTCTTGCAAGACGCGGCGGGGGATCGAACGCAGAACGCGGATGCCTCGATTCCTGGCATCCCGTTTCAGTTCGAATCCAAACGAGAAAAACATTTGTACTCCACCTGCGCGCTCCTGACTAAGCGAATGGTCGCGCCCTATCTCCCCTCAACGCATTACTTCTACACCGCTTCATCGGACAAGAAAAAGAAGAAACAGACAATCGGTCGTAAGATGTATTGAATTATGGGAGGATCGTGATGAGCTATACCGAAGCAAGAAGTCACTTTGAGAATGCCAAAAACACTACCGACGATAAAACACTCATCGAGATTGCCAACGGACTCAAACATTTGTCACACGCCATTGAGGAGGATATCAGAACGCTCGGACAAGACATCCGCAGCCTTCAGAATCGGCATGCCGGACCTTCTTAAGTATCGCATTGCGGCCGGCCAACTATTTGAATAGGGACGAGTGAATCCGTTAAATTCGTCGAGGGTTACACTCATTATCGAGCAATTAGCAGACTGCCCTGGGATCGTCCAATTTTGGACAGACACACAACCGAGTTCGTTGGTAAGGTGCTGCCCAGAGAGTGTCGAGAAGGAACTTTGCGGAGACCGTCGGTCCGCGTGTTCCAGCGCTGGTGGCGCGGCAAACCGCTTGACCGCGCCACCACTGTACGAACAGGGGTTATCACCATGATGACCAGACTGCCATTCGCTGATCTGACGCCGGACTTACACAAACCCCGAACTGACTGATTCCAGACGCCCAATGGATAGCCCCCGCCACGCAGGACAGAAAGATAGAAGCATTGGATGGCAGCGTCTTGACTGTCGAGCGAATATTGCTTGCTGTTCGGTTGACATTCGCAAGCATTGGGGGCGGCGACGGGAGCGGTTTGTACTCAGAGTGGACTCCTCTTGCCAAATTTGGAGCAGGAGCCGAAGGCTCGGCAGCCGGTGCCGAAATGTCGGCGGCCTTCTGCCAGTCAGAGGCTCTACACCTTCCAAGGGTAGGCCATCGGCGAACGTTTGCTTTGGCGATGCAGTTGCTCCCGAAGACAGCAATGTGTGCCAGGGCAACCCGTGGATGAGGATCGACTGGTAAAACTCAAGTCGGAACTGACTGCAATAGAATTGTTTGGACGGTCACTACCACCGAGCGCAGAAGCACGATGATATCGACGCGGTTGCGCACCGACATCGACAAGAGAGGCGTGAGGAACTCTTGCGTGAGATCCTTCGCATGGCAGGGGTCTGATCCTCGTGTTTTCCGGCTGAGCTTTCTTTGACCACCCGTTTTGTCGAGCTGTTTGGCTTGTCGCGAAATCCCCCATAGGAGACTATTCCAGGTCTGGAGGGGCGATTTTAGGACGGTTGTTGCTTGTTATGAAACTAGTTTCTGGCACCCTTGACTCTCTTACGTGGGTCAAAAGCCGCTTGGGTGTTCCGCAGCGCCAGGTCCAATTGGTGAAGGGCGGTCTCCTGTTCGTCGGTCAGCATCTCGGTCTCGAGTATAGGATGCTGACGCCACAGGCCACTAACGAATGCCATGCGGGCTCGTAACGCGATCTCGATCGATGCTCTTTTCGCCTTGCTCATGCCATAGAGGGTAGCGCCGGCCGCAGGTGGAGGCCAAGATTACCGAAGTGCATCTTTTGCGAAAACACGATTATCAAATGGATGATGATGGTCGTGTGAGACTCCACCAACCGTCGGTCAATAAGGTGTGGCCGGAGCAAGGCTGAACGGATCCACTAGCTGTGAGGCAATTCCGCGCCTTTCAGAGCTCGCTAAAGCATGCGCGATATCTTTGAGCCACTCGTCGGATACGCAAACAGCATGTACTTTAAATCCGTGGCCCGCATGCCGGAACGGATTGCAAGCTCGACGAGACTGACTTCACTGGCCTCGCTCCCGAGAATATGGGCGCCCAGAATGCGGTCCGTGTCTTTTCCACGAGCACTCTGTAGCGGGAACATGTTTCCGCAACCCGCCTGGACGAATACCAGGTCGAGGTCCTTTCCTGCTTGACTCCGAATTTAAGGTTTTGCTCACGTGCTATGCCTTCACTGAGACCGACAGCAGCCAGCGGGGGGACCGTGAAGACGACCGACGGAATGCCGAGGTAATTTGGTTTCTGATGGTTCCCCTTCAAGAGGTTTGCGGCCACGATCAGCCCTTCATAGCTCGCCACGGGCGACAGGGGTGAGCCTAAACTGGCGGCGGCATCTACCGCCGCATACACAGCTGGAGTGGACACGCTTTGCAAGAATTCGTTGACTCGCACCCCCCGTTTCTCCCATTCGATCCCCGCCGCATCCAGATTCAGGTCGTTGATCTCGGGCAGACGACCCCCAGCATGCACAACCATGTCCGTCTGAAACATGCCCGTCTTCCCAGAAGCCACCGCTCAGACCGTCAACCGAGCGGAACTCTGTTCGATCCCTATCGCTTCGGTTGCCAGACGGACGTCAATGTCGAGGTCGCGGGTTCGCTCAACGAGTTGATCAACGAGATCCGGATCAAAAAGGGCAAGTGGTCGCGGGCCGCGGTGCAGGACCGTGATTTGCGATCCTGCACGCGCCGCCACATGCGCAAGCTCAAAGGCGATATACCCGCCTCCGACAAACAGAATCCTCCGCGTTCCGCTTCATTTCGTCTAGCGACCTGCCAACGGGCAGGCCAGAAGGATTAAACACCCAAGCGCAATCAGAGCAACCCCACCCCTCGAAACTCTCTCCTTTGACCCGCACCAACTTGCGGGACAAACCTTCTTCGCCCCTCATGAAGCATGCCGCCCTCACAAAGGAAAACTGAAATGGTACGCCAATCGAAACGGAGCGGGAGGGAAAATGTTCGTCGACGACGATTCGGAGAGTGATCAATCTGGCTCGGTATCCGACTGTACAATGTTGAGTTTTGTCGCACTCACTTCGCTCACTTCCCTGGCGCACATCTGCGCATTACTGTACCTTCGATTGACTAGTGTGCATTAGCGGACAGCCTCTCTGCCTTCCGTGCCGTCAAACTGTAGGCAGGAGATCGTGCGTTATGGAACCAGAAGCCACTCGGAAAGACACGATTGCGGTCTTGCATGAAGAAATAGATGCGCTCCTATTCGCCAACAGGATGTATTGGGAAGGGAGGACTCTGAGTCATGAATCCCACGCCGAGTATCGACGCAGACAAGATCGGCTAAAACTAATCAGGCGCACACTCATTCAGCTGGACACCCGGTAGCAGGTGTGTTCCGCACACGGTTCATGGGGGCAAGTGAGTCCATGCCAATGCTGAACAGACGCAAATCGCCCCGCAGGAAAATGGTGTTATCGATTAAGGGTTCGGTCGATAAGGTCGCCCAATTGGCGCACACGGTTGACATCACGCCTACAGGGGCACGGATAAATTGTACCCTCCGAACGCGATTGCAACCCGGAACCATCATAGGTGTGCAACTCGGGTCGAGAAAGACCGAGTTCCGGGTCCAATGGATCGAAAGCCTGGCCCGGATGAACAACAGGTCGGCATCGAATCGCTGGAACCGCAGAACAACTTTTGGGGCATCGATCTGTCTGACGACTTTGAGGCCAAGAGAGACACGCAAACACTCATGACCGTCCTATCTCGTGGGTCAACTCTGTGATCTAACTCCTCACCACGCTTTCACATGTTCATGCTGATATTGTAGACCGCTGAATCGTGATCCGGCACGACGTCGTCGATTAACGGGCGGTGTTCGATGGATGTGTTCGCCATCTCCAGAATCGAAAGTTCTGACTCGCCAAGAAGATATTTGGGTGCAATGTCTGGGGTTGCTGTGCAGCTCTGTGTCACTTTCGCTCCGGTCGTGGTGGATATCTTCTTAGCCTCGATCCTCTATTCGCCAACGCAGCTCAGAACCCCGGCTCTGCCAGGCGCCCACAGGATTCACCCTTTGGAATCGGCGGACACCCGCCCCCATCTGCCGAATACTGGTGCTATTCATCTCAATAGAAGATAGGGTTCGTCAATACTCGCGAGGAAGGGGGCGTGTAGCGCACTGCGCAGGTGCGAAGCACGCTCAGCCATCGCCGAGCGCATCGCGCATTCCAGGGGGATTACACCGTGCTCGTAAGTAGCTCGCCTGTTCGATAGCGCTCAAGGTCGAAAAGAGCAAATGCACAAATGGCGACTGAATCATCCGGGTTTATGCGCAATTCAACTCCTCTGTCGAGTAGGCCCAGGCTGGTCGGAGAATCTTTATACCAAGGCGCGTGGGTACAGCGAACGTTCGGGGCGACAACAAAGATTGGCGGGTCATTCTGACCCCTTCTGACACTGGGCCTTTGCGGCGTTCGGGTACTGGGAAGACCTGGGATAGAACTTATCGGCATACTTGGCTACCAGCCAGTGTTCCACTCGGCTCTTTGCCTCTTCCTGAGTTGCTCCCTGGGTATAAGCCCGCTCGGTCTCCCCTAACAGGTCCCCGTAATATTCTTTCCAGAGTTCGAACTGTTGTTCGCCCTGCATGATGTAACTGGGGCCGCCAACTAGTTCCCTGGATTGGCGCCGCGACTTCCCCCCTGGGGGGAATGCCTGGTAGAGTTTCAGCTTTCGATAAACGGTGGTTTTCCCTATTCCGAGAAGCCGCGCAGCTTTCGACGCACCGACTTTGTTCACTGCCTGAATTATTCTCCAACGTTCCAAATCCTCCAGGGGTTGAATAGCAGGCTGCGTCCCGTTCATGTTGAACGCAGGCAGCAGTGCCTGCCGCGCGATGGCGTAGCGCAGAGAGCGCGCCAATTGCTTGCTGTCGAAGGCACCTTTTACCAGATAGTCCTGAACGCCCTGATGTAGGGCCTCCAGCGCCAGTTCTTCGTCTTCCATACCTGAAAGGACAACCACGGGCACGCCGGGCGCCTGGCTGAGCACATTGCGGAATGTCTGCGCTCCGTGGCTGTCGGGAAGGTTCAAATCAAGCAGCACTACAGCTGGTGGTTTTGCCGCCAAAGCCGCCAGGCCGGTGGACAGCCGGTCCGCACAGGACACCTCGACATCGGAGTTACTCTCTACTAGCCGTAAGCGAACCAAGTCGGCATCCCTTTGGCTATCTTCGATCAGCAAGACATGCGTGGGTTGATTGCTAACTGTTTCTCCGGCGCGCGTCATCAGAAACACCCCTGTTCACCAGCCTTCCATCTTAGTTCCCGGGTCATTTCAACTCTGCCCACTTCTGAACACAACGATTACCACAGTGTTTGAGTGTCTTGAGGTGAGTTTCTTTCGACATGCCTGCACCCAGGAAAAGACGCCCTCCGAAAAGCGCACAAATCCGGCACAGCGTCGGATCACTGTTTGCGGAGTGTTAAGTGGAATATCTTCAACCATGGAGGGCTGAAATTCCATTGCTGACGCACAATTGCTCAAAACGAGCGCCCGCCGTCAGGAAACCATCGCACTCTGTCTCGGTTTCCTCTCTCTGATGACAAGCGAGACCCGACTGAGAGCTAACATGCTGATTCCACATCGAAAGTATCGATCTCATCTGCAACCAGGATCACTCCTGCGAGCTTCCTCTCAAATCAATGGAGTCGAGGACGCCGACCCAGCCAAAGTAGAAGAATTCGAGCGACCAACTTCTGGTCTGGTTCAGGAACAATCGAAGGATCTCATTTTCGTACCTGCTTCGTCGGTCGAAACCAGCAAGTACAGATACACCGCACTCCCGGCAGCGCACATCAAGCCAGCGGTCGAGCCCAAACAAGACCGATGGCTTCCCCGAGCAACCCGAGAACCTGCAAGCCAGAATCGTTTCTCGAATCCAGCTTTCATTTCTGTCACTTTGCTCCTCGTCAACACTTCACGCTGCTTAGTTGTCCGATAATGTGAAGCACGTCGTGGCAGCCACTCAAGAGGCACGAGACTCTGTTGGCCTTTACAGCCGGAAGCAAATCCGGGTCCGCAGTCTGAACGACCCCCTCCGAACGGGCGGGCGTCCAGGTACCAGAGCAGACATTCCCGGTTGTTGTAGCCTTCATACAGACGAATCGGATCGTGGGGTTGCCGAAATACTGGACGTAGACTGACTATACGTCTCGACGCGTCCTTGATCGTCGCGAATGCAAGAGTACCTGAATGCAATCTTCCGGCTGTTCCCAATTGACCGCTTTTCAGGGACACGGCCTGTTCGCATAACTGCGCAGACACTTCTCCGTGAGGAGAAACACTGGAGGAAAAGGATTTGGTTCAGTTGCAGTTCGTTATTTCCGGGACTTCGGTCAGCGTATTGCCGTCGTTGCTAGCGATGATTTCTCGCACGTTGCGGTAGATGATACCATTGTCGGCATAAGA
>Ga0210384_10005000_pt1 | contig 14602 bp, 13 predicted proteins | sample IncBWH2MmetaG_FD_160574 | JGI IMG/M metagenome (GOLD analysis project Ga0210384, IMG submission 160574) | Forest soil microbial communities from Barre Woods Harvard Forest LTER site, Petersham, Massachusetts, United States - Inc-BW-H-2-M | ecosystem: Environmental > Terrestrial > Soil >...
CGGTGTCGACCATATGATCTACGTAGAAGCCGTAACGTGGCCGTTGCTGCTGGCGGACACGGGCGAGCGTGCCGTCGAGACTGTCGCCCAGCCAGTTCACCGCGAGACAGGCGATCACGGCGAGCAGGAAGTACTTGTTCCAGCGAGAGAGGGCATAGAATCCGCCGGCCATCAGCTGGCCGGCGAATCCCAACAGGGTGAGATGGTCGGAGTTCACCCCAGCAGGGGTGCGCTCGGCGAGCCAGACGAGAGTTTTCTTCTCGAGGTTGGCCAGGAAGCTGGCTTGGATGCGGCGGGCGTTGCTAAACGCGCCGCCGAGCCGGCGGATCTCCGCGAGAACCCCCGGATTGGCCCGCTCGCAATAGTCAACCATCGGACTTGCCATACGCACCTCCCGCCTTTCTGAGGGCAGTCTGGCGCGGGAACGGGTGGCGGCCAATGCACTGGCGCTCAAGCCAGGCTCAAGCTCGAATCATCTCGTAAGTCTCTGAATTACGGGTGGTTATGGTTGGAGGTAAGCCGGTTTTAGGACTCCATTTGGGCGACATCGCCAAGCGGTTTTGCGGGTTCGGTGACGGCCACAGCTTTCCGCCGACGCAGGGATTGCGGCAGGTCTGAGCGAACCAGCCAGAGTCCAGCTGCGACCGCTCCAGCCCAGGTGACGGTGCTGAGGGCGAGGGACTCGAGGTCAGAGGCCCGGCTTCCGCGGAGAGGAATGCTACGGACGACCGCCCAGCAGATACCGCCGGCTCCAGTGGCGACGAGGACGGTTTTTGAAAACTCCTTCCAGGGGAACTCGGCGAGCGAGACCAGCTTTCGGCGGTGAAGAAGAACGGCGGCGGCGACCGTGTTAGCGACGATGCCGAGGTCGGAGGCGATGGCGAGCCCGGTAACCGAGAAGGCGTGAAACAGTGCACGATACATCGGGATTGAGACGATCGTGATCAGCGTGCTCGCGACCATGGGAGTGAGCGTGTCGCCGGCAGCGTAGAAGGCGCGGGCGTAGAGCCCTTGGGCGGCCCAAAGTGCGAGCGACAGAGAGAACCAGAAGAAGTAGACGGCCGTGTTTTGCGAGTCGTGGAAGAAGAAGTGGCCCCGGCGATACACGAGATCGATCAGTGGGAGGGACGCGACCATCATCAGCGCGGAGGTCAGCACCGAGAGCGCGGAGATCCGGTAGACCGAGGCATTCACCGTGTCGCCGAATTCTTTGAGTTTCTTTTCGCCAAACAGCTTGGCGAAAAACGGGAGCGAGGCCTGCCCGGTGGCCTGGCCGAGAACGGCGATCGGGACCGCAAAGAGACGCTTCGCGTAGTTGAGCCGCGCGATGTCGCCGATGCCGCTGGAGGCGAAGTAGCGGAGGATCCAGTCGTCGGCGGTAACGAGCGAGACGCCGAGCATCAGCGGGATCGAAAGGCGCACCCATTCGCGGAAGGCTTCATTCTTGATGTCGAAGGAAGGCCAGTAGCCGATGCCGATTCGTGCGGCGCCGAAGGCGTTGACCAGAAACGGGCCGATGATCGCGCCAACGAGTGCCCCGTAGGCCAGCGATGCGATACCCATCTGTTTTCCCGCAACCACGCCGCCAAGAATGATGAAGACGTTGTAGAGCAGCGGCCCGAAGCTGGGGAACAGAAACATCCGGTGTGAGAGAAGCACCGCGCCGACGACTCCGCCCACATAAAAGAAGATCTGCGCCGGAAGAAGGATGCGGGTGAGCGAGACGCATAGCCGCATCTGATCGGGCGAGAAGCCGTGGAACATCCAGCCAACGAACTGGGGCGTGAAGATTTCGGCGGCCAGAATTCCGATGAGAAAAACCGTGGTCATGACGGTGATGATTACGGAGAAAGTTTTCTGCGCGTCGGCTTCGCGTTTCTCCGCGAGGAAGCGTGTGTAGATCGAGATGAAGGTAATCGAGGCCGTACCGCCGGCAAGGATGTAGTTGAGCCAGTCGGGCAGAGTGAAGGCGGCGACGTAAGCGTCGGTCTGACCGCCTGCGCCGAAGGCGTAAGCGATGTAGGCCTCGCGCACGTAGCCGACGATGCGCGAGAGCATGACCGTCGTCATCAGCAGCACAGTGGCGGAGAACGCGCTGTGCTGATGCGAAGGCCGCAGGATTCGGAGGATGCGGGAGAACATGGGTCAATCGCAGATTAACGTATGCGGAGTGCGGATTTCCGTTTTTTCCGGCAGGCGAAGGTACGAGTGCCTTAGTAATCATCTTGTATCGTGAGCGTGGGGAGTGGCGCGGCTTGCGGATGTGCGTGCGTCTCCAGAAATCCGAAGCGCATCTATAATTTCAACGATGACCACCGTCCAGCGCGAATCGGCAGTTCTGCGGCGATCCTTTCGCAAGTCGTTTCCTTCGGCGGTACGCGGAGAAGGCGTGTATGTGTGGGACGGCGACGGGAAGCGCTATCTCGATTTCTCAGGATCGGCCGCAGTGAATTTCATCGGCCACGGAGTTTCCGAGATTGCCGCGGCGATGGCGGAGCAGGCGGGCAAGCTGGAGTTCGTTCATACAAGTCAGTTCACGACCGCGGTCGCGGAAGAATATGCCGAGGAGCTACTCGCGTTCGCCGGAGAGAACTTTCGCGACGGAAGCGTGTATTTCACCAGCGGCGGTTCGGAGTCAATCGAGACGGCGTTAAAGCTGGCACGGCAATACCACGTGGAAATTGGTGAAACGCAGCGGTATCAGGTCATCAGCCGCAAGCAGAGTTATCACGGCGCGACGTTTGGTGCGCTTTCGGTTTCCGGGAACAAGAAGCGGCGCGAGATGTACTTGCAGATGGTGAAGGAGTTCGCGCATGTCGGCGTGCCGTACTGCTATCGCTGCGCCTTTGACTGCACGGACGGTTGTTTCAACTGCGGCCAGCAATATGCGTCGGAAGTCGAGCAGGCCATCGAGGCGTCGCAGGGGGAGGCCGCAGCGTTTGTGTTTGAGCCGGTGAGCGGAGCGACGCTGGGAGCGGTGGTGCCACCACCAGGCTATCTCGAGAAGGTAGCGGACGTTTGTCGCAGACACGGAGTTTTGTTAATTGCGGATGAAGTCATGACCGGGATGGGGCGGACGGGGCGCAACTTTGCGGTCGATCACTGGGGCGTTGCGCCCGACATCCTAGTCACGGCGAAGGGGCTATCGAGCGGATACGCACCACTCGGCGCGGTCATCGCGAGCAAGAAAGTGGTCGACGCGATTGCGAAGGGTTCGGGTGCATTTCTGCATGGCTTTACCTATAACGCGCATCCTGTTTCTGTGGCGGCGGGGCAGGCCGTGTTGCGATATCTCATTGCCCATGGCCTCGTTCGAGCGGCGAATTCCCAAGAAAGTGGAACACTGGCGCACGCGCTTCGTCAGGCTCTCGACGGTTTGCTCGACCTGCCGGTCGTCGGAGATGTGCGTGGAGTCGGATTGCTGCTGGGAGTCGAGTTAGTGGCCGACAAGAAAACCAAACAACCGTTTGCACCGGAGAAGAATTTCGCCCCGCGGGTTGGGCAGGCCGCGGCCGAGCAAGGACTACTCGTGTATCCGATGCAAGGGAGCGTCGATGGAGTGAGCGGAGATCATCTGCTGCTGGCGCCGCCTGCGGTGATGTCGCAGGAACAAGCTTCATGGGCGGTGGATCGGTTGCGAGCGGCGATTGAGACGGCGATGCTAAGTTAGGTTTTTCAGAGAAGTGAACCGGCTGCGATCAGCCTAGGGCGCCCGGTTGTGCCGCTTGTTCGGCGTGAGTTTACGTGAGCACGGCAGATTCGGATTGCAGCACCTTCACCGCCGCTTCCGTTCCCGAGCGCACGCAATCGGGGACGCCAATTCCGCTGTAGCCGTTTCCTGCTAACGCGAGCCCATGAAGTTTCTGCAGCAAGCTGTCGATGCGCTTCAGGCGTTCGAGGTGTCCTACGCCATACTGGGCCATGGCGCCCTTCCACTTGAACACCCGCGTGAAGAGGGGCTCGGCGCTCAGGCCGATGATCTGGTTCAGCTCATCGCGCACGATGCCCAGGATGTCCTCATCGGAGAGCGCAAGGATCTGTTCATCGCGTGCCCCGCCAAGGAAGCACCGGAGAAGAGCGCGATCGTCGGGAGCGCGATGGGCGAACTTATTATGGACGAAGGTTGCCGCAAGCATGCGCTTGCCTTCGGTGCGCGGCACGAGAAAGCCGAAGCCGGGAGGAAGCAAGTGGCGGACCTTGTTGTCGTAGCCGAGGGCAACAGTTACGGAGGAGCTGTAGGCGATGCCGCGGAGCTCGGAGGCGAGTTCAGCACTGGCGCGGCCCAGCAGATTCGCGGCAGCATGCGTCGGCAGTGCGAGGATCACCGCGTCGAATTGATCGGTGTCCAGGCCTGCGGAAACGATCCAGCTGCCGTTCTCCGGCGAGACCGCCTGGACGTGAGCGTTTGTTTCCAGTGAGTCCGGAGGCAAAGCGGCAACAACGGCGTCGACCATCTGCTGCATGCCATTTTCCAGAGAAGTAAAGAGCGGGCGCGTCGAGCCGTTCTGCGGCTTCGGTGCTGTTTTACGGGCGGCCAGCATGGCACGGCTGAGGCTTCCGTATTTTGCTTCCATGTCAGCAAAGCGCGCGAGCACAGCACGAACGCTGAGTTGCGATGCTTCTCCTCCGTACACGCCGGAAAGAAGCGGATCTGCGAGCAGATCGACCATCTCGTGGCCGTAGTGCCGTTCGAGCAGCGATGCGACGGTTTCGTCGCCATTCGCCTTGCGCGGAGGATGAAACCACTCCTGCGCCATGCGCAATTTTGTCTTCCACGAGAACAGCGGGGATAGCACAGTGGGCAGAATCTTGGTGGGGACCATGAACATCAGGCCGTCGGGCATCTCAATCAGCTTGCCGCGAGTGACGATGTAGGTCTTGCGGTCGCGGTCGTTCGAGCCGATGAGCTGGTTGCCGAGGCCGAGTTCCTTGCAGAGGTCCGTGGCCCAGGGCTTTTCGGTTAGGAACGAATCGGGCCCGGCCTCGATGATGCAGCCATCGACGTTGTCGGTGACAAGAACGCCACCGAGGCGTGCTGCGGACTCGTAGAGCGTGTATTCGACCTCGGTGCCCGCACGGCGCTGTTTCTCGAGCGCATAGGCTGCCGAGAGCCCGGAGATGCCGCCGCCGATGATGGCGATTCGTTTCATAAGAACAGCTACGAGCTGCCAGCTACTAGCTCTTAGCCCCATATGGCGCAGCGTAATTTTGGGTTTTCTGCAATCGACCACGCACGATGTTGGCCAGAGCGTCGATCAAGGTTGCCGATTCATTCAAAGATTCGGCGCGCCATAGGCGCATGCCTTGCTTTTGCGCGAAATCCCGGAACCCGATGTCTATATCGTAAAGCACTTCCACGTGATCGCATAGAAACCCGATTGGCTGGACGAAGACGCTTGTGTGGCCTTTCACTTTCAGGCCAGTGATCGTATCTTCAACGGTCGGCCCGAGCCATGCCCCGCCGGACATGCCTTGGCTCTGGAACGCGAAGCTCCAGTCTCCGGAGGCGAGAGCGGCCGCCTTTGCCACAAGCGTTGCGGTTTCGCGCGTTTGCGTTTCGTAAGGATCGCCCTCGGTGATGGTTCGTTGCGGAACGCTGTGCGCGGTGAAGATGATGGGGACGCTGGCGCCTATTTCGCGGGAGGCCACGGACCATCCGGTGCGCAGTTTCTCGGCAAATGCGTCTACCAGCAATGGATGGTCATGCCAGGACTCCACAAAATCCAGCGAGAAGGGTGGTCCTGATTCACCTTCGACTGCTTTTCGGTACAGGCCGACGCTGGTGCGAGAGTTCTGTGGCGCGAGGCAGATGGCGACTACGTGCTCGATGCCGTCGGACGCGATCTTCTTCACGACATCCGGAATAAATGGCTTCCAGTTGCGCATGCCAATGTAGACCGGCAAGTGCAGTTTTTGGGCCAGGAGTTCGCCCTGACGGGCCGTGATTTCGTTCATGGGCGAGTGGCCAATAAGCGAGTAGCGGTGGCGGACCTCTTCGATGACCGGCGGCGGGACCGGACGTCCTCCAGTGACAAAGCGCAGGAACTCGGGGATGTCGTCGAGCGAGTCGGCGGTTCCGTGTGCGAGCAGGAGAACGGCAGTGCGGGTTGAGAGCGGGTTCGACATTCGTGATCGACTCGAGGTGCGAGGGCGAGACGCCCTCGCGACAGCCGGCGGGACGCCGGCGCTACATCCCATGTAGCGCATACGGCGCCTTCGCCGTTAAGATACTCACTCTTTGCATTGCTAAATACGGCACCGGCGCAAGCGCCTTCATTTCGCTGAATGCTCCTGGACAAATTTGCACAGATTCTTCACGTTGTCGACTGGCGTTTCCGGAAGAATGCCGTGGCCGAGATTGAAAATGTGTCCCGGCCGTTTAGCAGCAAGCCTCAGAATGCCTTCCGCCCGAGACTGCAATTCCTTCCACTCGGCAAATAAGAGCACTGGATCCAGATTCCCCTGCACGGCACCCTGGAACTTCATCACGTGCCAACCTTCGTCGAGAGGGATCCGCCAGTCGAGGCCGATCACTTCGGCGCCGGTTTCTTTCATCGAAGACAGGAGCGTCGCACTGTCGGTGCCGAAATAGATGATAGGCACGCCGGTCGCCTGGAGTTTTTTCACCAAGGTGGTCACATGCCGAAGCACGTAGCGACGATAGTCTTCGACGCTCAGGCATCCGACCCAGCTATCGAAGATCTGGATGGTGTCAGCGCCAGCCCGAACTTGCTCGGCGGCGTACTCGCTGGTGACGGCAACCAGCTTCTGCATGAGCTCGTCCCATGCCGCGGTCGACGAGTACATCATTTTCTTGGTGTGGACATAGTTGCGAGATCCGCCGCCTTCGATCATGTAGCTGGCGAGCGTGAAGGGCGCGCCGCAAAAGCCGATCATTGGGAGGCGATCGCCAAAATGTTTGCAGACAAGGCGAATCGCATCGGAGACGTAGCCGAGTTCGGATGCGCGATCGGTGCGGAGCCGAGAAATGTCGGCCTGGTCGCGCAGGGGTTTTTCGATGACCGGACCTTCGCCGGCCTCAAAGCGGAAAGGAAGGCCCATTACCTCGAGGGGCAGGAGCAGGTCGGCAAAGATGATGGCCGCGTCGACACCGAGGGCTTCGGCGGCGGTGACGGTGACTTCGGCGGCAAGCTCGGGCTTCTTACAGATCTCGATCAAGGAATGCTGCTTGCGGACGGCGCGATACTCCGGCATGTAGCGCCCTGCCTGGCGCATGAACCAGACCGGAGTGCGATCGACAGGTTGAGCCTTGCAGGCGCGGATAAAGCGGGAGTTCGGAGCAGACATGAATCATTAAATGTAGCATTTTCTGCGGCGGGCGCGATGACTCAGGTGCGGGGCTGGTTCCGAAATGGGCCAGGGAACGCTGAAGGATGGGGAGGCTGACGCCGATGAAGGAAACAGCGGAGCATGCGTATGCTGGACCTGAACAACCCTCGTGTGTTCGAGACCGCCGTGGACTCTCTGGATGTCGGAGTCTACCTTGTCGATCTTCACCGCAAGATTGTGTACTGGAATCGAGGCGCGGAGCGAATCTCGGGATACCTGCGCCAGGATGTGACTGGCAGATTTTGCCGCGACGATATCCTGGTGCATTCGGACGAAAACGAAGCCGTACTCTGCGGGACGGATTGTCCACTGGCGGGCTGCATGCGCGACGGCCAGGTGCACGAGGCCACAGTATACCTGCGACATCGAGCGGGGCATCGGGTGCCCGTGCGTGTGCGGGCCGTGCCTGTGCGCGATGAAGCCGGACACATCTGTGGGGCAGCGGAAATTTTCGAGGAACGACGCGTCATCCCGAAATCCGAACGTCGGCAAAATGTCCTGGCCAAGCACGGATGTCTGGACGAGGCTACGGAATTGCCGAATCGCGAGCTCATGGCTTCGTACCTGCGCGAGCAACTGGATCTGTTCTCGACGCATGGTCTTCCATTCAGCGTCTTGATGATTCAACCGGATCGACTCCAGTTGTTTCAGTCCGCCCACGGTCACGAGGCGGTGCGGTCGATTCTGCGGGTGTTCGCTCACACGATGAGGGAAGTGCTGCGGGCTACGGATTTCCTCGGGTGCTGGGAAGGGGATCAGTTTTTGGCGATCTTGCCGATGTGCGCGGAGCACCTCGTCGAGAAGGTCGGCCACCGGTTGAAAGCGACGGTAAGCGGCTCGGGCATTCATTGGTGGGGTGACCGGCTGTCGGTGGCGGTCGAGGTGGCTGCAACATCGGCAACAGCCGGAGACACGGTGGATTCGATCTTGAGTCGACTGGACTCCTCGCTCAAACAGAAGCTGGCTGAGGTGGCGCAGGCTGCAGCCAGCGGAGGTGTGTAAGTTCGATGTTTGCGATCATCGGGATCTTGGTGGTCTTCGGCGCAGTGGTAGGCGGATACCTGATGGAGCACGGCAATCTGCGCGTGTTGCTGCAGCCCGCGGAGTTGCTCATCATTGGGGGAGCCGGGGTCGGAACCGTGCTGGTGGCGAATCCGCTGCACATTCTGAAACAGATTGCCGCCGGAATCGGAGGAGTGTTTGGCGGGTCGAAGTTCACGAAAGCCAGATATATCGAGTCGCTCAAGATGATGTACGACCTGCTGAACAAGGCGCGCAAGGATGGCCTGGTCGCCCTGGAAAGCGATATCGAGGAGCCGGACAAGAGTCCAGTTCTTTCGCAGTATCCAGCATTCCTGAAGGATCATCACATACGGAATTTCGTCTGCGACACCATGCGGATCGCGGTCACGGGCGGCATTGAGCCATTCGATGTCGACCAGATGATGGAAGCGGATATGGATGTACATCATCACGACGCCATGCTACCCGTTTCGGCACTGAGTACGATGGCGGACTCACTGCCGGGCCTGGGGATCGTAGCGGCGGTGCTCGGTGTTGTGATTACGATGGGTGCCCTGGGCGGGCCTCCGGAGGAGATCGGGCATAAGGTGGCGGCAGCCCTGGTTGGCACGTTTCTCGGAATTCTGCTTTGCTATGGGCTGGTGGGGCCGTTGGCCGCGAACATGGCAAAGACGGCCGATGAAGAGCATTCCTACTATCACACCCTGCGGGTTCTGATGCTGGCGTTTCTGAAGGGTATCTCGCCGATCATGGCAGTGGAGATTGCACGACGGGCGATCCCAGGCCATGTGCGTCCATCATTTCAGGAAGTGGAACAAGCTTGCCGCAACGGGGGAGCCGCAGCGGCGGCTGCATCAGCATAGGGGTGCCGTGAATGTCGGGTAACGCTCCCATCATCATCATCAAGAAGAAAGGCGGACATGGCGGCCATCACGGCGGCGCCTGGAAAGTGGCGTATGCGGACTTCGTCACCGCCATGATGGCGTTGTTTATCGTGCTGTGGTTGATGAACAGCAGTAAGCAGGTGCAGGAAGCAGTCGGCGGATACTTCAAGGACCCAACAGGTCACTCAAAGAACGTGGGAACCGACATGCAGGGGTCGGGAGAAGCATTTGCGCTCTCCAAGGAGGACATGCCAAAGCTGAAGGAAGAGTTGCAGAAATCTATCCGGAAGCTGGACAACTTCGACACCCTGAAGGATCAGATCGAAATGACGGTGACGGCGGAGGGGCTGCGTATCGAATTGCTGGAAACGGAATCGGGCACGTTCTTTGAAAGCGGGAGCCCGACACCGAGCCCGAACGGGCGCGAATTGCTGATTGCTCTTGCCCGCGAACTGGGCAACCTTCCCAACAAGATCTCGATTGAAGGACACACAGATGCGAAGCCTTATGCAGGAGATGGCAGCTACAGCAACTGGGAGCTGTCGGTGGATCGTGCCAATGCGGCGCGGAGGCTAATGCAAGAGAACGGCGTAACCAAGAACCAAGTGGTCCAGGTTCGCGGCTACGCCGATCAGAGATTACGTAAACCAGAGAGTCCGGAAGATGCCTCGAATCGCAGGATTTCGGTTATTGTGCAATACGTAGTGAAAGACGCCGGTACCTAATCTAAGGCTTGACGACCTGCAAGTTGTTGGTCACAGAAAAGATACCGGGAACGCCATTCGCCCGGACTCCCGCGAAGTTCTTGTCGGCCTCATTGTCGACGACACCCTCTAGGGTTACGCGCCCGGACTTCACGATGATCCGTATGGGCTGTTGTACTCCCAGTGCGTACTTCTGCAGGGGAGCATATCCGTAAATGGCACGATACAAACGGCGGCGCAATTGATCGTCCATGGTCGACGGTGGCAGAACTTCAATCTGATTATCAACCTTGTCGACGCCTTCAATGCCTTTGACAACCCTCTCGGCGTCGGTTTTCAGCGTGGGGCGTGTGACCTGGCCTATAAGAGTGACCGTAGACCCATTCACTTTGTAGGCCAGATTGTCGAATACACCCAAGTAGGGAAGCATGATCAATTCGTGGCGCACTTCCCTCTGAATGCGTTGTGCGGTGCGATCGTCGGTGGCAGGTTGTTGTGCCAGACAATACTGAGCCGCGAGCGTGGCGGCGAGTGCGATTGAGAAAAGTCGGAATTTCATCCGGCCTCCTTTAATCTCATTTTGAAGTTCGTGGCGTCTGCAGAGCAGCTGCCGGGCCCGGGGATTTCGTGGTTTTGATGGAACCGGTCGCAGCCCTCGATGACGAAAGCCGAATGATCGAGGCCGCGGCCATGTATCGTACCGCAGGCTTGCCATCCCATAACAGGCCCCTGAGATGTTTGATCTGATCTCGCCGTTTGCACTCTCCAAGCGCTTGTGCCGCGGCGGCTCGCACAATCCAATTCTTATCCCACAGCGCCTCATCGAGCTCCCGAACAGCGTCCTTGCTGGCATCGTGTCCAAGTAAGGTGGCCGACATGGCTCGCACCGATGCGGAACGGTCCTTGGTGGCCTCCTCCACGATCGTGATACCCCATCCCGCAGGCCCGAAGAGCGAGCTGGCAGCCTCTTTCGCACCGATAACTGCAAGCCCGCGCGGGTCCTGAAGATGTTTCTTCGCTGACTCCATCTGATCTTTCATCATTCCGCTTGAATTCGATTTTTCGCCGGAGAGGATCTCGATAAAGACACCGCGACCACTACGGTCGCCCATGTCCCAAAGCGATTTGGCCGCCGCAAAACTCACGCCTGCGGAGTCGTCATTGAGAGCTTCCCGCAACTTTGGGATGGCGCTTTTTGCATGCATCTGCCCGAGGCTTCGTGCAGCGAGTTGGCGCACAGAGGGGTCCTTGTCGTCGAGCGCAGCGACCACGAGTTGAATAGCACGCTCTCTCGCGCCGAGAGTCCCGAGCGCAGCGAGCGCCTCCTGACGGCGTGCGACGGTGCGACTTCCCATCCCTTCGGCCAGCAGTTGCCAAGGGGATACATGAGTCTGCGGGCGGTTGTTTTCCGCAGGAGGCTCGGTCGAAGCATCCTTGTCGTCTGTGGGCGGGTTGGCCGGAGCCGCGGGCGTAGGGGAAGCGGCAGTCGAGTCAGAAGGTGTTTGCTGAGGTGGTTGCTGCGTTTCGGATTGAGCGCAGGTCGGTGAAGTAAGAATCAGTGATGAAATGAGAACGGCGATGGCGACTGCACTCGCATTTCTTGTCATTCGAGTGTTAAAACTCAGTATTCGTGTGAGACCAACGAAGAGCGCGAACTGATTACGACTGGCCTCCATTTGATGAGTCACGTTCAGCCCCATTCGTTACCACTGCCGCAGTCTCGGCGTTGCCGTCTTCGTGCGGTGTGACGCGCCGCCGATTTCCACCGCGACGGCTCTCTTCTTGCATTGCCCGAATCACGATCCACTGGATATCGCTTTTGCGACAGGGACTGGCGATCATCTCAAAAGCACCCAGCCGCATCGCTTCCTCGTACTTGTCGTCGGCTTCGGGTGTAGGCGACAACACAACGAAGCGCGACTTCACCGGCTTAACGGTGGGGCCAAGAAGATCCTGATAAGTCCCGTCGCTGAGCTGATCCTCACAGAAAACCAGCGAAAAACCACTGTTTGTCAGCAGGGGACGCGCTTCGTGGACGGACGAACAGAACGTCGTCTCGAGAGCCCACTGCGCCATAGTGGTTCTCACGATTTCACGATTCGTTTCTGCACCGATGATCAAAACTCGCCATGCGCTTGCCGTATCCGCCTCCCCCCGGAGCGACTCCGGGTCGTCTTTGGGAGATTCGCAGAACTGATTCCCCAAGGTGCTGGGCGTCCCGGTCCTCCGCACGTATTGAACTCCGCGTCCCCGAACGCCGCGGGTGGCGAGCCTCGACTGGGGAGTCTTCTAACTAAAGATATAAGAGAGGCCACCCCTTCAGCCCATCCGGTGAACTCTGTAACGTATAGTAGAAGCAGTCCTTAGGGTGTGAGGAGAACTGACCGGGCAATTTCGCGATTAAACCACTTGCACGATGTTATTTCGAACGGCATATCGCACGAGATCGGCTACGGAGTGCAGATCGAGTTTCCTCATGACATTGGTTCGGTGGGTTTCGGCGGTCTTGACACTGAGATTGAGTGCCACGGCGACCTCCTTACTGGTTTTACCTTCAGCGAGTAACTGGACGACCTCGCGCTCGCGGGCGGTAAGACGGTCTTTGATAGGTTTTTCATCGCTGCGACGGTTGAGATAGCCGTTTAGGACGATTTCGGCCACGCTGGAAGTAAAGAAAGTGGTACGGCGCTGCAAGGCTTCGACGGCGGCCACGAGGTCACGGGCCGCATCGGATTTCAACAGGAAACCACGAGCACCAACTTCAAGAACTTCCCGTACAAGTTGTTCCGATTCATGCATCGTCAAGATGAGGATACGGCTGCGCGGGCATGCGATCAGGATTTGACGGGCTGCGTCCAACCCATTCAGATTGGGCATTCCTACGTCGAGTAAAACGACGTCGGGGCGCAGTTCGATTGCCTTTTCGACAGCTTGGCGCCCGTCCGTGGCTTCCCCACAAACTTCCCATCCCGCGTGGTTGTCAAGAAGCGCACGTATCCCGTGGCGAACAATCTCGTGGTCATCAGCAATCAAAATGCGAAACGTACTCATGTCTACACCTCGCACAGATGCAGTTTCGTAAAGGAAGTAAAGTCCCCACAACAAATCCGTACGCGGTTTGCTCAAACCCTCAACGGGCGCTTAACAGGGATGACGCCCGCGCTTGTGGGGCACAAAGAATTAACGGCGGGTAAATTTCGCGCAACCGCGACGAAACAGCCCTGCCGGTTGTGAGAGTTCAGTTTCGACGCCTGGTCGAACCATCGAAACCGCTCTTGACTTAGACTCTTTCGCTCTGACCATACAGGCTCTATGCATCAAAGGTGCCAAACTCGTAAGTTTCTCAAATGCAGGCCTTAAGGTGTTTTACTCATAGAATGCAATGTGTAATTTTTGCGGAGTGATGGCGCCTATACCGTAACTGTCTCGATGTGATACTTCCGCGCGTTGTCTTCTTAGCATGCCCTCACACGAAATAGATCTTGGAACGAAGCCGCCAATGACGCTGTGTGCAAATTCGAAGGTCAAATGGTTGCGATTTGAAAATGTAATGCAGCGAGCGACTAATCGATTCAGCTTCAATAACCTGCCTCGCCGAGTCGCGAGTATGAGAGCGAGAGAAAAGTTCGAATCTGCAAGAATGTTCGCTGGGCCTTAGGGCGAATTTACATAATCACGTCATGGGTCCTACAGCCACCACCCGATGCCAGCGACAGTTCCCGGCTGGTTACAGTGACGCATGACTATGCGACAGAGTCTAGACGACCTCTCCGAAAAGCAACTCGTGCGGCTGGCGCAGCTGGGAGACAAGCAGGCGTTCGCACGGCTCTATGAAACCCACAAGCGCCGAGTGTATGCGCTTTGCCTTCGCATCACGCGCGAGCAAACCGAAGCGGAAGATTGCACCCAGGAGGCCTTCCTGCAGTGCTTCCTTCGCCTCTCTACCTTCCGGGGAGATTCGGCCTTGTCGACCTGGCTGTATCGGCTGACGGTCAATGTTGTGCTCATGCGCTTGCGCGCGGCACACGTAAAGCCCATTTCCCTGGACACCAGCGGATCGAACGAGACGCAGGGAGACACCGGCATCCTGAATTCGTGCCCAATCGAAGACTTGAATCTGGAGGGTGCGGTAGATCGTATCGCGCTTCACCGGGCCCTGCGAAAACTTCCTCCCGGGTACCGAACGATTTTTCTGTTGCACGATGTCGAGGGTAAGGCACACAGCGAAATCGCGCGCGAGCTTGGATGCTCGATCGGGAACTCCAAATCCCAGCTCCATCAAGCTCGTCTTCGGCTGCGTCGTTTCCTGAGGCGTCCCTTTACGGCGCGCCCGACAAAAGCGCCATTGTCGTACCAACTGTCTGCGCAATAGGGGATTTTCTAGAAGAAGGTCCAGTGTGAAATACCCTCTTCACCTGATACGCGAAGCGGCCAGGCAGCCCTAGACTGCGCACTCGACAAGCAACTCTGCTTGCCGTCGATATGAGTACCGCAGCGCGACCTGCGAGAAGGAGGTTGATTATGTTGTGGACGATTGCGGTGATTTTGCTTCTGCTGTGGGCCGTCGGGATGGTCAGTTCCTATACACTCGGTGGCTTCATCCACCTGCTCTTGCTACTGGCGATCATTGTCGTGCTGATT
>Ga0210384_10005003_pt1 | contig 14600 bp, 13 predicted proteins | sample IncBWH2MmetaG_FD_160574 | JGI IMG/M metagenome (GOLD analysis project Ga0210384, IMG submission 160574) | Forest soil microbial communities from Barre Woods Harvard Forest LTER site, Petersham, Massachusetts, United States - Inc-BW-H-2-M | ecosystem: Environmental > Terrestrial > Soil >...
TGCGCAGCCACCGGGCATTCCGGGACGGATTCCGCCGTCTTAAGAAGGTCAACGCCCAGCTCGTTGACTTGCTCCGGCGCTATCAGGAAGCCATGGCGCACCGGGGGGAGGTGCGGCTCGGAATTGCGTCCTCAGCTCAATAGAGAAAATGTAATTGTGATAGTATGTTAACGCTAGTATCTAAAGAAAAGGTTCAAGTCTTGGCGAACAGGGATGACCGGGGACGGAGCGAGGTCGGGCTCCGCAAGAAGGCGGCTACCCTGGGGTCCATCATCGCCCTGATCGCCCTCCTTGTGGGCTCCCTGTTCGGCGACCGTGGAATCCTGCATCTCGTGGCCCAGAGAGAGCGGGCGGAGTCGCTGCGGCGGGAGATCGAGGATCTGCGCGCGGAGAACGGACGACTAGCGGCCGAGATTTCGGCCCTCAAGACCGATCCCCGAGCTATTGAGCGCCTCGCCCGCGAGGAGCTGGGTCTGGCCCGTCCGGGCGAGACCGTCTTCCTGATCCCCGAGGAGGACCCCTCCGAGCGTCCCTGAGCCGATTCTGGCTTGACAGGGGCGGGCGAAACCCACGAGAATGACCAGCCTTTTGACTGTCTCTGGAGCGTACCAGCAAGGCAGCCCGACTCTGAGGAGGAGTGACTCGATGGCAAAGCCGATGACAAAGACGAAGATCGTGGCGGCCCTGGCCGAGCACGTGAATTTGAATAAGAAGACCTCGGCGGCCTACTTGGAGGCCCTGGCGTCTCTGGCCCACAAGGAAGCCAAGAACGGTTTCACGATCCCGGGGATCGGGAAGCTGGTCGTCCGGAGCTACAAGGCCCGGATTGGGCGAAATCCCCAGACCGGCGAGCCCATCAAGATCCCGGCCCGCAAGCGGCTGAAGTTCGTGGTGGCGAAGGCTGCCAAGGACGCTGTCGGCACCAGGTAGTCCTGGATCAGGGCGCGGGGGAGCGATCGCACCCCTCGCGCCTTCTCCGCCCTGACCCCGCGCCCTCCCGCGGGTCCGGGCGGGCCCAATGACGACGCGAATCTTCGGGCGAACCCGCGTGGAGCTCGTGCGGGGGGACATCACCCGCGAGAGCGTAGACGCCATCGTGAACGCGGCCAACTCCAGCCTCATGGGCGGGGGCGGCGTGGACGGCGCCATCCACCGGACGGGCGGTCCCGCTATTCTCGAAGACTGCCGCCGGATCCGGAAGGAGAAGGGCCCGTTGCCCCCTGGCCAAGCCGTCGTCACGGGGGCGGGCCACCTCCCCTGTCGCCACGTCATCCACACGGTCGGACCGGTGTGGGCGGGCGGCGGCGCGGGCGAGCCCGAGACCCTGGCCCGTTGCTATCGGAACTGCCTCGCCCTGGCCCCGTCCCACGGGTTCACCTCCCTGGCCTTCCCCAGCATCTCCACCGGGGCTTTCGGATATCCCGTGGAGGCGGCGGCCGCGGTAGCCCTGCGCGCGGCCCGGGAGGTGCTCATGGCCGGCTCCCCTTTGGAGGTCGTGCGCTTCGTTCTCTTCAGCGACGCGGATCTGGTGGCCTACCGCGCGGCCCTGGAAGCACTCTAGCTCGCCTCAGCCCATCGCCTTTCGGATCTCCGCTTCGAGGCTGGCCAGGAAGGTGTCGAACTCACCCTCCGACTCCACGACGATCTCGAGCTTGCCGCCCGGTGTCCGGCGCACGCGCCCCGGATGGCGGGGGCCGAGGGGGATGACGAGCATCTCGCGCGAGATCCCCATGCGATCGGTCACGCCGAAGATGGCCTCTATCTCGCGGATGGTCACGACCTCGAGCATGCGGGGCTCCCTTTCCCTCTAGGATTGGGCCTCGCGACCGGCGGGTCAAGACCCCGGGCGTTGCGCCCCCCGGAACCGACGGTTAGAGTGGGCCATGGCCGAGCCGGCAACCGCGGCATCCGCCCAGACCCTGGTGGCGGTTGAGGCGCGCGTGCTGGAGGTGGTCCGCGGCCTGGCCGAGGAAGTGGGCGGGAGCCGGGCCCGGCGGGCGGCTACCCCGGAGGCCTCGCTGGAGAGGGACGTCGGTCTCGGCAGCCTGGAGCGGGTGGAGCTGCTCCTGCGGCTGGAAACGACCTTCGGCCGCTCCCTCGATGACCGCTTCCTCGGAATCGACACCCCCGCCGCCCTGGCGCGCGCCCTCCTCGAGTCGGAGGGCGCGGAGTTGCCCGCGCCGGAGAGGGGCCCGGCCCTGGGGGCGGCGGCCGCGATCGAGAGCGCGTCCACCATTCACCGCTCGCTCTGGGAACACGCCCGAGCGGAGCCCGACCGCCCCTCCGTCTACCTGCGGGAGGACGACGGTCGCGAGCACACGGTCACCTACGGGAGCCTCTGGAAGGAGTCGGCGGCGCTAGCGGGCGGCCTCGGCGAGCGGGGGGTGAGAAAGGGCGACACCGTGGCCCTGATGCTCCCCACCAGCGTGGACTTCCTGCGTTCCTTCCAGGGGATCCTCATCGCGGGCGCCATCCCCGTTCCCATCTACCCCCCCCTCCGGCTGGACCGGCTCCCGGAGTACGCGCAACGGCAGTCCGCCATCCTGGCCGACGCGGGCGCCCGCGTGTTGATCACGATCCCGAGGGCCATGCCCATCGCGGGCCTGCTGCGGGCCGCCGGCTCCTCGGTCTCCCTGGTCACCACCGCGGAGGAGCTCCGCCAGGTGGGCGCGGACTGGCCGGCCCCCCACGGCGCGGGCTCCGACCCCGCCCTCATTCAATACACTTCCGGCAGCACGGGGAGCCCGAAGGGCGTGCTCCTCACCCACGACAACCTCCTCGCCAACATCCGGGCCATCGCGGCGGGGGTGGAGGCCCGCCCCACCGACGTCGGGGCGAGCTGGCTGCCCCTCTACCACGACATGGGACTCATCGGCTCCTGGCTCTTCTGCCTGCACCAGGGCCTTCCCATCGCGATCCAATCGCCGCTCTCCTTCCTGTCCCGACCCGAGCGCTGGCTGTGGACGATCCACCAACGCCGAGCCACCCTCTCCCCCGCTCCCAACTTCGCCTTTGAGCTCTGCGCCCGGCGGATCCCGGACGCGGCCCTCGAGGGTCTGGACCTCTCCTCCTGGCGCTGTGCGCTGAACGGCTCCGAGCCCGTGAATCCGGACACCCTCGAGCGCTTCGCGCGGCGGTTCGCCCCCTACGGCTTCCGGCGCGAGGCCCTGCAGCCGGTCTACGGCCTGGCCGAGAGCTCCGTGGCCCTGTGCTTCCCGCCCGTGGGGCGGGAGCCCAAGGTGGACCGGGTGGCCCGTACGACCTTCGAGCGCGAGGGACGGGCCGAGCCCACGAACAATAATAAGGAGACCCAGGAGCCGCGCTTCGTGTCCGTGGGACGGCCCCTCCCCGAGCACGAGGTGCGGATCGTGAACGAGGCCGGAGAGGACGTGCCGGACCGTACCGTGGGCCGGCTCGTGTTCCGGGGGCCTTCCCGGATGGTTGGGTACTTCCAGAAGCCCGAAGACACGGCGGCGGTGACCCTCCCCGGGGGCTGGCTGGACAGCGGTGATCTCGCCTACCGTGCGGAAGGCGAGATCTACATTACCGGCCGCAGGAAGGACCTGATCATTAAGGCGGGCCGCAACCTCGTGCCCCAGGAGATCGAAGAGGCGGCCGCGCGGGTGGACGGCATCCGCAAGGGTTGCGTGGTGGCCCTGGGTGCGAACAACCCCTCGCTGGGAACGGAGAGCCTGGTCATCGTGGCCGAGACCCGGGCCACCGATCCCGCGAAGCGAGACCGCCTGGTGGCGGCGGTGACCGACGCCGTGGCGGCCGCGGTGGACGTGCCGCCGGACGTGGTGGCGCTGGTCCCCCCGGGGGCGGTGCCCAAGACTTCGAGCGGGAAGATTCGCCGGGCAGCCACCCGGGAGATGTACCTGGGCGGCGGGCTGGGACGGCCGGGGCGCACCCCCCTCGCCACCCGCGCGCGGCTGCTGACGGGAGCGGCGTTGGGCGAGGTTCGGCCCTGGCTGCGCCGGGCCGCGCGGGGCCTCTATCTCGCCTGGCTGGCCGTGACCTTCCCCCTCGTCATCCTGCCCCTGTGGCTTCTCGTGGCCCTGCTGCCCGGCCGACGGTTGGCCTTCGCCCTCGGGCGCTTCACCGTCCGCGCCTGCCTCCGCCTGGCCGGCTGTCGTCTCTCCACCGAGGGCCTGGAGGCCCTCCGCCCGGGCAGCCCCTTCATCCTGGCCGTGAACCATGCCTCCTACAGCGATGTGCCCGCGCTCATGGCCCTGCTCCCCCTGGACTTTGTCTTCGTGGCCAAGCGGGAGGTGCTCTCCTATCCCGTGGTGGGGACGTACGTGAGGAAGGCTCGACACCCCACGGTGGATCGCTGGGACGCCCAGCAGAGCCTGGCCGACGCGGGCCAGGTGGGGCGCGCGCTGGCCGCGGGCGACTCCGTGCTCTTCTTCCCGGAGGGAACGTTCGTGGCCGCTACCGGGCTGCGACCGTTCCGTCTGGGTGCCTTCAAGGCGGCGGTGGACGGGGGGGTGCCCGTGCTGCCCATGGCCCTGCGCGGGACCCGTCGCGTGATGCGCGGCAGCTCGTGGCTCCCCCGGCCGGGCCCCATCCACCTTTGGGTGGGGACGCCCCTCCACCCGGAGGGAGAGGGGTGGCCGGCGGTGGTGGCCCTGCGCGACCGCGTGGCGAGCGAGATCGCCGCCCACTGCGGGGAGCCGCGGCTGGACCTGGTGGCGGGAGGCCCCGTGCGCCCGCCTCTCTCCTGATGTTGACCCTCGAGGATGTTCGGCGGGCGCGCGACGTCCTGCGTCTCTACCTGAAGCCCACGCCCCTCCGCCGCGCCCTCTGCGTGCCTTCGGAGCCCGTCTGGCTGAAGCTGGAGTGCTGGCAGCCCACCGGCTCGTTCAAGGTGCGCGGGGCCACGAACGTGTTGGCTTCCCTGAGCCGGGACGAGCGGGCGCGGGGGGTGGTGGCGGCCTCTGCGGGCAACCACGCCCTGGGGGTGGCTTTCGCCGCCCAAGCCCTGGGCGGGGTGGCGGCCGACCTCTTCGTACCCGAGACCGCCCCCCGGGCCAAGCTGGAGAAGCTCAGGCGCTTCCCGGTGGTCCTTCACGAGGTGGGGCGGACCTACGACGACGCCGACGCCGCCGCCCTCGCTCACCAGGAGCGCACGGGGGCCGTCTACGTCCATGCTTACGACGACACACGGACGGCCGCCGGCCAGGGCACGGTCGGCCTGGAGATTCAGGACGAGCTGCCGGAGGTGGGCACGATCGTCGTGCCCGTGGGCGGGGGCGGCCTCGCGGTCGGGATCGCGGCCGCGGTGAAGGCTTCCCGGCCCGACATCCGCATCGTGGCCGTGCAGCCCGAGGCCTCGCCCTCCCTGCGGGAGTCCCTCCGCCGTGGGCAGGCGCTGCTCACCTATCCGGCTGCACCTACGCTCGCGGACGCCCTCGCGGGGGGAATCGGGGAGTTCGTCTTCGCCCACCGACACCTCCTCGACGATGTGGTCACCGTCTCCGAGGCGGAGATCGCGGACGCGATCGTGGCCCTCCTCGCCGAGGACCAGGTGGTGGGCGAGGGAGGGGGGGTCGTCGGGGTGGCGGCGGTGCGCGCGGGCCGCGTGAGGAGCCTCGACTCTCGGCCCCTGGCCGTGGTCGTGACCGGAGGCAACATCGACGTTCACATCCTGGCTCGGCTGCTCGCGGCAAGGGCTTGAGGATCGACCACCCGCAAGAGCGCACCTTCGGGCGCGTGTTGGGCGGGGTCGTGGTGCTGGCCGCGGCCGGCCTGGGGGCGGCGGCGGGCGGGACCACCGCCGCCCTCGCGGGCGGCGTCCTGGGCCTGGCTGCGGCCCTCGTCCTCGCGCGCGCGGAGCGTCGGCGGGAGCGGCGGCGCCGCGCCCTCCTCCGCCCGCCCTTCCCCCGGCCCTGGCGCGAGGTCCTCCGGACGCAGTACGACCACTACTGCCGGCTCCCCGAGGACTGGCGAGGCCGTTTCGAGGACGATCTTCGGATCTTCCTGTCCGAGAAGCGCATCACCGGAATAGAGGTCGCGGTCACCGAGGAACTGCGGCTGCTGGTGGGCTCCTCCGCCGTCACCTTGAGCGTCGGCTGGCCGGACTACGAATGGGACCAGCTCGCGGAGGTCCTTCTCTACCCGCAGGACTTCGATCGCGACTACACCTTCGGAAAGGACGACCTGGCCGGCCAGACCCACCCCTGGGGAACGGTCATCCTCTCCGTCCCCGCCCTCCGGGAGAGCTTCGAAGACCCCAGCGACGGCTACCACGTGGGGATCCACGAGTTCGCGCACCTCCTGGACGTCGACCAAACCCGCTTCGACGGGATCCCGGTGGGACTGGACGAAGCCCGGAGCCGCCGCTGGGTGGAGATCCGCGAGAAGGAGATGGAGCGGCTGCGCCGCGGCAAGTCCGCGCTCGACCCCTACGGCGCCCACGACCCCGTCGAGTTTCTGGCCGTAGCCGTGGAGGCCTTCTTCGAGACGCCCCTCGCCCTGCGCGACCGTCACCGTGAGCTGTACGCGATGCTGTGCTCGTACTTCGCCCAGGATCCCGCGGCCTGGGACGACGCACGCGGCCTCCTGGGGTAGGGGCGGGTCGGCAGGGGAGGCCGGGAAACCCCAACCCCTCCGTCCAATGCTCCCCCTGCGGTAGGCTCAGGGTCGCGGTCGGGCGCCACCCGCCCGACCCGCCAAGGCATGCGCTTGGACGTCGCCCTCATCCTCCGGTACCCCGGGCTGTCGCGCCGCAAGGCCCGGGAGGTGATCGAGAAGGGGCAGGTGTCCCTCGCGGGCCAGATCGTGCGCGCGGCGGGCCACCGGGTGGAGGAGGCGGCGTCCATCCATTGGGACCCGAACCGCCGGGCCCTGCCCCGCGCTCGACTCTCGTTGCCCCTCCTGCACTCGGACGAGGCCCTCTTGGTGGTGGACAAGCCGGCAGGGCTGCTCACCGTCCCCTCCGGCCCGGGGGCGGAGGGGGAGGACACGGCCCTCGCCCGGGTCCGGGACTACGTGCGCCACCTCCGGCCGCGACACCCCTATGTCGGGGTCGTCCACCGGATCGACCGTGACACCTCGGGGGCCCTGGCCTTCGCCCTCTCCCCCGCCGTCCGGGAGGCCTTGCGCGTCCTCTTCCGCGCGCACCGGATCGAGCGGCGGTACCTCGCCCTCGTGGCGGGCCGGCCCCCCGCCGACCGGGGCGTGGTGGACCTTCCCCTGCATCACGCCTACGAGGGGGGCAAGCGCCGCGTGGCTCGCGCGGGCGAACCGTCCCGGCCCGCCCTCACCCGCTGGACGGTGAGCGAGCGGTTTCCGGGGGCCGCCCTCTTGGAGGTGGAGCTGGGGACGGGCCGCCAGCACCAGATCCGCATCCACCTCGCCCACATTGGCCTGCCCATCCTCGGGGATCCCGTTTATGGAGCCGGCGCCACCCCCGCTCCCCTGGCCGTCCCCCGACAGATGCTCCACGCACGCCTCCTGGCCTTCGACCACCCCCTCGGGGGGCCGCCCGTCCGCGCGGAGAGCGCTCCGCCCGCGGACTTCAAGAAGGCGGTCCTCGCCCTGCGTCGCGCCGCACGCGGGACGGGGCGGGCGTCGCCGAAGTAAGCTACCGAGCCCCGAAGTAGTATTCCGGATTGTCGAAAGGGAGGACGGGATGCGCGTGCGCTTCTTGCTGACCCTGACCCTCACGGCTTCGACGGTCGCCGCCGGCGACCCCAAGCCCATGACCGTCGACGACCTCTGGGCGGTCCGGAGGGTGGGAGCTCCGGTGCTCTCCCCCGACGGCCGGTTCGTCGCCTACACGGTCGCCGCCTACGATATGGAGGAGGACCGCGGCAACGCGGACATCTGGATCTCCCCGCTGGCCTTGGGGCCCCCGCGGCAGCTCACCACCAACCGGGCCTCGGATACCTCGCCCGCCTGGAGCCCGGACGGGACGCGCATCGTGTTCGTGTCCCGCCGAGAGGGAGATGGGGCCAAGCAGCTCTATCTCATCCGGGTGGACGGGGGCGAGGCGGAGCGGGCCACGGACATGCCGCTCTCCGTCTCCGACCCCAAATGGCTTCCCGACGGCAAGCACATCGCCTTCGTCTCCGCCGTCATCGCGGGGGCGGAGGCTCCGGAGGCCACCAGAAAGGCGCTCGCGGCCCGGGAAAAGAGCAAGGTGAAGGCGCACGTCACCGACAACCGGCTCTTCCGCTTCTGGGACCGCTGGCTCACGGAGGGCGAGTACCCCCACATCTTCGTGCTCGATCTGGAGACCCGGAAGGTGACGGACCTGCTGCCGGGGTCGAAGCGTTACTTCGAGCTCCTGGACGGTTCGGGCGCTTTCGACATCAGCCCCGACGGGAGCACGATCGTGTTCTCCGCCAACCGCACCCCCGAGCCCTACCGCACGCTCGACTATGACCTCTTCTCCGTACCCACCGGGGGGGGCGAGGTCAAGGACCTCACCCCCACCAACCCGGGGGATGACCTGCGGCCGGTGTTCAGCCCCGACGGCAAGCGGGTCGCTTACGGCTTCCAGCGCCGGGCCGACGGCTGGCCGGACTACACGCGCCTGGCCGTCCTGGACGTGGCTACGGGAAGGACCACCGTCCTGACCGAGGGCTGGGACAACTCGGTCGCGGAGTGGGCCTGGACCGCGGACGGGGAGAGCCTGGTCTTCCACGCCGAGGTCCGCGCCCGCACGAATCTCTATCGGATCCCCGCCCGCGGCGGTTCTCCTCGGGAGATTCACCATGGGGGCACCACGTCAGGGGCCGCGCCCACGCGCGACGGCCAAGTCGTCTTCTCGGAAACCACGCTCAGCCGCCCCTCGGAGCTGGCCGTGGTGGGGCTTGACGGAAACCGTCTCCGCAGCCTCACCACCGTCAACGATGCCCTCCGCTCGCGCCTCGACCTGGGGCGGGTCGAGGAGGTGACGTTCGCGGGCGCGAACCGCGACGAGGTGCAGATGTTCGTGGTCTATCCCCCCGGGTTCGAACCCGGCCGGAAGTACCCCCTGCTCCACCTGATCCACGGCGGGCCGGTGGGCACCTTCGGCGACGCCTTCCACCTCCGCTGGAACGCGCACGCCTTCGCCGCCCCCGGCTACATCGTGGCCCTGGTCAACTTCCACGGTTCCTCGAGTTTCGGCCAGCCGTTCGTGGAGTCCATCCTGGGCGCTCATCCCGACAAGCCCTTCACCGACGTGATGATGGCCACCGATTTCCTGATCGCGCGCGGCCAGGTGGACCCGGACCGTATGGCCGCGGCGGGGGGCTCCTACGGTGGCTTTCTCGTGAACTGGATCGCTGGTCACACCGATCGCTTCCAGGCCCTGGTGAGCCACGCCGGCGTGTACAGCCTGCTCGGACAGTCGGCCTCCGACTCGAGCTACGGTCGCCAGCATTCCTACGGGGGCTCACCATTCACGAACCTCGCCAACGTGGAGCGGTGGAGCCCCAACCGCTTCGCCGCCGCTTTCCGAACACCCATGCTGATCACCCACGGGGAGCGCGACTTTCGGGTGCCGGTGACCCAGGGCCTCGAACTCTACGGCGTGCTCACCGCCAAGGGGGTGCCCGCCCGACTCGTGGTCTATCCGGACGAGAACCACTGGGTCCTGAAGGGGCAGAACTCGCGCCACTGGTACGGAGAGGTCTTGGCCTGGCTCGCCCACTACCTGAAGTGATGGCACCGTCCGGTCGTGAGAATATAGGCCGCCTCCGCCGCCGCCCCGGGAGAGAATGACAACGGAGAAGATCCCCACCAAGATCGGCCGCTACGAGATCCGCAGGGAGCTCGGGCGCGGAATGATGGGCGTGGTCTACGAGGCCGCTGACCCCTCCCTCAACCGCACCATTGCCCTCAAGGTCATCCGGCTGATCTTCGCGGTCTCCGACCAGGAGCAGGAGAGCTTCGAGCGGCGCTTCCTCTCCGAGGCCCGCATCGCGGCCCGTCTCACCCATCCCGGCATCGTGGTCGTCCACGACGTGGGTCGTGATCCCGACACCGGGGTCCTCTACATCGCCCTCGAGCGTCTGGCCGGGCACACCCTGGCCGAGGCCACCGCCGACGGGCGCCGCCTCCCCTGGCGGGAGGCCCTGCGGATCGTGGCCCGGGTGGCGGAGGCCCTCCACTTCGCGCACGCCCAGGGCATCGTCCACCGCGACATCAAGCCCGCCAACATCATGGTGCTGCCGGGGGGCGAGCCCAAGATCATGGACTTCGGCCTGGCCAAGCACGAGGCCGGGCACGAGCTCACGGCCAGCGGCCAGTTCGTGGGGACGCCCCTCTTCATGGCCCCCGAGCAGGTGCTGGGCCTGCCCGTGGACGGGCGCACCGACCTCTTCTCCCTGGGGTCGGTGGCCTACACGATCATGACCGGGACGCGGCCCTTTGCCGCGGAGAGCGTCCCCCGCATCATGACGCGGGTAGCCCACCAGAACCCGCTGCCTCCCTCGCGGTCCGTCCCCGACCTGCCCCCGGACATCGATTACCTGGTGGCCCGGGCCATGGCCAAGGCCCCCGCCGACCGCTACCCGGACGGCAAGGCCATGGCCGAGGACGCGGAGGACATCCTGGCCGGCCGGCCGCCGCGCCACCGCGCCGGCTGGACGCTGCCCCCGGCCGCGGAAGGCACCCTCGTGGCCGTGCGCCCCAACGGCGAGGCCTCGGAGGTGCTGGATCTCGAGCCCGTCGCGGAGGACGGAGCCGGACCCCCCCCGGCCGCGTCGTCGAGCGCCGCGGGAGCGGCTTCCGCTCCCGTCCCCCGCCGCGGGCTCCGCCCCCTCCGCATCCTGACCCTGGGCATGCTGCTGGTGGGCCTCGGGGTTTACTACTCGGCGTTCTACGAATCCGACCGCCTCGCCGACGCCTTGCGCCCCCTGGTCGAGGTGCTGGGCCCCTGGCTGGAGCCACCGACGCCCCCCGCCGGGCTCGCCCCGGGGACACCGCCCCGGCCGCTGAGCGAGGCGGTGCGGCCGAGTTCGCCCTCTCCCGAGGGCCCCGGCCCGAGCGGGCCGCCGCCGGCCGCGGACACCCTCGCGGCGGGGGCGATGGCCCCGACCGCACCTCCGGAGACTCCGCTTCCCTCGCCGTCTACGGAGGCGCCGGCGCCAACCCTCACGCTCTCCCCGACCCCCGAGCCCTCGGCCTCCCCCTCTCCGGAGTCGGTCAAGAAGGCCCCTCCCGCCGCCAAGGCCCCCGGCCAACTCGCCCTCCACATGGAGCACCACCTCAAGAGCGGGACGGTCCGCGTCTGGTTGGACGACAAGCTGGTGGTGGAGGAGGTGCTCGACGCCCGGGTCACCAAGAAGATCCTCTTCTTCAACCTGCGCAAGGGCGTGGTTCAGGAGGTGCTGAAGGTCAGCCCCGGGAAGCACGACCTGAAGGTCCAGGTGAAATGGGACGACAACGCGGAGACGCGCCGGATCTCGGGGACCTTCAAGTCCGGCGCCACCCGGCACCTGGAGATCGGGATCAGCCGCCTGGGTGGAGACCTCTCGGTGGCCTGGAGGTGAAGCCGCAACCCCCGGCGGTGTCAGGCGAGAGCGGCCAGGACCTCCTCGAGCTCGACGGGTGCCACGTCGAAATGGACACCGGCCTGGTAGGAGAGGCCCTCGAGGCGCGACCACGTCACCGCCCCCGGAACCTCGACGGAGAGGGCGCGGGCCCCGTCCCGGAGGGGGGCCTCGAAGAGCACGCTCACATGGGTTCCCCGCGGTATGTCTTCGCCCACCCGGAGGCGACACCCGTTCGGGGAGAGGTCCATGGCGGTGGCGGGATGCCATTCGCTCTTGAACTTGTACCTGACGGTGAGACGGCAGGCCTTGCGGGCCGTGATCCGGCGGTTGCCGCCGCTCGAGACCGCTCCGTTTGTCATGGATTCAGGCCCTGAGGGTAGCAGAGTCCGGCCCGGGGAAGAAGCCTCATCCGTGCTACAGTTGTCCGCTGTGACCAGCCGCCGTGCCCTCTCCATGCTTTTGGTCGTGGCCCTGGCCGCGTCCTGCGGAGGCGGAAGCACTCCCGCCGGCCCCAGCCCCCCCGCCGTCACCTACCCGGTCCCGGTCGTGGTCTTCTACGACGAGAACGGCAACGGCATTCTGGACCCGGGCGAGGGAGCCCGCGTGCCGGGAGTGGAGGCCAACATCGGGGGCCACACCGCGCTCTCGGACAAGGTCTCCGGCCTGGCGGTCGTGCCCGGGGTCCCCGCGGGGACGGGGACCGTCACCGTCCGTCCGGACACCCTTCCCCCCTTCTATCGGCCTCCGGCCGCCCCGCTCTCCGTCTCCGTACCTCCCAGCAGCAACACCAACGTCCCCCTCACCCTGCCCATCGGGTCCAACACCCCGAGTCTCTATATGGCGTTTGGGGACAGCATCACGGTGGGAGACGGCTCGAGCGACGGGGCCGGCTACCGGGATCAGCTGCAAGGCCTCCTCCAGGGTTACTTCGGCCGCGGGGCGTTGAATAACCAGGGCATCGGGGGAACCCGCAGCAACACTGGCGCGGAGCGCATCGCCGACCTCCTACGCCACGTGCGGCCCGCCTACACCCTGATCCTCTACGGCACCAACGACTGGAATACCCCCGCCTGCAAGCAGTCCGCCCCCTGCTTCACCATCGACAGCCTGAGCAGCATCATCGGGGACGTGAAAGCGGCCGGCAGCCTGCCCGTGCTGGCCACCATCCCTCCCGCCAACCCCGCCTCGTTCATGTTCGTCGCGGACCGAAACGCGTGGGTGAGCGCGGAGAACGTTCTCATCCGGGCCCTGGCCCGCGACCAGGGCGCCGCCCTGGCCGACATCGAAGCGGCCTTCAGGAGCGCCGCCGGCAGCGACCTCAGCCAGCTCTTCTCCGACCACATTCACCCGAACGATCGCGGCTACGCCATCATCGCCGCCTCCTTCTTCGGGGCCATCACGCAGCCGGGGGGGACCGCCGCCACCGCGGCTCGCCCGACTCCCTCCCTCTTTAGGGAGCCCCTCCGCGGCCTCTCGCCCGCCCCCCACGCCCATCCCCCCCACGGCGGCTGAGGGTGGTGATCCCGGCCACGCCGCCCTCGGCCCGCTCGGCGTATGATCTTTCCCGCGCCATGAAGACGGGAAGGCTCCTGAAGTTCAACCGCCCGGGGGGGGAGATCCACCCTATTTCTATCGGGACGGGAGCCTGGTCCGGGCCGCCGTCTACACGATGTCGGCCGGACGCGACGAGGGGGCCGAGCCCATGCACGCCGTCACCGGGCCGAGCGAGGCTCACGTAGAGGCAGAGGTGCGGGCCTGGGTGGAGGCTCACTACCCGAAGGTCCGGTGAAAGCCAGCGATCGCTACGCGGTGGAGGGCGTGAGCTGTCGCCTCGACGGCCGGGTCCTGCCCGTGACCAACCTGAGCGTGAGCGGGCTCTTCGTGGCCAGCGACCGCCCTCCCCTGCCCGGGCAGGCCGTCTCCCTGGAGCTGGTCTTCGACGCAAAGCCCTCGTTTCCCATCGTGGGGACGGTCACCTGGGTCAACACCCCCATTGAGCCCAAGGCCCCCGAGCTGCCCCCTGGCTTCGGGGTGAAGATCGCGAGCATCCCCCTCCCCGCCAAGCTCGCCATCCTGGACGCCCTGCGCCGGGCCCGACCGGGCAAGCCCTAGCCAGCGCCCCCGCCCCCGACGGCGCGGATCGACGCCTCGAGGATGGTGGCCGCGAGGTCCGCGTCCTCCCCGTCGATGACGAGGGGAGGGGCCAGCCGAATCGTGCTCTTCCCGCAGCCGAGCAGGAGCAGGCCCCGCCGGAAGGCCTCCTCCAGGATGCGCTCGCGCAGCCGAGGCGCGGGCTCCCCGCCCCGCTCCACGATCTCCACCCCGATCATGAGGCCCAGGCCGCGGATGTCCCCGACCGCGGGGTGGGACCCGAGCCGCTCGCGCAGGCGGCCGATGAGGCGCGCCCCCACCACCTCCGCGTTCTTCACCAGCCCGCCCTCGAGCAGCTTGAGCGTGGCCAGGGCGGCGGCCACGGAGACGGGGTTGCCGCCGAAGGTGGAGCCGTGGCCCCCGCTCTCCCACTCCATCACGTCCGCGCGCGCGATCAGGGCTCCCAGGGGCATCCCGGAGGCGATGCCCTTGGCCACGGTGATGAGGTCGGGCTCCAGGCCGAAGTGCTGGCTCGCGAAGAACCGACCCGTGCGCCCCATCCCGCACTGCACCTCGTCCGCGATGAGCAGGATGCCGTGCTCGCGCGTGACCTCGCGCAGCCGCTTCAGGAAGCCGGGGTGCGGCACCACGTAGCCGCCCTCGCCCTGGACGGGCTCCACGATCACCGCCGCCACCTCCCGGGGGTCGACGGTGCTCCCGAACATGGTCTGGGTCAGAAGGTCCAGGCACTCCACCCGGCAGGTCTTGGGCTCGCGGTTCACCGGGCAGCGGTAGCAATAGGCGTAATGGGAGTGCAGCACCCCGGGCAGGAGCGGGCCGTAGCCTTTCCGCTGCACGGGCTTGCTGGCGGTGAGGCTCAGGGCCCCGTACGTGCGGCCGTGGAAGGCCCCGTAGAAGGCCACGATCTGGGCCCGCCCCGTGCGCAAGCGGGCCAGCTTGATCGCCGCCTCCACCACCTCCGCCCCCGAGTTGGCGAAGAAGACCCGCCAGGGGCCG
>Ga0210384_10005004_pt1 | contig 14594 bp, 9 predicted proteins | sample IncBWH2MmetaG_FD_160574 | JGI IMG/M metagenome (GOLD analysis project Ga0210384, IMG submission 160574) | Forest soil microbial communities from Barre Woods Harvard Forest LTER site, Petersham, Massachusetts, United States - Inc-BW-H-2-M | ecosystem: Environmental > Terrestrial > Soil >...
ACTCGCAGGGGAACCTGTGGATCCTTCTGCAAAGCACCAAGATATTGCGCTACCGGGAAGGGAAATTCGAACTCGGCCGCGAACTCGCGGAGTTCGGAATCACCTCGCTTCTGAAGCGCGGGGATGGCTCGGTGCTCTTTGCATCTCTCGCATATGGCCCTCTTACCTACAACCATGGAAAATTCGAATTGCTCAGTCCACCTTCCGAGCCCGCAAACCCGGCCTCGGGCACAACTGAAGTCACCACTGATAACCTGTCCAGTCGCCTCAGTTGGGCCACCGGGGTTACACCTCATCGGTTTGCGGAGCCCAATTCCGCCGTCATTTCCATGGCCGAAACCTCCGACGGCAAAGTCTGGCTCGGCACACGCGACAAGGGCCTCTTCTACATGAGCGACGGCAAAGTCGTCGCCGTCCCAACCGGCATCCCCGGCGCCTCGATCAGGTGCCTGCTGGTCGCCGGTGATCACGAACTGTGGATCGGAACTGACAAGGGGGTTTTGCGCTGGAATGGTACGAGAGTCACTTCGGCGGATATTGCTCCTGGACTTCTCCACCTCAATGTTCTTTCGATGATCCGGGATCGCGACTCGAACATTTGGTTCGGCACTTCAAGCGGACTCATTCGCGCAAGCGCTGACGGAATCAGCTCGGACATACGCAGCCCGCGAACGCCCACCGCAGTGACCGCTCTGCTTGAGGATCGAGAAGGGGATCTCTGGGCCGGCAGTCCGGCAGGAATCGAACGCTTGCGTGATAGTGCGTTCGTGACCTATTCCGCGGCAGGTCTACAGTCGGAAAGCAGCGGGCCGGTTTACGTCGACCGGAGTGAGCGCGTTTGGTTTGCTCCTTTCGAAGGTGGGCTTCACTGGTTGAAGGGCGAGCAAAGTGGAAGCGTCACCAGCGATCGCCTCAACCAGGATGTTGTCTATTCCATCGCCGGGGGAAGGGAAGATTTGTGGATCGGCAGACAACAAGGTGGGCTGACCCATTTGCGTTACGCCGGCGGCTCGCTCACGACGAGGACCTACACCGTGGCGGATGGTCTCGCGCAAAATAGCGTATATGCCGTTTTTCAGAGCCGGGATGGAACCGTTTGGGCCGGCACCTTGAGCGGCGGCACGAGTGAATTTCGCAACGGCCGTTTTACGACTTACACTGCTTCCTCTGGCATGACCTCGGACACGGTAACCTCGATTGCGGAAACTTCCGATGGGACGATGTGGTTTGCAACGCCGAACGGCCTCAGTGTGCTATCCGGTGGACACTGGCGGGAGTTGGGAGTTCGCGACGGTCTTCCCTCCCAGAATGTGAACTGTCTTTTGGCGGACTCCGCGGACCTACTCTGGGTCGGCACCTCATCCGGCCTCGCCTATCTCATCTCAGGTCAGGTCCAGGTGCCAACCGCGGTGCCCCCGGCACTGCACGAACAAATCCTGGGGATTGCCGAAGACAAACTGGGCTGGCTCTGGATCTCCACCTCCAGTCATGTTCTTCGAATAAAACGCGACAAATTGTTGAGCAACTCGGTCGACGACACGGACGTCCGCGAGTACGGATCGGAAGATGGCCTGCACGGAACGGAAGGCGTCAAGCGTCAGCAATCCGTATTTGCCGATTCGCTGGGCAAAATCTGGTTTTCCATGAATCGGGGCATTTCCGTTGTCGACCCTTCCCGCGCCATATCAAGTTCTGCCCCGGCCATGGTGCACATCGAGGAATTGTCTTCTGACGGCAACCCCGTCAGCCTCACAAAGAATATCCAGCTTCCCGGCGGACATCGAAGAATCACTTTCGCCTACTCGGCGCTGAGCCTTGCCGTTCCCGAACGCGTTCGCTACAAGTACAAGCTCGAAGGCATCGACGAGGGCTGGAACGGCCCGGTCGCGGAACGTCAGATTACTTACAACAACCTCAGCTCTGGCGCCTATCGTTTCCGCGTTCTCGCCAGCAATAGTGATGGAATCTGGAACAGCACGGAATCCGATGTGTCTTTCAGAATCGAGCCTTCCTACTGGCAGACCTGGTGGTTTCGTCTTTCTGGCCTGATCGCCTGTGTTCTGGCAGTATTGTTGTTCGTTCGCCTGAGGCTGCGCGCGCTTGCGGCGCAAATGAATATGCGGTTCGAGGAACGGCTTGCCGAACGCACCCGGATCGCGCAGGAACTTCACGACACGCTGTTGCAGGGATTCATGAGCGCTTCCATGCAGCTTCACGTCGCCGACGACCGCCTTCCCGAGGATTCGCCGGCCAAACCGCTCCTGGGCAGGGTCCTGCACTTAATGGGACGCGTAATTGACGAAGGACGTCACACGGTGCGTGGACTTCGTTCGGAGGAAGTCGCCCGTCAAAATCTCGAGGAAGAGTTTTCCCGCATTCAAAAAGACATGGCCATTTCCACCCAAAGCGAATTTCGTGTCATTGTGGAAGGCGCGCCTCGTCAGATGAGGCCTGTCATTCGCGACGAGATTTACTTTATCGGCCGCGAGGCCTTAGCCAATGCGTTCCGCCACTCCGGCGCCACGGAGGTCATTGTGGAAATTGAATACACCGCCAGCCACTTGCGGATTCTGGTCCGCGACAACGGTTGCGGCATGGATCCCCAAGTCATTCACAGCGGCCGCGAAGGACATTGGGGTCTATCCGGAATGCGCGAGCGCGCCGAACGCATTGGCGGAAAACTGAGGGTCCTCAGCATGGCCTCCGCCGGCACGGAGATCCATCTCTCTGTTCCTAGTCGTCTTGCATACGAGCCTGAATTTTCCAATCGTCCTAGAACGTGGTTCTCCCGGCTTCACCCGCGGAACGCAACCAATGGGAATCCTCAAAATGAACAGAAGCGGCGCAAATGACCGAAAAAAACAAGATTCGAGTGCTTAGTGTGGACGACCATCCTCTGCTCAGGGAGGGTATCGCCGCCGTCATCAACAGCCAACCGGACATGTTGATGATCGCAGACGCAGCGAGTGGGCAGGACGGTATCCAGCAATTCCGCAAGCACCGGCCCGACGTCACTCTGATGGATCTTCGTCTTCCTGATATGGGGGGCGTGGACACTACGGTTGCGATCTTGGCGGAGTTCCCTGAAGCGCGGATTATCATGCTGACCACGTTTGAGGGCGATGTCGAAATCCAGCGCGCATTGGAAGCCGGCGCTCGCGGCTACATGCTCAAAAGCATGCCTCCCAAGGATTTGGTAGAGGTGATTCGGCAGGTCCACGCCGGGAAAAAGCGGATTCCCCCGCAACTTGCCGCGCGGCTAGCCGAGCACATGAGCGATGAAGCGCTGACCGTTCGCGAGCTTGAGGTTTTGCGCCAGATCGCCGAGGGGAATCGAAATCGCGACATCGGGGAAAAACTTTTCATTACCGAAGAAACAGTCAAAGTGCACATCAAACACATCATGGAAAAATTGGGAGCCAGCGATCGCACCCAGGCCATCGCCATCGCCATACGCCGTGGGATTATTCACCTCTAGTTGGCTGGAATCGTTTCCGCCTCGATACCACTAAGGCGTTACTTAAAGATACCGGAAAGTGGGGTAGCGACGTCCCGCTCCGCCCGGTAGTTTTGCGTACCGGGCGTCTGATCATCAACGGAGTATGATGCAATTGCACAGGCTATTTTCCGCATTTCCGGCCGGACTCCCTGGTGTTGGACTGCTGCTCTTGCGAGCGGTCGTCGGCGCCAGTCTGGTTGCGCAGGGGCTGGTCTGTTTCTTGTCTACTGAGCATTCGACGGCTCTTATTCCGCTAGTCGCCGCGCTCCTGTCGATGAGCGGCCTCTTTGTTCTGATTGGCTTTCTAACCCCCATATTCAGTCCTCTTGCGGGCCTTGAGTGTCTTGGGATCGCGCTTTCCTGGTTCCCGCTTCGGTTGTGGAGTTTTCCCGGTTCAAAACTGGCGATGGCCCAGTTGATTGCCATCTCCGCGGCGATAGCTCTTCTGGGCCCCGGAGCTTTTTCAATCGATGCCCGTCTTTTCGGGTGGAAAGAAATAGTGATTCCCCCGGCCTCCCGCCCTCCACAGCACGAATAAGCCATTTCCGTTTCCCTGAGGGGAATTCTCCCTGGGCCCTGGCACGTCAACGGACTACTAGTCAATCCACCATTCGTGGTATTTCGAATCACCCCTACAGGTGTAGCAATAAATCATTCGATTTCGTGATGTTTTCCCCCCTTTCCTCCGGCAAAGTCGCCTTGCTTCCGCCTAGCTTTCGAACTCGCGAAAGACTTTTCATAGGTGATGAGGAGGATACGCTCTTGGGAACACAGCAATACATCCTGGCAGGTGACAGCAACCTCTCCGGGGTTATCACACAACAACTGTCCGACACCAAGCTTCTTTCAGCCGCGAAGAGAGGGGATCAGGCGGCCTTTGGCGAACTCTTCGAGCGCCATGCAAAAAAGATCTTCCTCTCTGCACTGCGCATCACCAGAAATCGCGAGGATGCCGAAGATGCGCTCCAGGAATGCTTCCTGAGTGGCCTGATCCACCTGAAGGATTTCGACGGCAGATCTCAGTTGTCCACCTGGCTTACGCGCATCGCGATCAACGCGGCCCTGATGAAGCTCCGCCGCAGCCGTTACTCGCGAGAAGTGCCGATGGAATTCCTGGATGAGGAAGGGAAGGAGCGTCCCCGCTTTCAGTTCATCGACGGCTCGCCCAATCCCGAGGACAGTTATGTTGAGCAGGAACGTGTCGAACTTCTCCGCGACGCTCTTGCCAAGCTTCGGCCCCGGGTTCGCGCAGCGATCGACATCTGCCAGTTGCAGGAGTGTTCCATCAAGGAAACTGCACGCAAACTGGGAATCTCTGCGGCAGCAGCCAAGGGTCGCTTGTTCCACGCCAGGGTTGCCCTCCGGAAGGCTTGCATCCAAAAATCAACCCCAATCGCCCGCCGGCTTGGTCGCGCTGCCTAGTTGCCGTTCCTGCCTTCGCAGAGATTCCGCGGCGTTGGCAGATAGCACAGGCAGGAACATTCGGTTCCCGCCTGTGCCGTTAGCAGAAATCGGACTCAGAGCATTTTCGGAATCAGGCCCTGGTCTCTGATCATCCAAGCAGAACGTGTCTACTTCTTCGGTTCGCCCGGAGGGAACTGACGGAACATCTTCTCCACGCCCTTGTCCAGGTTCTTGATGTTCTTGTCGGAGTTGTTGGAAAGTGTGTCGCTCGAAGCTCCTCTCCAAAGAAGTTTCTTCGTCCTGGAGTCGAAAAGATCCACTACAAGGGTGCCCACCGTGTATGTCTCGGTCGTGGTCGTCGCTTCTCCAAAGCCGCCCCCGCCGAATCGCCTCCAGCCCCAGCCTCCTCCGAACCCGTTGTAAAAGGTGTTCAACGTTTCTTGATTGGTTGTCACTTGAATGGCGACGATTGATACATCCCCGCCGGACTCCACCTGGGTCCAGCCCCTCGCCGCCAGCGCGGCATTGACGGCACTCTTGATCCGGTCGACGAATAACGGATCCTTGGTCTTCACGTGCTCCCAAGAGTAGGTCTTGTATTGAGCAAAATTCGCTCCGCGGTCGTAATCGGTCTTCACCTGCTGTGCCATCGAAACATCCGCGAACAGAAACATGATTCCCAGTAAAGCAACCGCGACTCTCTGCAATTTCATGGTTTCTCCTCTGCTACTTCTGCTGACGCGCCCCCCTTGGGGGGAGCTTTGTTTCCCCTTTGCCTTCTCGCACCGATAGCCTTTAGTTTCCTTGCAGCTTCGGGTGGCTGGCCACTATCTGTGCCACGGTGGACTCACTTTGCTTGCTGGCCATCTTTTCATCTCGGGATGCAAACACCCGGCTTCCATCCGGATTGCCTTCGTCAAACATTTCCGAGAGAAAGTAACGATCCCCGTACTTGTTGAAGATCAATTCCGTCTTGTCCGGAGTCGAGTTCGCCAGCGTAGACTCGACGTCAAACAACTTGGACATTGTCCCGTCCTTCGTGCTGATCTGCATGACCGTCCCATCAGTGTTGTCTAGCCGGTGAATAATGTAAGTGCCTGCCGGAAGCGTAGTGTTCCCCACGTGGAACTGAAATGGGATTTGCGCTTCCAGGTTTCCGATGATTTGCGCGTGCGCGCTGGTCGCGGAAAACGACGCCGCGATAAATAAGGCGAACAACAGTGGCAGCAAGTTGCGATTGCCCCGCGTTGTTCGTTTGGTCTCAAGGTTTTCGTTGTACATGTTCATTTCTCCTATTCGTAGTCTGCAAGACGATCTAAAGCTCATCTCTACGCCCATTAGTTACGCAAGACTCGTTCCAATCCCCGGGGGGCCGTAAGTTACACAAACTACAGGCTGCACGAGGATGGCGTGTAGGAATGGTGGCGACCGGTTAAACATTTGCAGCGCCAACGACAGTGTCATGACAGTCGCAGTCGATGCCACCGGGGCACTTTTCACAGAGCATGGTTCGGGTGTCGAATCTTTCCCCAGGCGCTAGGAACCTCGAGTCTGGGACCCTCAGCCTTTCGGGAAAGTTCCATTTTCCAGGGCCAATACGTTGTCTCTTCGCATCCAAGAGGCCTCGATAGTCCGCCCGAGAGGGCTGCGCAATGGCACGGAAAAAAGTGGCGGATCTGCTCGTGGAAGTTCTTGCGAAGGCGGGCGTGCGGCAAATTTACGGTGTGTCCGGTGACTCGCTGAACGGCATCACGGACTCTATTCGCTCAACTAAACAGATTCAATGGATTCATGTCCGGCATGAGGAAACCGCCGCGTTCGCGGCCGGCGCGGAAGCTCACCTGACAGGGCGCCTGGCTGTCTGCGCCGGGAGCTCTGATCCGGGGAATCTTTTCCGGTAGCGCTTTGCAAAGTCACATGAATCAAGGGTGAGGAGAGGAGAATACTAGGATGGTGACAACACCGAAAGCGACACAGTCTGGTTTTCCAGAATTTCCCCGCGGGATGGATCTTCTCAATCGTCAAGGGCTGAACAAAGGCACGGCGTTCAGGGAGGATGAGCGAAGAAAGTTCGGACTGGACGGCCTTCTCCCGCCTTACATCGAAAGCCTGGAGCAGCAAGTCGTTCGCGCTTACGCGGCCTACAAGCGAAAGGACGACGATCTGGAGCGGCACATTTATTTGCGCGCTCTTCAGGATACCAACGAAGTTCTCTTTTACCGGCTCTTGCTCGATCACATTGAAGAAATGACGCCTATGGTCTACACACCGGTTGTCGCGCTCGCGTGCCAACAATTCAGTCACATCTACCGCCGGCCCAGGGGGCTTTTTATCTCCTACCCCTTGCGCGACTCAATCGCCGCGCTGTTGCGGAATCGTCCCAATCCGGAGGTCGATGTAATCGTTGTCACGGACGGCGAACGCATTTTGGGCATTGGTGACCAGGGCGCGGGAGGCCTGGGCATCCCGATCGGCAAACTATCTTTATATACCCTGATCGGCGGGATTCGTCCGGAGCGCACGCTCCCGATCGTCCTGGATGTGGGGACCAACAACAAGGAACGGCTCAACGACCCTGAGTACCTCGGCTGGCGGCATGAACGGATTACCGGACAGGAATATTTTGAATTCGTGGATCAATTCGTTCAGGCGGTGAAGCAGGAACTTCCCGGAACCTGTCTGCAATGGGAAGACTTTGCGACACCGCATGCTCGACCCATTCTTCAGCGCTATCACGATGAATTGCTGACGTTCAACGACGACATCCAGGGAACGGCGGCGGTCGCTTTAGGAGCCGTTCTTGGCGCCGTCAAAGTGACCGCAAAAGATTTGAAGGACCAGCAGATCGTTATGCTTGGAGCAGGTTCCGCCGGCATTGGTGTAGCAGATGGATTGCGTGCCGCGATGAAAGGCGAAGGGCTATCCGAACAGGAGGCGTGCGGCCACTTCTGGGTTGTAGATCGGGACGGACTTCTGCACTCAGGGCGAAAAGACCTTACTCCGGAACAGAGCGTCTACGCCCAGCCGGAAGACCGCGTCTCCGGATGGCCGCGAACTTCCAACGGTAACATCGGACTTGCCGACGTGATTGGGAAGATCGAAGCAACAATTCTGATAGGACTTTCTACGGTTGACGGAGCTTTTTCGGAATCGATTGTTCGTGCGATGGCGAGTAAGGTCCAACGGCCGATTATCTTCCCGCTCTCGAATCCGACCTCCAAATCGGAAGCGAAAGCCGACGATTTGATTCGTTGGACCGAAGGACGCGCTCTTGTGGCCACTGGTTCGCCTTTTGCGCCCGTCAGCTACGGTGGCCGCACCATTCCGATTGCACAATGCAACAATATTTTCATCTTTCCAGCCATGGGGTTAGGAGTAGTCGCGTCGGGCGCCCGGCGCGTGACGGACACGATGATGCTGGCCGCGGCCCGAGCACTCGCCGAGAATTCGCCCGCCCTCAAAGACTCTTCCGCATCTCTCCTGCCCCCTTTGACCGACATTCGGAGAGTCGCTGCGCAAATCGCGATAGCGGTTGGCCTGGAGGCCCAGAGAGGCGGAGTTGCTCCGACGTTGCCGGTGGACGAACTGCAACACCGGGTGACAAACAGTCAGTGGTTTCCCAGTTACGCTTCAATTTAGGTTAGGCGCGAGGTTCCAAGTCTCGCGCGTCCATGCTTGCTCAATTCGGGAAGTTGAGCCGGTTTTGCAGCGCGATAAAGCGCGGGTTGGAGCGTAGTGGATCGAGTTCCGGTTCCACCTTCAGAAACACCAGTCCGTTCGAGCGGTCGGTGAACGCCTTCTCCAGCCAGTTCATCGCCAGTTCGTTCTTTCCCAAGCCCAAATAAACGATCGCGACATAGTACGGCGAAACATATTGCTTTTTGGAAAGCGCTTCAAGCTGTGTCAACACCTTGTTCGCCGCCGCATGATTTCCAGAGAGCGCCTCCGCATGCGCCAGCGCCGAGAGAGTCAATGGACTGGAGTGCGATAGCTCCAGAGCCTTTTGCAATTCCTCAATCGCCGGGCCGAACTGCCCTTTTTGCTCGTACGCCTGACCGAGATTAAGATGCGCCCACTCCGATGCGGGATCCATCTCCAGGGTGTCTCGAAGCTGGGCGATTGCGCGATCATATTCCCTGGCCAGATATAGCCGCCAGCCCAGACTGGTGTTGATACTGATGGAGAGTGGTTCCAGTTCGCGAGCCTTCTTAATCTGTTCAAAGCTGTCGTCAAATTTTCCCATTGCGCTCAGGTACAACGAGTAGCGCTGATATGCCGTGGAGTAGCTCGGGTCAAGCTGAATCGCCTTCTTGAACCCTTCCGCCGCACCGGCCCAGTCCCAATCGTAATTAAACTTCGCGGTGGCCAACGACGTTTCCGCAGCTGCAAGGGAAGGATCAATCTCCAGCGCCCGAATCGCCGCCGCCTTGGCCTTTGGCGCCGCTTCCGACGCCGGCCATCTTCCATAAATGGTCGCGCCGATAATCCCGTAACAATCCGCCAAGCCCGCGTACGCCATCGCGTATTGCGGATCTTTCCGCGTGGCCTCCTCAAAATATCCGATCGCTTTTTCGAATCCGTCGCCAGACCGCTTGTTCCAGTAATACCGCCCTTTCAAATAATCCTCGTAAGCCTCCGGGCTCACCGATGGCTTTTGCGCCAAACGCTCTTTGTCTTCCTTCGTCAGGTTGATCCGGATCTCGTCCACAATTGCCGACGAGACTCGATTCTGCAACGCCAGGACGTCGCCAATCGGGCTCTCATACGTGTCCGCCCAAAGATGCTGGTCGGTGGAAACCTGCACCAGCTCCGCGGTAATCCTCACGCGGTTGCCCACCCGCATCACGGTTCCCTCGACGACTGCATCCACATTCAACTCCGTCGCTATCTGTGGCAGCGGCTTGTGGGTTCCTTTGTAGGCCATGGCCGTCGATCGCGAGATCACCCGCAGCGAATGGATTTTCGCCAGGTTTGCGATCAAATCGTCCGTCATCCCGTCAGCGAAGTAATCCTGTTCCTTGTCACCCGAAAGATTCTCCAGTGGCAGCACCACCAGCGAACTGCTCCGGTTCGCCTTCCCCTTGCTTGCATTCACGCCCTTTACGTAGTGCACCGTGATTCCAGAGATGAGCGCGCTCCCCGCCAGCACCGCCGCGGCCAGCAGCGCAATCCGCGAGAGCGAAATTCGGCGTGGATGCTGTTCCTCCAGTTTCCTTTGAGGAAACTCTGGATTTCCTGAGCCGCCGTTCGCCAAAACAACTGGAACGGCGGGAGGCTTCTCAATCCCGGCGGCATTGGGCCCCGCGTGATCCGAAGCCGTGGCTTTCAGCTCGACAGGTGCGATGAATCGGTACCCTCTCCGCGGCAGCGTCTCGATAAATCGCGGGTGGTCGGAGGAATCGCCCAGCACTTCGCGCAGCCTCATCACGGCATTGTTCAAGCCGTGATCAAAATCCACAAACGTGTCGCTCGGCCAGAGGCGTTCCCGCAGCACCTCGCGAGGCACTATCTCGCCTGGCCTCGCCACCAGCATCGCCAGAATTTGAAAGGGTTGTTCGGAAAGCTTCAACCGCAAACCGTGCTTACGCAGCTCTCCCGCTTCCATATCGGCTTCAAACGCTCCGAAGCGTATGTTCCTCGGTGAGCGGTGGCTTTGTTCCATGAAGGTTCCTAGAATGTTCGAAAGTATAGCCCCCGATGTGGAGCCGGTCAAAGTCAACTTTCCATCTCACAACGTAACTCCCGTCTTTTCAGGCACGAAGCCGATGATGTAGAAGTGTTTTCGATTGGATGCATCGTGGATTGCACTCGCCTGTGATTCCGCTCACATTCGCGCAACACCAATTCGGCCGGTCCGCTCGGTGCGAGTCGCTTTTGCGCGCAAGCGCTCGCCGCAATCAGGCAGACCGGGTCGAGCTACAGGGGATGCGCGCCAGGGGGATGATAATGTTCAATAGTGGTTGCAGTTCTTCTTTTGCAAAATGGATTTGCCTTTCGCTCGCCCTCGCCGTGGCCTTCTTTTCGGTTACTCCAGTCCACGCCCAAGTCTCCGGCGCCACGCTCTCCGGCCTCGTCACTGATGCAAACGGCGGGCCAGTTCCCGACGCTGCCATCAGCATCAAGAACGTGGGTACCGGACTCACCCGCGATGCCGTAAGCAATTCGGATGGCTTCTATTCTGTGCCGAACCTTCTCCCTGGCAGCTATGAAGTCCGAGTGACCGCCAAGGGATTCCAAACTCTTGTCCAAAAGGAGATCACCCTCACCGTCGGCGCTCAACAGGCCCTCAACTTCAGTCTCAAGGTTGGCCAGTTGACGCAGACAGTCGAAGTCAATGCGGCGCCTCCGGACATTCAAACCACCTCTTCCACAATCAGCGCGACGGTGGACTCAACGACCGTCCGCCAACTTCCTCTCAACGGTCGCGACTGGACTTCCCTCGCTACTCTCGAGCCCGGCGTGGTCAGCATTCCCAACCAGGCCACCACCTCATTCAGCGCTAACAAGGGCAACCGTGGATTTGGAAACCAGCTTAGTAACGGCGGCCACCGAGCCAACGAAAACAGTTATCGCGTTAACGGCATCAGCATCAACGATTACTCGAACTCCGCTCCGGGCGGTGCAACCGGCGTTAACCTTGGCGTCGATGGAGTCCAAGAGTTTTCGGTCCTCACCAGCAATTACACCGCGGATTATGGACGCACTTCGGGGGCCGTGGTCAACGCCATCACCAAATCCGGCACGGACCAATTGCACGGAACCGCCTACTTGTTCGATCGCGATAGCATTTTTGACGCCCGCAACTTCTTCGATGGCCCAAAGATCCCTACCTTCCATCGTACCCAGTTCGGCGCTTCCGGCGGCACAGCAATCATCAAGGACAAGACCTTCGTCTTCGGCAATTACGAAGGCATCCGCCAAAGCTCTTCTTCTTCCGGCACGATTCATGTGCCGTCGCAGGAAGCGCGAAGCGGCATGCTGTGCGTCCCATCCACCAATCCCCCCAACCCCTGTGCTTCGCTGACTCCGGTCACGGTAAGCCCACAGGTAGTCCCTTACCTTTCTCTTTGGCCTTGCCCCGCGTCCTGCCAGAACGCAACCTTCACCGACACCGTAGCCCTCAACTCAACTACCCCTAATCACGCCGACGAAAACTACGTCATTACTAGGGTTGACCACAAGCTCACCAGTCAAGACAATCTTTCCGGCAGCTACTTTTTTGATTCTGGCCCACAGTCTCAAACGGATCCGCTTGGCAACACCGTTCACCAGGTGTTTTCCCGGCGTCAAATGGTCAGCGCCGAAGACACTCACATCTTCAACCCCGCGTTCGTAAATACCATCCGCGCGGGATTCAGCCGCGTGATTGGCAACATCAACACCCCCGTTTCCGGCGATGCTGTTGCCACGAATAAGGCGCTTGCGATTGCCCCGGGTGCCATCGGCCCGCCCCAGATCCCCATTTCGGGCATCACCACCGCGTTTGGTCTCGGCGGCTTCAACAAATTCAACCACGCCTGGAATTCCATCCAACTCTACGACGACGCCTTTTTCACCCGCGGGACGCACTCCATCAAATTCGGTTTTGCTTTCGAGCGCATGCAGTACAACATTCTCGAACAATTGAGCCCCAATGGCCGTATGAACGGCTATTCGCTCGCGGCTTTCCTGACCAACGCGCCCCACCAGTTGAACGCCCTCGCCCCTGGCGGCTCGTTTGAAGTTGGATTACGCGAGAGCCTTTTTGCCGGGTACATCCAGGACGACTGGCGTTTTCGGTCAAACCTCACTTTCAACATCGGCCTGCGTTACGAAGCGACCACCCGGCCAACCGATTCCCACAACGTGCCCGGCTACACCGTCAACGGTTATACCGTTGCCACTGCTGGATTCCAGCAAATTCAGACGCTTCTCAATTGCACTCCGGGCACGACTGCCTGCGGCCCTATCGGAACGAGCAGTCCGCTCTCCAATAATCCCACTACATTGAACTATGAACCGCGCATTGGCCTTTCCTGGGATCCACGGAAAGATGGCAAAACCGCCATTCGCGCCGGCTTCGGTATCTTCGATGTATTGCCGCTTCCTTATGAGTTCGGTCTCAATACCGCTGCCACTGCCCCATTTCAAATCATCGGCGCCGACAAGAATGCCACGCTGGGCACCGGCACCCCGGACGCCAATCTGAATTTCAACCGTCAGGGCATCCGGAATCGGATGATTGATCCGAATCCGCATCGCGCGGACGTGCTGAACTGGAATCTGAACATCCAGCACGAAATTGCCAACGGCTGGACGGCCCTCGTCGGCTACGTGGGCTCCCGGTCGGTTCATCTCTCCGTAGCTTCTGACGATATCAACCTGGTGCAACCCACCTTTGCCAATGGCGTAGGCTTTGTATTTCCCTGTAATCCATCCCTGATTGCAAATTACGGAAACCCGCATACCTGTGCGGATACGCAGACTGGCACCCGCATCGATTCCAACTGGGGCGGGGGCGCGGGCATCCGCCCGGTTCTCTTTGACGGTGCCGCTTCCTACAGCGCCTTCCAATCTCAACTTAAGAAGTCCTTTTCCCACGGAGTGCAAGGGCAGGCTTCTTACACCTTCGGCAAATGCCGCGACACCAGTTCGGCCCCCGTCACCGGAGACACTTATCTCAACTCCATCGCCGTGCCACTTCTCCTCCTCAAGAGCTACAGAGTCGGCGCATGCGACTTCGATATCCGCCAGACTTTCACTGGAACTGTCATTTGGGACGTTCCGGGACCAAAGACGGGTTGGCAGTCCTATGTCGCGGGCGGCTGGCAGATCGGCACCATCATCACTGCCACCACAGGCGCTCCATTTACCTTAACCGTGGGCGACGGCAATGATCCGCTTGGCACAGGATTCAACGGCGATTTCTCGATGAACTATGCGAATCTCATCCCGGGATGCAACGCGATTCACGGAGGCGTCAACTACCTGAACACCGCGTGTTTCACGCCGCCCACGGCGCCCGCTTCGCTTCCTTTAGCCACCGCGGCAAACCCCTTTGGGTGCGCCCCGCTGTCCTACACGAATGCACCTGTTGCTGCGCCCGCTGGACAGCAGTATTGTTCCAACGTACTCGGCAATTCCGGCCGCAACAAATTCTACGGACCGGGTCTTACCACCGTTGATTTCTCCCTCTTCAAGAACATTCCTATCACCAAGATCTCCGAAACCTTCAATGTCCAGTTCCGGGCGGAGTTCTTCAACATTCTCAACCACACCAATTTTCTTTCCCCGGGCTTCCTGAACACTTTCGGCCAGAACAATTCTGCGTTCGACTTTGACGGCAGCCCGCTCTCAACTGCCCTGAACCAGACATCCACAACTTCCCGCCAGATACAGCTGGGTCTCAAGCTGGTCTGGTGATTCCGAAATTCCGTTCCGGGAGAGACTGGCTCGTTACGAGCCAGTCTCTCCCACTCAACACTGTCCGTTCCTCGAACGGGCCGAAGGGGAATCTGCGTGCACCAACAACCTCTTTCTGTGAGATCCCATTTCGGGCGTGAAACTAAATCTTGAACGATCGCTTCCAATAGGCCCAAATGATCACTCCGGCGGAACGTAAATCCAAACTCTGGTCGGTTGTTCGCGTCTCCAGCGGCAATTTTCTGGAGATGTACGACTTCATGGTGTTCGGCTACTATGCCGCCACGAT
>Ga0210384_10005005_pt1 | contig 14594 bp, 7 predicted proteins | sample IncBWH2MmetaG_FD_160574 | JGI IMG/M metagenome (GOLD analysis project Ga0210384, IMG submission 160574) | Forest soil microbial communities from Barre Woods Harvard Forest LTER site, Petersham, Massachusetts, United States - Inc-BW-H-2-M | ecosystem: Environmental > Terrestrial > Soil >...
CGACCGTTGCCGTGCAAATCACCCGCGTGCTCCCCAGCTCGATCAGCACGCTGCCCTCCGCCGTGGAAATAAAATCCGGCGTGATCTTCAAGGGCCGCATCTGATCTGCGGTCCGGCCATCGGCTCTCACTTTTCCTCCTGCTGTCATCGTTTTATACTCGAACTTATTTCGGTTTCTGCTCGGGCTGCGCCAGTTTTGCCGGGCGCTTTCTCCGGTGTCAACGCGGCCGGCGCCGTGCTTGGCGAATTCGCCGCGGGCATTGCCGGAGGCTGCCCCGGCTTGGTGTTCACCACGAACGCGCCCGTCAGGTCCAGGTGCCCCGCCAGCGTTTCCACTTCCTGCCCATGAATCAAAATCTTCAATCGCTGCACTTTCGGCACACTGGCTTCCAGCGTGCGCGTGATGGAATCCACCGCCAGCTGTTCGCTCGCGATCCCTGACGGGATCGACGTCGCCAGCGCTTCAGAAAAATCCGCAATCCCCGTGCCATCCGGCAGCAAATAAAACGCCAGCAGCACCGCGTCCGGAGGCAGCGTGCGCAGCTCCGCATCCACGGGCCCTGCCAGCAGCACATTCAGCACTTGTTTCGAGCGCAGCACCGGATCATTCGAAAGCGGCAGTTCGACAACCACCGGCGCCAGCGTGGAAGTCTCCGCGTCCGCAGCCCAAAAGAGTTTGGTCTTCACGCGCGGATCGCCCGGATTGATCGCAATCGGCTGCGTCAATTCGCGCCGCGCTTGTTCTTCGCTTTGCTGCTGCAATCGCGCCGAACGCTTCACGCGCCGCCGCAGAATCGGCACGAAGATCGCCGCCGCGACGAGCACAAAAACCAGTCCGCCGATCACCCAGAATTTCCAGCGTGAGCTCATGGCAAAGCTCCCGGCGCGCTCGGAACAATATAGGAAGGCTTGAACGCCGCCGCGCCCCGTGCAATGGCGTCGGCAATTCCCGGCCCCATGCGATCCAATTCGGCGCGGTCCTCCACGATGATGCTGGAAATCTCCACGGCGATAGCCGGTGCTGCTGTCGTTCGCAACTGTCGCACCGATGCGGCTTGCGCGGCGTCGGGCGATCCTTTGAAGCGCTGGTTCAGTTGTCCCTGAATGAGATCGCCGAGTTTCCTGCTCAACCCAAGAAATGGCGCCTGCGCGCGTTCCCAGGGAATCAGTCCATTCGCATTCGTCACTGGCGGCAAATCCGAATTCACATACACGCGCACGGTGCCTGGCATTCCCGTCGAGGAAATGTGCAGCGTCACGAACACCGCGCCGCGTTGCGCGTTCGCAGTCGCCGAGCGGTCATCGAATGACGGGTTTTCATTCCCTTGCCGTGTTTGCACCACTTGAAAGCCTTGCAGCTCCAGTGCCCGGCGCACTTGCGTTGCCAAGTCCAGCACGATCTCGCTCTCACGAATCCCGCCTGTGCCTCGCGCGCCCGGGTCAGTGCCGCCATGCGCGGGATCCAACACAACAACGTTGAGACCGTTGTGCTGCGTTTGCGTTCCGAAAGGCGCAGGAACTGACCCCGGCACGCCGCTCTGCGGACTCGGGGCTGCAGAGATCGGAGCCGATTGCGCCCCCTGCACCGCTGGCGATGACCGAACGGGAGTCTGCGATGAACAGACAATCGCGGCCCCCGCCAGAACCATGCAGAGCGCGGCAAAAAGAAAAACTTTCCTGATTCGAAGGATGTTTCGCACCTGGAGCAGCATATCAAATCTGTGCGCGAATCTATGCCAATCGCAGCGTCTTCCTGCCGCGAAAGAGAGACGGCTTAGTGTCCTCGCAGGGGAGCCCGAAGGTACGTTGTTGAAGGGCTAGTGCACCGCTGGAGTCTCGTCCACGGTCAGCACTTTCAGTCTCGCTTTTTGGAGCAGGGCGTTAACGCTCGCCAGCTCCTCTTTTTTCAGCATCTTCCATCGCGCCAGCGTCTCCCCGGCGCTTGCGTCCCACTTCTCGCTGCTCATGGCCGCATCCGCGGTCGGCGCTGTGTCCGCGCTCTCAACGATGATCAACAGGGCCGTGAGCGCCGCCGCAGCTTTGGGAAGCGGTTCATGCTCCTTGCTGGGAATGCCAAGTCCAAACAACATGAAATCGTCGTCACTGTCGGGTTCCACCGCCACTTCGATTTTTTTCTCCAGTGCCTCCAGGGCTTGCCGTACCTCGGCATTTCCGTTCGCTTCCTTCTTCCGTGCATCCATCTGCTTCCGCAACTCTTTCGTTTGTTGCATTGCAGCGGAGACTTCGCTCAATCTCCCGGCGAGCCGCGACGACAGCACGAACTGCCGCGCCAGCTCTTCTTGAGAACTCTTCACCCGCGGATCCATCTTGATGGTCAGCAGCTGTGTGCTGCTCTTCCCGTTCGCAGTGAGTTTCACGATGTAGTTCCCTGGCAAAGCCCACGGCGCAGAAGATCCCCGGAACGATGCGCGAGCACCCTTCGGTGGCGAATATCGCAAGTCCCAAACAAAACGGTGCATCCCCGCCTCCGCCGAAAGCGGTTGTGGCTCGCGCAACCAATGGATTGGAAACACCACTTCGCGCGGATCGGTTTTGTGCAGTTCATCATTGCTCGCAAACCGCCGCACCAGCTTTCCCTCACCGTCCAGGATTTCAAGTTGCACCGGACCCGCAGTTTTTTCCTTCAAGTAATAATCCAACGCCGCACCGTCTGCAGGATTCGTCCCCATTGGTTCATCTGTTTGCAGCGGAGTCCCTTGGTCATATCCCGGCCGCACGCGATACGCCACTCCTGGTCGGAAGAGCCAGCTGCTCGCCGCCGGCACTTGCGGTTCGATCTGCCGCAGCGGCGTAACATCATCCAGCACCCAAAACGATCGCCCGAACGTAGCAACCACCAGATCATCCTCATGCACAGCCAAGTCGCGCACCGACGTCGCCGGTAAATTCAGTTGCAGTGGCTGCCAGTCGTCCCCGTCATCGAACGAAACGTACACACCTCTCTCCGTACACGCATACAGCAATCCCTTTCGAACGGGATCTTCCCGCACGCAATTCAAAAAGCTTCCCTCCGGAATGCTATTCGAAACGCGCAGCCAGCTCTTCCCGAAATCCCGCGTCCGGTAAAGGTACGCCTGATAGTCGTCCAGACGGTGCCGGTCCACTGCCGCGTAAGCCGTCCCCGCATCCGAGTGCGACGCCTCGATGTGCGTTACCTTGCTCCATGGCGTCAACTCCGGCGGCGTCACGTTAGTCCACGTTTTCCCTTCATCCTGCGTCATTTGAATCAACCCATCGTCGGTTCCCGCCCAGATTTCTCCTGCTCGCACGGACGAAGGCCCAATCGTGTAAATCACGCCGCGCCGTTTGCTCGCCGGAGCATCCGCCGCCGTGCCTGCATCAAGGTTCGGTGGCACACCCGGATCTTCTCGGGTCAAATCAGGGCTGATGATCTGCCAGGAATTTCCCCCGTCCGCGGTTCGAAACAAAACCTGCGACCCAAAATACAAAACGTGCGCGTCCAGCGGCGAAAACACCAGCGGCAGCGTCCACGTCCGCCGGAATTCTCCGGAATGCGCGATCGTTGGCGGCATCTGCTGGATCTGCTCGTCGCCAAGATCCTGCCGTGCCACGAACCCACCGAATACCACTCCAGGATTCAGCGGGTCCGGCGCGATGTATCCATTCTCGTCACCCGCCTCCATCGGCCGCCAGTCGTGGAAATTTGGCGAACGATACTTGCCCTGGCTCGGCGTCGCCAGCGCTCCGCTATCCTGTTGCGCGCCGTACACCCAGTATGGAAATCGGTTGTCTGTGGCCACGTGATAAAACTGCGAAGTCGCTTGGTTGTACCAGGAGCTCCAAGTCTCTCCGCCGTTGCGCGTCACCACCGTCCCCTGATCGCTGCTCAGAGCCATTCGCAGCGGCTCGTCGGGATCAATCCACAATTCGTGGTAGTCCGGCCCAGTCGGATCGCCTCGGAATACGTTGAAGGTCTTGCCTCCGTCCCGCGACTGATAAATTGAAGTATTCGGCAAATAAACAATGTCCGGATTTTTCGGATCGACGGTCACCTCTCCGAAATACCACCCGCGTTGCCACGTTCGCCGCTCGTGCGAAACCCGCTCCCAGTTCTGCCCGCCATCATCCGAGCGGTACAGCCCACCTTCTTTCGCATCCGCAATCAAATAAATTCGCCGCGGATTGCTCGGTGCAAACGCGACGCCCATCCGCCCGAGTCCTTCCGACGGCAATCTATGCCCCGTCACTTGTTCCCAATGGTCGCCCCCATCTTTCGAGCGATAGAGCCCGCTTCCCGGCCCATTCGAAGGCGGATAAATGCTCCACGGCGGCCGCCGCGTCTGCCACAGAGCCGCATAAATCGTTTTCGTGTTGCCCGGTTCGAATGCCAGATCAATCGCTCCGGTGTTCTCATCGTGGAACAAAATCTTCTGCCAGCTTTTCCCTCCGTCTTTCGAACGAAACACCCCGCGCTCTGCGTTCGGCCCATACGGATGTCCCAACGCCGCCACAAAAACTTTGTTTGGGTCCTGCGGATCCACCAGGATCCGCCCAATCTGTCTCGAATCGCGCAATCCCGCACGCGCCCACGTTTTCCCTCCATCCGTGGACTTGAACATTCCGTCTCCATACGAAATCGACGAGCGCATGTCGGCCTCGCCCGACCCTACGTAAATCACGTTCGAATCCGACGGCGCCACCGCGATCGCCCCAATCGACGCAATCGGTTGCGAATCAAAAATCGGCTTCCACGTTCTGCCCGCGTCATTAGTTTTCCAGACTCCGCCACCCACGCTCCCAAAGTAATAAACTTCGGGCTGCCCACGCACTCCCGTCACCGCCAGCGTTCGCCCGCCGCGAAACGGCCCGATTAGGCGCCACCGCAATTCTTGGAATAGCTTTGGATCCACTGTCTTGACCGAGTCAGGAGTACCCAGTATTCGGCCGGCCCCCGCCAGCGTGACGAAAACTAGAATCAATGTGGCGATAAAGCGAAGCAGTCTCACAGTGTCCATCCCTCCATCGAACTTCCAATTCTCAACACGCGCAGAGTATATATCAGCCCCAAAACAAAACCGCCCGGCTCTTTCGAACCGGGCGCCAGTCCATTCGCAGTTTTGCGGAATCGTTTTACGCCATGTCGAAATCTTCGATCTCAGCGCCAACGACCACTGGTTTCGTGTGCCGGATATTCAACTTGCCGGTTACGAAATAAACCAGGAAGCCCGAGAGTATGATCAATAAGCCGAACAACAACCCGTTCATCCCCAGAACCGTTTCGTTCCCACTTTCCACGATCGCCAGGCTGAGCAGCAGCAGCGGAAAAATTCCGCAACTGATCGCGCCCGCCATTCCTCCCGGTACGCGGAACTCCCGCTTCAATCCCGGCTCGCGAATTCGCAGCGCCACCAGCGTCACGAACTCCAGCATTAGGCTCGCGCCATACAACATGATGTCCAGCGTGATTAACCGCCTGAATCCCAGTCCCAGGCAAAGCGCCCAGCACGCCGCGCACACGAGAATCGCCACCCACGGCGCCTGTGTCTTCGCGCTCAGCTTGGCAAAAACTTTGGGCAGCATCCCGTCCCGCGCCATCGCCAGCGGCAGCCGCGAGTAGCTCATCACCAGCGCGTTGAACATCCCGAACGCGCTCATCATCCCTCCCAGCACAATGAAAAACCGCAGCCATTCGAATCCCAGGATCTTTCCGCCCAGCACTCCCGCCACCGTTGCCCACGAGCCATCTTCCCCGAACATCGAAGAAGGAATCCCGGTCAGGTACACCATCACGAACGGCAAAACGTAAGTCAGCGAAACCAGTACCACGGCCGCAATCATCGCCCGCGGATAAGTTCTCTGCGGCCGTTCTACTTCCTGCGCAATCGTTGACGCATTGTCCCAGCCCATGTAATTCCACATGGCTACCAGCACACCGCCCAGCAATCCCAACCCCGTGGCTGCCGGTGCAGCGTGCGCCTCTCCCAGCGCGCCCATTTTGAACGGCGCCATCACCACCATCACCGCAAACGGCGCCGACAACAAAAAGAAAAGCCACAGCGAAGTAATTCCCACCACGCGTATCCCAGCAATGTTCAACGCCGCGCACGTAATCACCACAAACAGCCCCGCGTAAATCGCATGGCTCCCCGCGCCAAACCACGGCGACATCTGCTTCAAATAAAATACGAACAGCGTCGGGTAAATCGCCATGTCAAAAATACTGGCCGCCAGCGAGAGCCACGCTTCCTGAAATCCCCAGAAATTCCCAAGGCCCCGCCGCACCCACGCGTAGTATCCGCCCTCTTGCGGCAGCGCGCTCGACAGCTCCCCGATCATGAACGCGGTCGGCAAACACCACAGCACCGGCAAGAAAAGCAAAATCAGAATCCCACGCCCATAGCCCGCGCCGTGAACGATCTCTTCCGTCCCGTACGTGCCGCCGGACACCATGAAAAATGTCGCAGCCACTAGCGGCCAGAGCGTGAGCTTGGCTACTCTTTTTTTAGTGGTGGAGATGGAGCGGGAAGGTAGTTGGGCCGGAAGGGGTAAAGAACTCAATTTTTACTCTCGTCCTCCTAAACGATCTTCGCTCTCGTCGTTGCGGTGAAGCGAACTCGCATTCGAAGAATACAAGACTCACTCCTGCATGCAACAAGAAAATGCACTCCATCAAAAATATCTTTGATGCCGCTTGCGGCTCTCCCTCCGCGCTCGCTGAGCTATTCGTTCGGGCGCCCGCTGCTGCTCCCCGTTTCTCCCCCGCGCCGTCTATCCTCAGAGCCTGTGCTAAACTTCGCCGTTTGCTCGTCGCACTCATACTTAAGTTGAGAGGTCCTTCTGCATGAAGCTCGCCTGGCGTCTTGCGCTTTTGTCTGCGGTTCTGGTACTCACGCCCGCCGCCTTCCCTCAGCAGCCCGCTCCTCGCCCCATCACCATCGACGACTATTTTCAAATCCACACCGTCCACGACCCCCAGCTCAGCCCTGACGCGAAGTTGCTCCTCTATACCGTCACAACCGCTCAACTCAAGGAAGACAAAAACGAAGACCGTATCTGGATGATTTCCACCGCCGGCGGCGATTCGACGCCTCTCACCGCCGAAGGCGTCTCCTCCACCCATCCCCGCTGGAGCCCCGACAGCAAATTCATCGCCTTCCTCTCCGAACGCGCCGAATTCAAGACCCAGGTCTGGCTCCTCAACCGCCAGGGCGGAGAAGCCCAGCGCCTGACCGACCTACCCCAGGACGTCGACGACTTCGCATGGTCACCCGACGCCCGCCGCCTCGTTCTCGTGTTGCGCGACGCCAGCGCCGAGGAACTCGAAGCCGCTAAGGAAGCTAAGCTCAAGGACCACGCGACCGAAGCCAAGGAAATGAAAAAGACCGCCAAACCCTGGGTCATCGATCGGCTTCAATTCAAATTCGACGAAATCGGCTACCTCGATCGCCGCCGTACTCACCTCTACCTATTCGACTTAGCAGCCAAGTCCATGACTCAAATCACTTCCGGCGACTTCGACGACTCCGAACCCGCCTGGTCGCCGGACGGCAAGCTCCTCGCTTTCACCAGCAATCGCTCCAAGCCAGATCCCGACCTCAATTACAACTCCGACATATGGGTGGTCGCCGCGGACAACTCCGACAAAGGCGCGCACCTCACGCAAGTCACCACCAATTCCGGCGCTGACTCCACTCCTTCCTGGTCCCCCGACGGCAAGTGGATCACCTACGCCACCCAGCTCGACCCCAAGCTTTTCGATTACGCCACCAAGCACATAGCCGTCTCTCCCGCCACTGGCGGCGAAGGTCGCGTCCTCACTCTCGCCCTCGACCGAGTCAGCATCACCCCGCGCTTCTCGCCCGACGGCAAATTCATCTATTTCATCGCCGATGATGACGGCACCCAAAACATCTGCCGCGTTCCGGCCTCAGGCGGAGAAATTACCCGCCCCGTCGTCGGCCGCCTCATGGTCAACGACTATTCCCTCGCTAAAACAGGCGACCTGGTCGCCCAGATCGCCACCATCGACCGTCCCGACGAGTTCTTCACCGTCTCCACCTCCGACGGAAAACTGACCCAGCTTACCCACAACAACGACGCCCTGATGAGCCAGCTCAAGCTCACCCACGGCGAGTACGTCCATTTCAAGAGCAAAGACGGCACGGTCATCTCCGGGTATCTCTACAAGCCCCTCGACTACGTCCCCGGAAAGAAATACCCCACCATCCTCCGCCCCCACGGCGGCCCCGTCTGGGCTTATTACGCCGAGTTCGATCATCTCCCCCAGCTTTACGCCGCTAACGGCTACGCCGTGCTCTTCCCCAATCCCCGGGGCTCCACCGGCTATGGTGAGAAGCACGCCAAAGCCATCTATGCCGATTGGGGCAACAAAGACTTCCAAGACGACATGGCCATGGTCGACTACGCCATCGAGCAGGGAATTGCCGATCCAGAGAAGCTCGGCGTCGGCGGCTGGTCCTACGGCGGCATTTCCACCGATTTCATCATCGCCCAGACTACTCGCTTCAAAGCCGCCATCTCTGGAGCTGGAAGCGCTCTCTTCAGCAGTTTCTACGGCCATGACCACTACCAGAGAGACTACGAAATCGAACTCGGCCACCCCTGGGAAAGCAAAGCCGCCTGGGAAAAAGTCTCCCCGTTCTACAAGGTCGCCAACATCACAACTCCCACGCTCTTCATGGGCGGCGAAATCGACAGCAACGTGCCCATCCTCGGCGGCGAGCAGATGTACCAGGCCTTGAAGCGCCTCGGCCGCACCACCGAACTCGTTGTCTACCCCGGCGAATACCACGAATTCAAGACACCTTCCCACATCAAGGACCGCCTTGAGCGCTACCTCGCCTGGTACGGCCACTACGTTAAAGGCGACTCAGCTCCCCCTACGCCTCCGGCGGCAAAACCCGGTGAGTGAAACGCGCATCCACGTACATGCGTCCCATGTCCAGCGAGTTTTGCCCTGGGGCAATTTCCTGAAAATCGAATCTCAAAAAAAAGGTCGGAGGACGATAGTGCGAAAGCATGCGAGTGCGCTGGCGGTCTTGTTCGTGTTGTCGGCGGTTTTGCCTCTGGCGGCGCAAGCCCCCAGCCAGGCCGATTTGTACGGCATCTATCAGATCAAGGATCAGGGTTTCAATCATTCGCAAGTCATGGAAATCATAAGCTATCTCAGCGATGTCTACGGCCCGCGCCTCACGAATTCCCCGAATATCAAGGAAGCCGCCACCTGGACCACTAGCAAGCTGAAGGAATGGCAGCTCGCCAATGTTCATCTCGAGCCGTGGGGCCCGTTCGGCCGCGGCTGGTCCAACGAACGCTTCTCCGCTCAAGTGATCTCCCCGCGCCCGTTTCCGCTGATCGCCTACGCCAAGGCCTGGACACCCGGCACCAACGGTCCCATAACCGCCGACGCCGTGTTCGCGCCAATCCTGAAAGAGGAAGACATCCAGAAGTATCGCGGCCAGCTCAAAGGAAAGTTTGTCTTAACCGCACCCGTCCCTGAGAATCCTGAACGTTACGAGCCCCAGGCTCACCGCTACACCGACGCGGAATTGGCCGACCTCGCCACGCAGCCTGTCCCTGCCGCCCAGGGCCCCGAAGATCGCATCGCACAATTGCGCTCGCAGCGTGAACTAAACAATAAAATCCAAAAGTTTCTCGTCGAAGAAGGCGTTGCCGCGTGGATCGAGCCGTCCCGCAGCGATGACGGCACCGTTTTCGTCCAGCAAGGAGGCGGCCGCGATAAGGAAAAAGACCCGCCCGTTCCTCCCCGCATCGCCGTTGCTAGCGAAAACTACGGCCGCATCGTTCGCATGCTCGATAAAAAGCAAACCGTTACGATGCAGCTCGACATACAGAACAAGTTCTACGACGATGATCTGAATTCCTTCAACATCATCGGCGAAATCCCCGGCTCCGACAAAGCCAAAGCCGACGAAGTCGTCATGCTCGGCGCGCACTTTGATTCCTGGCACGCCGGGACCGGCGCTACCGACAACGGCGCGGGTTCCGCCGTCATGCTCGAAGCCATCCGTATTCTCAAATCCATCGGCCTGAAGATGCGCCGCACTGTTCGTATCGGCCTCTGGACCGGCGAGGAGCAAGGTTTGCTCGGCTCAGCCGCCTACATCAAGCAGCACTTCGGCGATGCCTACGCCGAAGATCCCGCCACAAAACTCGTCAAGATTCTTCCCGAACACGCCAAACTCGACGCCTACTACAACATCGACAACGGCACCGGCAAAATCCGCGGCGTCTATTTGCAGGGTAACGAAATGGTCGCTCCGCTCTTCTCTGCATGGATGGTGCCTTTCCACGATCTCGGCATGAACACCCTCACCATCCGCAACACCGGCGGCACCGATCACCTTTCCTTCGACGCCGTGGGCCTCCCCGGTTTTCAATTCATCCAGGACCCCATGGACTACGACACGCGCACGCACCACTCCAACATGGACGTCTACGAACGCATCCAGGAGCCCGACATGAAGCAAATGGCTGTCATCGTAGCCTCCTTTGTCTACATGACCGCCAATCGCGACGAAATGTTGCCGCGCAAGCCGCTACCCAAACCCCGGCCCCCGCGCCCCCAGTTCTAACCAATCTGTATAGGAAATCTTCGTTGGGGCGGACTTCAGTCCGCCCTTCTTTTTTTGGGAGACGGCGGGACTGTGGCTATTCCCCCGACGCCGTTATGAACCAAAAGAGGAGTGTTCCTAAGGCACAAGCAGGAGCGTACCAACGCAATGGGTTGCGTCGCCAAACTCCACCTATGGCGAATACTATTCCGCCGAGAGAAATCAATATTCCACATCGATAGATTGTGAGTAGCACCGGGTCGTAAAAAGGAAAGGAACGAATCAGCATTGCATACGCTGCCGTCAGGATTCCCAACAAGCCGGAGGCGCTAGCCAAGGAGAAACCGAGCAGAGACAAAATAGCGGACACAGTGCGCTGGGAACCCTTTGCCCATCTCACCCATCCCAAAACAATTAGCACGGGCAGCGAGACATACATGGCGAGTACAAGCAGAATGACAATCGTTTGGCCAGCCTTGTTCATGCGGTTAACCTACACGCATTATGCTCCCATCCGCCTGCTGGCTCATCTTCAAGTTTGACCGATCTGCTTTTTTCCTTGCTGTGATGGGTCTACCCTCCGTGACATTCCCCCTCCCCCATCGTCTGATACTCCCAGGGGGACGCCATGGCCTCGTTCTGGCAGGACCTGCGCTACAACCTTCGCCTGCTTCGCCTCAGCCCCGGCTTCACCATCGTCGCCATTCTCACCCTCACCCTCGGCATAGGCGCCAATACCGCCATCTTCCAACTCATCTCCGCCATCCGTCTGCGCAGCATTCCCGTAAAAAATCCCCAAGAGCTGGGCACCGTCAGGATCGCCAACCGCAACTGGGGTTCCGGCCAATTCTCCAGCCAGTACTCCCAGCTGACCTTTGCCATGTGGCAGGAGATTCGCAAGCGCCAGGAGGGCTTCGCCGAAATCGCCGCCTTTAGCGACCGCCGCTTCAATCTGTCCACCGGTGGCGAGGTCCGTTACGCCCGCGCCATCCAGATCAGTGGCGATTTTTTCCACGTTCTTGGAGTCAATCCTCTTATCGGACGGCTTCTCGGCCCATCCGACGACCAGCAGGGCTGCGGCATCGGCGGCGCCGATATCAGTTATGCTTTCTGGCAACGCAATTTCGGCGGCGATCCATCCATCCTCGGCAAGCGCGTGCAGCTCGACGGCAATTCCTTTGAAGTGATCGGCGTTACGCCTCCCGCATTCAAGGGCATCTCCATTGGAGACTCGTTCGACGTCGCCGTGCCCCTCTGCGCCGAGCCCGTCCTCAGCCCCCGCAACAACCGCTTGACCATCCGTCACGCCTGGTGGCTCGCTACCATCGGACGCCTGAAACCCGGTTGGACCATCGCCCGCGCCGCCGCGCAAATCAACGCCATCACCCCTGCCGTCCTGCAAGAAACCATCCCTCCTTTTTACGACGCCGAAGCCACCAAGAAGTTCCTCGCCTACAAGCTCAGCGCATTTCCCGCCGATACAGGATTTTCCCGCCTCCGCGAAGACTCCGAAACCCCCTTGTGGCTTCTCCTGGGAATCTCCGGCCTGGTCTTGCTGATTGCCTGCGCCAATCTGGCAAACTTGATGCTCGCCCGCGCCAGCGCCCGCGAACGTCAAATCACCATTCGCCAAGCTCTGGGCGCGACTCGCGGACGCATGATTCGCGATCTGCTCTCCGAGAGCATCCTCCTCGCACTTGCCGGTGCCGCTTGCGGTTTGTTCCTCGCCTTCGCCGTCAGCCGCCTTCTGGTCGCCTTCATCAGCACTTCCGACAATCAAATCTTCCTCGACCTCGGCATGGATTGGCGCGTCCTCGCCTTTACCACCGCTCTCGCCGTTCTCACCACCATCTTGTTCGGACTTGCTCCCGCCTTCCGAGCCACCCGCGCCGAACCCGCCACTTTGCTCCAATCCGGCAGCCGCGGCATGAGCGCAGGCCGCGAGCGTTTCGGTCTCCGCCGCATCCTGGTCGTCTCGCAAGTCGGGCTTTCCGTTGTTCTGCTGATGGGCGCGCTTCTTTTCGCTCGTAGTCTGCGCAACCTAGTCACCCTCGACGTCGGTTTCCAGCAGAGCGGTATCCTGATTACCAGCGTCGATTTCAAACGCTTACATCTCCCCGAAGACCGCTTCGCAGACTACAAACGTGAAATCGTTAAACACATCAGCAGTATCCCGGGCGTGGACTCCGCCGCCGCTGCCATGCTCATTCCCTTTGGCGGCGACACTTGGAATGACAACGTCATCACCGAAGATTCCGACGAAGACAAAGGTTCAGCCTGGATGAATTATCTTGGCCCTGGCTATTTTCATACCATCGGCACCCCGCTCCTTGCCGGGCGCGACTTCGACGACCGCGACACCGCAACCTCCGTCAAAGTCGCCATAGTGAATCAGGCGTTCGCGCGCAAGATGTTCAAAGGCGCGGATCCTGTCGGCAAAAGATTCCGCATTCACGAACCTCCCGGAGAGCCGCGTCCGCTTTATGAAATTGTGGGAGTCACCGGCGACAATAAATTCCAGGACATGCACGAAGAATTCAAGCCCTTCATGTACTTCCCGTCGCCGCAGCAGGAGAAGCCCAGCCCCGATGATCAAATCCTGATCAAGTCGTCTCTCCCCGTGACCAGCCTGATGGCTTCGCTAAAACAAACCATCGCCGATCTCAATCCCGGCATCGATATCGAATTTAGTGTGTTCAAAACCAAGATTCACGATTCGCTCTTGCAAGACGAATTGATGGCTACTCTTTCCGGCTTCTTCGGATTCCTCGCTGCGATTCTCGCGGCAATCGGGCTCTACGGGGTTATGTCCTACATGGTCGTGCAGCGCACCCGGGAAATTGGCATCCGCATGGCCATCGGCGCCAAGCGTGGCGACGTCGTAAAGATGATTCTCCGCGAAGCCGGCATTCTCACCCTCGCCGGCTTAGTTATCGGCAGCGGCCTCGCTTTGGGCGCAGCCCAGGCCGCCAAGTCCATGCTCTTCGGTTTGAAGCCTCGCGATCCCCTGACTCTCGTCATCGCCATCGTCACCTTGAGTGTCGTCGCGTCCCTCGCCAGTTTCTGGCCCGCCTATCGCGCCTCCAAACTTGATCCCTTAACCGCCCTCCGCTACGACTAACGCAGGAATTTTTCCCGCAGGCGTACGACACGTTGTGCCCCACATAGCCAACTCTCTGCTACACTACGCCCCCGGTTTCGCTTCATCTCACTTCTCAGGAGTTGTGCGCATGAAAATGTTTCGCTGCATCGCGTTCGCGTCTTTTGCTCTAATTTTTTCCCTCTCCGCCAGCGCTCAGGAACCTGCTACGAAGCCCGTATCTACCTCTCCCCGCAGCGTCACCATCGACGACTTTTTCCAGATCCGCGATGTTTCTCAGCCCGAGATGAGCCCCGACGGCCAGTGGGTCGCCTACGCCGTTCGAACGCGCATGCTCAAGGAGGACAAGAACGAACAGCGCCTCTGGATGATCTCCACCCGCGGTGGCGACGCCATTTCCATGACCGCCGAAGGCGTCTCTTCTTCTCATCCCCGCTGGAGCCCTGACGGCAAATACCTCGCCTTCCTCTCATCGCGCAACGCCGGCAAGACTCAAGTCTGGCTCTTGAACCGCCTCGGCGGCGAAGCCGTCGCCCTCACGGAAACAGCTCAGGGCGTCAACGATTTCGAATGGTCTCCGGACAGCACGCGCCTCGTCCTCATCCTTCAGGATCCCAAGCCCGAAGACATCGAAACCGCGAAAGAGAAAGACAAGGAAAAGGACAAAGAAAAGCCCGCCGCAAAGCCGAAAACCCCGCCTCCCTTCGTCATCGACCGTCTCCAATTCAAGCAGGACATCGTCGGCTATCTCGATCACCGCCGCGACCATCTTTACGTCTTCGATGTCGCCTCAAAAAAGACCACGCAAATTACCTCCGGCGACTTTGACGACAACGAGCCTGCCTGGTCCCCCGACGGCAAATCTCTCGCTTTTTCCAGCAACCGCAGCACCGACCCCGACCGCAACTACAACTCAG
>Ga0210384_10005006_pt1 | contig 14593 bp, 9 predicted proteins | sample IncBWH2MmetaG_FD_160574 | JGI IMG/M metagenome (GOLD analysis project Ga0210384, IMG submission 160574) | Forest soil microbial communities from Barre Woods Harvard Forest LTER site, Petersham, Massachusetts, United States - Inc-BW-H-2-M | ecosystem: Environmental > Terrestrial > Soil >...
AACGCCTACACGGCCGCCGAAGTCGCCGTGGTTACCGCGCAGATCGACGGACCGGTCGCGGCGGTGAATGTCGTCGACAGCCAGCAGGTCAAGCGCGGCGACGTCCTGATCGTGATCGATGACACCGATGCCAGACTGGCCCAGCGGCAGGCGGAGGCAGATCTCGCGCGCGCCCGGGCACAAGTGGCCTCGGCCACGTCAGACCTCGAGCGCTCGGGGATCGATCTGCAACGACGCCAGGCCTTGGTTGCCTCGGGGTCGGTTTCCGGTGATGAACTGACGAAAGTCATCAACGGCGCGAGCAATGCTCGTGCCTCACTCAACGCGGCCCGCGCCGCCGTGGCACTGGCACAGGCCCGCCTCGATAAGGCGAAGGTCGATCTCGGTCGCACGGTGATTCGCTCACCGATCGACGGGGTGGTCGCCCGACGCGAGGTGCAGCTCGGGCAACGCGTCCAACCCTCCACCCCGCTCCTGGACGTCGTTCCGGTCAGCGAGATGTACGTGAACGCCAATTTCAAGGAAGTTCAGCTGAAGAAGGTGCGTCCGGGCCAGAGCGTCGAGCTCGAGTCCGATCTCTATGGCCACAAGATCGCCTTCCACGGAGTCATCGAGGGATTCAACGGCGGCACCGGCGCGGCCTTCGCCCTGATCCCGGCGCAGAACGCGACCGGCAACTGGATCAAGGTGGTGCAGCGGCTCCCCGTGCGCATCCGTCTGAACCCGGAGGAATTGGCCGCCCACCCGCTTCGGGTCGGACTGTCCATGAGTGCCAAGGTCGACCTGCGCAGCGACGCACCTCCGCAGCAGCTCGCCCGCAGCACGCCCTGAGCGATCTCCGCAGCCACTCTTAAAGGGACAAGCCATGTCAAACCTTCCCGTGGACCCCAAGCACCTGCCCTCACTCGAGGGTGGGATGCTCTGGGTGGCCGGCATCGTGCTGGCACTCGCGAACTTCGTCGCGGTGCTCAACATGACGATCGCCAACGTCACCGTGCCGAATATCGCAGGCGCCCTCGGTGCGGGCTCTAGCCAGGGCACCTGGGTGATCACCTCCTATGCCGTGGCCGAGGCCATCACGGTGCCGCTGACCGGGTGGTTGGCGGGGCGCTTTGGCGCGGTGAGGCTCTTTTGCATCTCTGTGGTGCTCTTCGGGGTCTTCTCGCTCCTTTGCGGGATGTCGACGTCGCTCTTCATGCTGCTTGGCATGCGGGTGCTGCAGGGCATGGCCGGTGGACCTCTGTTAGCGCTTTCCCAGACGCTTCTGCTGCGCATCTTCCCCAAGGAGCAGTCCATGCAGGCCATGGGGCTTTGGGCGATGACGACACTGCTCGCGCCCGTGGTCGGACCGGTGCTCGGTGGATGGCTGTGCGACAACTACTCCTGGCCGTGGGTGTTCTTTATCAACGTGCCGATGGCGTTCGCTTTCGGCGTGATCGCCTGGGGCTTGCTCAAGCGCTACCAGGATCCTGCGGTCATCAAACCGGTCGACAAGATCGGCATGCTGCTGCTCATCATCTGGGTAGCGGCGCTGCAGATCATGCTGGACGAGGGCAAGGACAAGGACTGGTTCTCCTCGATGGAGATCCGGGTGCTGGCCATCACCGCCGTGATCGGTTTTCTTGCCTTCCTCATCTGGGAATTGACCGAGAAGAATCCGATCGTCGATCTGCGCGTCTTCCGCCATCGCGGATTCAGCTCCTGCATGCTGGTGCTCGCGCTCGCATTCGGCGCCTTCTTCGGCATCAACGTGCTCACCCCCCAATGGCTGCAGTACAACATGGGCTACACCACCACCTGGGCGGGGATGGTCGTCGCCTGGGGAGGGGTCCTGTCGGTCGTCTTCTCGCCGATCGCGGCGAAACTCGCCAACCGTCGCGATCCGCGGCTGCTGATCTTCATCGGCTGCCTGTGGCTCGGAGTTGTCACCTTCTGGCGCGCGTATGCCACCCCCGACATGAGCTACTGGCTGATCTGCCTGCCACTGTTCTTCATGGGGGTCGGCATGCCGATGTACTACGTCCCGCTGACCGGGCTTGCCATGGGCTCGGTCAATGAAGAGGAGACGGCCTCTGCCGCCGGACTCATGAACTTCGTGCGCACGATCTCAGGTGCCATTGCGACTTCCCTCGTCACCACCTCCTGGCAGAACCGCAGCATCATCGCCCACGCCAAGCTCACCGATATCGTGGATCCGACCGGTCAGGTCGCAACGATGCTGCCCCCGGGCTTAAGCGGACAGATGGTGCGCGAGATGCTCAACAACCTCGTGACGAGCCAGAGCCTGATGCTCGCCACCAACGGACTCATGATGGTGATCGGTGCGGTCTTCATCATCGCGTCCGTTTCGATCGTACTCGCGCCGAAAGCGGCTCGAGCGGTCGACGCTGCCTCAATCGGGCATTGAATCCGTCGCGAACTGCGCACGAGGTATGGAATATGGTCAGGGCCCGAAACAGAGTTGAGCGGTGCTGGTGGGTGAAGGCTCTCCGCTGGACCTTCGTCTTGGGTGCGTTTGCACTGGTCGGATGTACTGCAGTCCCGCGCCGTGATGCGCCACCCACGCTCTTCAGTTCGGCAACGCCCGTGGGTTTTTCTGACGAGGTGCGTTTCCTCAGCACGGATCGGGCGAGCGTCGAGAGCAAATCCACAGCCGCTCTGCAGCGATTGAGAAGCTCATCGAAGGATGGAACGGTACGCGCGCTGGTCCTCTCCGGGGGCGGTGCCGGCGGCGCGTTCGGCGCCGGAGCGCTTGTCGGGCTCAGCCGCCGCCAGGAGCGCCCCCAATTCGATGTCGTTACCGGCGTCAGTGCCGGTGCGCTCATCGCGCCGTTCGCCTTTCTCGGCCCTGAATGGGACTCGCAGTTGACCGAAGCCTTCACCAGCGGGCGCGGTGAGCAGATGAGTGTGCGTGGACTGCTGGCGTTACCGTTTGGGGCATCGCACCGGAGCGCTGCCCTGACAGCGCTCGTGGACCATTACGTCACCCCGGAGCTCATCAGGGCTGTTGCCAGAGAAGCCGCAAGTGGACGCCTTCTGTGGGTGGCCACTACCGACCTCGACAAGGAAGAAACGGTCATCTGGGATATGGGGGCGATCGCGCAGCGTGGCGGCGAGCCGGCTCGCAAACTGTTCCGCGACGTGCTGGTGGCATCGGCGAGCATTCCGGGTGTGTTCGAGCCGGTACTCATCCGCGTTCAGCAAGGGGAGAAGTTGTATGACGAAATGCATGTCGATGGAAACGCATCGACCTCGCTGTTTGTCGCGCCCGTGGCCGCCTACTTTGCACTACTGGATCAGCGTAGCCTGGACGGCGCCCGCGTGTATGTGTTGATCAACGGACAGATTATCGAAGCACCCGAGACGACCCCTGTCAAGATCGGACCGATCATGACGCGGACTTTCGCGGTGGCGCTAAAACACATGTCGCGAGCGCAGATCGTCGCGGTCGATCAGTTCGCCGACAAGTACCGCATGTCGGTTCAATCGACGTATTTGCCGTTCGACTATCCCAAATACAGCTCGGCTGACTTTCGAGCATCGACGATGCGTCCGCTGTTCGAGTACGGGGCGCAATGCGCAGCGAGCGGACATCTGTGGACCACCATGGACGAGACGATGGCTACGGTCGCAACCGCCGCACCGGTCTCGAAGCAGACGCCGCCGGTGAATGAGAAGGTCGAGTGTCCCCTGAGGGACGCCCAGTTCGCCGCGGCGGGTGGGCGATGAACGAGATCCTGGATTTGGACCATACCGCCCTGGCGCAGCTCATCTCGCGGCGCTGGCAGGAAGATCGCCCGTATTTCACGCCGAATAGAAAAGTCCGCGGAGCCTGGCTGGAAGGCTCGTGGTGGCGGCAACCGGCGAACAGTGCTCTGAAGCTGCACTGGTCTCGTCGGTCCCTTGCACCTCCAGATGCAGACCGTCTCACGAAGATGGCACCACAAATGACTAGAGGTGATTTAGCGTGAGTGTCAAAGAAGCGCCTGGCTGGCTGCGGGATCACAGCGGCCGCATCATGACTGCGGGAATTGTTCTCGCGCTCTTGTATTTCGGGCGGTCCGTGCTGATACCGCTCGCGCTCGCCATCGTGTTGAGCTTGTTGGTGGCACCGCTAGTTCGGACGCTGAGGCGACTACGAGTCGGCAGGACCTCTTCAGTGCTCATTGCGGTGGTGGCGTCGACCGTGTTGTGCATGGGCGTTGCGGCCGCGCTTGGCACACAAATGCTGCACATCGCCGAGAGCCTTCCCCAATACGAATCGAATGTACAACGCAAGCTCAAGACACTCGACGAAGTAACCATCGGCCCGCTGCGCCGGCTTACTGACGAAACGAGTCGCCTGGTCGAGATGCGCGAATCCGCAGAGGCGCTCCCCGGCCACGCCCGTGATCTTGAGCGCTCCCTGCCAGCCGCGGCGCCGGGTGTGGCGGCGCTCGAGCCACCCGAATTCAGGTCTCACCCGCTGCAGCTCATGGGGAAACTTCTGACAACCGTTTGGGGTCCGCTCCAATTCGCTGGCATCGTGCTTCTCGTCCTCATGTTCGTGTTACTCGAGCACGAAACACTGCGCGACCGCTTCATCCGCATCGCCGGCGCGACCGACCTACGCGCGGCGACACTCGCGCTGAACGATGCCGGCGAGCGACTCTCCAGGTATTTTGTCTCGCAGTTCCTGGTCAACCTCGCTTTCGGGCTGGCCATCTGGATGAGCTTGAGCCTGCTGCGCCTGCCGCAGGCCCTGCTTTGCGGAATTCTGGCTGGTGTGCTGCGCTTCGTGCCCTACGTGGGTGTGGGAATAGCCGCGCTGTTCGCCGCCGTCCTCGCCTTTGCCGTCGATCCAGGATGGTCACTGGCGCTGAGCACCGTGGGGGTGTTCATTTTGCTCGACATCGTCGTGGGACAACTGGTGGAACCACACCTTTATGGTCACGCCACGGGGTTATCGCCGCTCTCGGTAGTCGTGGCAGCCATATTCTGGACCTGGCTCTGGGGTCCGGCGGGGCTGATCCTGTCCACGCCCCTCACCTTGTGTCTGCTGGTTGCGGGGCGGCACTTGAAGGGGCTCGGCGTCCTCGAGCTGCTATTGGGCAATACGCAGCCGCTGACGTTGCCGCAGAGGTTTTACCAACGGGCGCTGTCCGCAGATCCCCACGAGATCATCGCCAATGCGCGCGCGTTTCTGAAAAATGATTCGCTCGCGGCGTACTGCGATCGCGTAATGATTCCGGCGTTGCACTTGGCGCGGCTCGACGCAGAGGTGGGCGCGACTACCGGGGACCAGCAACTGAAGATTCGCCGCGTCATCGTCGATGTCGCTGCCGCGCTCAGCGGCAACAGCCTCAAGCTCCTGCAACGCCGTCATCGAGGCGCAGTACTTGAGGAGGTGAATGCCGGACGCTGGCTGCGTCAACAGCGCGAGCAACTGACCGGAAAATGGCAGGGTCCGCTCGGCGTGCCCCGGGGGTCCATCGTCATCTGCATGGCGTTGGGTTCATCAGCCGATGAGCTTTCGACCGAGCTGCTGGTACGGTTGTTGCGCACCGAGAGAATAGATGCCCGGCATTTCTCGCCCACAGAAATAGATGCCGGGCTGCCGCCTGGCGCGGACCCCGACGGCGTTGCCATCGTCTTTCTGGTGAGCGCTTTCCCCAGCCCGGAACGCGAGCGCGCCGACTCGATCAGCCAGCAGCTTCATGAGCTGTTGCCGCAAGCGAACCTCATCAGAGTCTTTTGTCCCGGAATGGGTGCATTATCCAAATCCTCCGAGAACGGCAATGCCGAACCTGCGGCAGGCTCTCTCGGGGAGGCAGTCCAAATCTCTGTGTCGTGGCAGAAGGTGCGCAGCGAGCAGCGGCCTTAACCGGTGGATATGCGAGCTGCGTGGTGTTCGGGTTGACCATGGAGAGACAGTCTATGTCGATGGTGGATCGCAAATCGTCGGTTAATCCGCTCACTCACGAGCATCAGTCGATCGTCCCGGCCGCGGCCGGCAGCAACGCCGTATCGGACCCATTGGCACAGTACGGGTGCGGTCCCATCGAGTTCTCTGGAACGGACGACACTTTCTACGAGCGCCGACTGATCTTCGACAAGGTCATCGACCCGTCTGCGGCCACGCTTCGCGACCAGTTCGAGGTGTTCGCTCTCTCGCTGCGCGACGTGCTTGCGCAGCGCTGGGTACTCACCACGCGGACGCACGTTGAGCAGAATCCCAAGCGCGTCTATTACCTGTCCATGGAGTACCTGCTCGGGCGCTCCCTCTCGAACAATGTGATGAATCTGCTGCTGGAGAGCGTCGCGGAGCAAACGGTCATCCAGAAGCAGATCGACTGGCTCGGTGTGTTGGACAACGAGCCTGATCCGGGTTTGGGCAACGGCGGACTTGGGCGGCTGGCGGCCTGTTTTCTCGACTCAATGGCGACGCTGCAACTTCCCGCAATGGGCTACGGGCTCCGTTACGAGTACGGCATGTTCTCGCAGTCGATTCGCGATGGCTGGCAACAGGAGCAGCCGGACAAATGGTTGCGGCATCCAGACCCATGGGAGATCGCCCGGCCCGATGAGCGCGTCGAGGTGAAGTTCGGCTGCTCGTTCACGCTGCGGGAGGGAAATCTCGAGCTCTTGCCAGGCCGTCCCTGTACCCTGATCGGCACTCCCTATGATCGGCCCGTCGTCGGGTATGGCGGCAAGACCATCAATACCTTACGGCTCTGGAGCGCAGCCGCCCCGGAGGACTTCGATTTGCAGCGCTTCAGCGCCGGTGATTTCGTCGCGGCGCTGACCGGCACCTTGGCCGCCGAATCGCTCAGCCGCGTACTGTACCCGGACGATTCGAACGTGCGCGGTCAGGTGCTGCGGTTCGTACAGGAGTACTTTCTGGTGGCGTGCTCACTTGCTGACCTGATCCGGCGCTTCCGGGTCGCGAACGAGAACTGGGGCCGATTGCCGGACAAGGTCGCCATCCAGCTGAACGATACCCACCCGGCGCTTGCCGTGCCCGAGCTCATGCGGCTGCTGGTGGATGAGGCGCACCTCGGATGGAATGAGGCGTGGAACCTCACCGTTCGCGCGCTCGCCTATACGAACCACACCCTGCTACCCGAAGCGCTGGAAAAATGGCCCTTGCAGCTCTTTGAGCTGCTATTGCCACGACATCTCGAAATCATCCTCGAGATCAACCGGCGATTCCTGGAGCAGGTGCGGTCACGCTTTCCCGGTGATGAAGCGCGGGTGGCACGCGTGAGCTTGATCGAAGAGGGCGCGACAAAGTACGTGCGCATGGCAAACCTCGCGATCGTCGGCTCGCACAGCACGAACGGTGTGGCCGCGCTACATTCTGAGCTTTTGCGAACGACGACCGTGCGCGATCTCGCCGAGATTTTTCCCGACCGGTTCAATAACAAAACCAATGGCGTGACACCACGGCGCTGGCTGAGCCTTGCTAATCCTGCATTGAGCAGCGCTATCTCGAGTGTCATTGGCAAGAGCTGGATCACTGACCTCGACCAGCTGCAGAGGCTCCGTCCTCTGGCGGCCGACTCCGCGTTTCGCGCCGATTTTCTGCGAGCGAAGCGTATCGCGAAGGGTCACCTCGCCCACTGGCTCAAGAGCGTCGCCGGCATCAGTGTCGATGCGGATATGATTTTCGATTGTCACGTAAAGCGCATCCATGAGTACAAGCGACAACTCCTGAACGTGCTGCGCATCGTCGTGCACTACAACCGACTACGGGTGAATCCCAGCCTCGATGTTCCGCCCCGTGCTTTCTTGCTCGCGGGCAAAGCTGCCCCCGCTTACCGCGTAGCTAAGCTGATTATCAAGCTGATCAATAACCTCGCTGCCACGATCAACAGCGATCCAGTGGCTGGCGAGAAGCTGAAAGTGTTCTTTTTGCCCGATTATGGCGTTTCGCTCGCCGAGCGCTTGATCGCGGCGGCCGATGTTTCCAACCAGATTTCGACGGCGGGCTACGAGGCGAGCGGCACCAGCAACATGAAATTCATGATGAATGGAGCGCTCACACTCGGAACTCGCGATGGCGCCACCGTCGAGATGGCCCAGACCTGCGGTGAAGAGAACATGTTCCTCTTCGGATTGACTGCCAGAGAAGTCACCGAGAACCGCAGCTGGTACAGTCCGCAGTGGCACTACGACAACGAGCCCGAGACGCGTGCGGCGCTCGACCTCGTTTTCTCGGACTACTTCAGCCGCTCGGAGCCCGGTATATTCGAACCGTTGCGTGATGTGCTGCTCACGGGCGGGGACCATTACATGCACCTCGCAGACCTGCGCTCGTACCTCGAAGCGGACGACAGGCTGGTCGAGCTGTATCGACAGCCAAATGCCTGGGCGCGCACGGCCATCCTGAATATTGCGGCCTCGGGCCGCTTCTCGAGCGATCGCACGATTGCGGAATATGCCGCTGAGATCTGGCGCGCCGTGCCGTGCCCGGTGTCGTGATTTCACGCAGCTCGCGCACCGAACGCTTCGGAGAGAAGTAGGTGTCGATGATGGTCAGGATGATCTTGTCGGCACATGCGACGGTGCGCGGCGCGGACACGACCCGCATCTGGCTAATCATCGAATAGAGAGCGACGAGCTCTGGCACCTACGGCTCGCTGCTGACGAGTGCGTCACCGTAACCCTTGGATGCGGCGGTGATGAAGTCTCGGTAAAGGTCCTCGCGGCGCACGATTTTATTAGCCAACAGCCCCGATCGGGCGTGGGCGCGCTGCGTCAGCCAGGTCGTGCCAGTCGAGGTCAAACCGCCGATGACCGATCCGGCGAGCACCGAGAGTGTGGAGATGTAGGCGATGTCCATTTGCAGCTTCAATAGCCCGTAGAGAGTGGCTGCCTGCTAGCTGGTCCGCGCGCACCGCAGTCGCTACCGCGCAGCGGCATGGCCTTCAGCAATCGCATGAAGACGCAGAGCACAGCTGAAACGGAGCGCACGCGGGCCAGTGAGCGCTCCACCTGGGGACTGCGGTGTTCACCGTTTACACACCACTCGCTCAGGTGCTCACAGTTGTTGCTGAAGAACCGATAGCGGTTTTCTCCGAGTCGGGAGCCTGCCCGCCGTACAATCTCTGCGCATTGCAGGCCGTTGGGCCGTGCGGGGCGCACCCATACCGGGTATCCGTCACCGAAGCGCGTGAGAGAAGTCTCTTCCACCGGTCCCCGGCGCCAGTGCTTGGCAAAGGCGGCATAGTGCACGACGGTGCCGCGGCCGACGTAGACACCGTGATGTGCATAGGCGAAACGCGGCGTAACGAGGTGCGCGCCCAACGGGGGCTCTTGATGTGCAGCCAGTGGCCTGTCGCCTCGGCAAGGGGCAACACCCCAGCCGTGGGGTCGCGACATACGATCACGACGACGCACCGTGGTGTAGAACGCCTTGCGAAGCAATCCAACCCCTGTCGGTGCGAAAGCCTGACTATGGGCGGTCTGCATGGCAGCCTCGTTCGGTCATATCGCTTCAGGCCGCGAACGCCCCGACCTGCTGTTCGGCCATACTTCTGCGGTTGGCCGCAAGTCCCGTCTGCTTGTGCTCCTGACTCTTGGCACTGGACTCAAGGACCAGGTCGATGAATGCACGAGACTTGAACGGCAGGAACTTGCGACCGGGATAAAGCAGATACAGGTTGAATTCCTTCAGGTGGAATTCGGTGAGCACCGGCCTCAGCACATTCACGAACGCGGGATCGTTCACCAAGGCTGCGGGCAATAGTGCCAAGCCCATGCCGCCCGCGACGGTGACGGCAACGTCCGCCAGCGTGCGGCAGCGCAGGGCAACCCGCAGTGGGATTTCGACGGTGCCCTGCGGTGATTCGAGCGACACCGACTCGGGACCGCCTGCCGTGATGAAATCGTGCCGGCCGAGATCCTCGGGGACCTTCGGTGTGCCATTGCGTTCGAGGTAGGCGCGCGAGGCGGCGAGGCGGAAGGGAACGGATCGGACGCGACGCGCTACGACGCCCGCCGGCAGAGACTCATCATGTATGAGGCGGAAGGCGAGATCGTAGTTTTTTTCCACCAGGTCCACAGTGCGATCGAGGAAAGAGATATCAACTACGACCTCCGGCCAGCGACGCCGGTATTCGGCAAGCACGCTGGCTAACCCCAGCCCTGGGATGCACGTGTCGCAGAACGCAATGCGCAAGGTGCCGCGGGGCGCCGAGCTCAATGATTCCAATTCGAGCTCGGTCTTCTGCAGATCCTGAAGGATGGCTTTGCAGCGCTCGAGATAGAACCTCCCCGGCTCGGTGAGGCTCAGGTTGTGGCTGTTGCGATTGAGAAGCCTCACTTTGAGGCGCTTCTCAATTGCCATGACGTGCTTGCTGACCATCGCGGTCGAGAGGTCCAACCGATCGGCCGCTCCCACAAAACTGCCTGACTCGACCACCTGGCGAAACACGTTGATGCTCGTGAGCGTGTCCATCTAAATAGTCCATTTGTTCAGCTCTTCAGCGTGCGTGCAGCGTCATCCACGAGGGGATGAGCGAACATCCCACTGCCAGAAGGATTTGAGCGCCGCAGGGAACCTTTGCTAACGCTTCGCGGTGGGTTAGCGGGCGCCTCAGGTGGATTGCCCACCAGGCGTGCCCCATGCTCTTGCGAGCCCTCGTGAGGAACAGGCCGTCTCGGGCGCGGCTTTCTCAGGCGAAGCGTGAGTGATTGAGTCGTAAGGTGGTGATTAGACAGGGGTCGCGGCTCAGCCGGATCCACGTGCGGGCCATTGGAGAGATCCCCCGATTCGTGGGATGCACCCCCGGAACGAAATCGTCATCCTCGTTTCCACCATCGAGGACTTGAACAAACGCAATCTGATGTCAGCAACTTACGCAATCAAAATCCGCGGCCACTTGGGTGAGACGATGCTACAGGCGTTTCCCGGCCTTGATGCCGAGCCCAGCGGCGATTGCACGCTCTTGCGGGGGTTGCTGCGCGATCAGGCCGCGCTCCACGGCGTGTTCGCGCAAATCGAAGCATTGGGACTCGAGCTGGTGGAGGTCCGTCAGCTCCCGAAGGGCCAGTAACCGCTTCCGCCTAAGTCACCCGCCTACGCATTCATGCCCCTTGCGATCTAGGTGCGAGCAGCCCCAGCGCACGAGCTTCCTTGATAGCATCGCTCCGCTCGTGGACGGCGAGCTTGGCGTATAGATGTTTCAGGTGCGTCTTCACGGTGTGCACAGACACGTGGAGTTCCTCGGCAATTTCGGGTGCCGAGAGGTTGGTCGGCAAGTAACGCAGGACGCGCGTCTCGCTCTCGCTGAGGGGCTCACGCAGGCGCGTCGCTTCCACACTTACCGGTCGGGCAGCTGTTTGGGTCAGACGATCAAGGATTGCGGAGATCAGGCCGGCGTGCGCGGTGCGCCGTCCGCGATGGCGTTCGAGCAATTCCGCCGCCGGATAGAGAAGGAACGGCGACAGGACGCCGTCAGGCTCGGCGAGATCGAGGGCCCGCTCCAGCGCGCGCGCCGCTGCCGCCCCATCGCTGAGCGCATTGCGCGCGATCGCTTCCAGGAGGAAAGCCATCACTAACCAATTGTTGTGGTAGACCGGAGCTGTGCAGTCGAGGAGGGGGGCCAGCGTGATGCTCGCCGTCTGTGGGTCGCCGCGCGCCAACTGCAGCGCCGCCAGTGGCAACCGGATTTGGCCCCCGCCAATGCGGACCTCCTCATCCGTGAGTTTGGCAAGGGCCTGCTCGACACGCTGGGTTTCGCCCAGCTTCAGAAGCGTCAGCAAAAGCCCAGATTTGGTTTGCACACTCACTGGCCGAGTTGCGGCCAGCATTCCGGCTAATCGCTGACCTGCCTCGAGCGCGGCAAGCGCCTCGGCGTAGCGACCACGCATGAGCTCCAATTCTCCGCGAATGAGGTAAAACACCTCTCCTTGCGACGGGTCAAGCTCCGCTCGGAGCGCACGGGAAGCCAGCTCCAGCCACTCGCTCGCCTCCTCCCACTGCCCCTGCCACATCCGCACGACACCGACAACGTTATAGGCGGGCACGACGAAGGACTCTTCGCCCCAGCCGTGACGTCGCACGAGCTCGATCGCCCGCTTGGCGACCTCAACGGCTACCCGATGGGAGCGTTGCATGAGAGCCGGTGGTGCCATAAACGCCAGGGCATAGGCCTGTAGGTAAGGCCGCTCGATCCGCTGCGCCAGCGCGGCTCCCTGTTCCAGGTGTCGCTCAGCGTCCTGGTGGCGACCCACATTAGCCTCGGCCACGCCGAGGCTGATCAGGGCGAGCGCCCGCAGGTCCTCGCTGAGCGGCAACTGATCGGGCGCGGCCAGCAGCCGCCCCGACTCGTTGATCACTGCCGGAAGGTCGCCGCGCTGACGGGCTAACGACAGACGCTGAATCGCGAGCAGTACCTGGAACCTCCCTCTTCGATCCTCGGGCACCGATTCCGCTGTCTGTACCGCTCGCGCCAGATAGCGCTGCGCCTCATCGAGCGATCCCCGATCGAGCTCGCCGGCCGCAACAAGCGCAGCGAGCTCCGGATCTGCGGCTGCCAAGCTCGGTGGGAAACGCCTCAGGAGCGCGTGTGCCGTTGCACCCTGCCCATCGAGCCGCAGCGTGAAGTGATGGTCGGACAGCCAATGAATGGCGAGCTTCCAATCTCCGGCCGCCTGGGCGTGGCGGATCCCTTCGATCGGGTAGCCATGTGTTGCGTACCACGCAGCCGCCGTTGCATGGAGTACCGGGACCTCGGCCGCCGCGGTACGTCGCAGCTCGAGTTTTAGTAAGTCAGCGAATAAATGATGGTAGCGGAACCACGTTCTAGCCGTATCCAGCGAGACCACGAAGGCGTTCGTGTCCTCGAGATCCTGCAGCGTTCGCTCTCCGCTGGAACCGCCCGTCATGGCATCGGCGAGTGGGCCGCTGACGCGTTCGAGCAGCGAGGTCCGCAACAGCAGACGTTTGACATCTACCGGCTGGCGTTCCAGAACCTCGGCAAGAAGGTACTCGGCGACCGTACGCTCGCTCCCCGAGAAGTCGGCGGCGAAGCGCTCGGGGTCCGGATGCCGGGCGAGTGACAGCGCGGCCAGTCGCAAACCTGCCGCCCACCCCTCGGTGCGTTCGACGAGAAGCACTAACGCGCGGTCGGACACGCGGACCTCGGCAGCCTGCAGAAGGAGTCGCGCGTCCTCGAGCGTAAAGCGGAGCTCGCTGCCGCGAATCTCGGTGAGCTCGCCTTCGAGGCGCAGACGATGGAGGCCAAGCCGCAGGTCGTGGCGGGTCGATATCATGAAGCGCAGAAACTTCGGGGCGCGTAGCAGCAACAACTCGAGCTGGCGGAGCGCCTCGTCCGAGCGCAGCTCGTGCAGATCATTGAGCACTAACCAGAGTCGCTCATCGAGCGCGGCCAGGTCCTGCAGCAGCCGCTCAACGACGGTCCAACCATCGAACGAGGGCGACGGTTCGAGGAGGCGCAGCAGCTGCGAACCTCGCGCCGTGCCACGGAGCGCTTCGACGACGCCCGTCCAGAACTTCTGCACGTCGTGCTCGTCGCGCTCGATCGTCAGCCAGGCCGCTCGCGCATTGAGGCCTGTCTCCTCAATCCACGAGCGCATCAGTACAGTCTTGCCGCTTCCGGCGGGCGCCGAGACCACCGTGACGCGAGCCGCTCGCTCCAGCAAGTCGAACAGCGCCGGTCGGGCGATCGCACCCGTTCCGCTGCCGCGCCTCGCGGCGATGGGCGACGTGGAATCGTTACTGGTCAGAGGCCCGAGCGGCATAGTCGGCGCTGTGTTTGGTCTGTGGGTCAGCCGAACCGATACTGCGGCTCGCGATGACCAGGGTCGGTGAAACGCTAAGTCCGCGGATCTCCCCATGTGAACCCTCGCGGTGAGTATCGCAACCCTCAGATAGTTATTGCGAGAAGTATCGGCCGCCGAGACAGCGGGCCAAGCGAGGCGGATCTTGGCAGGACGATAGCGGCAGAATTCCTTGGTTCGCAGCCTGTTGCTGCATCGCACCAATGCCCGCTTGCGATCGCGAGCCACGAGGTCTGGCACCTCACCGAAGCGATTGCGATGCTGCCCCAGGTGAAAGAGCGCGCGCCTTTCCGCCGCGCAACTCGGCGACTCGCTGCGCGCGAGATTGCAGCGCCAGCGCGAGGAAGCGCGCCACTCAGCCACACCTCAGCCAGCGTTTTATTCACATCGCCCTCGCCGTAGGTGGGGGCATCCGCAGTCGTCACCACGCGGCGGCGTGGCCTTCAGCAATCGCATGAAGGCGCTGAGCACAGCTGAAACGGAGCGCACGCGGGCCAGTGAGCGATCCACTTGGGGACTGCGGTGTTCACCGTTTACACACTACTCGCTCAGGTGCTCACAGTTGTTGCTGAAGAACCGATAGCGGTTTTCTCCGAGTCGGGAGCGTGCCCGCCGTACAATCTCTACGCATTGCAGGCCGTTGGGCCGTGCCAACCATTGGGCCGCGCCATGAGCATTCGCAATCGTACAACCGAATTTTGCGACAGATTTGGTCTACGCGTGCCGATACTTTTGGCTCCCATGGCCGGTGCCAGCGCTCCTGCTCTATCAATTGCCGTTGCAAACGCAGGTGGCCTGGGCGCCT
>Ga0210384_10005007_pt1 | contig 14593 bp, 14 predicted proteins | sample IncBWH2MmetaG_FD_160574 | JGI IMG/M metagenome (GOLD analysis project Ga0210384, IMG submission 160574) | Forest soil microbial communities from Barre Woods Harvard Forest LTER site, Petersham, Massachusetts, United States - Inc-BW-H-2-M | ecosystem: Environmental > Terrestrial > Soil >...
AGGGCACTGCCTTTCCCGAAGCCAAGCTCACGCTCTATGGCAATGCCGATCTATTCGATGTCACTCCTGCTGTCGAGCGCCCCAGCCGAAAGGTACGCACCAGCGGCTTTTTCGCCGATTTCGCCGAATTAAAGCCCGGCGATTTCGTGGTGCACATCGACCACGGCATCGGCCAGTTCGAAGGGCTACGGGTCATCGAATCCGACGGCAGACGCGGCGAATTCATGTTGCTGCGCTACGCCGAAGACGCACGTCTTTATGTGCCTCTCGAGCGCATGGACCTGGTGCAAAGCTACCGCGTTGTCGAAGGCACGCATCCGCCGCTCGACAGGCTGGGCGGCAGCGCATGGAACTCACGCAAGAGCCGCGTCCGCAAATCTCTCGAGGATATGGCCGACCAACTCCTGGTTCTTTACGCGGAGCGTAAGGCCGCAGCGGGGTTCGCGCTTTCGCCTGACGGCAACTGGCAGCGTGAATTTGAAGACGCGTTTGAATTCGAAGAGACGCCCGATCAACTTACCGCCATCGCCGACATCAAGCGCGACCTGGAAAAGCCTTCACCGATGGATCGACTTCTTTGCGGCGACGTCGGCTATGGCAAAACCGAAGTCGCCATGCGCGCCGCTTTCAAAGCCGTCACCGACAATAAGCAGGTTGCGGTCCTCACTCCAACCACCGTGCTCGCTTTCCAACATTTTGAAACCTTCAAGAAACGCTTTGCTGCGTTTCCTACCCGCGTGGAGATGCTCAGCCGCTTCCGCACCGCCGCGGAGCAAAAGGCCATTCTCGCCGACGTCGAAGCCGGAAAGGTCGACGTGGTCATCGGCACGCATCGTCTTCTCTCGAAAGACGTCAAGTTCAACGACCTCGGCTTGTTGGTCGTCGATGAAGAACAGCGCTTCGGGGTGGCACATAAAGAACGTCTGAAAGAAATGCGTAAGAATGTGCACGCCCTTGCGCTCTCTGCCACACCGATCCCGCGCACCCTGCATATGTCGCTCGTCGGTCTGCGCGACATGTCGGTCATCGAGACGCCGCCACGCGATCGCCTCGCCATCCAGACAGTTGTAGCTCCGTTTAACGAGGATCTCCTCAAGCGCTCGATCGAAAACGAACTTGCGCGCGGCGGCCAGGTCTACGTGATTCACAATCGGGTCGAATCCATTTATTCCCTAGCGAACCTGGTGACCAAGTTGGTTCCCCAAGCGCGTGTCGTTGTAGGGCACGGCCAACTCGGTGAAAAAGAACTCGAGAAGGTCATGCTCAAATTCATCCGCGAAGAAGCGGACGTGCTGGTTGCCACGACCATCGTCGAAAACGGACTGGACATTCCTCATGCCAACACCATCCTCATTAATCGCGCGGATCGCCTGGGCCTCGCCGAACTGTACCAACTGCGCGGCCGAGTAGGCCGTTCAACGCAACGCGCCTACGCCTACCTGATGGTTCCGCCTGAAGGCGCGCTCTCCGATATTGCGCGCCGTCGTCTGGCCGCCATGAAGGAATTCAGCGAACTGGGTTCAGGCTTCCGCATTGCAGCGCTCGATCTGGAACTCCGTGGCGCAGGCAACATGCTCGGCCGCCAACAACACGGCCACATCGAAGCCATCGGCTTCGACCTGTACGTCCAGATGCTGGAGCGCGCCGTCGCCAAGCTGAAAGGCGAGGACGCGGCGCAGGAACTGCGCACCACTATGTCGCTCGGAATGGACGTGCGCATCCCGGAGGAGTACATCCCCAGCGAAAACCTCCGCCTGCGCACCTACAAGCGCATCTCTTCGATCGGTTCGGAAGAAGAAAAGCAGGACGTCCAGAAGGAACTTGCCGATCGCTTCGGTCGCCCGCCAAAATCCGTGGAAAACCTATTGGAGTTCGCCGTCCTCAAATCCTTAAGCGAACGGTTGCGCATCGCTTCCGTGGAACGTCAGGGCAGCAAAATCGCGTTGCGCTTCCATTCCCAGACCAATCTTGAGCCTGCCGCCGTCGTCAAGGTGGTACGCTCCCGGAAGGGCATCAAGCTGGATCCCAGCGGAGTCCTCTGGATGGAGCTGGAGCGTGGCGAACCCGTTGGCACGGCGCTTAGAAACGTATTGCTCGGTTTGCGCGGGGAAGGCTAAACTTTCCATATGAGGCACTTCATGAAGCCCTTTGTAGTAAATGCAGTAATCATTCTGGCGTTGTTCTGTGCGTCCACGTTGCGGGCGCAAAATCCGCCAACACCCAATCCACCGGCACCCAATCCCCCAGTGATGGAAAAGCCGCAAATGGCGGAACCCGAGCCCGAGGAAAAGAAATCCGAAGCCCCTGCGCCCAAGACTACTAAGAAACCTGCGCCGGTCAGTACCGAGGGCAAGGTGGTCGAAGAAATTATTGCCCGCGTGAACAACGAAATCATCACCAGCTCCGAACTGGACAAAGCCAGAGCCTCGGCTGCCGACGATGCCCAGCAGCAATGCGGCGGCCGGTGTACGCAAGAGCAAACGCGTGTGGCCATCGAGGACGGCCAGAAGACTGCTCTCCGCGATCTGATCGACCAGTCTCTGCTCTCTCAACGTGGGAAGGACATGGGGCTTAGCGTCGAGACCGACGTCGTCAAGCAACTCGACCAGATCCGCATACAGAATCACCTGAAGGATATGGACGAGCTCGAAAAAGCAGTCACCTCCCAGGGCATGAATTGGGACGACTTCAAGAGCAACATTCGCAATAAAATTCTGACCCAGCAAGTCATCGGCAAGGAAGTCGGTTCGCACATCACCATTGGCCACGAAGAAGCCAAGAAATACTACGAAGAACACAAGAACGAATTCGAGCGGCCCGAGCAAGTTGCCCTGGCGGCCATCGAGGTCAAGACTGAAGGGAAGAGCGCAGCGGAAATTGTTGTTTTGCGGAAGAAGGCGGACACCACACTGCAACGCATTAAAGATGGCGAAGATTTTGGTCAACTGGCCAAGCGGTTCTCGGACGGCAGCACGGCAGACCAAGGCGGCTACCTGGGCACCTACAAGCACGGGGAACTATCGAAGGAACTCGAAGACAAAGTCTTCAAGATGAACAAGAACGAACTGACCGATGTCATCGAAACCAAACAAGGCTTCCTGGTCCTGAAAGTATTGGAGCGTTACGAGGCAGGAATTCAGCCTTACGAAAAAGTCGAAGAAGAAATCATGGATCACTTGTACCGTCAGCGAATGGAGCCAGCTCTGCGTGACTACCTCAAGACCCTTCGCGAGCAGAGCTACGTTGTTGTCAAACCGGGCTACCAGGAAATGGCCGGCGGTGGCAATTCGGAAATTGAAGAAGTCAGCGCCACTCCGGAAACCACCAAGGAAAAGAAGTCCCGCAAGAAGTACTTGCTCTTCGGAAAACGTTCCGGGGGCCAATGAAGCTCTGCGTAGCGGCCGCCTTCTGATTCGGGTGCTTTGCTAGTCGTTCGATCGCCTTGAGATAGGCCATCCTCCATTTTGTAGCGGCGGCTTTAAGCCGCCCTCTTGGTTTTTCTGTTGCCCCGACTACCTACCTTCGTAACCAAGGCTTTCCACTCTGAGGTAGAATGAAATGAATGAAAACCCTCTTCGTCAAAGACCTCACCGCGGACCTTGCCGTAACCGACTTCTTCCTCGTTTGTGAAAAGGAAATTCGCAACACCGCTTCAGGCAAGCCGTATCTCCGCATGGAACTGGGCGACCGCACTGGCAATGTTGAAGCCCGCATGTGGGACCAGTTCGAAGTCCCTGCAAAAGAGATTAACCGCGACGATTTCGTAAAAATCGACGCGCGTGTTGAAATTTACCGCAACAGACCACAACTTTCGCTGCTGCGTTTCCGCCTCGCCAAGCCCGAAGAAATCCGCCTCGCTGATTTCATGCCACACACGCCGTACGACGTCGAAGAGCTTTACAAAAAACTGATCGCTCACGCTGAATCCATCAAGAATCCCTGGTTGAAGAAGTTGGTGCTTTCCATCGTTACCGACCCGGCCATCGCCGAAAAATTGAAATGCGCTCCGGCCGCCAAGGTGATGCACCACGCATACATCGGCGGTCTTCTCGAACACGTCGTCGGCCTGTGTGGGTTGGCGGTTCAGATCGCCGAACACTATCCCGAACTCGATCTGGACCTGCTCCTGGTGGCCGCGACGCTTCACGACGTCGGCAAGCTCGACGAACTGTGCTACGAGCGCGCCGTCAGCTACAGCAACGAAGGCCAGTTGCTCGGCCACATTGTGATGGAACTGGAGAGCGTCAGCCGCGCCATTGACACCATCCAAGGCTTTCCACCGAACCTAAAAACGGTCGTTCAGCACATCCTGATCAGCCACCACGGGCAGTATGAATTTGGCTCGCCGAAATTGCCGATGATTCGCGAAGCGCTCGTTTTCCACTACCTGGACGACATGGACTCCAAACTCGCCGCCGTGCGCAGCGCCCTGGCCTCCGATTCCGGCGATCCCGAGTGGTCCGCGTACAGCGGCGCCCTCGGCCGCAAATTTCTCCGCCTCGATGCTTTCCTAAAAGGCAAGCCGGCGACCGCGAATTCGAGCGAAGCAAAATCTACCGAAGTTAAGTCGACGGAAGTTAGATCAGCCGAAGGCAAGCCGGAGCAGCCGAAACCCGAAGCCTCAAAATCAGAGATAGCCAAGATCGGCGATCTGTTCGTAAAGTCCTGACCCCTTACGCTATTGTTGGAGTCTTACAAAGTCGCTTTCGGCCCAACCTGCTAGACTATTCCTTCAGGTATGCTGCCCGTTTCCTACAAAGTCCGTGATCTGGAAATTCGCCCCGCCACCATTCTCGCTCCCATGGCGGGCGTTACGGACACGCTCTTTCGACGTGTTATCCGTGGCCTGGGCGGCTGCGGACTGTTGATGACCGAATTCACCAGCTCCGAAGGCATCACCCGCAGCGCGCGCAAAACCCTCCGCTACCTCTATTTTCAGGAAGACGAGCATCCCATCACGGCGCAACTTTTCGGTGCGAACCCCAAGGTGATGGCCGAAGCGGCGCGCATGGTCGAAGAGCTCGGCTACGACGCCGTGGACATCAATCTGGGCTGCCCGGCCAAGAAAGTAGTGAAGTGCGGCGGCTCGGGTCTGCTCCGCGAACTCTCTCTGCTGAAAGAAATCTTCGAAGCCGTTCGCGCCGGAGTGAAAATTCCGCTGACCATCAAGCTGCGCGCCGGATGGGACGAAAATTCCATCGTGGCTCTCGACGTAGTCCGCATGGCCGAAGATATTGGTGTGGAAGCCGCCGCTATTCACCCGCGCACGCGCATGCAGGGCTATACCGGCAAAGCCGACTGGACCATCATCGCCGCGGCCAAACAGGCGGTGAAAATACCTATCATCGGCAATGGCGACGTGCAGTCGCCGGAAGATGCCGCGCGCATGGTGCGGGAGACGAAATGCGACGCCGTGATGATCGGCCGCGCCGCCGCCACCAATCCGTGGATTTTTTCGCAGATGCAGGAATTCCAGCGAAAGGGCAGCTACACCACCCCCTCTGAAGAAGACCGCCACCGTTTACTTTCTGGATACTATAGGCAGATTCTGGACGCCAAGCTCGCCGATGGTGTGGGCAAAATGAAGCAGTTCGCATGTTGGTTCACGCATGGCGTGGGGAACGGCAGCGAGCTACGCCGCATTGTGCATATGGCGCGCACACCAGCCGAAGTTGTAGACAACGTGGAGCGCTTCTTTGCGCAGAGGGCGGCACTTGGGGGAGGCCCAGCCGATGAGCCACATCAGCGAGAGCATCAGCAGCCAGAGCCTTGCCAGGAAGAGGTCGGAACGTAGAATTTCCGTCCGCTTGCCTCTCCGGGTTCGTGGCCGCGATTCGCGCGGCTTCAGTTTTGAAGAAGACACTGCAAGCGAAAATCTCTGCCGCGGCGGAGCCGCGTTTCGCACCCGCTTCGACGTGGCCATTGGCTCCGATCTCGAGATCCGCATTCCCGCCACATCACAGTTTTCACGACGCGCCGAGCACGACTTCGAAACACAAGGCCGGGTTGTACACGTCGGCGAAGCCATAGGCGACGGTGAGCGCGTAGTCGGCGTTCAGTTCACTGGTCCACGCTTCCAACGCGTCTTCCGCTCCGAATCCGCCGCCTAATCCGGCGAGACTCGCACGTTCTCAATTTCCTGTGTACGGGCAGGCTTGCCTCCTGTTGTCTTCGTCCTCGTATCCTCTACCGTGAGGTTTCCTGCTGTTCGGCGAAGCTCTGGAGACTTGTGAGCCCACTTTCCATGTGCTTGCCAAATTCCTTCTGCATGTTCACGAAGATACCCATCACCCTCATCAGGTAGAGATTCGAAGCGTCGATGCTCCAGGTAACTTTCGTGCCACCTTCAGCTGGTTCGAGGGCAAACTGATTCATGTTGTGCGCCTCAAACGGCTTCACGAAATCGACCGTAATTGAAACCATCTGGGGCGGCACCGACGCAACAATCGTCATGCGGCCCTTTCCAGTGCTGCCGGAACCGCTCCACTCCGATACGGCTCCCTTTCCTTCTGTGGGGCCGCTGTACGTTCTGTGCATCGTGGGATCCTGTTGGTCCTCCGGCGCCCAACTATCCCATTTGTGGAAGTCGTTAATGAGCGCAAAAATCTTTTCGGGAGGGGCTTTGACAACGATCGAGCGCTGGACCCGAAACGTATCAGGCCTGGTAGCGGCGTAGGCGAGGACAGCAGCAACAAGAACAACGACGACGATTATAATCTTTAGGATCATGCAGCGTTCTGTGCCGTCCGAAACTGGTCGGAAGCCTTTCACTCTTGTCCATCCCCGCGGTCGAGCAGCTGCTTGTACGCGTCGCGCTTCGGGATTCCACGCTCCTTCGCAGCCAGCTTCAACGCTTCCTTGCGGTCCAGCTTGGCTTGGTGCATCAGTTCCTCCACACGCGCAGCCAATGTCTGCGATGTATTCGTCTGCGCGCCACCCGTGGCCCGTTCGGGCGGCCCAATGATCAACGTAATCTCGCCCTTCACGGGCCGCTCAGCCAGTTGCTCTTCGAGTTCAGAAAGTCGCCCGCGACGAAACTCTTCGTGCACCTTGGTCAATTCGCGCGCCAGACACGCTGGCCGGTCTCCGAGAATCACCCGCGCGTCCGCCACCGTCTCGGTAATGCGGTGCGGCGCTTCGTAAAGCACCAGCGTGCGGTCTTCAATCCGAAGATGTTCGAGGGCGCGTCGGCGCTCGCCGCTTCGTGCCGGCAGAAATCCAAGAAACAGAAACTCCTCACTTGGTAATCCGGATGCCGATAGCGCCGCAAGCAACGCCGCCGCCCCGGGAATTGGCACCACCGGAATGTGATGCCGGATCGCCAGCGTAACGAGTCGGTGCCCCGGATCGGAAACCAGCGGCATCCCTGCGTCGCTGATCAAGGCGATGGCCGCGCCCTGTTCCATTGCGTGTACCAACTCCGCCGCACGCGTAATCTCGTTATGCTCGTGATAGCTGATCAGCGGCTTCTGAATCCCGAAGTGATTCAATAATTTCACGGAATGGCGCGTGTCCTCGCACGCGATTTGGTCTACTTCTTTCAGAATGCGCAACGCCCGCAACGTGATGTCCTCAAGGTTGCCGATCGGCGTCGCCACCAGGTACAAAACCCCGGCTCGTTTGCCCTGCTGTCCGCTTTCAACGTCTAACAGTCGATCATCCATTCGCAAACCCGCGCCCGTGGAGTCTAGCACGGCACGGAGAGTTGCCTCACGCGTGGTATACTCGCACTTTTGAAGCACTCTCAGGAGGTCGGTCTGTGCCGTTGTACGAATATCAGTGCACCAAGTGCCATCGCCGCACCGAAAAAATCGAAAAGGTAGCTGGCCCGCACTTAAATAAATGTCCCCATTGCGGCGGCAAGGTGGAGCCCATGGTTTCCGCCCCGGCCATCCAATTTAAAGGCTCCGGCTGGTACGTCACGGACTACGCAGGGAAGAAAAGTAGCACGGCGGAATCAAGCGCTACGGACAAATCCGAATCCAAAGATTCCAACAGCGACAGCGGGAAAGACGGCAGTCCGAAAGACAGCGCCGCGAAGGATTCATCCAGTAAGGAATCCTCCTCAAAAGACTCGTCGCCAAAAGAATCGAAGGAAAAGAAAGCAACCAAGAAGAAGGACTAACGGCCCTTTGGAGTGCGGCAGCTTGCTCCGCTTTTATGCGGTCGGCGCTGGCGACACTGCGAGGCTAGTAGGCTTTTTCTTGATACGGATTAGGCCGCAAGGCGGCGGCAAGCCCCGCACTCCAAACGACGCGCAGCTACAACTTCAGCGTTTTCAAATAGGCCCGGAACGACTCGCCTAACTCGGAGTTTAGCAGAGCTAGCTCGACGGTCGCCTTCAGGAACCCCAACTTGTCGCCCGCGTCGTAGGAAATTCCCTCATAAATGTACGCCCACAAGCCTTGTTCCTTCGCCAAAATCCGCAGCGCATCGGTCAACTGGATCTCATTCCCCGCGCCAGGCTTGGTTCGCTCCAGGCAATCAAAAATGGATGGAGGCAACACATAACGCCCGGTGATTGCCAGATTCGAAGGAGCGTTGGCGGGCTTCGGTTTTTCCACTAAATCACGCACCCGCAAAAGCCGCTCGCCGAATGGTGCCAACGGCGCCGGCTCTCCATCCACAATCCCGTAAAGATGCGTTCGTTCGCGCGGCACTTCTTCCACCGCGATCGCGCCTGTACCGGTCGCCTGGTAAACATCAATTAATTGTTTCGTCGCTGGGTTTGCACCAGGAATCAACACATCCCCCAGCAGCACCGCAAACGGTTCATCGCCCACCAAATCCTTCGCCACCAGCACCGCGTGCCCGAGCCCAAGCGGTTCTTTCTGCCGAGTATAGCTCACCTGCACCATGTCGCCGATACTGCGCACTAGCTCCGCCTGGTCTTGCTTGCCTTTTTCTTCCAGGAATCGTTCCAGCGTCGGCGCGCTATCAAAATGATCCTCAATCGAATTCTTTCCGCGGCCGGTGACGATAATGATGTGTTCGATTCCGGACGCCACGCACTCTTCCACCACGTATTGAATCTGAGGCTTGTCCACCACGGTCAGCATTTCCTTGGGTTGTGCCTTGGTGGCGGGCAAAAAGCGCGTGCCTAGTCCTGCCGCCGGCAGCACGGCTTTGCGGACCTTGCGGCGCGGCGCTGCGTCTTGCGAGAGGGATTTCAAATCCTGCGTCATAGTTTGGCTGCTCATTTTTTGAGAGGGACTCAGCCCTTGTCAGCACAGTAGCCGCCGCTGCGGACCGTTGTCAATCCGACGCGCAAGGTACCTTGTCCAGGTAGAGAAGTAACTTTTTGGCTCGATTGCGTTGACTCCGCAGCCTCGCCAGGTTCTCTACGCTGTTACGGCGCAGTATCCCGCAAGCCGAACTATTATGCTGTGCTAGCATGAAAGCTCAGCCAATCCAACATGAATGAATCGCACACACCGATAAGGATTCTAGGGATAGAGTCTTCGTGCGACGAAACCGCCGCGGCTGTGCTTGCCGACGGTCGGCGGATCCTCTCCAGCGTCGTTGCTTCCCAGATCGACATCCATCGCAAGTATGGTGGCGTCGTTCCGGAGCTTGCCTCTCGCGAACACCTACGCGAAATCGTTCCGGTGGTCCGCGAAGCGATTGAGCAGGCTGGAGTTAGCTTTCGGGACCTGGACGCCATCGGCGTTACCTACGGCCCGGGCCTCGTCGGTTCGCTGTTAGTTGGAATTACCTACGGAAAGACCCTGGCCCACACTCTCGGGAAGCCGCTCATACCCGTCAACCATCTGGAAGGCCACGTGTGTGCCGCGTTTCTCGAAGCCTATCACCACGGAACGGAGCCACAGCTTCCGGCCGTTTGCCTAATCGTTTCGGGTGGACATACGCTGTTGTACCAAGTCAACGCGTCCGCTCCCGATTCGCTGGACGGATTCGCGTACCGTAAGCTTGGCCAGACCCGCGATGACGCTGCTGGCGAAGCCTACGACAAAGTGGCCAAGCTCCTGGGGTTCGGTTACCCGGGCGGTCCCATTCTCGACCAGTTGGCGGCAAAGGCAGTCTCGGCAAGACCGCCGGTAAACTTCGGTCCCACCAAAACGCGAGGCAACTCTCTCGATTTCAGTTTCAGCGGGTTAAAGACCGCGGTCCTTTATCACGTTCGCCAACGCCCCGAGTACCAGCAGGAAATTCGCAAAAGGGAAGAGGCCATCGCGGCGGGCCGTCGCACGCTAGCCGATCTTTTACCGCTTTGTTCTGAGGAGACCTTGGGACTGGTGCGGGAATTTCAGCGTGCCGTCGTGCGAGACCTTGTCGGACGCACTACCGCCGCCGCGGAGGAATGCGGGGTGAACACGGTTTTGATTTCAGGAGGGGTAGCGGCCAACTCCGAACTGCGTTCCCGCTTGCTGGAACGCGCCACCGAACGCGGCTGGAAGCTGTTCTTTCCGAGTCGCGCCCTTTCGACCGACAACGCCGCGATGATCGCTGCTGCGGCTCACCTCGGTTTTCTCCGCCGTCGCTTCGCCGACACTTCTCTCAATGCCAGAGCGACGCTTCCGCTTGCGTGACATTTTCGTTACAAAAAAAAGGCTCCGGTCTGACCGGAGCCCTTTACTATTTCAATTTACTTGTCCTGCGGGCCTATTCGAACTTCTCCTGCATCACCGGAAACTGCAGCTTTGCCTTTGCCAGCGACTTCACTACCAATCCTTCCGCGTTTTCGGAAGTTAGATTGCGCGCCGTTGCCATCTCGCTCACCAGCAAATACTTCGCCCGCTCTAGCATTTTCTTTTCGCGGAACGATAGCGGTTTGCTACGGCTCAGCGAGACCAGACTTTTCAGCACTACGGCTACTTCCAGCAATGATCCGGTGCGCATCCGCTCCGAATTCTCTTTGAAGCGATGCTTCCAGTCATGATGTGAGTTGAGTTTGCCCTTCTCGAGGAAACCGAGAACCTTCGTGGTATCGTTCGACCGAATCACCGATCGTAGACCCACTGTTTCTGCGTTCGAATGAGGAACCATCACTCGCAACCCGCTAGAAATTACTCGGATCATGAAATAACGTTCGGTTCTGCCATTCAAAACACCGTAACTGATTTGTTCTACAACCCCTACGCCGTGGTTCGGATAAACGACCTTGTCGCCAATCTTGTATTCCATAGCTTTCGGTTGTCCCCCTAGGAGATGAAACAAGTGTAGGGAACTGTGACGGAAGAGTCAAGATATATGGCGTGGAATCAGGAAGATAGGGACGATTGCACCAAAATGTGGCCCTCGAATTGCTCTATACGGTCGCTCCCGCCCTCTCACCGTTGCCGCGCATCCGAGCGGTTCGAAGTTCAAACCCACAGTCACGTTCGATTCTCTCCCCGCAACCCTAGTGTTTTGAGAGAATAGCGTTTCTCCCGAAACCCTGGAGAGAGTTTGCCGTCTGATGACTAGCCCGTCCCATGATTAGCTTGTCGATCGATACCTGCGATTCGCGCGGAAGCATAGCCATCCGCGCGGACGGCTATGTCGTCGGGGCACGCCGCCATGATTCTGCGGAGGACTACTCTTCCTGGCTCCTGCCCGCAGTGGATTCCGCAGTCAGCGAGGCCGCACTAAATTTTGAAGGTCTAAATCTCATTGCCGTCGCCACGGGTCCCGGTTCCTTCACCGGCGTTCGCGTCGGGCTTACTTCGGCGAAGGCTTGGGGCGAGGTCTACAAAACTCCGCTGGTCGGGATATCTCGGCTGGAAGCAATTGCAAGCCAGGCGCGCGGCACAGCACCCTGGACTGCTGCATTCTACGATGCCCATCGAGGCCAAATATTCGCAGCACTTTATTGCTCAACGAACCACCAACTAGAACTCGTCGAAAGCGATATGGTTGGCGCTCCGCTCGATTTTCTGAGGGTTGTGAACGCACAGGCCAACAGGACTCCGGTTCGCTGGATTTCCCTCGATCCGCAATTGTTAACGACCTTGCCGGAATGGAACTCACGCGCAGCGCTCAACGAACAAATCGAGCTATGTTCCTCGGAACTGGCAACCGCCATCGGCAAAATTGCAGAACAGCGCGTGCGCCAAGGGCTCACGACCGACGCGCTTCATCTAGACGCAAACTACGTCCGCCGCTCCGACGCCGAGCTCTTCTGGAAAGGTCCCAACCCGAGTGAGACCTGACCGAGAAGCGGCGGTGTTTACGATTCGTACCTACCGTCCCGATTTGGAAGACGCGGCAGCCGCTGTCGCCATCCTCCGAGAAGCAAAGGAAGCCGCCCCTTGGTCGGAAAGCGCATTGGGACCCTCCAGCTTTGATCCGGACTGTATGCTTGCTTTCTTTAGCGAACTCGCTGGGAAGCCCACCGGATTCATCATTGGCCGACACGTAGCACAGGAAGCCGAGATACTAAACCTTGCCGTCTCAATCTCTTCGCGCGGGCAAGGCCAAGCCAAGGCGCTTGCCGAGCGTATACTTACCGCCTTCAGGGAACACTCTGTCCTGAGGGTTTTCCTCGAGGTTCGTGAATCCAACTCTGCGGCAATCGCGCTTTATGAAAAGCTAGGATTCAGCCGGGTCGGGCGGCGGCCAGCCTACTACCGCGAACCTACCGAAGCCGCGCTCGTCTATAGGAAACGACTGGATTCCACAGGCTAGTACAGAATTGCCCTTGACGCGGTCCTTCCCGGTGCTACTCTCCGCTCATATGGTGGTCACACTGCAATCACAAATCAGTCAGGAGGAGGAACGCATGGCAACCGCACAGCGGAACCCTCGGGACGTAATATTTGAAGCAGGCGCCGAGTATCAGCGTCTGGCACAGCAGCATCAACAGTACGATGCAGCCCTCAAGGAACTCTCCCTCTCCCCGTATCACAGCTCCGAAGACCTCCTCGAAGAAATCAGGCTAAAAAAGTTAAAGCTTCATGTGAAAGACGAAATGGAACGCATCGCATCACGTATTCCGGACGTCCGAGCTAAACACACTCCCCGACCTACGAATTAGCCTTCAGTCATCAAATTGCAGCGCGGGCTCATTATTGAGCCTTGATGCGTAGGTGTGTCCGAGCGGCTCTCCAGGTAGCGCTGGGGGGCCGGCCGGCAAGCTCCTGTATTTTCTAGCGGCCGGCTTGCGGGGTGGGCGCTCTTTCTGTCTGTCACAGCTGCTGCTGCCGCTGCTGTCCCCGAGTTCTTCTCTCCCCACCTCTGTGTTAAAGTCTTTTCTTCTCTTTTCTCCCTATGGTCAAAGAAGGCTACACGTTTGGGATTCCCCCGCTGATTCTGGGTCTGATCCTCTTCGTATTCCGCACGCCCGTGGCGTTCGCAGCTGGAACCGCGCTGGTTTGCTTGGCCCTCTTCGTGTTCTCTTTCTTCCGCAACCCTGACAGGGTCATTCCTGGCGAACCCGCCCTGGTCGTCTCGCCCGCCGACGGCCGCATCGTGGTTATAAAAGACGAAGCAAATCGCGGGCGGCCCGGCAAGCGCATCAGTATTTTCCTGGCAGTTTGGAATGTCCACGTAAACCGCAGTCCGGCCGCCGGAGTTATCCGGGAGCTCTATTACAAGCCCGGCAAATTTATGGCTGCGTGGGCGGAACGCGCATCGCTCGAAAACGAGCAGAACACCTTCCGCATGCAAAGTGAAGTAGGCGAGTTGGAATTCAAGCAAATTGCCGGCTATATCGCGCGCCGGGTGGTTTCGTGGAAAAAAGCGGGCGACACTGTCGCTCGTGGTGAGCGTATCGGGCTGGTCCGCTTCGGCTCCCGCGTGGACATTTGGCTGCCCGAAAACGCCGAGCTCGCCGTGAAAGTCGGCGATACGGTACACGGGGGCTCCAGCGTTCTCGCGCGCGTCGTCGAGGGAGTTGGCAGTCGGCTCGGCGACCCGCCTTCTGCAAAAACTGCCCAGGAAAAAGTAGACGGCTCCGAGCGTGGAGCGTAGTACTCTGTTGCGGCATACTCAACAACACCATGGCTGACTACGCACAGCAAGGCATCCCATTTCGAGAGCGCCGCTTCAAAAATCCCAAGCTGCGCCGCGGCATTTTCCTGATTCCCAGCCTGTTTACCGTCGGCAATTTGCTTTGCGGCTATTACGCGTCCATCGCCGCCCTTGTCGGCGGCAGGGAAGATTTCGACCATGCCGCCAAAGCCATCGGCCTGGCCATACTTTTTGATTCGCTGGATGGGCGTATCGCCCGGCTAGTCGGCGCCAACACCGATTTTGGCGTGCAATTCGATTCGCTCGCCGACGTAGTCAGCTTCGGTATCGCGCCTGCCATCCTTGCCTACGCCTGGGGCTTCCGCTATGGGTTCGCTTCTATGGGTCAATCTCATCAGCTTGGTGAATTTGCGTGGATCGCGTGCCTCACCTTTTTGATCTGCTCCGCGTGGCGTCTCGCTCGCTTCAACGTGAAAGGCATGGAGCCGGGGGGCAACAAGAACTTTGTGGGAATGCCTACCCCGGCAGCCGCGGGTGTCGTCGCCTCTATCGTCCATGCCTGCCATTGGGTCGAGCCGATCTCCGACAGAACTTGGGCGATTGCCTGGTTCGCTCTGTTGATTTGTCTCGGCGGCTTGATGATCAGCACCGTCCGCTACTACAGCTTTAAGGACGTGCCTTG
>Ga0210384_10005008_pt1 | contig 14592 bp, 10 predicted proteins | sample IncBWH2MmetaG_FD_160574 | JGI IMG/M metagenome (GOLD analysis project Ga0210384, IMG submission 160574) | Forest soil microbial communities from Barre Woods Harvard Forest LTER site, Petersham, Massachusetts, United States - Inc-BW-H-2-M | ecosystem: Environmental > Terrestrial > Soil >...
AGTCGGGAACCCTACCATGGCGCGCATTTCCGTTACGGATGCTAGCGGCAGATTCTGGGCTCCAAAAGGCGCGTGGATTCATGCCGACGACGGATTCGATCGGAAACAGACGGCGTTTGAATCGCACTATTTTCACGACACACGAGAGTCCTATTCTGACGCGCAGAACATTGATGTTCCGCCGGGAGAGATCACTATCGACGTAGAGAAAGGGTTTGAGTACCGGCCTGAACACAAGAAGATTCAGGTGAAAAACGGCGGCAGAGAATCGGTGAAGATTTCTCTCGAACCATTGGATTGGCGGAAGGACAATCCTGGTCGCTGGGTAAGCGGCGATTTACACGTGCATATGAACTATGGAGGGGCATACGTCAACTTTCCGCAGAACCTGCGCGACCAGGCAGAAGCGGAGGGGCTGGAGGTTATTAACAACCTGATTGTGAACAAGGAGCAACGCTTTCCTGACATTACCTACCGCGGCAGAGAAGCCGATGGAGACCAGGATGTATGGCTGCTGCAGGGACAGGAATTTCATACAACTTATTGGGGCCATCGCGGACTGCTGAACATGAAGGGCCATCTTCTCTTGCCGGGATACGCGGGATATCCGAACACCGCGGCGGCGAGCTTGTACCCGATGAATGCAGACGTATACGACATGGCGCACGCGCAGGGAGCGGTGGTGGGAGCGGTGCATCCCTTCGATGAAGTACCTGATCCATTTGCGAATCCCCCGCAGAAAATTACGGATGAACTGCCGGTAGACGTAGCGCTGGGAAAGCTCGATTACATGGAGATCGTGGGATTCAGCGATCACAAATCGACGGCGGCGGTTTGGTACAAGCTGCTGAATCTCGGATTTCGATTGCCGGCGGGTGCGGGAACGGACGCAACGGCGGACTATGCAGCGCCGATTCGCGGGCACGCGGGAATGGATCGAGTGTACGCATGGGTGCCGCGGTGGCCGCTGAATATAGAGATATGGTTCGAAGCGCTGAAAAAAGGCAGGACCTTTGCGACGAACGGGCCGTTGGTTGAATTCACGCTTGGGGGACAACGAGTTGGCGACGACCTGAGATTGGATGGCGCGCAGCCGGCGGTGCCATTTACGGCGAAGCTGCGGTCGATTGTGCCGGTGGACCATTTTGAGGTGGTTTGCAACGGGCGAGTCGCCGAGACGCTGAAGCTTGCGGGGGCGCGGGATTCCGCAGACATTAGCGGGACCCTGCCGCTGAAGGAGAGCGGATGGTGTGTGCTGCGAGCTTCGAGCGAGGACGCGGAATATCCGGTGTTGGACAATTATGTGTATGCGACGACGAGTCCGGTCTACGTGACGATTGGGGGCAAGGCGGCGCGTTCGCCGCTGGACGCCAGGTATTTTGCGGCGTGGATTGACCGGACGATCGATACTACATCGCATTATCCCGACTGGAATTCGCTGGCCGAAAAAGAGTATGTGCTGAAGCGCCTTGCAGAAGCGAAAACGATCTATGAACAGCTTCAGTAACCCTTCCCGAGGCTTTGACATCCTTCCCTCGCTAAAGGGATCTCGCCAGCTTCAGCAGGAACTTTTCGAGGTGTCTCGACATCACGCTCGGTTTGCACGATGACGTACCACTTACCGCACCATTCACGCATGGTCAGGTTCGTGGCTTCGGCCAGCAGGTCTTGCGACTTGCGGTAGCGCATCCAGCTCTCTTTGGGACTTGCACACGCTTGGCAGCAGAGCGCGCAACTCGGCGCAAGACCCGTGCGGCGAATTGCTGCAATACATAATGAACGCCGCGGCTGAAGATTGCCGCGGCGTCCGGGAAGCAAAACAATTACGTAAGATTACTCGACGAGGTGAATGGCTTCCTCGATGTGCTTGTGAGCCTTGTCGATGTGCTCGAGAGCGCGCTGCTGGAGGCCCTGGGCCGCGGCATTATCTTCTTCCTGAGCCACGTCGTTGTGGGCCTTGTTGACGAGTTCGAGTGAACGGTGGAGACGTCCGCGCCAATCGAGGCCGACGTCAACTGCGGGATGATCGTTCAGATCCTTGCCATCGTCGATGGAGGCTTTCTTAATTTCGTTGATGGCCTCGTCGATTTCGTGAATGGCCTTCTTTTCCTGTTCACGCAATTCACCGCCATCGGGGCGCTGCAGATGGGCGCGTGCGTGGCGGAGATCCGTCAGAGCGTGAAGATACGCCGGATGCTCCCTCGGAGGTTGCGGCCTTGCAGAGATAAACGCAGGAGAAAAGAGCAGTAGGGCAAAAACAGCGAACATCAACTTCTTCAGGCTTTTCATCTTACGCGTGGCTCCTGTTCGAATGAGATAGATGTGCGAAAGAACCGTCTGGCCGAGTTGATCAGCCAAACCTAGTGCGATTGAATGACTGCGAGCTCACGGCTTGCGCCGTGTTTTATTCACCGTACCGCGCTCCCGTCAGCCGGACAACGACGCGATTGCAAAATGAGGCCTGCCGGTTAACTGGCGAGGTGGACAGGGCGAATGATTTTCGAAAAGCGGCGGCGGGGAAAGAAACGGTCCGCACGCAATCGGCTGACAATGGGGAAGTGCTCAAAAATGCACCAATCAATTCCGGCTGAATACCGATTTTGCACTAACGAGAACTGTCGGCCAAAGACGACACCGGAATGGGAGATTCTCAAGGGGGGGCCTGCGCCTCGAGCAAACCCTGCATAGGGAAACCGGCATCTATATCTCCGGACACGGCAGCTGCGAGACTTCCGTGGAGTATGCCCCCGCTTCGCAACAGTAATGGGTGTTATATTACTTTCGCTTGACACTAGCGAGAAACTAAAGTTACCTTGCTTCTGCGCATCAACGAGCACCACAACCGATCCATACCCAGCTGGGAATGGGACTCGTTGTGTGGTACAGGTCTGACCGCAAAATAAATGGGATCCTTGAACGAGACCGTCCCCGTCTCCTCAGTCCGTGTATACCTGCTGATTGAGGGGCGCTTGCTGCGCGAAGCGCTCAGCCGATTATTTCGCAAACGCCCCGACCTCCAGGTAGTCGGCCAGAGTGGCCGAAGCGAGACTGCCCCCCGTCAGGTACTCGAAACGCAATGTGATGTCCTTGTCGCCGACTCCTGCCAAGATGGATGGCTCCCGGCGAGTGTTTCTCTCCAGAATGGAGGAAACGCGGTATTTAAGACCGTCCTCATAGGGATGGAACCCGATGCGGAACAATTCCTGGATGCCGTCCGTTCAGGCGTAGCGGGATATTTATTGCCAGACGCCTCTGCTTCGGACGTCGTCGCCGCTGTGCGCGCCGTTTCCCGCGGAGAGGCCGTATGTCCTCCGCAGCTTTGCTCCACGCTATTTCGGTTCGTTGCTCAAACCGCCAAAGAGTTGCCCCTTCAAAACTCAACTGCAAAACCCGATCTGACTTTGCGTCAGCAACAATTGGTCACTCTAGTGGCCAAGGGTCTCACGAACAAAGAAATTGCCTCGCATTTGAATCTTTCCGAGTTCACGGTGAGGAATCACATCCATCGAATCTTGAAGCAGGTGGACGCCGGAAGTCGGAGTGAAGCCGTGGAAACCATTCGCGCCTACGGTTACTCGATCACTTCTTAACCATCTCCTGTGATTTTGTAACGAACCGAAACGAGTTTTGATGCCGTAGGTTTGGCCTGCCAAGTTCGGCAATTGCCGTCGGACGGGTTGTCCGGCCGGGCGTCATTCTCACAGTTGGCGGACAGTCCCGCGGACCACGAATTCCGTGGGCAGGATGCGCTGGCTGAAGGTCATTCTCGGATTATGTAGCCGCTCGAGAAGCATTTTCATACAGGTTTCGCCGATCTCTTCTTTGTGGACGCGGACGGTCGAAAGCGGCGGGTCCATCAAAAGGGCCTCTTCGCGGTCGTCAAATCCCACCAGGCTGATATCGCCGGGCACTTTCATTTCGTGGCGCTGCAGCGACCGCCAAAGTCCGTACGCGATTTCGTCGTTGCCGGCTATGGCAGCAGTGGGTAGCGGCCGTCGAGCGAGGATTAGCTCTACGCTCTTTTGACCGAAATCAACGAAACTCTGAGGATTTCGAGCCATGATCGAGACAGGTTTTAGTTTGCTTTCGCGCATTCCTTGCCGGTAGCCTTCGAATCGACGACGAAGCCAAGGGTAGGAGGTGTCTCCCGCGAAAACTATCTGGCGATGACCCTCGCCGATCAGGTATCGCGTGGATTGGAGTGCCCCGTTGAAATCATCAAAACCTACCTGGTCGAATTGCTGCTCGTCGCCCATTCCAACCACGTTGTTACTGAAGGCCACGAAAGGCATATGGATGGACTCGATCCTGCGGAGAAGATTCGGATAAATCGTCCCCGCCAGAATGAGCCCGTCAATCAAGCCGTGCTCCTGAAGGACCGGAGGCAGGTCGATCCTTTCGGGAGGCGTTCGCGGAGAATAATGTAGTGCGGCGAACAACACGTGCTGTTTCAAGCCGCTTGCATAAGATTCGACGCCTTGCAGGATGCGCGCATGAAACGGATGGAGAAAATCGCGATTGCTCAGGAGAAAGCAGACGATTTCTGAGCGTCGCTTGAGCATCCGGCGGGCTTGCGCGTTGGGGCGGAATCCCAGACGTCGAATGGCCTCGAGCACCCGCTTGCGCGTTTCCCGGCTGACCTGAGAACTGGAATTGAGCACGCGGGAAATCGTTCCTATGCCAACGGCAGCGGCCTGAGCCACCTCGCGAATCGTCGTTTTTCTTGGAACCGCTTCCATGGCAATGTGTCTCTCGGGCACTGGCGTCTTGCTCGGTGCGGAGAGAGACCCTCGACCCTCACGCCTGCGTCAGTCTAGCACACCAAGGCGACGATGGCATTCTCAGCAGCATCAGCGGATCCTCGCGCTAGGGACAAGTAGTCGGAAAACTAATGCGACAGATTGGCTTACGAGATTCTGACTTGACAGGAGGTTTTCGCTCAGATAGGGTATGGAACCAGTTCCAAGCCTAGGGTGGGTTCTCTGTGAATTTGGTCTGAAATCCTTCCGAATCGCGTGGGGTGTGACGTCATGAAAAAACTATCTGGTTCGTCTTGCTCTTGGATGGATAGCCGGGAGAAGACTTATGTTACAAATGCCGAACAATTTGCAGTTCGTGCCACCAGGGCTCTCATCAAACTGTGGCGCTTTTCGATCGTCGTAGTCCTCGGGACACTACTCTTCGGGCTTTCTGCGCCAGTCATGGGACAGGCGGTCAATGCCACTTTGCTCGGAACGGTCACCGACTCGTCCGGGGCTTCGATTGCCAACGCCAAGGTGACCATTACGGAAACAAACACGGGGATCGGACATACTTCCCAGACAAACGAAAGCGGCAACTACATATTTCCGGATCTGCCGCCGGGAACGTACCGGGTCATCGCGGAACAATCGGGATTCAAACGAGAGTCAAGAGCAGGCATAGATCTGATCGTGAACTCCACCGAGCGCGTCGACTTGGTCCTTCAGCCTGGAAACATGTCGGAAACCATCACTGTTGAGGCGGAAACTCCCATCCTTCAAACCGAGCGAGCGGACACCGGGCGCAAGCTGGAAACCGTTCTAACGGAGAACATACCACTCGGCACCAATCGCAATTTCCAAAACCTTCTGAACATCGTGCCCGGAACCACTCGCGCGACCTTCCAGCACTCGCAATTCTTCAATGCAAGTAGCTCCCTGCAAACGGAGGTCAACGGCCAGCTGCGTGAGGGCAATAACTACCAGATCGAGGGCATCGACGACAACGAGCGTACCGGTCTTCTACAGATCCTGGTACCGCCACTTGAAGCCATTCAGACAGTAGACGTATCGACGAGCAACTACGATGCGGAGCTGGGCCGCGCGAGTGGCGCCGTTGTAAACGTCATCTTGAAGTCAGGTGCCAACAACTACCACGGCGCTGCCTATGAATTCGTGAGGAACAGCTATTTCAACGCCCGCAACTTTTTCGATCCCTCCGTAGGGCATCTCGCGTATAACTACTTCGGCGGCAATATCGGCGGTCCGATCAAGAAGAACAAGCTTTTCTTCTTTGCCGACTATCTGAAAGTCTATGACCACGAGGCAAACACAAACCTGGTAACGATCCCCACTATGGCACTCCGCACCGGTGATTTGAGCGCTTCCACGACGGCCATCTACAATCCCTTTACCGGCAATGCGGACGGCACGGGCCGCCATCAGTTCGTCGCCTCGTCCGCTCCCGGTGTGGCTACGGTACAGGGTCGCAATGGGATGGTGGATGCGTTCAATCCGGCCTGCACCAATGCAGCCGGTTGTCCCAACATCATTCCCCTGGCCTTGATTGATCCCATTTCCGCTAAGCTCCTGGCATTCTTGCCGCCCCCCACGGCGGCCGGCAACACGAACAATTACTTCGCCCTGCTGGCTTTTCACAAAGATACGGATTTCGTTGACGCTAAGGTGGACGCCAATATTACCGACAAAGATCGCCTGAGCGCCCGACTCAGCTACCAACGTCCGTCAGTTCTGCAAGCTCCCATATTTGGTCTAGCGGGCGGACCAGCGCAAGGCAATTTTGAAGGATCGGGCCTTCAGAACACATACAGCACCGGTCTCAACTACAATCGCTTTTTCTCGAATACCTTGGTTGCTGAGTTCCGCGTTGGTGTGGCCTGGTATCACAATGAAGCTCACAACACCGATTTCGGGACGAATACTTCAGAAACGCTCGGCATTCCTGGCGTTAACCTCGATAAGACGATAACCAGCGGAATCGTCGGCATTACGATTAACGGCGGGTTTTCCAATCCGTTGGTTGGCTTCTCGGCGAGCCTGCCCTGGGTCCGGTCAGAAACGAATATTGACTTTGCGAATACCTGGACCAAGATTCTCGGCAATCATACGGTTAAGTTTGGAGTCGACCTGCGCCGGGTTCGCGATGCTTTGCTGCAGGAGCAGACGTTCAGCCCACGCGGTCTCTATACTTTCAACGATGGTCAGACGGCGCTAAACACTGGGGCCGGCGCATCCAAAACCAGTTTTACAAATGACTTCGCCAGCTTTCTGCTCGACGTGCCAGGTCAGGCCGGTCGCGATCTGGCGACCTTCTTCCCGAACTATCGAGCCACGCAGTTCTTCGCCTTCGTTCAAGATAAGTGGCTGGTCACTCCCAAACTGTCGGCGGATCTTGGAGTCCGTTGGGAGTTCTATCCAGCTGCTACGCCTGCTGCCAAGGGAGGCTTTTCAAATTACGATCCCACCAACAACACGCTTGTGGTGAGCGGCACGGGAGGCATTCCGAACGACCTGGGGATTGCGACGCATTACAAATACTTCGCACCTCGCCTGGGACTGGCTTATCGTCTAAAGGAATCGACAGTCCTTCGCGCTGGCTTCGGAATCAGCTATACGCCGTTCCCCGACAACAGTTATGCCTATAATTTTCCGGTGCGGGCTAACAACGCCTTCAATCCGGCCGTTGCTAGCTTTGGTCCCGCAGTGCTCCCCAGCGGACAAACGGCGACCTTTGAGAGTGGTTTTCCCGCTCCAATCCTTCCTGTTGTTCCGTCGAACGGGATCATTACCAACCCGGCTTTAGCGGTGAACTACTTCGTGGTCAATCAGAACTTCAAGAACCCCTACGTGGAATCTTGGAACCTCGCGGTCCAGCGGTCGTTGCCGTGGCGCTTCGTTCTCGACGTAGCTTACGTCGGCAGTCACAGCGTCGACACCGTGGTCAATTACAACCTCAATGCTGCAACGGTGGTCGGCCTCGGGAACAAAGGCCTCCCCGAATTCAATACTTTCGGGCGAACGGCCAGCACAAATCTCCTCTTTGCCGGATACTCGTCCAGCTACAATGCTTTGCAAGTGAAGTTTGACCGGAAATTCTCGGAAGGTTTCACGACCACCACGGCCTACACATTTGGTAAGGGCATGGGTTTTCAAACCGACGACGATGGCGGCCTCGCATTCTATATCAATCAACGCCGCAACTACGCGCGGAACGACTTCGATCGCACGCATACTTTCGTACAGAGTGTTGTGTACGATCTGCCATTCGGAAGGGGCAAGCGGTTGGTTTCTTCGGGAGTGGCCGCCGCGATTCTAGGTGGCTGGCGAGTTTCCGGCTTTATGACGATCATGTCCGGCCTTCCTCTCTACCTCACAGCCAATTCCACGTCGCTTCTCGCGCCTGGGAACACCCAAACGCCCAATTTGATTGCTCCCGTGCAAATCCTCCACGGTGTTGGCCCCAACAGTCCATGGTTCAGTACTGCGAGCTTTGCTGCTCCGGCGGCCGCCACTTTCGGCAATGTAGGGCGAAACTATCTCAGCGGGCCCGCGTTTTTCAACTTGGACGCAGCACTGTTTAAGTCAATCCGATTTACCGAGCGCTACAATTTGGATCTGCGCCTGGAGGCATTTGGCGTCACAAATACGCCGCAGTTCTTCTTCACCACTGGCAATGGCACAGCGGCGGGCGTGACGCTCGGCAGCACCAGCTTCGGCCACGTCACGAGTGCCACCGGTGGACGCCAACTTCAACTCGGCGCCAAGTTCAGCTTTTGATCCGCCGGCCGCGGCGCGAGAATCGTGTTGGCCTAGCGAGTGGAGTCACGGCTGCGCTCGCCAATTGACCATCGATGCTGGCAATGTGAATTGCCTTGTAGACTATAATTAATTCTATTGACATCACCACGTAGGAGGAACCTACATGACTTCTCGTGTTTCGCGTCGTGAGTTTCTCGATGCATTTGCAGTTGGCGCCGCGGGGATGGCGGTGGGAACCACGGCAAAGAGTTATGGCCAGATCCTCGGTTCCAACGATCGCCTCAACTTTGCTGTGATCGGCCTGAATGGGCGCGGGTACGCTCATCTCTCGTCGCTCAAGGCCAACCGGAGCGCGGCCCGCATCTCGCATGTCTGCGATGTGGACTCCAACATTCTCAAAAAGTTCGCCGATGCTGTGCTGCGCGAGATGGGCGAGTCTCCCGCGGCTGACAAAGACTTTCGCGCGATTCTCGAGCGGAAGGATGTGGACGCCGTCACGATTGCCACTCCCGACCATTGGCATACACCGATGGCCATCGCCGGCTTGCAGGCGGGTAAGCACGTCTATGTGGAAAAGCCATGCAGCCACAATCCCGCTGAGGGACAGATGCTGGTCGAGGCGCAACAGAAGTACGGAAAGCTTGTGCAGATGGGCACGCAGCAGCGCTCCTCGCCACACAGCATGGAGATCGTCGAAAAGATTCACGGCGGCATGATAGGCAGGCCCTACCTCGCGAAAGCCTGGTACAGCAATGTGAGGAAGTCGATTGGCACCGGCAAAGCAGCGCCCGTGCCGTCGCAACTGGATTGGGACCTGTGGCAGGGTCCGGCGCCACGCCAGCCCTATAGGGACAACGTGCATCCGTACAACTGGCACTGGTTTAGAAACTACGGCACGGGCGAAACGCTCAATAATGGAACGCACGAGGTGGATGTCTGTCGCTGGGCGCTGGGGGTCGATTATCCGAAACGGGTCACCGCGTCAGGCGGCAGGTACCAATTCCAAGACGACTGGCAGTTTTACGACACTCTGGTGACCAGCTTCGAGTACGAAGACCGCATGCTCACCTGGGAGGGCAAGAGCTGTCAGGGAATGAAGTACTACGGCCGTGACCGCGGCTCGGCCATCATGGGGACGACTGGCACCGTGGTTGTCGATCGCGATGGCTACGAGATCTACGACCTCAAAGGGAATAAGACAAGCGAGTTCAAGGCCGGAAGCACAACGTCATCGGCCGACCTCCGCGGAGCCGATTCCATGACCGACGCTCACTTCGCGAACTTCATTGCGGGAATCCGGAAGGGCGAGAAGCTGAACGCGCCGATCTCTGTCGGCAACGTCGCCGTCACCATGCTGCAGCTTTCCAACATCGCGTGGAACGTCAACCGAGAGTTGCATCTCGATACAAAAGACGGACAGATCCAGGGCGACCCTGAAGCGAGGAAGATGTGGGGGCGCGAATACGAGAAGGACTGGGCGCCGCATGTCTAAAATGCAGCAGCGCCCGCCGGACGATGAGACGGAAACGAAAAACATTTTCTCGCGCCGCAATTTCGTTTGCTCCGGTGCACTGGTTGCAGCGGCGTTCACTGCATCGAAGGAAGTCTTCGCAGCGTCCGCGGAACGAGCTCCCGATGAGGAAGGATCGGCTATTCGTCTGGGGCTAGCCAGCTACACATTTCGTAATTTCAGCCGGGCGCAGATGATCGGCTACTTGAAGCAGCTCAACGTACTGGCGCTGAATGCCAAGGACGTCAAAGACCATCTCCCAACGGATGCCCAGGAGGAGGAGGCTGCCCTGGCAGACTATGCCGCGGCGGGCATCAAGCTTCACGCTGCCGGAACCATTTATTTCCCGAAAGATGAAGATGCCGACATCCGCAGCAAATTCGAATACTGCAGGCGGGCGGGGATTGGCGTGATTGTCGCGGGCGACCCCGCGGCGGAGACTCTGCCGCGGCTTGAGAAGTTCGTAAAGGAATACGACATCCGTATCGCGATCCACAATCACGGCCCGGAAGATAAGTTGTGGCATTCGCCGCTGGATGTATTGAAAGCGGTGAAGAGTTTGGATCCGCGCATCGGGTGCTGCATAGATGTCGGGCATACGGTTCGCGCGGGCACGGACGTGGTTCAGGCCATCCACGAAGTGGGCGCGCGGCTGTTTAACGTGCACATGAAGGATCTCACAAGCTTCCAGAGCAAGGAGAGCCAGGTGGCAGTAGGAGAAGGCATCATGCCGCTGAAGAAGATTATTGAAGCTCTTAGCGCGATAAAGTACAAGGGCTTCGTCGATCTGGAGTATGAGGTGCATCCCGACGATCCGATGCCGGGCGCCATCGCTAGCTTTGCCTACCTGCGAGGCGTGCTGGCCGGCATGGGGTATGCGGGGTAAAGCTGAGTCAGTTGGTGGACCAACTTCTTCACGGCGCAGGGCTCCTCGGCATCAAAGCTAAAGCCGAGTTCACGCAATCCATCATAAAGTAATCGAGAAAGTACTCGCCATCGCGCTAACGCTCTTTTTTCAGTCTATTACGAAGGCGGCGTGCGACGTCGTCGAAAACGAACGCCCGCTTCCCGCTACGATCGCGATTTGTGGCGATTGGAGAGGCGGGAAATCCAGACTGATCCAATGGTGCAACCCTGGGAGTCTCCGTAAGGGCCGCACAGGATCAGCTTGGTCATTCGAATCCGACAACGACTGTCGCAATCTATACTCGGAGGCATAGAAGGCCGCAGTTTCGCCACGCAGATGTTCCCAAGCTTGGGACTTCAACCATCGACCTAACCCTTATGGGGGGCTGAAGTGGCCGGAATGGCTAGCTCAGCGCCGAGGTTGAGATCATGCGGCGCGCGCGGTTCAAGGCCCCGCGATGCTAGCCCAATGCTACCCCAACTTCCGCGGTTCGGTTCGACCTGAAGATTTGCCGTTCGAAAACCGGCGCAATCACGACGAGCTCATGGTGAAGGCGGAGAAGGAGTGCGTTTACCGGTGATTCTTACCTACGGCATCGGGAGGTCGACGAGGTTGCTGGTTGAGCCATAGGCGGCAAGAAAGAAAGGCGAAGACGCCGAGGGCCGGAACGATGGCTTGTGTTTCGAGGCTGGCGACGAGCTGTGCGGCGGCCGGCAGAGAAGTCTGCAGCAGGCAAAAAAGAATCATAAGAAGGATGAACATGAACGGTGGCCTTCCTCGGAGGCGCATCACGTGCATATCTCACCTCCGACCCATTAGGAATGCATGTCTCGGACCATCACGTAGTCTTGGTTAAGAGGCCCTGATTCATGTAGATAGAGAAGATGCCAGGAACAACTCACAATGATGTTGCGGAATGGAATTGCGAATTCACAATGTTCGCAAGATTTGCTACGATCAAGCGCCATGGATGAGATTCCAAGCTTGACCTCGCTAAGCCTTCGCGAAGCACAGCGTTTTGGCTTAATGCTGCGCACCTGGGAAGCGGTCAGCGCGGAGCGCGAGCTGCCTGGAGTCTTGGCGGCGCTTGCCGATGTGCTCCTCCCTGTTGTTCCATTTGATTCCATCGGCATCATTGACTTCGGCGGGGCCCCCATGGCCGATGACCAAAGCGGAAAGCACAAACTCTTCGCCCTGCATGTTGTCGGTATTGCGCCCCTCGAAGGAGAGACCGCGGAGCAGATGGCCGAGAGGCTGCTCCCGTGCGCACGGCCATTGAAGGAAACGCGTCCCCTCGCTCCTTATCCGCCTGTTCCAATAGACGACCTGAAACTGCGGGGCGCCGAGCCGTTTGCCTGCGCCGATCTTCTTCAGAAAGACTCCTGGTTTGAACACGAATTTCACATGGCCGCAGCCGGTATCCGGTCATACGCCGCCGTGCCGCTGGTCACGCGCGGTCAGATAATCGGCGTTGCCTCCTTTACCCGCTCGGAGCCCCGAGCTTTCCCACCTGAGGAGCTGACCGTTCTGCGCGATGTAGGCCGTGCGCTCTCCGTCGCAACCGCAAATGCGATGGCCAACAACGAGATCCGCAAGCTGCGCGAGCAGCTGGAGGCGGAAAACATTTCACTGCGCGCGCGGTTGGGGCAGGCGCCATGGTTTGAGGAGATTCTGGCGCACTCGGCAGCGCTGAAGCGCGTCCTGGATAAAGTGGAGCAAGTGGCGACGACCGACGCGACTGTCCTGATCACCGGAGAGACTGGGACCGGCAAGGAGCTGATCGCCCGCGCGATTCACCGGCGATCGGCGCGCGCGAGCGGGCCGCTGGTCAAGGTGAACTGCGCAGCGATACCGGACACGCTGCTGGCATCGGAGCTTTTCGGGCACGAGCGAGGAGCCTTCAGCGGGGCGGTGGAGCGTCGCAAGGGACGGTTCGAGCAGGCGCACGGCGGCACACTTTTTCTGGACGAAATCGGCGAACTGCCGGCGGAAATGCAGGTGCTTTTGCTACGCGTGTTGCAGGAGCGGGAGTTCGAGCGGCTGGGAGGGACGCAGACACTGCAGGTGGATGTGCGGCTGGTCACGGCAACAAATCGCGATCTGTCGGAAGATGTCCGGGCGGGGAAGTTCCGGAGCGATCTGTACTACCGCCTGAACGTTTTCCCGGTGCACGTGCCGGCGCTGCGGGAGCGCCCGGAGGACATACCGCCGCTGGTGGCGCACTTCGCGGAAAAATACGGCGAGCGATTCGGACGGAAGATTTCGCGGATCGAACGAAAGATGCTGGACTTGCTGCAATCGCACGATTGGCCGGGGAACGTGAGGGAGCTGGAGAATACCGTGGAGCGGGCAGTGATTCTGGCCCAGAACGGCGTGCTCAGCATGGACGCCGGGATGCTGAGCGGAGCGGAGGGCGCGAGCCGGGGGGTCGACGCAGCGCGATCCAACGAGCGTGAGGCGCTCGAAGCGGCGCTAAGCGCTTCGAAGGGAAAGGTGGCGGGAGAGAATGGCGCAGCTAAGAGATTAGGGCTTCCTGCGTCCACCGTGGAGTTTCGGATTCGGAGGCTGGGGATCGACAAGTTCCGGTATCGCGCGCGGTAGTCGCCATCGTTTATCAGTTTGAGGGATGGTGGGCCCGCCAGGATTTGAACCTGGGACCAACGGATTATGAGTCCGCTGCTCTAACCGCTGAGCTACGGGCCCCCTGATAATAAAGGACTTATTTGCCTGCCTATGATGACCGAAACAATTTTGCGTCATTCTTGCGTTGCAGTCCACCCAAATTCGGACGGGGTTACCCTTCCTTCCATCACAAATGCGCCGCCTGATAGGAACCACCCTCCAAGCTGACGATCGGCGACAATCGCGCTTCCATCTTCCCTAAAGTTTGCGCGTTCCTGGCACGAACGAAACAAACCGATGGCACCTTATGAACGCAGAAGCCAAGTTGATTTTAGTTTCGTCTCACTCCGTTCGCAAGCGTTTGCGTTTACTGGCTTTTGCGTCGACTCTGCCGTTTAATCGCCACCGAGAGCCTCCGGGACAGAAAGCGCAATCGCGATCACAGTGTTTTTTTCGCACTGTAGCTTTGTTTCGAATAAGCAAGAAAGGTTTCAGCCTAAGTATTTACGCTGATCTAGCTCTTTGTTCCGACAAAACTCTCGCCAAAGGGAGAGCAGCGGATTGCAGCGGATCCAAATTCCGCTGCTCCCGCGGAAACCTGTCGCGTCGCAGCGGTTCTCAGAAAGGTCCTGTCCATTAAGGATACGACGCGCACATTGGTCGATCAGCCGGCTTACCAAGCACAAAGGATTCTGAAATGATCGGAAAGAACACCGAGCGTCCGCGTGCTGCGAACGAACAAACTACTCGACTCGTAATGCGTCCGTCGGGTTTATGCCCGAGGCGCGATGCGCGGGAATGAGAGCGGAGCTCAACGCCACCGAACAGAGAACCAGGATAGTGATCGCGATTACAACAGGGTCGGAGGGTTTCACGTCATAGAGCTGCGATTTCACCAGCCTGCCGAGAGCCCAGACAAGTGGTAGCCCGATGCCGATTCCCGAAACGACCATCGTCAGGGCATCGCGAAGCACGAGCCAAATCGCAGACCAGCGCTTGGCGCCAAGCGCCAACCTGATCCCGATCTCGCGCGT
>Ga0210384_10005009_pt1 | contig 14591 bp, 13 predicted proteins | sample IncBWH2MmetaG_FD_160574 | JGI IMG/M metagenome (GOLD analysis project Ga0210384, IMG submission 160574) | Forest soil microbial communities from Barre Woods Harvard Forest LTER site, Petersham, Massachusetts, United States - Inc-BW-H-2-M | ecosystem: Environmental > Terrestrial > Soil >...
CCACCGATATGCGAGAAGAACAGCGCCGACGGCGTGCCGTCGGGATTGGAGAAAATGTTCTTTTTGGTCTTCACGTCCACCACGCTCTGGTGGATGTGCATGGCGCTGCCGGGCTCCTTGGCGTGCGGCTTCGCCATGAAGGTGCAATACATCTTGTGGCGCAGCGCCGCCTCGCGGGCGGTGCGCTTGAAGAGGAACACCTGGTCGGCGAGATCCATGGGCTGGCCGTGGATCAGGTTGATCTCCATCTGCGCCGGACCGTCCTCATGAATGAGGGTGTCGATCTCGATGTCCTGGTCCTCACAGAACTGGTAGATGTCGTCGAACAGGGGATCAAACTCATTCACCGCGGCGATGCTGTAGGACTGGCGCCCGGGCTCCGAGCGCCCGGAGCGCCCCACCGGGGGCTTGAGCGGGTAGTCGGCATCCTTGTTCTGCTCGACGAGATAGAACTCCAGCTCCGGCGCCACCACCGGCTCCCAGCCGCGCTGCTCGTAGAGTTCCAGGATGTTGCGTAGTACGTGCCGCGGCGCCATCGACACCCGCCGGCCGTCCGAATAGAAACAGTCGTGGATCACCTGCGCGGTGGGCTCAGCCGCCCACGGCACGCGCCGCACGGTCTTCTGGTCGGCCTTGAGAATGATGTCGATTTCCGCCGGACTCATGGCATCGCCGGTGTCGTTCGGGTAGTCGCCCGTCACCGTCTGCAGGAACACGCTTTCCGGCAGGCGCATGCCGCCGTCCTCGGCGAACTTTTCCGCCGGCATGATCTTGCCGCGCGCGATGCCGGCCATGTCGGGAATGATCGCTTCCACTTCGGAAATGCCGTGATCGCGGAGGAACTGGCGGATCTCACTCACCATAAACTCACCACTTTCATCTGCTCTGCGCCCGCTCGCGGCTCGCCTGCCCGAAGGCGGCGAACAAGGCGCGCGAAAAAGGATTGCCCATCACCCGCCACTCCGGATGCCACTGCACGGCCACAGCAAAGCGTACCGCCTGGCGCACGCGGAATGCCTCGATGACGCCGTCGGGCGCGCGCGCCTCGACCGCAAGCTCGGCTCCCAACTGGTCGATCCCCTGGTGGTGCAGCGAATTCACCTCGATACGGTCGCGCTCGGAGAAGCTGCGCAGCAGGCCACCGGGTTCGAGCGTCACCTCGTGCGCGGGCCCGTACTGCACTTCCAGCGGCTGCGTCGTGTCGTCGCGATGGTCCAGGTAGCCGGGAATCTCGTGCAGGTTCTGGTGCAGCGTGCCGCCGAAAGCGACATTCATCTCCTGGAAGCCACGGCAGATTCCGAACACCGGGACACCGGCCTCGACCGCCTTGCGGATAAGCGGCAGCGTGGTCGCATCGCGCGCCGGATCGTGCAGCGTACCCGGCGCGCTCGGCGGACCCTGGTACAGCCGCGGCTCAACGTTCGACGGACTGCCGGTGAACACCAGGCCGTCGAGGCGCTGCAGCAGTTCATCGAACCGCAGCTCCTCGGCGAGCGCCGGAATCATGACCGGAGCCGCGTCAGCCGCCTCCAGCACGGCGCGCGCGTACTTCTCCCCGACCATGTGAAAAGGGTGCGCGCCGACCATGCGCCGGTCGGCGGAAATACCAATGAGCGGGCGGGCGGATGCCATGGGGCTTGCGGCCGAGTGTGTTTAGAATATTAAACAAACCCAGCCGACGACTCTCCAAACAACCTGTCTATTAGACCACAGCCCAAGGCCGTAAGCCTGAAGTTGCGCTCGGTTGCGAGAGTGCGGTAAGGGCCTAAGTAACGCCCATTCCGGCCCACTCGGGTGGCCTTTGCAGCGTCCGGGTCGATTTGCCGCGCGTGGCTCCAGGCCCGTATCCTTCCGGGTCGCGCGCGCCCGCGGGCGTCAGATATCTTAAACACGCGCGGGTGGATACGCCCATGAGACCCCTGCCCTACATCAATTCCTATTACGCCGCCTCGGTGCATCCGGCACCGGCAAGACCGGTGCTCGGGGACAGCATCGAGTGCGACGTGTGCGTGGTCGGCGGCGGCATCGCCGGGTGCTCGGCGGCGCTGCACCTGGCCGAGCGCGGCCTGCGCGTGGTGTTGCTCGAAGCGCAGCGCATCGGCTGGGGCGCGTCGGGCCGCAGCGGCGCCCAGGCACTGTACGGGATCGCCGCGGGCCAGCCCAAGCTCGAACGGCTCATCGGTGCTCAGGATGCGCGCGCGGTGTGGGATGTGTCGGTGGAGGGGCTCGCGCTCATGCGCGAGCTCATCGCCCGCTTCCGCATCGACTGCGATTGGGCGGACGGCCACCTGCTCGCGGCCGTGAAGCCGCGGCACGAGCGGGAGCTGCGCGCCCAAGCGCACGAGCTGCGCGACCGGTATGGCTACCCGAGCGTGCGCTACCTGTCGCGCGAGGAGTTGCGCCCGCTACTCGCAACCGAGCGTTACCGCGGCGCACTACACGACAGCAACAGCGGCCACCTGCACCCGCTCAACTACACGCTGGGACTTGCGGCCGCAGCGCAAGGCGCGGGCGTGCGGATTTTCGAAGCTACGCGGGCGCTGCGCTACGCGACTGCGGGCAGCGCTCAGGTGCGCGTCACGACCGCCGGCGGCGAAGTGCGCACCCGGCACCTGGTGCTGTGCGGCAATGTCTATCTGGGTGCGACCGCCCCGGCACTGGTCGCGAAGATCATGGCGGTCGCGACCTACATCATCGCCACCGAACCCTTAGGGCAGGAGCGTGCACGACAGCTCATCACCAACAACGTCGCGGTCGCCGATATGAACTGGGTGCTGGATTATTTCCGCACCTCCGCGGATCACCGCCTGCTGTTCGGCGGTCGCGTCAACTACTCCGGTTTGCGCTCGTTCGATGCGCCCGCCGCCACCCGCGCGCGCATGCTCGGAGTGTTCCCGCAGCTCAACGACGTGCGCATCGACTACGCCTGGGGCGGTGAGGTGGATATCACCTTGAATCGCGCGCCCCACTTCGGCCGTCTGGCCCCCAACGTCTACTTCCTGCAGGGCTTCTCGGGTCACGGAATCGCCCTCACCGGCATCGCCGGCAAGCTGGTCGCGGAGGCGCTTGCCGGTACCGCTGGCCGCTTCGATGTTTTCGCACGCATCCCGCACGGCAGATTCCCCGGCGGCGCGGCGCTGCGCCGCCCGGCGCTGGTGCTCGCAATGCTCTACTACCGTATCCGGGACCTGTTGTAGGCGGCCCGCAGCATGCAGCACGCGCCGCCAATTTACCGCGAGCTCGTCCTGTGGCTGTGGCTGGCGTGGGCCGGGTACTGGTTAGTCTCCGCACTGCGCCTGAAGAGCGCGGTGCGCCGCGAGTCGCTCGCCTCACGCCTGGCGCATGTCATACCGCTCGTCGTGGCAGCGGTGCTCATTGGCCGCCCCGACCTGCCGTGGGGCGCGCTCAACCTGCGTCTGTGGCCGCAGTCACTGACGACTTACCTGCCGGGCCTGGCGCTGCTCATCGCCGGCCTCGCGTTCGCCGTCTGGGCGCGCGCGCACCTGGGCCGCAACTGGAGCGGCTCGGTGACGGTCAAGGAAGGGCACGAGCTGATTCGCTCCGGTCCCTACGCCTGGGTGCGTCACCCGATCTACACCGGTCTCATAACCGCCGTGGCTGGCACTGCGATCGTTTCGGGCACGCTGCGGGCGGCACTCGGACTCGTGATTGTGACGCTGGCGCTGCTGCGGAAACTGCGCACCGAGGAGGCCTTCATGCGCGAGGCCTTTCCGGTCGAGTACCAGCGCTACAGCGCGGACGTCCCGGCGCTCATCCCCTTCACAAAGCCTCCGCAATCTGCACCGCGTTGAGCGCGGCGCCCTTGAGCAACTGATCCCCGGACACGAACAGCGCGATGGAGCGCCCGCCCGGATCGCTCAGGTCCTGACGAATGCGGCCGACGAGTATGGCGTCCTGGCCGGAGGCGTCGCGGGGCATGGGGAAGTGATTGCGCTCGGGGTCATCCACCAGTCGTATCCCCGGCGCGTCGTTGAGCAGTGCGCGCACCTCTGGCGCCGTGATCGGTCGCTCACATTCGAAGGTAATCGCCGCGGAGTGCGCGCGCAGTACCGGCACGCGTATGCAGGTCGCCGACACCTGGATCTGCGGATCGCCGTAGATCTTGCGCGTCTCCTCCCGGATCTTGGTCTCCTCCTCGTTGTAGCCGGTCGCAGGATCAATGCGGGTGTTGTGGCTGAAGAGGTTGAACGCGTAGGGGTGCGGCAGCACCTGGTGCGCGAACTCGCGGCCCTCGAGGTAGGCGCGCGTGGACTCGCGCAGCTCCTGCATCGCCGCGGCGCCGGCGCCGGAGGCCGCCTGGTAGGTCGCGATGATCAGCCGTTGGATGCGGTTCACCTTGTGGATCGGCCACAACGGAGTGATGGCGATGATGGCGCCGCAATTGGGGTTGGCGATGATGCCCTTATGGCCGCGCAGCGCCTGCGGGTTGATCTCCGGCACCACCAGCGGCACGTCCGCCTGCATGCGGAACGCCGAGGAGTTGTCGACCACGGTCGCGCCGGCGCGCACGGCGAGCGGCGCAAAGCGTTTCGAGGTGCTGCCACCCGCCGAGAACAACGCGACATTGACGCCACGAAAACTGTCGGCGGTCAGTTCACGCACCGTGAGCTGCGCCCCGCGAAACGGCAATGTCTTGCCGGCCGAGCGCGCCGAGGCGAACAGGCGCAGTTCCGACAGCGGGAAGTGCCGCTGCTCAAGGCAGCGGATCAGCTCCACCCCGACCGCGCCGGTGGCGCCGACGATGGCTACAACCGGCGCTGCAGCGGCGGCAGGTTTGCTCGAACTTCGGGATGACATGCGACTCGTTTACCGTACCCGCTCCGCGCTGTAAAGCGCACCCGGGCGACTGCGGGGGTTCCTGGCCGGAATCAATCCGCAACAAAAAGGTTGCAGTTCCCGCCGCGCCTCCCTAATATGCAACCAGGAGGTTGCCGTTTATGAACGAGCGCATTGAAAAACGTGTGGAGCTGAAGGCGCCGGTTTCGCGCGTGTGGCGCGCACTCACCGACTACCGTGAGTTCGGCGCCTGGTTCGGAGTGAAGGTCGAGGGCCCGTTCGTGCCCGGAAAGGCAGCCGGCGGCCAGATTACTTATCCCGGCCTGGAGCACGTGCGGCTGCAGATGGTGGTGCAGAAAATGGAGCCGGAGAAGCGCTTCAGCTTCACCTGGCACCCTTACGCTCTCGACCCCAAGGCCGACTATTCACAGGAGACACCCACCCTGGTGGAGTTCACCCTGGAAAAGACCGCGGGCGGGACGCTGCTGCTGGTGACGGAATCCGGGTTCGACCGCATCCCGGCCGCCCGCCGTGCGGAAGCCTTCCGCATGAACGACAACGGCTGGGCGCAGCAGATGACCAACATCCTCAAGCATGTCGCGCAGCAACCCTGAGCATCCGGCACGCCGCCGCCAGCACGCGGCGGTGTTCGCAGCCCTGAGCGACGAGACGCGGTTGGCGCTCGTGACCACGCTCGCCGGCGGGCGGGCGCACTCGATCGCCCAGCTGACGGATGGCTCGCGGCTCACGCGCCAGGCGATCACCAAGCACCTGCGCGTGCTCGAGGGCGCGGGCCTCGTGCGCAGCAGCCGTCGCGGGCGTGAGAGCCGCTTTGAGCTGGATCCGCAGCCGCTGGCAGAACTGCGGGCCTACCTCGAGCGGGTATCCGCGCAGTGGGATCAGGCGTTGTCGCGACTCAAGGCATTCGTCGAGAGCTGAATCCGCGCAGCCGCCGTCAGCGCGGTTTCTGCACATCCTTCGTGAGCGGCTCGACCCGGTCGAATCTGCGGTAGTCGACGCGCAGAGTTCCGTCATCGGCTTCCTCCAGCAGGTCGCTGAAGGATGCGTTCCAGTGAATATCCTCGCTTGTGTACTCGGTCCGCGCCGTCAGCACCTGGCCGGTCGTTTCATCCGTGCCGGTCACGCTGAGGACGAAGGATGCATCCTTCTCGCGCAGCGACTGCGCGGTTTCAGAGTGCAGCGGACTCGCCTCGTCGATGACGTGCATGATGGTCCACCCGAGGGCGAACATCGGGTGTTGCGATCGCACCAGCGACAGATCGACGATGCGGCGGATGCTGACGCCCTCGACGGTCACCTCGTCGCGCAACATGCGCAGTTGCGCCGAAGCATCCTGGACGATGTTCTGGCGCTCGTTGGCGGCACGCACCACGAAGGTCGTCCGGCCGTCAATCGGCCGCACCACGGCGTTGCGGGTAAAGAGGAAGCGCGCCCTGGGACGGGAGAAGCGCGCGAACATGATGCCGGTGATGAGCGCCAGCGACATAAGACCCGCGAAGATCTCGACCATGGCAACCAGGTGCCCGTAGAGCGTCTGCGGGTGCATGTCCCCGTAGCCCACGGTCGCGAAGGTCTCGACGCTGAAGAAAAACGCGCCCGCGAAGCCGGGCGGATTGAGGTTGGCGATGCATCCGGGTGCGAGGTGATACAGCAGGCCGAACAGCAGGTCGAAGCTAAGAAAAAAAGCGGCCAGGGTGACGAACAGACGTGGCCAGCTGACCGTCATGAAGTGGTGGTACAGGTCGCGCATCACGTTTTGCGACAGGCCCTGGATGAGGAACTCGTAGCGGCCGATGGTCCGCGGTGCGGCGTGGCCGTGTCGAGCGCGGCGGGCGCGATGTTTGGTGTCGCTCATGCTTTAGGCTGCGAGCTGGCGCGCCCGCACCTCGAAGCACCTGTGGATGCGCGGGTTGCGCTCGAAGTCCTTCGGCAGCGTCGCCGCCGATACATCGCGTATCTCATAGCGTGCGCTCAAGGACTCTTCGAGCCGGAAGCGCTGGGCGTTGGTGGAGAACACGATCAGGCCCGCCGGCGCTAAAAGCCGCGCGCAGGTCTGGATGAGTTCGGGGTGATCCCGCTCGAGGTCCAGCACGCCTTCCATGCGCCTGGAGTTGGAAAACGTCGGCGGATCGAGGAACACCAGGTCGTAACGCTCGGGAGCACGGGCCGCATCCTCGAGCCAGCGCCGGCAGTCCGCCTGTATGAAGGCGTGCGCTTTGCCCTTGAAGCCATTGACGGCGAGGTTGCGCTGCGCCCACTCAAGATAAGTGCGTGACATGTCCACAGAGGTGCTGGCGGCCGCGCCACCAGCGGCCGCATACACCGTGGCGGTGCCGGTGTAGGAAAACAGGTTGAGAAAGCGCGTGCCGCGGGCCGCTTGCCGCAACCGCGCGCGCGTGGTGCGGTGATCGAGAAAGAGTCCCGTGTCAAGGTAATCCTCGAAGTTCACCCGAAACTTAAGCCCCCCCTCCTCCACCAGCTGGAAGTGCTCGCGCTCATCGAGCTTCTCGTACTGCTCACCGCGCACGGTGCGACGCCGCGTCCGCACGCGGATGCGCTCGGGCGCCACCCCGGTCGCCTCCGGCAGGCTGGCGAGCACCTCGCCGCGGCGTTTGCGCACCGCATCCAGCTCAATTTCCGCCGGCGCCGCGTATTCCTGCACGTACAGCCAGGACTCTTCGGGTTCCAGCGTGCGGTATAGGTCAATGGCGAACGCGTACTCAGGCATGTCGGCGTCGTAGACGCGGTAACAGGAGACGCCCTCGCGCCGGGCCCAGGTGCGCAGCCGTTTCAGATTCTTCCCCAGGCGGTTGGCGAACATGCGTGCGCCCGGCGTGTCCTTGAGGTGGCCGATGCCTTTGCCGAGCATGCCGGGCTCGCGCGCGCTGCCCGCCTCCACCTTGATGCGCAGCAGCCGGCACTCGATGCCGCCGTTCCAAACCGCGTGGGTGCGATAGGCGCGCAGACCCAACTCCATGCCGAGCTCGGGTGCGCCGGTCAGGATCGCGGCGCTCCAGCCCTGGAAGCGCTCGCGCAGCACCGCACCGAGCTCGCGGTGAATGACGCGCGCGGCTTCGTGGTCCTCGAGGCGCATGCCGTAAGGCGGATTGGTGCACAGCAGCCCGGGCCGTGGGGGCACTTCCGCCGTCGCCGGCGCGGCGTCGGTGAGCAGGCCGGTCTCAAAGCGCGCGAAGCCTCCGACGCCGGCGCGCCGCGCGTTGTCGCGCGCGTTGCCGATGGCAAGCCGGTCGCGATCGGTGCCGCGCACCACCGCGCGGGTGTTCGCGCCGGCGCTCGCGCGCGCCTCGGCCTCTTCACGCAGCCGCGCCCACAACGCAGCGTCATGGCCGCGCCAGCCGAGAAAGCCGAAATGCTGACGTAACAGCCCCGGCGCCCGATCGGCGGCGATGAGGGCCGCCTCGATGCAGAAGGTGCCCGAGCCGCACATCGGATCCAGGAACTCCGCGCCCTGCGCCGCAAGCTCCGGCCATCCTGCCCGGATGAGCACGCCCGCTGCGACATTCTCTTTCAGCGGTGCTTCGCCGGCCGCGCCGCGATAAGCGCGCCGGTGCAGGCTCTCGCCCGACAGGTCGATGGAAACCGTGATCGCCGTGCCATGCGCGTGCGCATGCACCCGGACGTCGGGACGCTCGAGCGCCACATCCGGCCGCGCGTCGGTGGCGAGACGCATGCCATCGACGATGCCGTCCTTGAGCTTCAACGCGCCGAAATGCGTGTGGGTGATGGTCGGATGACGGCCCGTGAAGTCGCACGCCAGCGTCGCGCCGGGCAACAGGTGCGCCGGCCAGTCAAGCGCGCGCACGGCGGCGTGGAACTCGCTGGCGTCCTGCGCCTGAAAGCTCGCCACTTCAAGATAGACGCGGTTGGCGACCCGCGACCACAGGCAGGCGCGGTACGCGACTTCGAGCGCTCCGCTGCAGGCGACGCCGGTGGCGCGTTCGCGCACTTCCTGAGCGCCGAGCTCCTGCAGCTCACGCGCCAGGAGATCGGTCAGTCCCCGCGGCGCGCTGACCAGGTATTTGAGGGCGCCCGCGCTCACCTCACGACAGATCGATCCACGTCGTCTTCATCTCGGTGTATTTCTCGAGCGCGTGCAGGGACTTGTCACGCCCGATGCCCGACTGCTTATAACCGCCGAAGGGCACGGTCAGGTCATCCGCGTCGTAGCAGTTTACGTACACGGTGCCCGCGCGCAGTGCGCGCGCGGTGCGATGCGCGGTAGTCACATCGCGCGTCCACACGGCGGCGGCGAGACCATAGATCACATCGTTGGCGATCCCGATGGCCTCCTCGACGTTCTTGAAGGTGATCGTCGACAACACCGGCCCGAAAATCTCCTCGCGCGCAATAGTCATGTTGGGCTTCACGGCCTCGAACACGGTCGGCTCGATGAAGTACCCGCCACTGTCCTCGCGCACGCGCCGTCCGCCGAAACGCAACTCGGCGCCGTCGTTGCGCCCGGAGTCGATGTACCCCAGCACGCGTTTCATCTGCGTTTCATCGACAATCGCGCCCAGGCGCGTGGCCGGATCCAGAGGATCGCCGGGCTGCATCTTGCGGCTCACGGCCTGCACTTTTTCCAGCAGCGCGTCCTTGATGCTCTCGTGCACCAGCAGGCGCGAGCCCGCCGAACACATCTCGCCCTGGTTGAAGAAAATGGCGAACGCCGCGGCCTTGGCGGCGCGATCCAGATCCGGGTAATCCGCCATGACGATGTTGGGTGACTTGCCGCCGCACTCGAGTGACAGGCGCTTCAGGTTCGACTGCCCGGCGTACTGCATGATCTGCTTGCCGGTCGCGGTCGAGCCGGTGAAGGCGATGCAGTCCACGTCCATGTGCAGGGCGAGTGCCTTGCCGGCGGTCTGTCCGAGGCCCGGCACGACATTCAGCACACCCGGCGGAATGCCGGCTTCCACGGCAAGTTCCGCGACCTTGATCGCGGTAAGCGGGGATTTCTCCGACGGCTTGAGCACCAGGGAATTGCCCGCGGCCAGGATGGGCGCGAATTTCCACGCCGCCATGAGCAAGGGAAAGTTCCACGGCACGATCGCGCCGACAACCCCCATGGGTTCGCGGGTGATCAGGGCGAGCGCGTCCGGGCCGGTGGGTGCCACCTGGTCGTACACCTTGTCGACGGCTTCCGCGTACCAGCGGATGCAGCGGGCCGCGCCGGGGACATCCACCTTCAGGCTGTCAGTGATCGGCTTGCCCATGTCGAGCGTCTCGAGCAATGCCAGCTCATCCCCGTGTGCCTGGACCAGGTCCGCGAACCGCAAGAGGATCCGCTTGCGTTCCCCGGGCGCAAGATTCGCCCAGCTGCCCTCGCGGAACACGGCGCGCGCGGCACTCACGGCCCGGTTGATGTCTTCCTGGTCGCCGGATGCGACCCGCGCCAGGAGCTTGCCGGTGGCAGGATTCAGGCAATCGAACGTGGCGCCCGAAGCCGCATCGGCGTAGCGGCCGGCGATGAAGGCCTGGGTGCGGAACTGCAGCGTCCGCGCCCGCTCATGCCAGGAAATGCTGTTGGGTTTTGCGTTCATGGTGACGGACCTCAAAACGTCGCTGGTGTGCAGGCGCTGATGATCTCACACGTCTCGCGCCCGACGTTGCGGAAGCGGTGCGGGAGCTGGCTGGCGAAATAATATGCCTCGCCGGGCCCGAGTACGCGCGTGGCGCCGCCCACGGTCACTTCGATCCGGCCGCGGATTACGACGCCCGCCTCCTCGCCGCGGTGCGCCAGCATCTCCTCACCCGTGGCGGCACCGGCGGCGTAACGTTCATGCAGCACCGTGAGCTGACGAGCGTTGCGCTGCGCGGCCACCAGGCGCAGCGAAACTTCCGGGTTGCCGAGCTCGACGAGCTCATCGGCACCGAAGAAAGCCTGTGGCGCCACGCTCAGATCCATCGTGAAAAACTCGGCCAGCGGCATGGGGATGCCATCGAGTACTTTCTTCAGCGAACTCACCGAAGGGCTCACCCGGTTCTGCTCGATAAGAGAGATGAGTCCGTTGGTGACGCCCGCGCGCCGCGCGAGCTCGCGCTGGGACAGGCCGAATGTGGTGCGGACGCTGCGCAGGCGCGCCCCGACGTCAATGGTCATGGTGTTTAGGATATTAGACAATAGAAGCCGAAATATCGCTTTCGTGGCTGTTCTTGTCCAGTTTATTTATCATTTGCCCCTTCCCAGGCTCAACAGCGCGAGCCACCCCGCGCACGGAAATCCCCATGCCCAGCTCCAGCCCCGCTTTGCAGCGCGCCGACCTTGAAGCGCTGTGGTTGCCGTTCACGCCCAACCGGCAGTTCAAGGCCAAGCCACGCCTGCTCGCCCGGGCGAGTGGCATGCACTACTGGACCCCGGACGGACGGCAGATCCTCGACGCGGTGGCGGGCCTGTGGTGTGTCAACGCCGGTCATGGCCGCCCGGAGATCACCGAGGCGGTCGCGCAGCAGCTGAAGACCATGGACTACGCGCCACCGTTCCAGATGGCCCACCCGCCGGCGTTCGCGCTCGCAAACGAGCTGGTGAAAATCGCCCCCGCGGGGCTCGACCATGTGTTTTTCACCAACTCCGGTTCCGAGGCCGTCGACACGGCGCTGAAGATCGCCCTCGCCTGGCACCGCGCGCGCGGTGAGGCGACGCGCACGCGTCTCATCGGCCGCGAGCGCGGCTATCACGGCGTCGGCTTCGGTGGCATTTCAGTTGGCGGCATCGCGCCGAACCGCAAGGCCTGGTCGACGGCGCTCCTGCCGGGCGTCGATCATCTCCCGCACACGCATGACCTGGCGAAAAACGCCTTCTCGCGGGGCGTGCCGGCGCATGGCGCCGAGCTCGCCGATGAGCTCGAGCGGCTCATCGCGCTGCACGATGCGTCCACCATCGCCGCGGTGATCGTCGAGCCCATCGCCGGTTCCACCGGCGTGCTGATCCCGCCACACGGCTACCTCAAGCGCCTGCGCGAGATCTGCGACCGGCACGGGATTCTGCTGATATTCGACGAGGTGATCACGGGCTTCGGGCGCACCGGTGCGCCCTTCGCGGCGCAGGAATTTGGCGTCACGCCCGACCTCCTCACCCTTGCCAAGGGCATGACCAACGGCTGCGTGCCCATGGGCGGAGTGCTCGTCAGCAAGGCCGTGTACGACACCTTCATGCAAGGCCCGGACGGCATTGAGCTCTTCCACGGCTACACCTACTCGGCCCATCCGGTCGCGTGCGCGGCGGGGCTGGCCACCCTGGAGATCTACCGGCGCGAGGGGCTGCTGACGCGCGCCAGGACGCTCGCTTCAAAGTGGGAAGACGCGGCGCATGCGTTGCAGGGGCTGCCGCACGTCATCGACGTACGCAACTACGGTCTGATTCTGGGACTGGAGCTGGCGCCGGTCGCCGGCAAAGCCGGAGCGCGGGCGTTCGAGGTGTATACGAAGTGCTTCGAGCGCGGCCTCCTGGTGCGTCAGACCGCAGACATCCTGGCGCTCTCGCCACCGCTCATCGTAACGCCGGCGCAAATCGACGAAATGTTCGGCACCTTGAGCGCCGTGCTGCGCGGGGAATAGCCACCAACACCGGCGCGCCAGCGCCGCGCGCGTACGGCGCGCGGGCCGGTGCCCGCGCGCAACGGTTCCGGTTCGCTACCGGTGCTTAAGCGTGCGGCTGGTGAGACCCGCGCCGGCCGCGCGAGAGCACCATCCACGCCAGCAGTGCAATCAGGACGACACTGCCCACCAGTATTTCCATTTCCGACAGATTGAACGCGCTCGTGCGCGACGCGGTTACGACCACGGTTTCCACGGCACACCTCCGAAGTTAACGGGACCTTCCACTCACGCGCTGAGCGTCCCATGTAAGAGGAGAGCGCCATAGGCAACCGTCGTGGATCTGCGACGGATTTCAAGCCGATAGTGCGTTATGTCAGGGCGCGGGCTTCAAAAATCGCGTAAATCTTCGCGCAATCCTCCAGCACTTCCCAGGTGCCGGCAAAGCCCGCCGGCACCACGAACGCGTCCCCGGGCCCGAAAACGCAGCGCGCGCCGGCTTCACTCTCGATGACCACGCGCCCGGCGGTCATCACGCACAGCTCGTTCTCGGTATAGCGCACACGCCACTTGCCGCGGGTAGCCGACCAGCGGCCGGCAAAAAACTGCTGGCTGCTGTCGGCAAAGTAATTCTTAAGCGTCAGTTGCGGGCTGCCGGCGAGCTGGCGCTCGAGCGGTGGTTCGGAGACTTCCGCCGCCACCGCGCCGTCGAGGCGGACGATGGCGCTGTTCATGAGTGCGTGGCACAGATATTCATGCCAGGAAATTCTAGCGCGAAGGCGCGCCGCGGGCTGCAACGATCGCGGCGCGCCTTCCCAAGCGCCCAGGGAGGGGCTAGTCACGACTCGCCACCCGCGCGGCTGCCGGCAGTTCGACCCGCACCGTGACCCGCCGCTCGAGGGCGTAAGCATCCAGGTCGCCGTCCGCAGCGACACTTTCCGCCTTGCCGTGCGCCTCGATGAGGATGCGCTCCTCAGACACCCCCGCGGCGGTCAGCACCTCGGCGACGCTGCGTGCGCGCCGCAGTGACAACTGCTCGTTGTAGGCAACCGAACCACGTGCATCCGCGTAGCCGGCGATGCGCAGTCGGGCCTGCGGCACACTGACCACCAGCGCGCCGAGCTTCAGCAGCGGCGACAGCGCCTGCACGGTGACCCCGTCATCGTCGGTGCGAAAACTCACATCCAGGCCCAGCTGATCCGCCTGCTGCAGCGTCGCGTCAAGCTGGGCGCCGTGCAAGCGGGCTTGCTCGAGCGAGCCGCCGAGCTCGGCAACGCGGGCACTGAGCCGGGTGCGCTGTGTTTCACTGTCAGCAAAGTCCGCGGCCAGTGCCGCATCGCTTTGCTGGTGCCGGTGGTAGCGGTCGCCGAGCCACGCGCCGGCAGCGCCGCCGAGCATCGCACCGAGCGGTCCTGCGGTCACCGCGCCAACGGCGACACCGGTGGCGAAGCCGGCGTTCGCCTGGCGGGATGGATTGTCGCCCGGCTCCTCACCGGCGCCCGCCGCGCCCGCGAGCGCTGGCAGCCCGGCCAGGCATACGGCCACACTCAGGCCCAGCGCGCCCCGGCGAGCCTTGAAAGTCGGTAAGTTCATAACTACCTCCTGTCGCTTGTTGGTCGGTGACGGGAACGAAGGGCAGTTCCCGTCCTGCGCTCACAGTTTCAGCGGGCGGCGGGCCGGACAAATGCCGCAAAAGCGGCAAGCTGAGGATGCTTCATGGCGAAACATGGCAGCACGGTGCGATCGCATATACTCGCGCCCTCAAGACCAGGGGAATTCACCATGCCGCAACCCACGCGCGCGCGCGCGCTGCGCGCCGCAACACTGCTCGCCGCCGCCCTCGGATTTCTTCCCTGTGCACAGGGGGCGGGGACTGAAGCGGCCGCCGGCGAAACCGGGGTGTTGCGTGCCACGCTGCCAAACGGGCTGCGGGTCGTCATCGTGCGCAACACGCTCGCGCCGGTGGTGGCGACTTCCGTGAACTACCTGGTCGGTTCGGATGAGGCGCCGGCGGGATTTCCCGGCACCGCGCACGCGGAGGAACACATGATGTTCCGCGGCAGCCCGGGGCTGACCGCCGAGCAGCTGGCGGACATCGGCAGTGTCGTCGGTGGTGACTTCAACGCCAACACGCGCGAGGACCTCACGCAGTACCTGTTCACGGTTCCTGCTGAAGATCTCGACGTGGCGCTGCACATCGAGGCGCTGCGCATGCGCGC
>Ga0210384_10005010_pt1 | contig 14586 bp, 9 predicted proteins | sample IncBWH2MmetaG_FD_160574 | JGI IMG/M metagenome (GOLD analysis project Ga0210384, IMG submission 160574) | Forest soil microbial communities from Barre Woods Harvard Forest LTER site, Petersham, Massachusetts, United States - Inc-BW-H-2-M | ecosystem: Environmental > Terrestrial > Soil >...
TGGCCCGGCAGCAGCGGCAGGTGACGGTCACACACGACCAGCTGACGGCCGGGCTATGGGCTTCGGCCGACCCCGACCGGCTGACCCAGGTCCTCACCAACCTGGTCCGCAATGCGGTCAACTACACGCCCGAGGGTGGAGTCGTGTCGATCCGGCTCAACGCAGAGCCCGAGCACGTGCGGGTCGGAGTGTCGGACACCGGGGTCGGGATCTCCGCGGAGGACCTCGAGCACGTTTTCGACCGTTTCTATCGGGCCGACAGCTCGCGCGCCCGCAACTCCGGTGGCTTCGGCCTCGGGCTCTCCATCGCGCGGGAGCTGGTGGAGGCGATGGGAGGCGGCCTGACCGCCACCTCGGAGCCAGGGCTCGGCAGCACCTTCTGGGTCAGCCTGCGCAGGGTCGAGGTCGGCTGAGTGTCCCGCTCCGGAGGCTCAACCGAAATGCCAGGGTCAGCGCTGCGCGCTGCCCGTGGCACCCTTCGGGTTCATCCGGCTAGGCGCCCGATCTCCGCGTTGCCGGCTGCGCTACTCGCTTACAGGTCTGGCGACATGCGCGCTCCGTTGCTCGCCGGCGCCTTGAGCTCGGGCGCCGATCCGGCGACTTTCGGCCGAACCTCCGGAGCAGGACACTAGGCAGAATGGCGCGGATCCTCGTCGTCGAGGACGAGGTCCCGCTGTCGGACCTGATCCGCTCGCACCTCGAGAAGGAAGGCCACTCGGTGCAGCAGGCCTTCGATGGCAAACAGGCCCTGGCCGCGGCCGACCTCGCACGCCCCGACCTCGTGGTGCTCGACTGGCTGCTGCCCGGCCTGGACGGATTGAGCGTCTGCCGCGAGCTTCGGCGCAAGCACTTGATGCCAATCATCATGCTGACCGCGCGGAGCGAGGTGGCCGACCGGGTGTCCGGACTGCAGGTCGGAGCCGACGACTACCTGGGCAAACCTTTCTCGATCGTCGAGCTGTCGGCACGAATCGGCTCGCTGCTGCGCCGGGTCGTACTTGACAGTGCAGCATTGTCTCCCGACGCCACCAAGCCCATAGCGTTCGGTCAGCTGGTGCTCGACCCGTCCGGCCATCGCGCGACCCTGGCGGGGATGCCGCTGGACCTCAGCGCCCGCGAGATGGAGCTGCTCGAGCTCCTCCTCACGCACCCAGGGCGAACGTTCTCGCGCGACTACCTTTTGCAGCGCTTGTGGGGCGACGATTTTGACGGCCTCGACCGCGCGGTCGACACCCAGATGGTTCGCCTGCGCCGAAAGCTCGGCAACCTGGGCGTCTGCATCGAAGCCGTGTGGGGCGTCGGCTATCGCTTTCGTCATGAATTGATCGAGGACTCAACTAACCCGACATCGATTTGACACACTCCGCCGCTACGGTGCGGGTCATGTCTTCCGCAGCGGTGTCACAAATCGTGGTTGGGCGGTGCCCATGCAATGTGCGCTGCGCGTTTGCGCGCCACCATCAATCGACCGAGGAGAGCAATTGATCAATCCCAACAGCGATGTCAACATCATCGACGCGAAGGGCGTCTGGAAGCGATACGACGCCGGCAAGCACAAGATCGAGGCGCTGCGCGGGCTGGACCTGGTGGTTCGCCGCGGCGAGGTCGTCGCGATCATGGGACCCAGCGGCTGCGGCAAGACCACGCTCCTCAACTGCCTGAGCGGCTTGGATGTGATCGACGGCGGCACGATCAAGATCGCGGGCCGCGATCTGAAGGATCTGACGGACAACCAGCGCACCGACTTTCGCGCACGCGAGATGGGCTTCGTGTTCCAGACCTACAACCTGCTGCCGGTGCTCACTGGTATCGAGAACGTGGAGCTGCCAATGCTGGTCGGCGGCGTCCGGCCATCCGCTGCGCGCAAGCGCGCACAGGAGGCGATCGAGATGGTCGGTGTCGGCGAATGGGCACGCCACCGCCCGGCGGAGATGAGCGGTGGGCAGCGCCAGCGGTTCACGATCGCACGCGCCCTCGCGACGAAGCCGGCCATCGTCTGGGCCGACGAGCCCACCGGCGCCCTCGACACGGAGACCAGCGCCGGAATCATGGACCTGATGGTCCAGCTCAACCGCACGAATGATCAGACCTTTGTCTGGGTGACCCACTCCGAAGAGGTCGGAGCCCTGGCCAAGCGTCTGATCCGCATGCGCGACGGGCTCATCGTTTCCGACACTCAGGATGCGTCGCGACACGTCGATGGTGTCGGTCCAAGCCAAGCCGCGATGGTCGCCGCGAGGGTCGATTGAGCCCATTCTTCGGGATACCCGCGCTGACGGTGGCCGGCTGGATGGCCGGCGCAGTCGCGGTGCTGTTGGTCGCCCTCCTCCTCTTCGCCGCGGTCAATCGTGTGCTTCTGAAGATGGCGCTGCGCAACATCCCTCGCCGCCGCGCGCAGACGGTCCTCATCCTGTTTGGCCTCATGCTCGCCACCCTCATCATCACCGCGTCCCTGTCGGTCGGCGATACCTTGAGCTACTCGCTCCAGGCCATCCAGCTGCGGCAGATCCACGGCATCGACGAGGCCTTCACCCGGCACCCTGCCAACCAGTACGTGCAGGGCGCATCGACCGCCGACACCGAGTTCTTCAGCAACGCGCAGGCCGCGGACGTCATCGCGGGTGTTCAGAAAGATCCCAACGTCGCCACGGCCATCGGCGTGATCGCGGCGTCGGGCTCGATGATCGACCCCAGCACCAGACAGTCCTCGTCCGAGAACGTCGCCGTGTTCGGTGTGCCCGCCGGCTTCAGCAGCGTCTGGGGTTCATTGATGAGCCGCTCCGGGGCCAACCTCAACGTGGGCACATTGGCGCCGGATGAGGTGTTCGTCGGCAATTCGCTGGGCGACACGCTGAACGCCCACCCAGGCGATCGCCTGGAGCTTTATGTCGACGGTCACCTCACGCTGCTCACGATCCGCGATGTGCTCGATACAGAGGTCAACCCGAGCATCGCCGGCCATGGCCCGATCGTCAACTCGGTGCTCATGCCGCTGGACACCATGCGCATGGTCATGCAGCGCCCCACCGGCTACAACCTCATCTTTGTCCACAATCACGGCACAGGTGGTTTCGACGACCTCGGCCCCGCCGGCGCTACGGGCGCCGCGATCACGAAACATTTCCGAGTCGAGTTCACCGATCCGCAGGCCGCGGCCGCCCTTTGGGCCTACCTGAGCACGCCGGCAATCAAGGCCCAGGTCAAGAAGATCCACGACCAGTCGAGCTTTCTCGACCCAACGCAGGACCTCAGTCGACGGCTCCTGGTCGAGCTGAATCAGCCGGCCGTGACCGATGAGTTCAAGGCGCTGGCCGGAGACCGGCTCGTCGAGCGCGTCATGAACCAGGCTGTCGTGAACTCTTTGCCGCCATCGACGGGGCAGGCAGAGATGCGCGCCGTCCAGGACAACCTGTTCCAGCTGGTTGGCGTGCTGCAGGTCGACAGCCCCGCCGCGCTGGAGTTGAAAAACCTGCTCGGCCGCACCGATATCCAGGGCCCGATCACGACGCTCGCCCTGACCCTGTCTAACACCGACCCGGTGCGAAACACGATCACGGACCTGTTCACCGAGGTCCAGCGCCCGGACCTGACCCCGAAATTCAAAGCCATGGTCGGGAATCCTGACCTGCAGGTGCAGCTGGGCAAGGCCATCGCTGCCATCGCCCCGACGAAGCTCGCCCAATACAACGACATCGCGGGAAGGCTCGACCTCTACAGCTACTCCGCGTACAAGGCAGACGCCGTGACCTTCGCGCAAACGGGCGGTGTGTTCATCACCGGCGCGCTGCTGGGCGTGAGCTTCTTCTCGATCGCGGTCGGAGTGCTTCTGATCTTCCTGATCTTCGTGATGCTCGCCGCCGAGCGGCGCGCTGAGATGGGGATGAGCCGGGCGGTCGGCCTCAAGCGCCGTCACCTGACGCAGATGTTCCTGTTCGAGGGCACCGCCTACACGCTCGCATCGAGCCTGGTCGGGGCCGTGCTCGGCGTGGGGGTTGCGGCGCTCATGATCAACGTGCTCTCGAGCGTGTTCAGCGGCTTCTACAAAGGCATCGCGCTGCAGTTCCATGTCGAGTGGACCAGCGTGGTGATCGCAATCAGCCTCGGCATCCTCCTGACGTTCATCGTCGTCGCCTTCTCGGCATACAAGGTCAGCAGGCTCAACATCGTGGCCGCGATCCGCGATCTCGACGAGAGCGAGCAGCGTGACTCGGGAATGCTGAGCATGTTCACGGCGCCGTTCAAGGTTGCCTGGGTCGCGATCAAGCAGCTCCGGCGCGGCCACCCTCTGGTCTTCCTGGGCCGAATCTCACTCGGAACGCTCGGCGCCATCCGCACGTTCTGGTGGGCTCTTTTCCGACGTGGTCCGTTGACGATCCTACTCGGCGTTGGGTTGGTCCTCCTGACTCTCGGGGACAACGCTCCCCTGGCTCATATCGAGGTCGCCTACTCTGCCGGAGTCTCGCTCGTCATCATCGGGTCCGGCCTGCTCGTCCGATGGATCCTGTCCGTCGCTCACGTGCGCAGGCTGGTGGCCGCACGAGCCGGCTTCACGCTGGCCGCACTGGGCCTTCTCGTGTACTGGGGCCGGCCTTTCGGACGGGTCGAAACACTTCTCCACCTCGAGAACGCACTGCAGGTCAAGCAGCTGTCGGGCGGACCTGAGGTATTCATCCTTTCGGCGCTCATGGCGCTGCTGGGCGCCATCTGGCTCGTGATGTACAACAGCGACCTGCTCATCGGCGTCGTCATGTTCTTCACCGGCCGCATCGGCGGCCTGGCCGCCGTCACCCGCACGAGCATGTCGTATCCGATGGCGACCAAGTTCCGCACCGGGATGGCGGTGGCGATGTTCGCGATCGTGACTTTCATCATCGTGTACATGTCGGTGTTCAAAGACGTCCTGATCCAGAACTTCGCCCAGGTCGATGCGGTCTCGGGTGGATGGCAGATCGTGGCCGGGACGCCCGACAACAACTTCTTCCAGACCGACAAGACCACGTTCCCTGCTGACGTGGCTTCGCTGGTCCAGTCGAATCCCGCGGTCGCCTCAGAGATCAAGGGCGTGGGCTGGGAGAACCAGTCGACGGGCGTTCAGATCCAGCAGGTGAAGGCCGACGGCACGGTGGCAAGGGTGCAGGCCGACAGCGGCTACGCGTTGCGCGTGGTCGACGACGGCTACCTCTCAACCGTGGGATACGCCCTGCTGCCAAGAGCGGCCGGTTACTCGTCAGACCGGGCCGTGTGGAACGCAGTAAGGGACAACGTGGGCTACGCCGTGATCAACGCTTCGAGCCTCGATGCGCGCAACGGCGGCCCGGCGGACATCACCGGCATCAAACCCACCGATTCAACCTTCAAGCCCTTCCAGGTGCGCGTCCCATCGCTCGGTAAAAACGGCGCGACATCGACCTGGACCCTCACCGTGGTCGGTTTCATGAGCACCAGCGCGAACTGGGGCGGGGTTTACGTGTCCACCCGCACGGCGTTGCAAAGCGGCTTGTTTGCGACGCCTGCGGCGCCAGGCACATCCGCGAACGGGCAGCCCGCAAGCGCGCTGGCGACTGGGCTGCCGCCACTAACCCCGACCGGCTTCTACTTCGCGGTCAACCGTGGCGTCAACGTGAACCAGGCGCGCCTTGACCTCGGCCGCATGCTGGTCACCGACCAGCTCGAGCCGGTGATCGTAGCCGACCAGCTGGCGCAACAGCTCAGCGGCATTCTCACGTTGCTGAACCTGATTACCGGCTTCCTGGCCCTGGGACTGATCGTGGGCATCGCCGGCCTTGGAGTGATCAGCACGCGCGCGGTCGTGGAGAGATGGCAGCAGATCGGCATGCTGCGTGCGCTCGGCTACCGCCGCTCGCTCGTCCAGCAATCGTTCCTGATGGAGTCCAGCCTCATCGCGATCATCGGACTGGTCATCGGCACACTGGTCGGCGTGTGGCAGTCGTATCGCTTCTTCGTCGTCGACAAGACTTTCGGCACGGTGATCTTCCACGTGCCCGTAGTCGACATCGGCCTCATCCTCGCCGGCGCCTATGTGGCCACACTGTTCACCACCTTCCTGCCGGCACGCGCTGCTTCGCGTGTCGCGCCGGCTGAGGCGCTGCGTTACGAGTAGCGAGTAGCCTTGAGCGGTGCACAGAATCGACGCGCTGCACGGAGTGCTCCCGGCTCTGATCTCACCGCTCCAGCAGGATGGCGCTGCCGACGTGCCCGCCATCCGGCGTTTGGTCGACCACGTCTTGAAGGGTGGGGTGAGCGGCCTCGTGCCGCTGGGATCTACCGGCGAGAATGCTTCTCTGGACGAGACCACCCGCCGCGCTGTGCTGGCGACGGTCGTCGAAGCCGCGGCGGGCCGGGTGCCGGTCATCTGCGGCGTCGCCCAGAGCCACATCGCTGCATCGCGGGCTGAGGTTGCGGCTGCCGCCCGGCTTGGCGCCGACGCGGTCCTCGTCGCCCCTCCTTTCTACTATCTGACCGACCAGCAGACCGTGCTTGCTTTCTACCGCCGGCTGGCGGCGGACAGCCCGCTGCCGATCTTGCTCTACCACATCCCTCAGCTCACGAAGGTCGTCGCCGAGCCGGCCACCGTCGCCACGCTTGCGCGCGAGGGAACCATCGCCGGCATCAAGGATTCCAGCCGCGACTTCGAGTATTTCGAAAACGTCTGCTTGCAGACGCGCGAGCTGCCCGATTTCAGAATCTTCACGGGCAGCGACACGATGCTCCTGCCGTCGCTCGTGATGGGCGGGGCCGGGACGATCTGCGGCGCCGCCAACGTCGCCCCAGGCTGGGTGGTGCGGATCTACGACGATTTCAAACGTGGCGACTGGAGCGCAGCGCGCGAGCACCAGGACGCGCTGTTCGAGCTCGTGATGGCGGTCAGGGGCGGGGTCTTTCCCGCGGCCATCAAGTCCGCGCTTCACCTCATGGGCGTCTGCGACCCATGGCCCGCGCCACCCGTCGCGGCACTCGATGAGGCTTCCGAGGGCCGGCTTCGCCAGCTCCTGGAGCAATGGGGACTGGTCGGATAGAAAAGTCGAATGCCGGCGCCATCCCGCCGGTCGGTCGCCGCTCGGAAATGACGTATGCCGCGCCCGACGGGTCCGACATCAGGCTGATCGTGGGAGAGACTGAGCTCGCGACCGCCGCCAGCCTGTGCGAGGCGACGCTCAGCGCCGGCGAGACCTCACGGGCGGTGCGGCACAGGCAGGTGGAGGAGATCTGGTATTTCCTGGAGGGCGACGGGATGGTCTGGCGCTGCGCGCCGGGCGCCGATCCTGAAAGTACCGAACCTGTACCCGTTCGCCCTGGCGATGCGCTTGTGATTCCGGCGGGCTGGTCTTTCCAGTTTCGCGCGTCGCTGGAAGGCCCCTTGCGTTTTCTCTGCTACACATCTCCGCCATGGCCCGGACCGGACGAGGCCGCGCCGGCAGCGCAGAGCGGGCTGGGCCCGCCTACGGTTTAATCGCAGACACGGCGCCTCGGTACCATTTCCGACCATGTCGTGGAGCCGGGTCGGATACCAGGGCGAACCGGGCGCTTACTCCGAAGAAGCCGCACTCGCCGCTTTGCCTGAGGCAACGACGATCGGGTTCCCAACGTTTTCGCGGGTTTTCGACGCCGTAGCCTCGCGCGAGATCGATGCCGCCGTGCTCCCTGTCGAGAACTCTCTCGGCGGCATCGTGCAGGAGGTCAACGACCTGCTGTGGGAGCGGTCGGGATTACGCATCAGCCGAGAGCTCATCCACCCCGTGCGCCACTGCCTGCTCGGCCGCGGCGAGCCGGTGGTGAGGGCTCTGTCGCATCCGCAGGCGTTGATGCAGTGCCGCAAGTTCCTCGAGGCGCGCCACATACAGGCGGTCACGTTTCACGACACTGCCGGAGCTGCACGCGCAGTGTCCGAGGGGATGGTCGTCGGCAGCGCCGCCATCGCCAGCGCCGCGGCCGCGCGCCGCTATGGTCTGAAAATCATCGCGGAGGGGATCCAGGACGACGACTCCAACCAGACACGTTTTGTGATCATCGACCGCGGTGAGGCCGCCCGTCCAGGCGCCCCGGGCCTGACCAAAGCATCGTTGGCGTTCCCCGTATCCCACAAGCCGGGCAGCCTGGTGGCTGCACTCCAGTGCTTTTCCGAGCGCGGGATCAACCTGTCGCGACTCGATTCCCGACCCGTGCCGGACCGACCGTGGCAGTACCGCTTCTACGTGGATTTCGAGATCGGCGATCCGGAGACGGCCAACGCGGCCCTGGAGGCGCTGGGACTCGAGGCCACCGAGGTCAAGCTCTTCGGGACGTACCCTGCGGCCGGCGAATAGGCGAGACTGATCGATGATGGCGCGCCAACCGAATCTCTTCAAGTCGAAGATCTTCCCCGTCGAGACAATCGAGCTGGACGGCGTCCAGGAGAGCTTTCTGCGCGGCGGGCGCAACCTCTTCCCCCTCCTGCCGAAGGCGCTGGCGGGAATCTCGCAGATCGGAGTCATCGGCTGGGGATCGCAGGGTCCGGCCCAGGCCCAGAACCTGCGCGAGTCTCTGACCGGCACCTCAATACGAGTCGCGGTCGGTCTGCGTGCAGGATCCGAATCGCTCGCTGACGTCAGAGCGGCCGGCTTCAAGGAGGCGGACGGAACGTTGGGTGAGATGTTCGGCGTGGTCTCCAAGTCGGACCTGGTCATCCTGCTGATCTCCGATGCCGCGCAGGCGCAGCTGCACAAACAGGTCTTCGACGCTCTTCGACCCGGCGCCACGCTCGGCCTGTCGCACGGCTTTCTCCTCGCCTACCTCGAGACCATCGGCTCTCGGTTCCCGCCTGGACACAATGTGATCGCGGTGTGCCCGAAAGGCATGGGACCGTCCGTCCGCCGGCTTTACGAGCAGGGCCGAGATGTCAACGGCGCCGGCATCAACACCAGCTTTGCGGTGGAGCAGGACATCGACGGCAGAGCCACCGACATCGCTCTGGCGTGGTCAGTCGCGCTGGGCGCGCCGTACACATTCAAGACGACCATGAAGTCGGAGGTCGTTTCGGACCTGTTCGGCGAACGCAGCATTCTGTTGGGCGCAGTGCATGGCGTCGTCGAGGCGCTCTATCACCGATACGTCGCTGAAGGTGCGACACCTGAGGACGCGTTCGACCGCGCGTGCGAGTCGCTCACTGGACCGATTCGGCAGACGGTGTCCAGGCACGGACTGATCGGCGTCGACGAGCACCTCGACGAGACGGGCAGAAGGGACTTCCGGCGGGCATATGACGCCACCTACGCCGCATTCAAGAGCGTGATGGCGGAGATTTATGACGAGGTCGACAGCGGCAACGAGGTGCGCAGCGTGGTCATGGCCGCGGGCCGGTTTGGTCACTATCCGATGACCAGCATCGAGGGCTCACCGATGTGGTCGGTGGGCAAGAAGGTCCGCAGCCGCCGTGCGGAGATCGAGACCGAGATGGACGGCTTCACGGCCGGAACCTTCCTCGGGGCGATGATGGCGCAGGTCGACGTCCTGGTCGAGCACGGCCACCCCTACTCCGAGATCGCGAACGAGTCGATCATCGAGGCGGTCGATTCGCTGCTGCCGTACATGCACGCTCGCGGCGTCGCGTACATGGTCGACAACTGCTCGACTACGGCGCGCCTTGGCTCACGCAAATGGGGACCGCGGTTTCAGGCGCAGCTCGAGCAGGTCGCATTCCCGGCCGTCGCCAGCCGCGCCGACACCCCGGACCAGATGCCGCAGGGCTTCGCCACGCACCCGGTCCACGAGGTGCTGCACAAGCTGAACCAGATGCGCCCCGCCGTCGACATTGCAGTCACATAGAAGATATGAGGGAAGACCCTGATGGTCTTCCCTCATCGAGCGTGCGGCTTCGCCGCAGGCTCTGCTCCTAATCCGATATTTTTTGAGAATTAGTCTCTCCAAGCCACGCTTGGCGTCGTTAGGAACAAAGACGCGGCCGGGGGGACCCCGTCCGCCCCTGCCACGCCAGCCCTAGCGCTCGTATTAGAGGTAGGTGTCGGTCTTCAGGTTGTAGAGCCTTGGGTTCAGGCCGATCACCTGGTCGGCGTCGATCGGGACGTCGACCACGATCGACTGTCCGGTGCCCGCGTAGCACGCCTTGAGGATCTCGTCCAGATTGCCGAGGTCGGGTCGGAGCTTGTAGCCGTCCCAGCCGTGCGCCTTGGCCGCGGCCACGAAGTCGATCGGCGGAAGCTTGCCGTGGTAGCGGGCCTTCTCCACATCTGGAATGACGACCTCGAGGCCCTTGTCCACGATCGCGTAGGTCCCGTTGTTGATGATGAAAAGGTTCATCCCGATGTTGGCCGCCTCGGCAAGCGCGCCACCAAAGAGGCGCCAGCACCCGTCGCCAGAGAAAACGAACGTATGCAAGCTTGGGTCGGCCGCCCTCGCACCGACACCGAGGCCGAACGCCCCGCCCATCGCCGAACCGTCATGCACGGTGTGGAACGGGATCGACGGATGCGGCCGCTGGGTGACGTACTGACGGTCCTTGTAGGCCGTGCAAACGTCATCGAAGCCGATGCTTTGCGGGCGCCATGACCGGAACAGCTCGGCGTAGAACTTATACGCGTCGACGCAGCCGGCTCGGACCTCGCGCGAGATCGTACGCGTGTTGAGATCGGTTGGAAGCGCGACCATCGGACGGTCGCCGACCTTGCCCCTTAGCCTGGGCAGCACGTCTGCCAGCGTGCGCTCGATGTCGCCTCGAACGACACGGTAGTCGCCGGTCACGCGGTGCCGAAAATCGCCGTCCTTGTGGCCGTACGGCTCGTTCCAGGTGGTGAAGTGCCAAACATGGCCGGCTGGGATCGAGCCGAGGTTGAGCGAGTACTCGCCCGAATCAAAACCAAGTGTGATGACGATGTCGTCGGCAGTCAGCCCTCGCCACAGCTTCATGGCTTCGTCGTTGCCGCCAAACGAGATGTAGCCATAGCCATACCGGTTGTCGTGGGCGATGGCGTTGGCGCCGTTCACGGACCACACCGTAGGAGCGTGAAGAAGCTCGGACAGCTCGGTCGTGAGCTTGGTGATGCCGGGGCATCGCGCCGCTTCAGCTCCGGCGTAGACGACGACGCGGCGGCCCTGAGCCAGCTTCGGGAACTCATAGACGAACCGGTCGGCGTCCACCTGGTCGAACGTGCGCGGACGCTCGACTTTGGGGACGTCGACCTCGACATTCTGGGAAAGGATGTCGGGGTGGAACGCGATCGCGACCGGCTTGGACTCGGCCAGGATCGCCTGTGCCCGCTCGAGCTGGTGCTCGAGCTTGGAGATGTCGTCGATCACGATGCAGCTGTCGCCCAGCTCTGCCTGAAGCTGCGGCACCACGTTCATCCCGTGCTCTGAAACGTCCTGGAGGGGCGATAGGCCGATCGACAGAGTGGAGTTGAGCGCCACGATGTACACGGCCGGGATGTTGTGGAGCTTGGCGTCGGTGATGCCGCTCGAGCCGAGCTTGGTCGCGGCGCCCGTGGTGGTGAGGCAGCCGGCCACGCGCCCCGAAGCAAGGTAATAGCCGAGGGGAACAAACCCCGCCACGTACTCGCTCATGGTCTGCATCCGCGGCACCCCGTCGCCGACCTGGTCGATGTCGAGAAACGGCTCCAGGTGCTTGGTCACGTGGATCAGACCGCCGCCGTTGACTCCCGAGTAAAACGTGATCCCCCACCGACGCAGGGTTTCGATGAGCGCGAAGTTGCCGCTGGATCGCTCCAGCGCCATCTTGTTGGCCGGACTTGGGGCGGTACTCACGGGCTTTCTCCTTGTCGATCTTTGTTGCTGACAAAAAAAGCCCCTGCGTCCTGCAGGGGCTTGCGTCGCTAACGGTCTAGGTGGTTAGTTCGCGAGCGCCCCCCTGCGGAGGCGGATAAGGGCCAGGAGGCCCTCCAGCGATACTGCTACGGCGACCCTGCTGTTGCACACCATCGGAGTCGCCAATGTTAAGGCTCCGGCCAGGATCCCGCTTGTGAACAGATCACAAACCGCAACGCGGCGGTTGGGCGGCTGGTCACGACGTGGCCTTGGCCGCCGCCCGGGAGGTGAGGCGATTGGCCGCGCTGACCACGGCCAGGAGCGAGGCGGTGAGGATGTTGGAATGGACCCCCACCCCCCAGGCGGGTGCGCCGTCGGCGCCCGCCGCCTCGACGAAGGCGACCGCGCTGGCGTCGGAGCCGGTTCCGATCGCATGCTCCGAGTAATCCACCACCTGCAGCTGGATCCCGCACTCGCGGGCAAGCGTGTCCGTTAGCGCCGCGATGGGGCCGTTGCCGAAACCCATGACGGTCCGCTGGACGCCATGCGTTCGGATCACAGCCTGCAGCCGGGTCCGGCCGGCGGTCCCGTTGCCGGAATGGTCGCTGGTGTCGTGCTCGACCAGCTCGAGCGCCGGCATCGGCTTCAGGTACGTGTCTTGGAATGCGCTCCAGATCTCCTCCGGCGTGATCTCGGTGCCCGTGGCGTCGGTGATGCCCTGGATCACCCTCATGAACTCGATCTGGAGACGCCTGGGTAGATCCAGGTGGTAGTCGTTCTTGAGGATGTAGGCGACTCCGCCCTTGCCGGACTGGCTGTTGACCCTGATGATCGCCTCGTACGTGCGACCGACGTCGTGGGGGTCGATCGGCAGGTAGGGCACCTCCCACGTTTCGCCCTTTGACGCGGCCAGTGCCTCCATGCCTTTTTTGATGGCGTCCTGGTGCGAGCCCGAGAACGCCGTGTACACGAGCTCGCCGACGTAAGGGTGGCGAGGATGAACGGGGAGCTGGTTGCAGGCCTCGACGGTTCGCCGCAGCTCATCGATGTTCGTGATATCCAGCTTCGGGTCGACGCCCTGGCTGAACAGGTTCAGTGCCAGCGTGACGAGGTCGACGTTGCCGGTTCTCTCACCATTGCCGAAAAGCGTGCCCTCGACACGCTCGGCCCCCGCCATCAGCGCCAGCTCGGCCGCCGCCACAGCGCTGCCTCGGTCGTTGTGGGGATGCACGCTGAGGATGTACGTCTCGCGTGGACCGATGTTGCGGTGGCACCACTCGATCTGGTCCGCGTGGATGTTTGGCGTGCTGACCTCGACGGTCGCAGGCAGGTTGAGGATCATCCGGTGGTCCCGCGTGGGCGACCACACATCGATGACCGACTCGGAGATCTCTTTCGCGAAGTCAAGCTCGGTGGACGTGAAGCTCTCGGGCGAGTATTCGAAGACAAACTCGGTGTCGCTCTGCTGAGAGGCCAAGCGCCGGATCAGCTCGGCGCCACGAACCGCGATGGCGACGATGCCGGCGCGGTCGAGGCCGAAGACCACCCGGCGCTGCAGCGTCGAGGTCGAGTTGTAGAGATGCATGATCGCGCGGCGCGCTCCAACCACGCTCTCGAAGGTTCGCTCGATGAGCTCGTCCCGCGATTGAGTTAGAACCTGGATCGTGACGTCGTCCGGAATCAGGTCCTTCTCGATCAGGAGCCGTACGAAGTCGAAGTCCGGCTGCGACGAGGCTGGAAAGCCAACCTCGATCTCCTTGAAGCCCATCTTGATCAGGGTCTCGAAGAGACGCCGCTTTCGATGGACGTCCATCGGGTCGATGAGCGCCTGGTTGCCGTCGCGCAGGTCGACGCTGCACCAGATCGGAGCCTGGGTGATCGCGGCGTCCGGCCAGCGCCTGTCGGGCAGCGAAACCGGCGGGAAGGGCCGGTACTTTTGAGTTGGCATTCGCTTCATCTGGCTTTGTGGTCTCTCCTGTGGATGGATCCGAGAAATGAAAGACCTCCTGGGTCAAAGCGACACAGGAGGTCTTGCGAGCACCCGCCTTCGGGGCGCTCGCTCAGGTAAGGAGCCGGTTGGTAGCAGGTCTCGGCATCGTCACGGTGGCCCCCAATGGTGCCTCGAATCCGCTCAATTGTCCAGTTGCCGGCCACCAAATAACAGCCGGGTGCTTTGGTGATCCGTTTAGCATTCGGCGTGTGCCAGGGGGTCGGAGCGTCACGATCTCGGCCGGCCCGATGTCGCTCGAAGAGCTCCTGGAGCTGGCGCAGGGGGCTGCCTGTGAGATGGACGCCTCAGCCCTGGCGGTGATCGACGACAGCCGGGCGGTGATCGATGCGGTGCTGGCCACCGGCAAGCCTGTCTACGGCCTGAACACCGGGCTCGGGCACGCCAAGGACACCAGGCTGGAGCCGGACGCGATTCGGGCGTTCCAGCTGAGCATGCTCAGAGGCCACGCCGGGGCCATGGGCCCCGCGTTAGGCACTGAGCTCGTCCGCGCGGCGATGGCGGCCCGCATCAACGGAATGGCGCGTGGTGGTTCCGGGGCCAGCCGCGCGTGCGCGACGACCCTGGTGGCGATGCTGAATGGCGGCGTGCACCCAGTCGTGCCTGACTTCGGCTCGGTCGGCGCGGGCGACCTGGGCCAGATGGCGGCGATCGCGTTGGTGGCGGTCGGAGAAGGGCACGCCGAGCTCAAAGGTGAGCTGGTCGGTGGCGGCGTCGCGCTCGAGCGAGCGGGAATCGCTCCGCTCGAGCTGCAGCCGAAAGACGCGCTCACGCTCATGTCGCACAACGGCATCTCCATCGGG
>Ga0210384_10005011_pt1 | contig 14585 bp, 13 predicted proteins | sample IncBWH2MmetaG_FD_160574 | JGI IMG/M metagenome (GOLD analysis project Ga0210384, IMG submission 160574) | Forest soil microbial communities from Barre Woods Harvard Forest LTER site, Petersham, Massachusetts, United States - Inc-BW-H-2-M | ecosystem: Environmental > Terrestrial > Soil >...
GGATTTGCGCGAAGCGCAGGCAAGCGGCGTGGAGTTTTTCCGCTGCGACCTTACGGGAGCAAATTTCGAGCGGGCGCTGCTGCGGAACGCGAATTTTCGGTCAGCGCGGATTGATGGGGCGAAGTTCGACGGCGCGGATATGGGAATCACGATTTTGCGCGAGACGGATTTGAGCAAGGTGGATTTAAGCGGCGTGGATTTGTCGACGGCGCTGATGCCGAAAGGGTATGCCGCGAAAAAGCAAGGCGCGTAGACCTGAAGAAGGGTTACCAGCGAGGACAGGGACGACACAGAAAAAGTACGACCCGGAAAATCGAGAGTACAGTGAAGAGTGACGGCACCACTTGATGGCAAAGGGGGCTGCGGCGTGTTAGCCTCACGCGACTGGCCTGGCGCGGCGTCGGAGTGCGGAACAGCTTGGCGACTACTTCCACACAAATAGACTTGGCAGGCATCCGGGAACGGGTGTTGGGCGTGGTGCGTGCGCTGCTGGAGGAATTAGGCAGCCTGGGCGCAGTGGCGGAGCTGTCGGCAAGTTCGAACCTGGATCGCGATTTGGGATTGGGCAGCCTGGAACGAGTGGAGTTGCTGACGCGGCTAGAGGCTGCGTTTGACCTACGGCTGCCGGATACCTTGGCAGCAGAAGCAAACACACCGGAAGATTTGATACAGGCGATCCTGAAGGCGCCGGGAATGCCGGTGGGGGAAGACGTCGAGTTTGCCGCTGCATTGGGCCGCGCACAGACAGCGGGTGTTGAAGTAGCGGATTCGATTGTCGCGCGCGCGGAGACGCTGATCGAAGCGATTCGTTATCGCGGGACGCACAACGCGGAATTGGCGCACTTGTTGATCACCGAGGACGACGAGCAGGGCGAACACCACTACACACTGACATTTGGAGAGTTGTACCTAGCGGCGCAGAAATGCGCGGAGGAACTGGCGCGCCGCGGAGTGCCACCGGGCGGACGGGTGTCGCTGATGCTGCCGACTTCTCGGCAGTTTTTCATTTGCTTTGCGGGAATCTTGCTGGCCGGAGCGGTGCCTGTGCCGATCTATCCCCCGTTTCGCGCAGATCGGATCGAGGAGTATGCGGGACGGCAATCAGCGATTCTGAGCAACGCGGGCGTGTGCCTGTTGCTGACCTTCCGTCGTGCAGAAGCGGTGGCCAAATTACTGAAGCCGCGGGTGAAATCTTTGCTGGAAGTGGCGGACGCGGAGAAATTATTGGAAGCAGCAGAGAAAGCTCCGCCACCAGCACCGGGGGCTCTGCCGGCGAATTTGAGCGGCAGCCGGATACGCAAAGCGGGCGATCTTGCGCTGCTACAGTACACCAGTGGATCGACGGGCGATCCGAAGGGCGTGATGCTGACGCACGTGAACCTGCTGGCGAACATGCGGGTGATTGCGCAGGGCTTGGAGATGGGACCGCGGGACGTGGGCATCAGCTGGCTGCCTCTGTACCACGACATGGGATTGATTGGCGCGTGGCTGACGCTCCTGCTGCATGGGGTGCCCTTGGTGGTGATGTCGCCGCTGGCGTTTTTGACGCGGCCGGAGCGCTGGCTGCAGGCAATGAGCAAGCACAAAGGAACGGTGACGGCAGCGCCCAATTTTGCTTATGAATTGTGCGTGCGAAAAATTTCGGACAAAGCGATGGAAGGGCTGGACCTGAGCTCCATGCGCATCGTGATGAACGGTGCCGAGCCGGTGAATCCGGAAACGCTGGAGCGATTCGCGAATCGGTTTGCGAAATACGGATATCGAAGCGAAACCATGATGCCGGTGTATGGATTGGCAGAGGCGTCGCTGGGCGTGACGTTTCCGCCGATGAATCGCGGGCCGCTGGTGGAACGGGTGGAGCGGGAGGCGTTCACTTCGCAGGGGAAAGCGCTTGCCGCAAAGCCCGGCGATGAGACAGCAATTGCATTTGTGTCTTCCGGAAGATCTTTCCCAGGGCATCAAGTGATGATCGTGGACGAGAATGGAAACGAAGTCGTGGAACGGACAGAAGGATTTTTGTGGTTTCGCGGGCCATCGTCGACGAGCGGCTACTTTGAAAACCCGGAGGCGACAGCGAAATTGCTGCCGCGAGGTCCGGCGGAACGTGAAGGCGAATACGCGTGGGTGCATTCCGGGGATCGCGCGTTTCAAGCAAATGGCGAGATTTTCATCACTGGACGCGTGAAGGACATCATCATCAAAGGCGGACGTAATCTGTATCCGCATGAAGTGGAGGAACTGGCGTCGCGCGCGGAGGGAACGCGTAAGGGCTGTGTGGTGGCATTCGGATTGAAGGATGCGCAGAGCGGGACGGAAAGATTGGTGGTGGTCGCGGAATCGCGGCTGGAAGATTCCGCGAAGAAGCGTGCGCTGGCCACGGCGATTAATGACCAAGTGACGCGCGGGCTGGGGATTCCGCCGGATCGCGTGGAGCTGATTCCACCGGGAAGCATTCCGAAAACTTCCAGCGGAAAATTGCGGCGGGATGAGACCAAGCAACTGTATATGGCTGGGACGCTGGGAGCTGGAAAGGCCCCCGCGTGGGTGCAGATCGCGCGATTGGGCACCGGAACCTTTTTGCGCGAAGCTTGGCGTAAAGTTTGGGGCACGCTGCGGCGCGGGTTGGAGATGGTTTACGGCGTGTATTTCTGCGTGGTGTTTATTTTGTGGATTATTCCGTCGTGGATGATTGTGCGGACGTATCGTGACGAGAAAGCGGCTGGGAGATTTACCTCTGCGGCGCTGAAATTGCTGTTTGCGTTGACATTCATTCGCGTGAGGGTGGTCGGCAAGGAGTACATGAATACGCCTGGCGCGAAAGTGTATGCGTCGAATCACGCGAGTTATTTCGATGTGCTGCCGGTGATGATGGGGCTGGGCGTGTCGTACCGGTTTGTGGCCAAGGGCGAAGTGAATGATATGCCGTTCATCGGGACATTTTTGAATCAGATGGGACATTTATCGTTTAACCGGCATGATGCGAATGCACGGCTGAAGCAAGTGGATGAGATTGAGGAATGCCTGCAGCGCGGCGATTCAGTGTTTGTGTTTCCTGAGGGCACCTTCGTGCCACAAGATGGTGTGCGGCCGTTCCAGCTCGGCGCGTTTCGTGGGGCGGTGGCATCGGGTGCGCCGGTGATTCCAGTGTCATTGGCTGGCACACGAAAATTCTTGCGCGATGGAACAATCTTGCCTCGACCGACGAGTGTGACCATTACGCTTTCGCCGCCGATTTACCCTTCGAAGCTAGAAGAGCGTGGCGACCCCAATCATTTGCACGAGATTGTGCGGTTGCGGGACTTGGCGCGGGAACAGATTGCGAAATTTTCGGGGGAGCCAAAGCTGTAGACATTGTGGCTGTTAGCTGAGCGCGAAAAGCAGCCTCAGCCCTGGCTATTCCAGAGATTCGGCGATGGCTAGTAGCTTATTTATGGTGTTCCAGTTGCGGCCGGTACCGGTGGTTTTCAGGGCACGTTCAATGGTGGGCCAGGACATTTTTGGGCGTCCCATTCCGTTGGGAAAATAGATAAAGGCTTCGCTGCCAACGATCCGGAGTTCTTCCGGATCGGTTTTTATTTTTAGGGCAGCGACAAGAGCTTCGGCGGCCGGTGTCGAAGCCAGAAATGTGACTAGAAATTTGCCGGGTTCGATGTCCTTGCGCTTGGCGAAGGGATTGGCGGCGATGATGGCGCGAAGTTCCACGGCACTGCGCAGAACGATGGTTGGACGGAAACCGAACTTTTTCTCCAGAGAGTCTTGTATCTTCTTGGTGAGGAGCGCGACGTTCCGTTCCCTGCTTTGAAAGACGACGTTGCCGCTGTTCACATAGGTTTGCGGATTGCGGAAGCCGAGGGATTCGTAAACGGCGCGGAGTGCGTCCATCTTGATCTTGTTGTGGCCGCCGACATTGACGGCGCGGAGAAACGAAATGAAAACCGGCATGGGTGGAGTATAACGCCGGTAGGTATTTTCGGAACGAGAGGAAAGGAGCCCGGGAAATGACCGAGGGCAATGGGAAGAAGCCGCCTGGGCCGAAGGGGCTGCCGCTGCTGGGGCTGGTGTTCGAGATTCGGAAAGATCCGCTGGGCACATTGCAACGCGTAGCGCGCCAGTTTGGCGACGTGGTGACATTTCCGGTGCTCGGGAAAGACCGTGTGTTGCTGAACCGGCCGGAATACATTCAGCAACTGTTGCTGCTGCAGCACGGCAAATTGCACAAGAGCGTGCTGACGAAGATGGCGGTGCAGCCGTTACTTGGGGACGGTCTGCTGATCAGCGAAGGAGATTTCTGGAGGCAGCAGCGGCGCCTGGCGCAACCTGCGTTTCACAAATCGCGTGTTAATGACTACGAACCGACGATGGTGGAATGCGCGCTGGCGCAGACGCGGACGTGGCGCGACGGTGAAACGCGCAACATGGCCGAAGAAATGATGCAGTTGACGCTGGAGGTGGCGGTGCAGACGCTGTTCGGTACATCGCTGGCCGGCGAATCGGAGAAAATCGGCCGTTCCATGACATTTCTGATGCGGCATTATTTGCGGCGGGCGCGCTCGCCGTGGCGTATTCCGGAAGCCTGGCCGACTCGAGCGAACAAAATCGCGCGGCGTGACAAGGCCTATTTGGATTCGCTGGTGTACCGGATTATCGAGGAGCGAAAAAAAGAGACCAGGCCGCGCAAGGATCTTTTGTCGATGTTGATGGCGGCAATGAATGAAGATGGCAGCCGCATGACCGCGAAGCAATTGCGCGATGAGACCATGACGCTTTTTCTGGCTGGGCACGAGACCACGGCACTGGCGCTGGGATGGACATGGTATTTGCTGAGCGAAAATCCTCAGGCCGAAACCAAGCTGCATGAGGAACTGGACGCGGTGTTAGGCGGGAATCCGGCGACAGTGGCGGACCTAGAACGGTTGCCCTATTTGCAGGCGGTGGTGCGCGAATCGCTGCGGTTATATCCACCGGCCTACATGATGGCTCGGGCGAACATCACGCCTGTCACGGTGGGCGAGTATGAGATTCCGGCAGGGGCGACAATACTTTCGTCGCAATGGGTGACGCATCGCGACGCGCGTTATTTTGAGGAGCCGGAGGAGTTTCGGCCAGAGCGGTGGCTGGATGGGTTGGAAGAACGTTTGGCCGGTGGAACGTATTATCCGTTTGGAGATGGGCCGCGACGCTGTATTGGGCAGGGATTTGCGTTGCTGGAGGTTGCGCTGGCGATTGCGGCGATCGCGCAAAAGTTTCGGTTTAGGTTGCTGCCGGGTGCAAGGATTGAAGTGGAACCACTGATTACATTGCGGCCGCGGTATGGGATACCGATGAGCATTCAGGCGCGCTAGGCGACGAACAGATCCAAGAGAAAAACCCAAGACCAGAAACCCAAGCCCCACACGCAGAAATTCGGCCTGTGAGGCACCCAGTGTCTGTAGCTCTAGTGGTTGAGGATGTAGATTACGGTGATGTGGGTGTCCACCTCGACTGGCTGGTCGTTGAGTTTCGTCGGGCGGTAGTGCCATTGGCGGACCGCTTCCAGGGCGGAATTGTAGAACAGCGGATCGCCGGAGAGGACTTCGAGCGATTGGACGGAGCCGTCGGTGGAGATAATGGCGTGCAGTTCGACGCGCGTTTCGTGTCGCAGGGTGATGGCGATGCGCGGGTAGATTGGCTCTACGCGAGTAGTTAGAAGTGCGGGCTCGATGTGACCGATGGAGATGCGGCGCTTCTCCCGGTCTTCCTTCACACGCTTCTCGATTAAGGGGCCGGGACCCGGATTAGCGGGGACCAACGTATTGCCTTCTGGAAATCCCTTGGGGTCTCCTGCAACGACGGGCGGATCGTCCCGGGGATCGTCACTCAAGCGGCTCCGATCGTGCGTCACGGTCGGATGGGATGGAGAACTCGGCGCACAGAAATGGCATGCCGGACGAGGGGCATTGGGTTGAGTTTCCGGTTTGGGACGATCGGGCGAACCTCGGCGCGGATAAGGCGGCACGGGCGTGCGCTCGAAGCTGATGTGCTGGCCTTTGCTGAACAGCGGGAAGACAACCAGGGCTGCCAGGACTAGCAGTTGTACCGCGATGGAGAGCAAAACCGCGCGGCGTTTTCCTTGGGCGGCGCGGCGTTCTTGATCGGTATCGCCTTCGACGAGACAGCTTTTCAGGGAGCCGAGTTCACTTCTACAGACACCGGTCCGCTCGAGATCCATCACACACCTCCGAAGAATTTCCTGCGAACCGTGGGATTATTGCGGCGCCGGCCTCCTGAGGTTGCCATCCGAAGGCCAGCGCCGCGCTCGCAGGGATATGAGGTGTGCACGTCCTCTGCAGCGTTTGACACCGTGGCGAGAAACAAGTTCCCGTAAGGAATTCGCAGAGCAAGGGTAGAAACAAATAGGTCTTGAGTTTCTGAGGAAGGATTTGCAATTGGGTGTGGCGTTGCAGTTGAGTGCGGGCGCCTGGAGCTGCCGAGTGCGTTCTTCAGAAAGCGCCGGCTAGCCAGCGCACTCCAAATTGCCAAACAAATGTTTGGTTGATGAGCGGAAAAAGTGAAGTGTGTTTTGCCAGCAAACTATGACTATTCAATAATTTAGACGGGGTAGTCCTAAACGTTGCATCTTTCGATAGTTGTTTAGCATCTAGTGTAATAGGACGTGGATCCGAGGAGGAGACTACCCATGGAAAGGCGTTTACCGGAAGTTGTCGGCGTGCGCCGCACGGGCTGGGCTGCTCTGGACCGCGATCCGCAGCAGGACGTTGTGGAATACAAGTGTCCTCATTGCGGTGCGGAAAGCCAGAAGAAAGCACGGCGCGAGCGGACGGAATATCATTTTACCGACGGATTTTTGCAAGACCTGCAGGGCGAAGGGGTACAGTGTCATTCCTGCAAGCAGTCTTTGCGGATCGTACCGATTGTGCTGTTACACGACCAGGAAGAAGTGAAGCGGTTTGCCGCAATGTTTTCGGAAGAGCCGTCGGTTTCGGCGTAATAATTGCTACTTCAGAAGTTAGGAAAAGGGCGCTCCGCCTGGTCGGAGTGCCCTTTTTATTTGCAGAGGTGGTTTCCGGCTTTAGCTCTTATCGGCGGTCGTAGTCGCGATAGTAGCGACGGTCGTAATCGCGGTAGTGTTCGCGGTACTGGTGGCGGAGATGCTCCTGGCGCTCGTAGGCTTCGTGGCGTTCATGAGCCCAGTGACGTGCGTCGCGGCTGTAAGGACCAAAGCGTTCGACCGCCTGGTTATAGCGCCAATTGGAATAAGCCACACGCCGATTGCAATCATCCCAATCATTGGCTTGTGCAGATGGTGCGCCGGCGAGGAGCAGAAAACCGCTGAGAGCCGCAGTGGCGAGCACAGTCTTGCCAAGCGTGGATCGCAAAGAACCAAAAGAAACTTTCATGACAACCTCCCGATGGCGCCCTGCTTGAGCCGGGAATCATTGGGCTGCCGGTCTTATGAGTTCAAACACCTGTTTGAACTGAAGGTTGTGGTGCGATGCAAGCCGGTATTGACAGAGAGGTGCACCGGCTGCGCTCTTTCTGGGAAAAGGCCGCCACGAAGGAGTGCGGACCGCAGCTGTGGCCTAAAAAGACGGGGGGGGGTCCAGCAAGAGCCGGACCCCAGGATGGCTGGACGGAGGAGAGATGGATACGCCGGTCGTCAGTTCTCAGTGGTGATCGTCATGATTGTGGTCGTGGTCGTGGTCATGATCGTCCCAATCATGATCGGTGTGCCAGCGGTGAGCGTCTTCGTCCCACCAGCGATGACTGTGGTCCCAACAGTAGGTACGTGCTTCGGCAAGCTCACGGCGTGCGTGATCTGCTTCTGGACTTTGCCAGCCATGGTGTTCGACCGCTTCATGAACGCGATGGTCGGCTTTGGCAATGCGTTTCTGGCAATCATCTGCCGCGGCCTTGGGAGCTGCGACGAAAATTGCAGCAGCGAAGAAAAAGGCGGTGAGGATGGTTCGAGAAATCAGATTGCTGCTCAAATGACTGCGCACTGACATTTTGCCTCCGTGTTTGAGTAGTTGAGCGGAACAGTTGGAAGCAGCAGGAAGCTGCAGGAAGCTGTTGATGGCCCGCGTGATTTCCGATAGTTTGCACAACGTTTGGATGCTACGGCGGGGGCCCGGCCTGGAACATACAGTAGACACCGCAATTCGGGCCGAGAAATGAGTTAGGAGTTTGGGGGTCGGTAAGAGCAATTTGCAGGAGGGCCAACGGGTTCAAGCAAAGAAAGATCTCACGCAGACGGCGAATGGTGCGGAGCAGGCGATGTTGCTGCTAGTAGGCTTGAAGGAACGGGTCGACTTGCATGTGGTATTTTTCAAGGCCGGAACGGATCACTTCGAAGGCTTCGTCAACGGTGTCCGCAAATTGCAGAAGATCATATTCGCTTTGATTGATAGTGCCCCAGCGAACCATAGCTTTCAGGTTGAGCACATCGTGCCAATACTTGCGCCCGTAAATGAGGATCAGCGTGTGCTTGGGCATTTTGTCGGTTTGCGAGAGGGTCATCATCTCCCAGAGTTCATCCATGGTGCCGAAGCCGCCAGGGAAAACGATGAGGGCTTTGGCGATTTGCGCGAACCAAAGTTTACGCATAAAGAAGTAGTGGAAATTGAAGCTGAGCTCGGGACTGATGTATGCGTTGGCGAATTGTTCATGAGGCAGCTCAATGGAAAGGCCGATGGATTTTCCGCCAGCTTCGTAAGCACCGCGATTGGCGGCTTCCATTATGCCGGGCCCACCGCCGGAACAAACAACAAAGCGGCGGGGCCTGGGGCCGAGAGATAGCGCCCAGGTGGTGATTTTGTGAGAGAGTTGGCGGCACTCCTCGTAATAGCGAGACATTTCCAGAGCGTTCTTGGCTTCGCGCAGCGCGGCCTGATGCTCCTTCTTGTGTTCTGCGCTGAAGCGCGTGGTTTTTTCGTTCTTAAGACGCGTGTAGCGGGCCAAAGACGCTTCGTGAGAATGGATACGCGCGGAACCAAACATGACGATGGTGTCGCCAATACCTTCCTTCTTGAGCTGCGCGAGTGGATGAATGTATTCCGAAAGGATGCGAATGGGGCGCGCGGGGGTGCTGGACATGAATTCCGGATTTTCGTGGGGCGCTTTGGGGGCGTGCTGAGGCTTAAGGTGCTTACCGTCGGGCATGGGCAGATCTCCAAAATGGACGAACTTAGATTGTAGGGAGCGAGAGGAGCGGCGGCAACGGGTTTGGGTCGGCGTGCGTCGAATGAAGTACAGGTTGGGTGAGACACGGGCCGCTTTGCCGAAGGATGCGGAGCTAGTCTAGATAAAAATGAAATGCGGAATCTACATGTGGTTGGCCGCGGGTTTGCTGGGGATCTGCAGCGCCGCGGGTATCAGTGCGCAGGCGCCTGATGGCCCGATGACGCCTGCGCCGGACGTGAAAATTCAGCCTGCGCCGAAGATTAAGTCGCGAAGCGTTCTGGTTAATACGCCGGTGACGGTACGGGATGCCAAGGGCGCGATGGTTCACACCCTGGAGGCGTCGGAATTCAAAATTACCGACAACGGTGTGGAGCAAAAGATCACGCACTTCGACCTGGGCGGGGAGCCGATGTCGCTAGTGGTCGTAGTGGAAACAAGTTCGCGGATCGCACCGATGCTGCCGCAGATTCGCAAGTCTGGAATCCTGATTTCGCAGACGGTGATGGGGCCCACGGGAGAAACGGCGATCGTGGGGTTCGACGATCGCATCGAGAAATTGCTGGATTTCACAAACAGCTCGGAGGCGATCGAGAAGACCATGTCGCGGTTGAAGGATGGCGAGTCCGGCGCGCGATTGTTTGATGCGATGTCGAAAGCCGTGGAAATGCTGAGTTCGCGGCCAGAAGTTTCGGAGTTCGATCTGGGGCGCAGGCGGGTGATGTTGGTGATGTCGGAAGCGCATGATGCGGGCAGCGAAGATAAACTTGGCGAAGTGTTGAGGCGCTCGCAACTGGCGAACATCACGATTTATGCGGTGGGGTTGTCAAGTACGAAAGCGGATTTGTTGAAGAAGCCCGAGGAACACAAAGCGATTCGATCCACGCCGGATGGAATTTTTGGCACGCCGCCTCCGCCAGGAACGGTGCAGACCCCGACGACGGATCAACAAGGACAAGGGGTTAGTCTGCTGCCGCTGGCGGTTTGGGCGGTGATGCATGCGAAGGATCAGGTGACCAAACATCAACTGGAAATTGCCGCGGCGGCTACCGGCGGGATGCACGTTTCGGCGTGGAAAGACAAGACCATCGAGAAAGTGATCGATGAGATGGGCGGAGAGCTGCACGCGCAATATACGCTGAGCTACACTCCGAACGACAGCAACACGGCTGGATACCACGAAATTCAGGTGACCATCGATCGGCCGGAGCTGAAGGTGCGGGCGCGGCCTGGATACTATTTGGCGGGCGCGGACGAGTGAGGTGTGGACGACGTCGCAGTTCCCGGGCTTTCCTGACTGGGGCATTGGATGTGAAGTCGATACAGAGAAATTCCCGAGGCCATCACCCAGACCGCCGGCGTTGGCCAAACTTTAGTCGCGATGGCCATGAGTCCAGCCTAAGACAGTCCAAGCTAAGCGGTCCAACCAAGAAGTAGGACAAAATAGCGGTGCTGTTGAGCCTGCGAGATGGGCTTCCTCTTTGAGCTTTCACTTTGTTCGCCGACGCCCAAGGCGCTGATTAAAATTAGAATGGAGAGAGAGTAAGATCGCTCCTGGTCTAACCCTACGGTCATCTGATCAGTTCGGAGGAGCCTGGGTTTAGCGTGTGGTCGAGCTAAAGACACAATGGCATGGGACATCCGATGGGAAAAAAGAGCGGGCGGTTCGTTCTGCGGCTTGCGACCGGTGCGGATATTCCCGCGCTGCAGACGTTGATCGATGCGTCGGTGCGCACTTTGCAACGGGCGGATTATTCCGCAGAGCAATTGGATGCGGCACTGGGGACGGCTTACGGCGTGGATACACAGCTAATCGCGGATGGAACGTATTACGTTGTGGAGGCGGTGGGTGCTGCCGGCGAACGGGTGATTGCAGCCTGCGGCGGTTGGAGCATGCGCAAGACGCTTTATGGCAGCGACCACGGGCCGTATCGCGATAGCGGCTTGTTGGACCCGGCGCGCGATGCCGCGAAGATACGCGCGTTTTTTGTGCACCCAGAGTGGGTGCGGCGCGGAATTGCGTCGTTGATTTTGAAGACCTGTGAGGATGCGGCATACGCGCGGGGGTTTCGAAGATTTGAAATGGGCGCAACGCTGACGGGAATTCCGATGTACTCAGCGCGTGGCTACCTTGCCGGTGAGCGAATTGAAGTGCCGCTGCCGAATGGGCTTTCGTTGACGGTGGTTAGGATGGCCAAGACGGTGGCGTAGTTCGCGAAGTTTGCAAAGGATCGAGAGCATCCAGAACGCGTCACTCGGAACAAAATCCGAGAGCGATCCTGGGCATGGCAAACAGTACCGAGCCTTCAGGGGCTGAAGCCACTTTTGCCGAGCTCTAATGTCGGACCCGAAGGTCCGACCCCCTTAAGAAAAACCCTCCGCTGCTACCAAGCAATTGCTCGGGCGGAAAACCAGCTAGGCGATTTGGTGCCAGAAGGCGGATTCGCGGGAAGCGAGGAGCGAATCCTTGCGGGCATTCCAGCGCAGAAAGTGCTGCGTTTTGGTGTGTGCGGTGTGGTGCTCGCGGCTCTCCCAGACTTCGTGGAACAGATACGCGCCGGGCTGATCGGCGCCGCGGTGGAGATCGAACTGGAGGCAGCCCTCTTCTTTTCGTGAGGGATTGATGAGCGCCCGGAGTTCGGCTTCGAGAAGCAGGTCCTGGCCTTCGCGGGCGCGCAGGAAAACGATGAGAGTAACGGCGCCTTTGGGGAGTTTCTCGATTTTTGCGCGATGTGGTTTGCGGCGGCGAGCGGAACGCTTCGCTTTTCGTTTGGGCATGACGGCGGGGATTGTACCGCAAATGAGGTGTATCGCAAGGATATTTCGGTTTAGGGAGGCCAGGGGCGGTTTCACGGACGGCATGGGAAACCCGAGAGGGCGGCCAAAAGCCGCCCCCACAAAGGCCAGAGCGTTAGTTCGACAGGAACGTCAGGCAGACCGGGGCGGGAACGTGGATTACTTCGCCGGTCGGGGTTAATTTGCCGGTGGTGGGGTCGATTTTGAATTCGACGATGGTGTCCGAGTTTTGATTTTCGGCAAGGAGATAGCGACCGGTCGGGTCAATGGCAAAGTTTCTGGGTTCTTTTCCCTGAGTGGGCACGTTTTCGATGTGCTTCAGTGTGCCCTTAACCGGATCGATGGAAAAGATGGCGATAGTGTCCTCACCGCGGTTGGCGGTGTAGAGGAATTTTCCACTGGGATGGATGGCGATCTCCGCGGCATCGTTGCGGCCTTTGAATCCCTGCGGAAGAGCGGAGATTTCCTGGATGCTACGGTAGGCATTGTTCCCATCATTTGCGAAAACGGTGACGCCGGAAGACATTTCGCCCAGTACGTACATAAATTTCCCGTTGGGAGCAAAGGTGGTGTGGCGAGGTCCGGCGCCGGGAGCCAGAGTTGCGGAGAACTTATCGACGGGCATGCCTTGCCCAAGCGTGCCGCTAGTCGCGTCGAATTTGTAGAGGAGAACGCGATCAAGCCCCAGGTCCGCGACATAGACGAACCGGTTGTCGGAGGAGGGCTCGATCCAGTGGGCATGCGGCGCTTCCTGGCGCTCCTTGTTGGGCCCGAGCGCGCCCTGATCTTTTGGCGTGGCGGTGGGTTTGCCGAGCTGGCCATCGGGCAAAATCGGAAACGCGGTGACCGTGCCGGAGCTGTAATTGGCGGCGAAAACATACTTGCCGGTCTTGTCCAAGGATAGATAGCAGGGGTCTTCACCTTGGGGCGACACCTGGTTGAGCGCCGTGAGCTTGCCGGTTTTTGCATCGAGGGCAAAGGCGCTGACCGTGCTGGCTTTTCCGGTTTCGTTCGCGGCGTACAAAAATTTACGGTTGGGATGCACGATTACCCAGGACGGATCGGGCGTTTCAGCCGCGACGCCTTTCGCGGTGAGCTTGCCGGTGGCGGAGTCAAATTCGAAAGCGTAGATGCCCTTGCTGTGGGTCTTGTTAGTGTAAGTGCCCAGGAAGACCAGGAATTTTGGCGACGAAGAGATATTTTGTTGTGCGTGAGAAGTGGGAATGGACATGAAAGATGCGATTAGCACGGCAGACCAGAGAATACGGCGAATGATTTTCATGGAGAAGAAGTTTAACAGGAAAATGCACGCAAGAAATCAGACCACCAGAGAAACAACTTGGGGGGCCGGCGGGTGTGGTGGCCATAAGCAAAACTTTGGGAGAAGCGCTGGAGGCGGCGGAGTATGATGCGCGGGTTCTCTGGTTCAGAGAAGGGGGCCGAGCATGCCGCTAGTTGCGCCTGCAGCCGAATGGGGAAGTTTGTCCGCACGATTGAAGCGCGAAGCGCCGGAAGCGTTTGTGGTGCAGCGTGAACTATTTCCGCAGTTTCTGGAGATGTATCTGCCGGTGTCGCGTGGATTGCGGTACGGAAATCCGGTAATGGTGGAGAACGAAACGGACCCGCTGCCCAAACTGGATTTTGGGCCGCTGATCAACAGCAAGAAGGTGGAAGAGCTACGGGTGATGTATGTGGAAGCGCTGGGAAAGGGCGCAATCAGTTTGTTTGAGGGCACGGTGCAAGAGAGCATGATTTTTCCGAATCAGGATACTTCGGCGTACGTGGGACCGGCGGCGCTGCTCAATATTCCGAAAAATTGCCGCTTGTATCACAGCGAGCCGTTTGGGCCGATTGACACGATTGTCGTGGTGGATCACCTGGAAGAGCTGATTTCGGAAATGAACGTTTCGAATGGGGCACTGGTGTCTTCGATCGCCTGCGATGACGATAAGATTTCGCGGCGCGTGGCGGAGCAGTTGCGGGCGTTCAAGATCGGCATTAACGGTATCAAGTCGCGAGGAGACCGCCAGGAAGTGTTTGGCGGAGTGGGGCAGTCCTGGAAGGGCTGTTTCGTGGGTGGGAGATATTTGGTGATGGCGGTGACTACCGGAGAGCTTGGGGAGAAATTGTATGGGAATTTTCCGGATCATTCGCGGATGCCGGAGGAGTTGTCGTTGCGAGCGGTGAGGGGGGTGCAGCGATAACGGGGACCACCGATGGCTGGTCCGATCAAAGGAATGCATTGATACGTCTGGCCACGATCGCTCCGCTGCCTGCCGCAAACCCGCGGCATCCGGTCGCGATGACAGCACCAGAAAACACACCTCTAGGAATTTTCGGCGTAAACGACGCAGAGAGTATGGAGAAACCCAAGAGGGGCGGGCTAAAGCCGCCGCTACAAAGAGCTGGGAGTTATTTCTTTTCTTGCTCTTCTTCTTCGTGGAGGACGGCGGCGGCCGCTACGGAGTCATCGTCATCGAGGCGGAGAAGGCGGACGCCCTGCGTCGAGCGGCCGGCTTCGCGAATTTCGCTAGCGTGCACGCGAATGACCTTGCCATGTTCCGTGATGATCATGACGTCGGATTCTTCGGTGACCTGAAGCGTGGCGACGA
>Ga0210384_10005013_pt1 | contig 14583 bp, 17 predicted proteins | sample IncBWH2MmetaG_FD_160574 | JGI IMG/M metagenome (GOLD analysis project Ga0210384, IMG submission 160574) | Forest soil microbial communities from Barre Woods Harvard Forest LTER site, Petersham, Massachusetts, United States - Inc-BW-H-2-M | ecosystem: Environmental > Terrestrial > Soil >...
TTAAAGCGACGGCCGGACGTTCGCCGAGCAGATGATGAAATCGCCGGTGCCGCCGCCAACGTCAAAGCCGCAAGGGCGGACTATTTTCCGAGGTTCACTTTGTTGGGGTCAGCGGGAAGGCAAGCGACGCAACTCCATGATCTCTCGCTGTCGCTGGGAAATTTCTTTGCGGCGGGACCGGCGATCAGCTTGCCGATATTCACGGGCAGCCGTATACGCTCGAACGTCGCCGTGCAAAACGCGCGCTGGAAACAGACCCAGATCCTCTATCAATCGACAGTTCTGAACTCTCTGGAAGAGACCGAGAACGCACTCGTGAATTACTCGCAGGAGCAGGAGCGCCGCGATCGGCTCCTGGCAGCCGTGTCGCAGAACCAGACGGCGCTTGAGCTCTCCCGGGAGCTTTACACGTCCGGCCTCGGGGACTTTCTGGCCGTGCTCGATGCCCAGCGGCAACTCTACGGGAATGAAGACCTTTTGGCGCAGAGCCAAACTGCGGTGACGACGAATCTGATCGCTTTGTACAAAGCACTCGGAGGAGGGTGGGAATCATTTCCCCAACAATAAAGACTTCGGGACACGAGTAAGCTAGTGGGCTGTCCGGTCCGATCGGTACTGGGAAACGCACAAGGGGCGACTAATCCCGGTTTGTCGGCAACCCTTCCACAACCGCGCACCCAGCTCAAGGATTCGGCTCGATGCCAATGCGATCATTGACCTGGCGCGCACGCTTGCGGACGATTACGGAACTGGTGCACGGCAAGATGGATGACGAGTTATCCCTCCTCGAAATGGCCCAAGCGGTGGACTTGAGCACAACTCATTTTTCGCGGATGTTTCGCAATTCGACGGGCGAGACGCCGCACCAGTTTGTATTGCGCAACAGAATAGAGCGTGCGAAGGAGATGTTGCGCGCGCCTGAGGCGCGTGTACTGGATGTCGCAGTGGCCTGCGGCTTCAAAACCCAGCAACACTTTGCGCGAGTGTTCCGTCATCTGTGTGGAACCAGCCCCAGAGAATATCGGCTGGCATGGTGGTCCCCGCCATCGATCTGAACGCCGCCACAGTGCAAATCCGCTTTTGCAATAGCAAAGACTGAGATTACATCGCAGATTTCCACAAGCTCGTCACTGTGTGTCGCCCCTATTCCTCAGCGTTCGACTTGCCCTCTTCGTTGCAACAGACCCGTCCAATTGTTTGTAGGGGGAGCGGGGGTTTTCACCAGCAGCGGAATATTTTGAGAAACCTCTATCTAAACCACCGGTGGCAACAGCCACCACGAGCGTTTCTTGTACTGTCCCCATCCAGGGTACCGCGACATCCTGGCTTCCTTGAGAATCATGTTCACGACAAATAGTCCTCCCCAGACCCACGCGAGCACTACAAACGGCAACCAGTGCCACACCATCAGGGCAAAGCTGCCGTAAATCATCATTTCGCCTAGGTAATTGGGGTGCCGAATGAAACGGTACATGCCATTTGTGATGAGGTCACGTTTGAATCGGAGTGTGAAATACTTCTGCGCATCGGAGGCGATCATGATCGCGCAGCCCAGTATGCAAAGGCTTATGCATAGGCTGAACCAAGCGTAATCCGGAAGCGGGTATTTTGGCGTAGCGATGCCGGAGATCAGCAGCCACCCGAATGCCCAATACCAGCCCATCACGCTGAGGAAGCTTGCGATTCCTGCTCCAACTGTGGCAAACCTTTGAAAACTGGGATCAGGAAAGGCGAGGTCCTTAATGATCCATACCAGTCCGTAACTGCTCTGCATTGCTGCAAAAATCCAGGCTGCAGCGCTGGAGTTCTGGTACTTGAAGATGAAGATGGCAAGAAGCGGAATTGTAGCCAGCTTCTGGAAGTTGATCACCCACGCCAGCTTCAAGCACCTTCGTCCACCGCCAAAATCATTCATCAGATAGTGGATGACGCGACCTGCCGTCTCCGCCCAGGCAGGTGGCTCGGTTGGAATGTGTTGCAAACCCTGCGTGATAGGCGGGTTCGATTCGAATTGTATCGGATCGTATGGCCTATCCGTCGCCGTTACTTCCTTTATCAATTTGCTCAACTCTCGCCGGCAGCAGTAATCAAGACTTCAGTATTCGACCCACTCTGTGAAATGTGACGCCAACGCAGTGCGCCGGGAGATGAGCCCGTCATAGTAGTCGGACCAGCTTATGATCCTGCCGTTTTCGGTGAGCACCACAGAAGCCCCATGCAGCGAGATCGGGACTCTTCGTTTCGAGTTACCGAAAAAAGGTTCCAGCACAGTTGTTTGAAGCGTCCATTCGGTAAGGGCTCGATCGCCGCTCACAAAGATGGTGTCGATCTGCAAGAGCATATCCGGGTAGAGTTCGCGCGCCTTCCGAACAAATTCTGCTAAACGGTCCTTCGTGTTGAACTCCAGTTGGATCCCGTGGTCTTTGAAGCTAAACTGGTCGCCAAATATTGCTACTGCGTCCTCTATATTGCCCTCGTTCAAGTGCGAGATAAACGCCAGCACTATTTTGTCTGTAGCTGCGGTTGCAATACCAAGCTCACTCATCTAAGCCTCCTTTTTCTTATGCCAAGTCGTCAAAACACGTTGTGATTTCCGGGACGAGTTTCAAGCCGCTCGCCCCTTAACTGACGAAAGTCTTGACCGTAGCCATTGGCCCATCCGCTCAATTGCCTCGTCAACTTCAGGTACCCGGCCCGCGCCCAAGATGAAATTGTGTTGTCCTTTGGGAACAGAATGTAGGTCGACATCTACGCCAGCATCTTTCGCTCGCTTCGCAAACTCCACGATTTCGCCAACGAATAATTCGTGATCGCCGTAGTACACCTGAATGGGGGGCAGGCCAGCGAGATCGGCATAAAGCAGATTGACTCGCGGATCATTCGAGGCAACGTCTGTACCGCCCAGCCAAGTCTCGCGAAACCATTCCAAAATGCGCCTCGACAGGAGCTTGTCGTTTTTGGCGTTGCTTTCGATGGTGTCATTCTTTAGCTCCATGTCATACCAACCTGAGACCGATAGAATGGCGGCTGGCATTGCCACATTCTTGATACGTAATTAGATGGCTAGGCTCACAGCGAAATTGCCGCCGATCGACTGGCCTGTTAGGGCGATGTTTTCAGCACGAATCCCTTTCGCAAGGAGCCAGCGATATGCCTTTTCCATGTCCTCGATTTGAGCTGGGAACTTGTGTTCTGGCGAACGCCGGTAATCCAGCACGAGTGCACACGCGCCAGCGGCCTTGGCAATATGACCAACAGCCTTTCGATCAAGGTGCATCGAGAAAATGACCGTGCCACCACCGTGGGCGTGCAGGAGTACGCGATTCACGTCGCAGTCCGTTGGAACACACCAAAGTGCCGGCACTCCGTCGATGCCCACCTCGGCGTAGGTGACACCCTCCGGTTCCTTAGCTGCCAAATGCAAGTTCTCATAGACGTCCCTAATCGTTGCCAAATCTAGATCAGTACGTGACATACGCTTTGTCATCGATGCGAAGAATTGCGCCATTTGTTTGTTTTGTGTGCTCACCATGACTTCCCGTCTCCTTTTGTTGTGCGAGTTCTGCTTCTTCCGTGAATTGGGAGCAAAACATAAATGCTCCGTTTACCCGACACCTTCACCGCCATTTCATGGAACGGAAAGATCGCCGGGTCGGTCGACTTTACGGCTCTTCCAACCAAATCAGTAGACCGTAGGGAGCATATGAAGTTGTATCTCGCACTGCGGCTTTGGCCCGAATACTCTGGACTATTTGTGAACATGAAATATGCTGGACAGATGCCGTCTTCGCAGAACTGCGGGAGAATGCCCAAGAAGATTCCAGTCGAAATCAATTCGATGGAAACAAGCGAGAATCAGCGGGAAACTCAACTGAACCGCCTGAGCACACTCGACGTGGAGAGTTTTCGACCCGGTCGTTCACGGAGACGCACTAGCATCTATCGGGCTGGCGTCTCGATTCTCTATGGTTCAGTTACGCGATGGTGGTCGCGACGATTGCGCCCGCGAAATCAGAAACGAGTTTGCTCATTGTCCCAAGAGTCAACCGATCTTAAGATCTGCAGACAAACACTATAGCTTTGCCATCCGGTCATCTACAAACAGCTCCATCCCGGTCAAACTCGAACTGATGTCGGAAGCGAGAAAGACCGCATTCTTTGCAACTTCTTCAGGCGTACCGAGCTTGTCAAGTGCGATGGTGCCGGAAAAAGGTTTGAAATGCGCTTCCCCACCATCCATTATCAATTCGTTACCCGTTATTTCTCTGCTACCGTCGCATAGAGAAACTATCGCCTCCGCGATTTCAGCAGTCGTGCTAGGCTTGCTCGTTTCAATATCTTTAGACAGTATGCCTAGATGCTGCTCTGCCGCTCCCACGACTTGCAAGTTATTCAGTCTTGAGGGATCGATCGCGCCTGGACTCAATGCGTTCACACGTATGAATCGATCCGTTAAATCCAATGGCAATGCACGAGCGAAGGCGCGGATTGCCTCTATTATGGCACTCAAAAACCACTGATCCGTCCTCCCAGCCTTGGTGACTGCAGGTGCGATTATGATGATAGAGGCACCATTACGCAACACAGAGAGCGCCTTCTGAATTGTGAACACCAAGCTCTTAAACTTAGAGTAATATGCCTCGTCTGTTGTGTTCGTTGAGAGAAAAAACTCGGCAACATCGGCGTTTGCGAACAGGATGTCGAGTTTACCCATATCCCGCCTAATCTGCTCAACAAGGATATTCAGATCTGCGGGGTTCGACAGGTCTACCTTTAAGCCGATTACATTCTTCCCTACCACGGTCAACGCGGCAGTTAACGCCGAATTGCTTCGCGCTGTGATGAGAACATCCGCACCCTCGTTGACGAACTCTTTCGCCGTAGCAATTCCGATGTTGCTATCGACCCCGGTGATGAGTGCTGTTTTCCCTTCAAGTAGTCCCAAGTGTTTTCCTCCGTGCTTCCCATCGGTTTCAGTTCGGTCTGCATGCCTGTGGCTCGGACGGAGTTAAAGCCCTGCCTATGTGCCCCGAAGCGCACTCTCAGCGCTAGAAAACGACGCATGAGCTGTGGATTTATTCCCAACATTGGGTTTGACAAAATTGGCTAGAGGTTTCGGCAAAGACTCGCTGAATTCAATGCCTTTAAGCGCTCACTTAAGCAGAATGGGCTTTGGATGTTGGCTCTTTGACTGACGAAAGTCTTGACCGTAGCCATTGGCCCATCTGCTCAATTGCCTCGTCGACTTCGGGTACCCGGCCCGCACCCAAGATGAAATTGTGTTGTCCTTCTGAAACAGAATGTACTATCATCTGCCTCGCATATTCCCGTACCGACGTTAGTTGAATTGGAAAGTTGCGTAAGGTTTCTTTCATATCAATCGTTCCCACCGCATTTAACCCGATCATTAGTCCGCTAAATGTTTTACCCAGCGAATCCGGAGCTGCAGCGATCTGCGCCAGCAGTGCTTCATCCGGTACGTTCTGTAATTCAAATGTCTGTCCGCTTCCCTGCTCAAAAATTCCCACCGCATCCAGTACGCTTAAATCATCCGGACCTCCCAGCTGTATAACCGCATTTTGTGCCGCCGGGTTGTCGATGCTGGCCACAGCGAAGGAAGCCACGTCTTTTATAGCTATCCACGATATTTTATTTTTTCCTTCGCCATAAATGACTGCTTTGGCGCGCGCATAGTCGAACCCCAATGCAGGGCCGAGCCATATTTCCATAAAATATGTGGGTTGAAGGATCGTGTACGCAAAATTCTTTGACCTCAACCTGCTTTCAACGGCCCGCTTCGCTGATCGTAATGGGAACCCAGGTGTCATGGGAGGAAAAGGAGGAAAAGAAATAAACACCGCGTGTTGTGCTCCGGCTGCACTTGCCGCTTCTGCTACATTGAGTTGGCCGGTAACATCAACCGTTTCGATGGAATCGCCTTCCTGGTGCGAGATGGTAGAGGTGGCAGTAGAAATAATCGCATCCACATTTTGAAACGCCCGGTACAGCGACTGTGGGTCTTTCATATCTCCGGTCACGGCTTCAACGCCCAGCTTATGCAAGCCATTGACTTTTTCCTCTTGCGAAGATGTTCGCACCAGTCCTTTTACTCTTTTACCAGCGGCTGCCAGCTGACGGCAGACTTCCATACCGAGAACACCGGTAGCGCCCACTACCAGCACTGTTGAATTCTTTGTGCTCTTACGCGCCATTCGTTTGTTTTGTGTGCTTACCATGCCTTCACGCCTCCTTTTTGCTGTCGAGTTCTGGAACGGAGAGTCGCAGGGTCGATGGACCTCACGACGCTTCCAACCAAATCAGTAAACTGCATGGCCGATGTGAACTTGTGTCTCGGACTGCGGATTTGGGCCCAATACTCTGGATTATTTGTGAAAGCGGTCAGACCGGGAGACGGATGCTGGGGCTATCTGATGCTCATCGCGTATGATCTCTGCCGCACGCTCTCCGACGATCACACACGGCGCCATGGTATTGCCGGTGGTTACGCGTGGCATGGTCGATCCATCCGCGATGCGAAGGTTGTCGACGCCGTAGACTTTGAGGAAGCCATCCACCACACACATGGGATGTTGGCCCATTTGGGCGGTGGACGTTTGATGCCAAAAGCTAAATGCTGTGTCGCGGATGTACTTTTCCAGCTTTGGACGTTCCAAGTTGTCGGGAATGATCTCTCGCCTGACAAAAGGACGAAGAGCGCTAGAGTTGCCGATCTCGCGACAAAGCTCTACACACGCCAAGGCGGCCTTCAGATCATCTGGGTCACTGAGATAATTAGCTTCAATCTGAACGGGATCGGCGGGATCGGAACCGGCAAGGCGGATACGACCACGACTCTTGGGCTGTACGACATTACCGATGAGGGCCCAACCACGCGCAGGAAGGCCAAACTTTGCTGCGTCCCCAGCGCTTAATACAGCCTGCAGAATCTGGAAGTCAGGGCTATCTAAACCAGCCTCACTCTTCCCGTATACGACCGCATCCGGCACGAGATTCGCGGGTAGCGATTCCGGACAATCCCAGAGACAGCAAAACGCAGGATGGTCTTGAAACCCCTGTCCGACTCCCGGGAGATGTTGGACTACCGGGATTCCAAAGCGCCGCAGTTCGTCTTGGCCGCCAATACCAGATTGCATGAGGACCTTCGGCGTGTGTATCGCGCCAAGCGACAGAATCACCTCGCGCCCAGCGCGAATGCGACGGGTACTTCCTTCATAAGAAATCTCGACGCCGGTGGTTCGGTTGCCCTGGAAAGTTAGCCGAGTAACTAACGCATGAGGGAGCACCGTGAGGTTTGCCTGGTCCATCTGCGGGAAGACATACGCACGGAAAACGGACTGACGCTTTCCATCGCGAATGCGCATGTCGGCGGCGGATGCGCCACCATCGGCCTCCATGATGCGGCCGTTTTGATTTTCAAAGATCGGAATTCCAAGCGAGCCTATTGCCTCAAACAAGGCTCCAACGGCCGGGGCCGGATTGTGCAGCGACTGCACAAATACCGGTCCGCCGGTTCCGCGATATCTTGGATCGGGTGCCCCCTGCCAGTCCTCGATGCGGCGATAAATATTGAGAACCGATTCATAGCCCCACGCTGGGTCCCCCGTTTCTGATGCAAAGAAATCCCAGTCACACTTGTGACCGCGAGCCCAAATCATCGCATTGATGCTCGATCCGCCGCCCAAAACCTTTCCCATGCCCATGGGAATGGCGCGGCCGTTGAGGTGTGGATTCGGCTCGGCGTTGAACTGCCAGTATCTCTCGCTTCCGATATTCGTGACCCATTGGAGCGCATCCGTGACATTTGGCACGTCATCGTCACCACCGGCTTCCAGCAACAGGACGCTTATGGCCGGGTTTTCCGCGAGACGAGCTGCAACTACGGATCCCGCAGAGCCTGATCCGCAGATAATGAAGTCATACTGCGTTTTTAGGTTTGACCTGAGCTTCCTCTGATTCGCATGAACGCGTTCCGCGAAATTAACATCTAGTTGCGTTTCATTCTTGAAATTCATTTCAGCATTCCTTTGACAACGCAACCAGTAAACCGCGCGATGGAGAGAAACTTGTGTTTGCATCTCGGTCTTTGTGCAAAATCCTCGGATTGTTTATGAGGAACCACTGCAGGTGTGGAGGTGTTGTTTAGAGGACGCGAGCATTTGGATAGAGCCAGGGGGAAATCCACGTGACCTTGTGTCACGGTGGAAATAATCTGGTGATTCGCTTTGGAGACGTCTGAACTAACAACTTCTCATATTGAGGCCATGGTCGACTGGCTTTCGATTGAGAATCGTGGTCAACGCGACGCGCACTTCAAAAGCTCCGACCTGCACGCTCACTTTTATTTTCAGCGCAGGGATTGGTATCGGTATTCCGTCGGACTGCCTCCGCACATCCGGCGGAATACGTGAGCAAAGTGCTGCTGCGTTTTGAAGCCGCAGGCGATGGCAACATCCAGCACGCGCATTTCGGCGGAACGCAACATCTCCTTGGCTCGCTGGACCCGATACCACAGGAGATACTGGTACGGCGTCTGGCCGGTCGTGTTGCGGAAAACTTGTGAGAAATGCGCGGTGCTGAGCCCAACCGTACGCGCCATTTCCTCAAGGCTTAAATCCTCCTCCATCTTCTCCTGCACCAATTCTTTAATCTTTCGCAATCGCGCGGGGCTCAGTCCGCCGCGATAGACTCGGACACTATAGTCACGCACGGCATAACCGACGACCAGAGCCCGGGCAAGCGCCTGCTCGATAGAGTCGAGAAAAAGACGTCCGCTAGGGAAACCCGCGATTCTTTCCACGTCCACTGCCGTGGCCAGCGCACGCAATCGCGGATCCACGAGTTCGTGTTCGAGGCGCAATTCTATTCTGCTCCCGGCGGCATCAGAGGCGGCCATCAACGTCTCGTCAGAAATGGTCATGGTTACATGTGTCATATCACAGGTACCGACCCAGTACTCAGATTGCGGTGGACACAATCCCATCAGGCCAGCATCGAACGAAATGCGCCGGAGGACAGAACGCCTCGATCCGATCTCCATTGAGCCTGCACGCAACGTCATCCCCACAATTTGCTCTTCGTTCAGTTTCAAGTAGGGCTCGTCAACAAGTCCGCGAGTCTCGAATGCAACCTTCATTGTCCTGACACTCCTTTTTAGGAATTCGATGCTTTGTCGCTGAAAAAGAATTCCAGAGAATTCGATCCAATATCGAAGCTTTAGACACAAAACAGACTCGCCGGGCTGTTCTCCTAAATGCGTAAGGTCCCGAGTTGTATGAGCAAAGATAACGAGGAGGACGCATGGTGAAAATCGACCGTTTAAAGGAGACAACCAAATCCTCCGATCGCTTATGAAAAGACTGGGACATGAGCTTGTTGTTCGACAACAGAGCGGGTCAGGTTGAACGCGATACGGGAAGAGTTTTCTGCCGTCACTCACGCGAGAATCGAATCACGAACTCGGAGTGCACGCAAGGGAAACACTTGCTAAGAAACAGGGGTAAAAGGATGAGCAACGCAAGTTCCTCAGAAGCCGCAAAAGCCGTGGTCCGCCGGAATACCGAAGAGGTTCAGGGAAAGGGAAGATTTGACGTCTTTGACGAACTCTTCGCGGACAATTTCATCGATCACACGCCCCAGCCGAACACTACTCCAGACAAGGCAGGCGTGCGAACACTCTACAGGTATATTCGTGCCGCATTCCCTGACTTTCATGCAGAGATCCACTGGCAACTTGCCGATGGTGACCGAGTGACAACTTACAAGACGTACTACGGCACTCACGAAGGGCCCTTTCTTGGCATCGCTCCAACTCACCGTAAAATCCATTTCGAAACGGTCGACGTCATGCGTGTCCACAACGGCAGGATAACCGACCATTGGGGTGTCGGCAATCTGCTTTCGCTTATGGAGCAGATCGGAGGATGGACTCAGCCAACGGAAGGGGCTGATGATTCCACCGTCAGCTCGCTGCACGTGAGGTAGTGTGTTGAAACACTCGAACTATATGAAGAAACTCCTCACTGCGCTTTGTTTAGTGGCATCCACGACATCTCTGGCACAATCTCCGGGTGCCAAGATTCTGGTTTTAGAGCGAGAGCAAGGTGAGAAGCGCATCAGACGACCGCGCGAGAACATGCCTAATCCGACATCTGAGTTTATGCTGAAGGTCACTCCTCAAAACAGCGGCTCGCAGCATCTTGTCCTTGGAACAGAAACGATTCCTCCTGGCGGCGTGATTCCCAAGCATCGGCACCTCGGACAAGATGAAATCCTGTTTTTGCAAACCGGTACTGCACACGTTAGCTTAAATGACCAGGATTACGAGGTTCATGCGGGTGGAATGGTCTTTTTTCCTTTAAACACTTGGGTGAGCCTGAGGAACACTGGAGCCGCACCGATCCAGTTGATCTTCATATTCTCAGCGCCTGGATTCGACGAATACATGCGGTGCAGTTCGGTTCCTGAAGGCCAGCCTGCGCCTCCAATACGACTGGACGAAGTAACCAAGTGCGCTCACGATGGTCATGTCGAGTACGAGGCGCTCTCTGGTCCAAAGAGTAAGTAAGCGCGACACGAATGGCGTTGCGCATAGATCTGCGCAACAGGCGGTAGCGCGCTCACAAATCGTCTGCTCCCACCCCGTTGCAGGGCTCGCGTTTTAGGTCGTCTCAGAGTTGACTGTAATTACTCGTTCGGACCCGGTTGGTGTGCGCTCTTCCTTGCCCAGGCGGAGAATCGCTAGGGCCTCGTCTATGAGAACTCTCGCCAGCCAACTGCGAAAGGCGCCTTCATATTCAAACCGTGGCGGATTACGAGAAGCCGTAAGCCAGCAGTTTTCGATAGCATCCTTCGCATGTTCCGGGCGACCGAGAACACGACATGCTATGAAGTGAAGCAACCGATGACAACGTGAGAATCGAGATGCGAACACAGCCGGATTTTCTCGCTGACTATTCATGCTCACGATTCCAGTAGCGATTCCGCCTTGCTACCCATGCCGAGGGCTTGCCTATTCCGACTATCACGAGAATGATCGTCGCCCGTCGTTGCTGGCGCTAGCTCAGTCTTGCATGCGCCAGCCTCGAGAATGCGAACCCGTCGTGGCTCGGCCAAAGCCCGGCCGATTCTCGCAAACGGCCGATCTATCAATTGGAATTTCATAACTTCTCGGAAACCTCTTCCAGTCCGTGCGCAAGACGCAAAAGCTCATGCGCCTGTTTAAGTCCCGCGACCGGCAAGTTTGTGGGATCGAGCAATCCCACTTGCACGAGCAGCGAGGCTTGGTCCCACCAGATGTGCTCGTGTGCAACTTTTCCGTTTTCGAACTTCATGACCACCACGTGCGGGAGTTCCACGTGCTTTCCGGTGGGAGGGATGCCCGGAAGCAAATAGTCCCATTGAGTGTCATGAGTGAAGCTCACAATCAATTCATCCACGACCTGGTCCTTGCCGATTGTGCGGGAGATGGGGGTAACCTTCGCGTCTTTGGGTATTTGGTTTATGAAGTGCTCACTGTAAAAGCGACGGACGTCTTGGGCACCGAAGCCACCCGTCATGACGGGAACGCAGTGTACATAGGGCTCTGAGACCATGGTTTCCATGGTGGCGTTGACATCGAGGTCAGCAAACTCTTTTGCGATGTGGGAGTCGAAGAGCACTCCGAGATCGGAAACTTCTTTGGATTTAGCGGCAGAAGTTGACATTTTTCCTTTGGACGGCTCTGTTCTCATAGATCAATCTCCTTTGCATTGACAGCGCAATTAGGAGATCACACCAAGAAAACTGCTTTGTGACTGAACGAATGCAACTGTGTCTAATCTTTCGGAATTCTTTCAGCCTGCCAGAGCATCAGATGTGGGGGAGTGGGAGAAGGATGAAGGTTGAACTCGATGTACTTCAATCTATCGCAGAGCCGCGCAGGTGGGTGCAGCACGAACAGCTTCTGGCTATGGTGTTGCGGCCTGGTTCGATTGATGTGGGCTTACGCCGTGCTGAGATGACCAGGTTGACCTACGACGCCGGAGAAATGTTCCTGTGTCATCGTCACATCGAAAAATGGATTCGAACCGACGACTTGCACTATCTCTCCATCGCGCTTTCTGACGCCGCTCTAACGGCAGCTTGTGATGGAACTGGCGGCGAGGTCGAATTGCCTAGCGTGGCTAACCTGGTCGACCCGCGACTCCGTGCGCTGGCCTCGGCTGTGAATGCGGAAAGGATTGCGGGATTTCCGAGTGGGCGGCTATTTCTCGATTCTGTCGAGCAGGCGCTTGCCGTGGCGCTGGTCAATGGTTATGCGGTTCGGCGACCATCGCCCAAAATATACCGAGGTGGATTAACTCCTGCGCGTCTGCGAAAAGTTACGGAGTTGGTGCACGCGAAGGTTGACGATGATTTAAGTCTTGAAGAGATGGCAGAATTGGCGGAAATAAGTAAAGCTCACTTCTGTCAGATGTTTCGTAAATCGACGGGCCAGAGTCCCCATCAGTTTGTTCTGCGCCACAGGGTAGAGCGGGCGAAGGAGATGTTGCGCGTCGCCCAGACGCGCGTGCTGGATGTCGCCGTGGCCTGCGGCTTCAAATCACAGCAGCACTTCGCGCGAGTGTTCCGCCGGGTGTGCGGCACCAGCCCCACGGAGTATCGCCAGGAATTTCTGCGCTAGAAGCAACCTGCGTTTTGGGGGCACAGGGACCGACGAGTTCACCTCTTTCGTCAACACCTATATCGATAGATGCGCAGGCCGCGCCGGCATCCTTTAGTTCATGGTTGTTGTCGGGTACACGAACGTGGTATTGGTAACCCGCCTATCAGATGACTCGGCTGTATGCGAGCGAAAGTCATCGTGCGCCGCGTCCTTCGCGTCGAGGCATGGTGCGATAGTTCCCGGATTGTCGGCAAACCGGAAACTATAAATCTCCTCTGCAAGAACCCCTCTTCCATCCTTTGGGTTCTCTACATTCGCGGAATTTCAGGGCGCTCAAATGCCACCTATAGTATCGCTTGGCGCAATTTCGTCCCCGGGCCATCCTCTGGATATCCGAGAATTGATGCGACGAGGCAGTCGCAAGGAGGACACAATGGCGCAACGGCGACAACGAGGTTGGTTAAAGAAGGAGAAACGCGTTCAGGGCGAAACATGGGTGCTCTATTTTCGAACGAGGCGAAAGTCTGACGGCAGACGGGTGGAGAACAAGATCGCTATTGGATTGGTCCGCGATCTTCCGAACAAAAGCACCGCATGGGCAGAAGTTGGGCGGTTACATCTCCAAATCAATCCGGTGGATTTGCGACGGGGTGTCGCATTTGCTGACCTTGCACTGCACTACGCTGAACACGAACTAGTTGGGCGTTCCGAATCCATTCATCCAAAGGCACATACCACAATAAAAGGTTACGAGCGTGTCCTGCGGAATCGCTTGCTGCCAAGATGGGGCACCAGGATCGCACTCGGTATCGAACCACTGGAAGTCGAGGACTGGCTGACGACGTTGAAGAAGGAAGAAGAGCTTGAAAATCCAACACTCGACCGTATGCGACGTGTCATGTCCATGGTCTATCGCCATGGCCAGCGATACGGTTTGATTCCGCGAACTCAGGAATCGAACCCGATGCGCTTCGTCCGCTGCAAGACCAGCAGCGGCTACGAAGCCATGATCCTAACTCCCGAACAAGCATATGCCATCGTCCGAAACCTGCGAGAACCGGAGCGCACTCTAACGCTTTTGGCTGCTGGCACGGGTCTTCGCATCTCTGAGTGCCTGGGTCTGCAATGGGAAGACGTGAGCTTCGCCGATGCAATGATCCATGTGCGTCGTACTTGGACGTGTGGTCAAGTGGGTTTGCCCAAGACTAAAGCCTCAAAGGGCCCTGTGCCGCTCCATTCGTTGCTGGCCGAATTCATGCATTGTTGGAAACAGAAGACTCCGTATTCACAGCCAGGCGACTGGGTCTTTGCTTCAAATCGACTAAAAGGCAAACAGCCGCGAGTCGCGAATATGCTCGTCGCAGATTATCTACGACCAGCCGCAGCGAAGGCTGGAATTCTTTCATCGCATCAGGAGGAACACGGCCGACTGGTGGAGGATGATCCGCGCCGGTTTGGATTTCACAATCTTCGCCACAGTCTGGCGTCGTTTCTCGTGCGCATGAGAACCGACCCGAAGACCGTCCAAACTCTACTTCGCCACAGCGATGTCAAACTGACGCTGCAGTTTTATAGCCACGCTGTCAGCCAGGATCGCATGGCCGCAGCCGGACAAATGCTCTCCGCAATTCTCAGCCATGAAAGCGGACTGAGAGCGGACTGAAGAACAATCGCGCCGCCCTAACTTATTCGCCATCAGCAAGCTACGAAAGCTGCCTTCAAGGCGTTTTGTGAATGCGGACTGAGAGCGGACTCGCACTCAGCATCGAGGTTTGGGCAAGTCCTTTGGAATGATGGTGGCCAGGGACGGAGTTGAACCGCCGACGCCAGCCTTTTCAGGGCTGCGCTCTACCACCTGAGCTACCTGGCCACGTTCGACGCAGACTTGCCGGCTCCGTGCGAGTCATGTGGAACACGCG
>Ga0210384_10005014_pt1 | contig 14582 bp, 11 predicted proteins | sample IncBWH2MmetaG_FD_160574 | JGI IMG/M metagenome (GOLD analysis project Ga0210384, IMG submission 160574) | Forest soil microbial communities from Barre Woods Harvard Forest LTER site, Petersham, Massachusetts, United States - Inc-BW-H-2-M | ecosystem: Environmental > Terrestrial > Soil >...
TCTTATTTCAATGCTGAAATGGTGATTTGTGATAAGCACCGTAAAAGGGCGAATGAGATCGCCAGCATGGTAGTGATCGGGGAAGTAGGAGACAGGGACGTGGTGCTGATCGATGATATTTGTGATACCGGAGGAACGCTTGCCAAGGCAGCAGGACTCCTGAAAGAAAAAGGAGCCAGAAGTGTGAGAGCGCTTTGTACCCATCCGGTACTCAGTGGGAACGCATACTCAAATATCGAGAATAGTGTATTGGAAGAACTGGTGGTTTGTGATACGATTCCGCTCAGGCAGAAATGTTCTAAAATAAAAGTGCTGAGTGTTGCGGAACTTTTTGCAATCGCCATCCGGAATGCATATGAAAACAGAAGCATCACCGGTTTATTCATACACTCTCAGCTTAGAAATAAGTAAGTATTTTATAAATCAATAATAAACATGCAAACAATTACCATCGAAGGACAACTCAGGACCGGCCTAGGCAAACAAGCCGCCCGCCAACTCCGCTCTGAGGGAAAAGTGCCCGGTGTAATTTACGGGGGTGCACGCGAACTGAATTTTTCAGCGCCTGTCACGGCTTTTAAGAACCTTGTATACACACCGGATTTTCAGCTCGCAGAAATTAAACTGGAAGGTGCAACCTATCGTTGCATCATGAAAGATATCCAGTTTGATAAAGTTACAGACGATCTCAATCATGTAGATTTCCTGGAACTGGTGGAAGACAAAAAAGTGATCGCTACCATTCCGCTAAAATTTACCGGCGCTGCAAAAGGCGTTAAGGATGGCGGAAAGCTCATCACGAAAATGAAAGCACTGAGGGTAAAAACTTTACCGAAATACCTGCGCGAAAATATTGTAGTCGATCTTACAAATCTTGAACTGAACGGCAATGTTCGCGTGGAAGATGTTAAAGCAGATAATTATGAGATCCTGAATTCCCCAAGAATTCCGGTTGCATCTGTTGTCCTTACCCGTGTATTGAAACAGGAAGAAACAACAGTGCCGGTTGCCGGTGCCGCTGCGCCCGCCGCTGCAGCTACTGCTCCTGGTGCTCCTGGTGCTACCCCTGCTGCCGGTGCAAAAGCCGCTGCTCCGGTTGCTGGTGCGAAAGCTGCACCTGCTGCTGCAAAACCCGCATCAAAGAAATAAGTAAGAATTCATTTATGAAAAGGCTGTCTTGGTTTATTCCTGCAGCCTTTTTTAATTATCAATTATTGATCATTAAACTATAACTTGAAACTACACTCCCATACTCCCATACTCCCATACTCCCATACTTTTGCAGTATGTCTTTCTTAATCGCCGGATTGGGCAATATTGGTTCTGAATATGAAGGAACCCGTCATAATATTGGATTTGATGTAATTGATGCCCTGGTATTCAAACACGGTGGAAAATTTTCAATTGATCGTTTAGTGGCCAGGGCAGAAATTTCCTATCGAGGGAAAACACTTACCTGCATCAAACCTACAACATATATGAATTTAAGCGGGAAGGCTCTGCATTATTGGCTGGAAAAGAAGAAAATTCCACTCGAACGATTACTTGTTATTACTGATGATATTGCCCTTCCCTTATCAAGATTTCGTTTAAGGGGAAGCGGAACGGATGCAGGGCATAATGGATTAAAAAGCATTTTTGAAGAATTGCAGACTGAAAAATATCCAAGACTCAGGTATGGCGTCGGGAATGATTTCCCCCGCGGCATGCAGGTTGAATATGTATTGGGAACCTGGCGGAAAGAAGATCTTCCGCTTATAAAAATAAAAAATGAAAAGGCAGTTCAGATCGTGGAAAGTTTTGTACATATGGGTCTGGAAAGGACAATGAATGATTATAACAAAATAGAGATAACGCTATGATTTGTAATTGGGAATCATTATTTTAGCAGTCAATTTCTGACCGGGTCAAATGACCCATTCCACCTCCTATGATGAAAATCCACGCCTATCCAGGCCTATTGAACACTATAAGAATCTACTATTTAAAACCTTAATCGAATATGAAAATATTCTGTGTTGGTCGTAACTACGCTGCGCACGCCATTGAACTGAACAACGAAGTACCGGAGGAACCGGTCATCTTTATGAAACCGAAAAGTGCCCTGCTCCAGGCCCACACTCCTTTCTATTATCCTGAGTTCACAAATGAACTGCATTATGAATGTGAACTCGTTCTGCGCATTTCAAAAAACGGGAAATATATTCAGGATCGTTTTGCTTCCAAATATTACGATGCGCTAAGTGTAGGCATCGATTTTACCGCCAGGGATATTCAGAATGACCTGAAAGCCAAAGGTCTCCCCTGGGAAAAAGCAAAGGCCTGGGATAACTCAGCTGCAGTTGGAAAATGGATTCCTTTCCAGAATGTAAAAAACAAAAAGGATATCAATTTTGGACTATATAAAAATAAGGAACTGGTTCAGCAGGGAAAATCAAGCCGTATGCTGAATAATTTCGACAGTATCGTGGCTTATATTTCAACTTATTTTTCCATTAATATCGGAGACCTCATTTTTACGGGAACACCCGCCGGTGTTGGCGAATGCGTAGTCGGTGACGAACTGGAAGCCTTTATAGAAGATGAAAGTATGCTCGCTGTTGAGATAAAATAAATTCTCATCCGTCATTTGGCTGACCAAATTTTTGAAATGACCGAATCCGGAATTTTAATTCGTGCCTTTAGACTAATGGCTACCGCCCGTGCGATGGCCGCTGTCTATGAGCAAAACCGGTCCATCTGCAAATACGTTCACTCAGTTTCTTCAGGACATGAAGCGATTCAGCTGGCAACTGCTTTTCAACTTGAATCGCAGGATTTTGTAAACCCTTATTATCGTGATGAAAGTCTTTTACTCGGACTGGATTTTTCTCCTGAAATCCTCATGCGCCAGTTGCTTGCCAGGGGCAACGATATTTTCACAGGCGGGAAAGTTTATTATTCTCATCCAAATTTCCGTGGAAGCGATAAACCCACCATCATCCACCAGAGCAGTGCAACAGGTATGCAGGCTATACCTGCAACGGGTCTCGCCCATGGAATTGCAATAAAGGAAGCAGCCGGCAGGATTCAAAATAATCCTTTGGTGCTTTGTTCATTCGGCGATGCAAGTATTACAGAAGGTGAGGTAAGCGAAGCCTTTCAGGTCGCTGTACTCAAAAAGCTTCCCATTATATATCTCGTGCAGGATAATGAATGGGGTATCAGTGTTTCTTCGGAAGAAGCAAGGAACATGGATGCATTTTATTATGCAGGCGGATTTGCGGGAATGGAAAGAATTAAAATCGATGGATCTGATTTTGAACAGTCATACAATTGCATGCAGCAGGTTTTTCAGTGGGTAAGAAAATACAGGAGCCCTTATCTTGTTCAGGCAAGAGTTCCGCTTCTTACACACCATACCAGTGGTGTTCGTATGGAAGCATATCGTTCAGAAGCCGATCTGGCCAAACATCGCGCTGCTGATCCTTTGACAGTTATAAAACGTCAGTTGCAAAAACAAGGGATCACGCAGGAATATATTTCTGAAATAGAAAACAACGCATCACAGTTTGTCGCGGGAGAATTTCAAAAAGCATCAGCTGCTCCTGAACCTGATCCAATCACCGCGGGAGAAAATATTTTTGTTCCTTCAACAATAATTTCTGAGTCCGGTGAAAGAGAACCTGCCGAGGCAAAGAAAATCCCGATGGTGGATGCAGTACTATATGCACTCAGGGAAATATTGGAAGATAATCCTGAAGCGATTTTATACGGACAGGATATTGGAAGAAGACTGGGTGGTGTATTTCGTGAAACAGCCACGCTGGCGGCACAGTTCGGTGACGAACGTGTTTTTAATACAGCTATTCAGGAAGCTTATCTGATTGGTTCCACTGCCGGCATGTGCGCAGCCGGATTAAAACCTATCGTTGAAATTCAGTTTGGTGATTATATTTTCCCAGGATTTAACCAGCTCGTTACCGAGATTTCAAAATCCTGTTATCTCACTGATGGAAAATTTCCAATTCAAACCCTGATACGTGTTCCGGTAGGTGCTTACCAGGGTGGAGGTCCTTATCATAGCGCCTGTATTGAAACAACACTTTTATCCATCAAAGGATTAAAAATTGTGTATCCTTCCAATGCTGCAGATATGAAAGGATTGATGAAATCAGCATTCCTGGATCCCAACCCGGTGATCATGCTTGAGCATAAAGGTTTGTACTGGAGCAAGGTTCAGGGAACGGAAGAAGCTAAAAGACCGGAACCTTCACGCGATTATATTATTCCTTTGGGCAAAGCTGCTGTTGTACTGGAAGCATCTGAGTATGCTATAGATAACGGGGAATCCGCCGCAGTGATCACTTACGGCATGGGTGTATACTGGTCTCTCGCAGCAGCAAAAAATCTAAACGGACAAATTGAAATCATTGACCTGCGTTGTTTATTTCCGCTGGATGAAGAACTTGTTTTTGAAACTGTTCGCCGACACGGTAAATGTCTGGTCCTCACAGAAGAACCACAGAATAATTCTTTTGCAGAAGCCTTAGCAGGGCGCATTTCGAAAGCCTGCTTTCATTCGCTGGATGCAGCTGTAGAAGTGCTTGGCGCAATGGATGTTCCCGCGATACCGATGAATATCGGGCTTGAAAATGAAGTGCTTCCGAATGCTGTTAAGGTGGAAACCCGGTTACGAAATCTACTTTCTCAATAATCATGTTAATGTGCCGAATACGGAATTGTAGAAAATGAAAAATGTGAAAATTGAATGGGGAAATGATAATGTAAAAAGGTGGAAATTGATGTATGATTTATTATATGCTAAATTTCATATTTTCAAATTATCATTTCCCCATTCAATTTTCACATTTTTCATTTTCTACAATTCCGTATTCGGCACATTAATACGTATTCGCCATACTAATGTGAATCTTCATTATCAGTATCTTTTATTCTGAAAGAAGGAGCTACATAATCTTTCGGCAAATATTCATCCGGAACGGTGGTTTTATTTCCGTCACGAATATTACTGTAATGAGATGACATGATCTCGACACCGGCTTCATTAAATATATCCTGGATATTCTGATGAAGTTGGGAATAAATGCTACTCTGCATGTTAGCTATTTTAGAATATCCATTTATCTGATATTTCACATAAAAATCATTCAGGCTTTCCTGGAATACAAATGGCAGCGGATCTTTTTCTATTAAATCGGTTGCCAGCGCGGCTTTTATTAATAGTTCATGAATTTGTCTCCAGGGTGTATCATATCCTATGGTTATACTGGTATGTAAAATCAGTCCTCTTTCAGCTGCTTCGGCGCTGAAATTAGTCGTATGACTGTTCATCACCGATGTATTCGGAATGGAAATAATTTCATTTTTAATTGTTTTAATCTTTGTCACCAGTAAAGATTTTTCAATAACATCCCCGGTAGCATCACCAATTTTCACCCTGTCCCCGATTTTATACGCACGCATATAAGTAAGAACGAGACCGGAAACAATATTCCCCAATGCTCCCGCAGATCCAAATGTAAACAGGACGCCCAGAAAAACGGATACACCTTTAAAGACCGGAGAATTCGAACCCGGCAGGTATGGAAAAATTACTATCAGCATAAAAGCCAAAAACAAGACACGAATAATTTGATAGGTTGGGTTGGCCCAATCAATATAAAATCCCGGAATTTTGAGAGCACCTCTTTCAATTTCCATTTTAAAATAACGCAGTATTCGTAAAAAATAACGGAAAAAGAAGACCAATACTATGATCGTAAACAGGTTTGGCAGATAATCCCATATAGATATCAGGATATTTTTAATGGGATGGAGAAAATAGGAAATGAGTTGGCCCGCGAGGCCGCCTGTCCATGGAAAAATCCCAAATAAAATTGGCAGGGACAGATAAATCAGGATAACCACTAAAATCCATCTGATAAAGTTGATGAGCGAGAGCATCACACGCACCTGCCGTTCTGTGTCCAGGAACTCATAACTCCGGATTTTTATTCCTTTAATACCGATTCCCTTCTGTTTTTCTATCTTCCGTTTTATCCACCGGAAAAATCTGTTCGTCGAATAAATGATCAGGATAAGAAGAAAAAGTACTAGCACAGCCAGAAGAATTTCTTTCATTTTCGTTTGCCAGCTGTTCTGTATTTTGTAATCTTTAATCGAATGGGTAATAATATTCTTATATTCTTCCGCTAATTTCTCTGTTGTGGAATTCATCCATATCGCGTCCTGCTCAGATATACTGATTATTGTTTCTTCTCCATAACTAATATCCGTTGTAAGTTCAGAAGGAACGACGAACATGGAATCTTCTGAATAAAAATAATCCTCCGCAAGTTTATATATTCGGCCGGATATTACTCTTGCACGTTCTTTAGGTGAATAGCTGCCCAGCTTTGTAAATACATAGAATAAAGTATCCCGTGAAAGAATAACGGGGAAACCACTTACAGTTGCCCGGAGTGAATCAATTTTTAATCTTTGTAAAATTCTTCGCAGGGAATCCTTAATCCTGATCCTGTCCTGTTCATCAGACAGCGCCTGTCTTTTTGAATTGTTCCCGGCCCCAAGACGGAGCATTTCATTTTTTAATTCCAGCAGCCGCAGTGAATCTCCAATTTGATCCACCCTAATATTTTGAAATTCTTCAGACTGATTGGATAGAATTAGATTTTTTTCCGAATCAACTGTTTTGGAGACCGATTGCTTTCTTTTTTTTAAAATCGAATCGGATTGTGCATAAAGGGAATTGACTCCGGAAAGGATCCAAAGAAATACATAAAATGAAATTGACAGGATCCGGTTCATTTCATAAAATAAATTACACTAAAGTTCGCCTTTTCAGGGCTGATAACTAAAACTGGCTTTCTGGTCTCCGATCATCAGGTCAAAATTCCCTGGTTCGGTGACTGTTTTCAGATTTGCATTTACGAATGCCAGATCTGCTGCAGTCAGTATAAATGATACAGTTTGTGTTTCGCCTGGTTTCAAATTTATTTTCTTAAATGCCCGTAAGCGCTGCATATTGGGCGTGATACTGGCATATTGCTGATGCGTATATAGTTCAACAGAATGTTTCCCTTCTCTCGCGCCTGAATTTGTGACTGTAATATTTACTGTTATACTTCCTTTACTTTTCAATGCAGGTGAACTCAGGTTGATTGTTCCATATGTGAATTTGGTATAACTCAAACCCCATCCAAAGGGAAAGAGTGGATTGTATCCGTTCCATGTCATATCTGAATTAAAAATCTCACGCACGTCTTCAGTATGTTTCCTGTCGTAGAGCACTATTTCTCCTGAATAACGGGGATATGAAAAAGGGAGAATGCCCGCCGGATTGTAATCACCAAACAAAACATCGGCAATCGCTTCAGCAGTTTTTTTACCCGACCAGTAAGCCATCAATATTCCCTGCATGGAAGGTTCAATACCGGTTATTAATCGAGGTCTTCCTTCTGTCAAAACTAGTATAACAGGTTTGCCGGAAGCAGCTGCAGCGCGGGCGAGGGCCATTTGATTTTCAGGCAAGGCAAGATCGCTGATATTTCCAGGGCTCTCGGCATAGGCATTTTCGCCCAGGCATAAAACGATATAGTCTGCATCTGCTGCTGCCGATTTTAAGCGAACTGTATCATAATTCTGAGTATCCTCAAATCCCTTTACGCTTATAACGGTGCTTTTTCCACCGGTTTTTTCTGAAATAGTTTCACCGATCGTTTTGCTGTCTGCAGGATACCATTGTTCCTGATTACCCTGCCAGGTATAAGACCAGCATCCATTCAGCGGCGCGATACTATTTGCGGAAGGACCTGCGACCAATATCTTTTTATCCTTTGGCAGGGGTAAGATATTATTTTGATTTTTGAGCAGGGTCATTGCTTCCTGGGCTGCAAGGAGTGCAACCTGCTGATATTCTGGTTTCCCGAAATTAGCGAGTGTTCCTTCTTCAGGATAAGGATTGTCAAAAAGACCCAGGCGGTATTTCAGTGTGAGTATATGGCGAACAGCATCATTAATACGGTCTATCGAAACTTCATTTTTCTCAACGGCTTCTTTCAGCAAATCAAAAAATGAATAATCCATGGGCACCATGCTCATGTCAACACCGGCATTTACGGCGAGAACAACAGCCTGTCGTGGAGTACTGGCAACCAGGTGGCGTGTATGCAGGCGTATGATGTCTTCCCAATCTGTAACTATAACACCCTGGAATCCCATTTCAGTTCTTAATACATCAGTGAGCAGGTATTTACTGGCATGTACCGGTACTCCATTGATTTCTCCTGAATTGATCATAATGGTGGCTGCTCCTGCCTTGATGGCTTCATGGAACTGAGGCAGAAAATATTCCCTCAGTTCTATTTCGGGAATATAGGATGGTGTCCGGTCCTTACCACTTCGCGCGGCAGAATAACCCAGGTAATGTTTCATACAGGCAGCTACCGCTGTAGGGTTGGACAATCCATTGGCCTGGAATGCATGAACAGCTGTTGGTCCCATGGTCTTACCGAGAAACACATCTTCTCCATATGTTTCCGGAAATCTTGACCAGAGGGGTTGCCGGCCACAATCAAGCACTGGAGCGAATTCCCAGCGAACTCCGGATGCACGCATTTCATTGGCAGTAATATGGGCAGCCTGATCAACGAGATCCGGATTGCGTGTCGCTGCCATGGCAATATTTTGCGGAAAGAGGGTGGAGTTGAGTGTATATGTTTGGCCGTGCATCCCATCGAGCCCATATATGACCGGAATTTTCAGTCTGGTTTTTTTAGCTTCGTCCTGAATTTCTGTTTGAATCTCCCTCCATTTTTCTACTGGAAGTGCATGAGATGTGGTATTCAATACGGAACCTACTTTATAATCTACCACGGCATGTTTCAAAGCTTCGGGATCCAGTGACCCGTCAGTATTTGACCAGCTACCCTTTGCGATCAGGGTTAGGGTTACCTGGGTCATCTGACCGATTTTTTCATCCAGTGTCATCTCACTGATCAGCTTGTCTACTTTCCGGTTGATTTCCGGCGTTTGGGCATGCAGGTTAGTAAGACCTATCAGTAAAATCAGGGCGGTTGTCAATCGTTTGAATGGCATATACAATTGTTTTTAGAAGGGACACTAAGTTAACAGGATTCAGATAAACCAGGAGTAGAATTTATTCTCCCAGCACCAGTCTTTTGTGCAGGTTTTTCAGGGTCAGTTCAGGATCAGAACTGAGGCCCGGATGCACTTTTGAGCATTGGAGTACAGTACTTCGGGTAGCCGTTAGCCAGCGAAACCGGGAACCCATATCCAGTTTTCCAATAGGCCCTGCTTCGGGCCCTCCCTTACAAATATTGCAGAATGCAGACAGGTGTTTTTTTATTTCATCCATTTCCAGTCCGGGTGAAAGGGCAAAGAGTCTTTCTTCATTCAAACTAAATAAAGCATCCAGGAAAGAAAGGGATTGGCAATACAGGATCACACCCACATTCATGAATTCTTCCCTTTCCACTTTAGGAACCACACGGATAACCGCATATTCAAACGAGTGCTGCTCTTGCATTTTGCGCTTCTTTTATAAAAATTTTCGAAGAGGCAAGACGAATCTCCAGGAAACGGAGATACATATCTCTCGCTTCACCGGCGGACTGACCACTTTCCTTCAGCCATTCATCCGGAATCAAATGAACAATGTCTTTGAGTTTCCGGGATGTCAATATGGATTGAAATTTTTCATCTGTTTCATCAATTCTGTTTGCATAAGGCAGTAACACATGGTTTTTTACCTGTGGGAAAGCTGTCTCAGCCTTTAACTCCCAGTTCTCAGGCGAAAAGTGAAAATACAAAGAAGCACCGTGATCGATTAACCATATTTCTTTATTCCATACAAGCATATTTGTATTGTTTGAAGTCCGGTCGACATTGGTCAGAAAACTATCCAGCCAGACAATTGCGGAAGCGAGAAATGGATCTACCGGCGTAACCAGGGGATCAAAACTGATGGCGCCGGAAAGGTAATGCAGGCCCAGGTTCAGTCCCACACTGGCTTTGAGAAGGTCCTGAATTTCCTCATCAGGTTCAGTACGTCCGAATGCAGAATCGAGTTGGGCAAAAACAATTTCGGGAACACGCAGGCCCAGGGCACGAGCTATTTCTCCGCCCACCAGTTCCGCGATAAGGGATCTTGCGCCCTGGCCCGCACCACGGAATTTCAGAACGTATAAGAAATTGTCGTCAGCTTCTGCTATGGCCGGAAGGGAACCACCTTCCCGGAGGGGCGTGATATATCGCATAACACGCACTTGTCTGATTTCCGGTTGAATGATTATAAGTTTTTATTTTTTCCTAATTACATTTACAAGAACATAAAGCTAGGTTGAAAATATTAAAAAAGGCGTAAAGCGTAAGGCGTAAGGCGTAAAGCTTAAGGCTTGAATTAATAATTAATAATTAATAATTGAAAAGATTTCTGCTTATTATCCTGCTCTCTGTAATAACTAAAGTTGCATTGCCCCAGGCCCAGTATATTTCTTTCCGTATAGATTCTGCGGTGCGTGCAGCCATTGAAGCCCGTCATATTCCGGGATTGCAGATTGCTGTCGTAAAATACAGCCTGGTTCTTAAAAAGGGAAACTATGGATTTGCGAATCTGGAAGATCGCGTACCCGTCACCGATAGTACCAGGTTTGCCATCGCTTCCATGAGCAAGGCATTTACCTGCGCCGGGATACTATTATTAATGGAAGATGGGAAACTTAGTCTTGATGATTCAGTTGGAAAATATTTTGATTCGCTGCCTCCCAGCTGGAGCGGCATTACTTTGCGTCGGTTGATGAATCACACTTCCGGACTCCGGGATGATTGGGATAACAGGGATGATATTTTCTTTTATAAAAACGACAACGACAGCTCTTTCCTGGCTGCAATTAAAACGCAACCTTTAAAATTTCAACCCGGACAGGGATTCAGTTATAGTTGTGGTCCCTTTTTGCTTGGACTTATAATTTCAAAAGTATCGGGAGAATCTTATCCTGATTTTATGAAACACCGGATCTTTGATAAACTGGGCATGGTGAATTCATGTATCAATGACGCGGATAGTATTATTTCAAACCGTGCGGCAGGATATATTATAAGAGATCAGAAAATTGTACATGGCCGGCAAATTTCTTCCGCCGCGCAAGCAAGAGGTGATGTGGGTGTGTTGACGACGCTCACTGATATGATTAAATGGTACACTGCTTTACAAGATACTTCACTCCTCAAAAAGAGTAGCATAGACGAGATGTTTTCTCCCGGACTGTTGAACGACAGCAATAAAATTGCCTATGATTTTGGATGGTTCCTGGGTCCTTACCGGGACCATCCACTCATCACTCATAATGGTGCATTCAGAACGGGGTATAGTTCTATAATGGATATTTATCCTGAAGATCATGTCGGTATTATTATTTTATGTAATCTTCAGAGAGCAGGTATGGAGCAGCTTGCCAGGAATATTGTCGGCTTGTTCAATCCTGATTATGGACTTGCTTCGCAGATGTTAAGAGATTCAACGGATCCGGATTCGGTCCGTACTCTATTGCTTAAAAGTGATTTCACTGAATTAGGACTCAATATTGACACAACGAGGAAAATGATCAATACATTGCATGTGCCTTTTTATTTTGAAAATGATAACGAACTCGCGATGTTTCGGAATGTTACGGAATTTAATTTCATCAAAGCGATTAAACCTTCCAAACCCAGGCCGGATATTTTCGGAGATATCATCCAGGGTATTTATCTATATGAAGTAAAGTGCAGAGATCAGCCCACGCGGTATTTCGCATTTTTCCTTAACCCGACCGGGAAACTTGTTTACCTGGATCTGGAAGAATGAATATTCACCCTAGTTACCACAGGCGTAACCGTTTTGAACGCTGTCTGCCTTGATATAAATTATTATCTGACCTCCAAGATTAGCTGTACCCTTTGCGGATATGCTCGCAAAAGCTCCTTTTTTGAGATTTACATTTACAGTAAGTGGTAATAATGGATTTTGAACCGTTGTTGTTCCAGCAGAATCCAGATATGAAACTGAACTGATGGCTCCTCCTGTGCCTGATACTCCAGCCAGGTACTGAACCTGCTGGTCTTTTGACAAAGCTTTACTAATCGTATAGGATATCGAGCAGGTTGTCATATTGTTATTGGCTGAAGGCTTACTGCATGAAAAGGGTACTGAAACAATCAGCAGCAGGACAAGTATTTTCACCTTCACAGAGTTCATATTTTCTTATTTAATAGGCAAATATAAGCAGGGGCTTCTGGTTCTCAGAGATTAGCTTCGCTGAGATTAGCTTTGCTGAGATTAGCTTTGCAGAGATTAGCTTCGCTGAGATTAGCTTTGCTGAGATTAGCTTCGCTGATCTCAGTAGGGGCTTACATAAAAATGCCCTGCGTGCCTTCGGCACATTGGTTTTTCTATTCATCGTCTTAGGCGAACAAGTTCGCCACGTCTCTGAATAGAAAAACCCTCAGCTTGCGCTGAGGGCATTTTTTTGTGCGGAAGAGGAGATTCGAACTCCCACGCCAGTTACGGCGCTACCACCTCAAAGTAGTGCGTCTACCAGTTTCGCCACCTCCGCAACCTGGACTTTAAAATGGACTGCAAAAATAGCTTTTCCTCATTATAAATCCCACTCCCAATTTTCTCTAAATCAAAAGAGGGTTCAATTTTTCCTGACAACGATCCGGAATGTGGTTCCCCTGCCTATATCTGATTGTTTTACAAATAATTCACCTTTATGATATGTTTCCATGATCCGCTTGGATAAAGAAAGCCCCAGGCCCCAGCCCCTTTTTTTTGTAGTAAACCCGGGATCAAAAACACGGTGGATATTTCCGGGCGAAATCCCCTTTCCGGTATCACTAACATCAATGATAACCTGCTGTTGTTCATCCTTTATTTTAACCTCAATATTTCCCCTGCCTTCCATCGCATCCAGGGCATTCTTCAATAAATTTTCTATGACCCAGTCAAACAAAGGGGGTGAAATATTTGCTTCAATATGTTCATGCCCGTCCGTCTCAAAATAAAACTGAACTTTGGTAGTAGTTCGTCTCCGCATATAATCCAGCATCTGCTGTATCTGAATTACCAGGTCAGATTTTTCCAGTCGCGGAATACTACCGATTTTACTGAATCTGTCGGAAACCAATTTTAATCTGTCCACATCTTTTTGAAGTTCTGAAACCGTTTCACCGGAAATCCCTTCTTCTTTCAACATTTCAATCCAACCCTGGAGTGATGATAAAGGTGTTCCCAACTGATGGGCTGTTTCCTTGGCCATTCCGGCCCAGACCTGGTTTTGTGTTGCACGGTTATGCGATGTAATGGAATAAATAATAAAAAAAATCAGCACGGAAACAAGCAGCAATTGGATGATCGGAAAATAACGGACCTGGTCAAGCAAGGCGGTATGTCCGTAGTAATAACGGTTAGCTGTATAGGGTGAATCGCTCCATTTTATTTCCAAAGGTGCATTTTGCGAACGAAATATTTTTAGTTGTTTTGAGAGGTAGGATTTGTCATTCTCAATTTTCAACGAATCCAGGTTAAAATAATTTGTTATGCTGTCGTTTTCATTCGTTTCAATAATAGGAATGGAATGTTGCTCATTACGGATCAGGTTGGGCAGGGTAAGATCAGGATTTATTACGGCTTTACTTGCTGCCAGCCATTGTTCGATTTTCTGTTGTTCTTCCATTTGAATTTTCTGTGCCAGGTACTGTGAATAAAATATTGTTCCACATACTATAGCAATTCCAAGAAGGGCCAGTAGCCAGCGCCAGTTAAATCGAAATCCGATCATGCCACTAATGTAGGTAAAGCGGGCGAAATCATTTTTCACTTAACGTTTACAGGGCAAAGCCTTACTTTTGGCCGGCTTTTTTATTCCAAATATTAATACAGTTTGGCTAAAGTATCAGTTGTCATCATCAATTTTAACGGGCGAAAATTCCTGGAACAGTTCCTGCCTTCCATATTAGCGGGCACTTATTCCAATATGGAGCTTATCGTAGCCGATAATGCATCTACGGACGATTCGCTTAAATTTCTTCGCGCAACTTATCCCTCGGTCAGGATTATTGAGTTGAAAAGAAATCATGGATATGCCGGCGGTTATAATGTGGCATTGAAAGAAGTGAAATCGGACTACTACGTTTTACTGAATTCAGATGTTGAAGTAAGCCCGGGATGGATAGAGCCGGTGATAGAATTGATGGAAAATGATAAGAAAATCGGGGCCTGTCAGCCTAAGATTTTAAGTTACCATCAAAAAGAACAATTTGAATATTCAGGGGCTGCCGGCGGATGGCTTGATTGTTTGGGTTATCCCTTTGCCCGCGGGCGTATTTTTGATATTTGTGAAGTGGATGAGGGTCAGTATAATGATAACCAGAAGATCTTCTGGGCCAGCGGAGCGGCCCTATTCGTAAGAGCGGAGTTATTTTATAAGGCAGGTGGTTTGGATACTTATTTTTTCGCGCATATGGAGGAGATTGATTTTTGCTGGAGGTTACAGTTGCTGGGTTATAGTATCTACGTA